>Ga0209482_1000050_pt1 | contig 97294 bp, 83 predicted proteins | sample CoawatmetaG10DNA_FD_187512 | JGI IMG/M metagenome (GOLD analysis project Ga0209482, IMG submission 187512) | Marine microbial communities from the West Antarctic Peninsula - Coastal water metaG104-DNA (SPAdes) (version 2) | ecosystem: Environmental > Aquatic > Marine > Coastal ...
AAAAAAAGTGATGCTTCTTTTTCTGTTTTTATGTATCAAAATTTTAGTCATGATTCAGAATGGTATCTAATTGCAAATAGTTCAAAAAGAGAAAATAAAGCAGAAGAAAAAGGGTTATTATTAAGTACAGAAATAAAAAATTATTTAATACCTGAGAAAAAGAAGATAGATTATTTTATTAAAATTATTGAAGATATTAGTGCTAAAAACTTATCAGAAAAAGTAAATAAAATAAAAAGTATAAACCAGGTTATTACCTCATATATAATAGATAGAAATTCATTAAAGTCGAAAGACATTTTAATATTTTAGAAGATGCCGAATAATAAAAAAACAAAGATAGTAGCAACCTTAGGCCCAGCAACAAGTTCAAAAGAAGTTCTTTATAAGTTAGCGAAAGAAGGAGTAAATGTTTTTAGAATTAATTTTTCTCATGCAGATTATGATGATGTAAAAATACGTATTCAACAGATCCGCGAAATTAATAAAGAAAGCGAGTTTAATATAGCGATTTTGGGAGACCTGCAAGGTCCAAAACTACGTGTTGGCGTCATGGAAGAGGATGTTATATTAGAAGACGGAGACACCTTTAAATTCACCACAGAACAATGTGTTGGAACAAAAGAAAAAGCATTTATGACTTATCAACGTTTTCCAAAAGACGTAAAAGTTGGAGAGCACATTTTAGTTGATGACGGAAAATTAATGTTTGAAGTTATTTCTAGTGATAAAGAAACAGAAGTTGTTGTAAAAGTAATTGTTGGAGGCGCTTTGAAATCTAAAAAGGGAGTAAACCTACCAAATACAGCAATCTCTTTACCAGCGTTAACAGAAAAAGATATGGCTGATGCTGTTTTTGCTTTAGAACAGAAAGTAGATTGGATTGCTTTATCTTTTGTACGAACACCTGAGGATTTGAGAATGTTACGTGATTTAATTGATCAACATTCAGACTATAGAGTACCTGTTATTGCTAAAATTGAAAAGCCAGAAGCTGTAGAAAATATAGATTCATTAATTCCTTATTGTGATGGGTTGATGGTTGCTCGTGGAGATTTAGGTGTAGAAATCCCAATGCAGGAAGTTCCTTTAATTCAGAAAATGCTAGTAAATAAAGCGAAAAAAGCAAGAATACCTGTAATTATTGCAACTCAAATGATGGAAACAATGATCGAAAATTCTGTACCAACAAGAGCAGAAGTAAATGATGTTGCTAATTCGATTATGGACGGTGCTGATGCATTAATGCTTTCTGGAGAAACTTCTGTTGGAAAAAATCCGATAAGAGTAATTCAAAAAATGACAGAAATTATTAAAAGTGTAGAAAACTCACCTTTAATTAAAGTCCCTCAAAGTGCTCCTCATATTAGAACTGATCGATTTATTACGAAAGCAATTTGTCATCACGCGGCTCTTATGGCAAATGATACGAATGCAAAAGCAATCTGTACATTTACAAAAAGTGGATACACCGCATTTCAAATTTCAGCCTGGAGGCCAAAAGCTCATATATTAGCTTTTTCATCAGAAAAAAGAATTTTAGGAAAATTAAATCTGCTTTGGGGAGTTAATGCTTTTTTTTATGATAAAAACTTAAGTACAGATGATACTGTTATTGATATCAATAAGATTTCTAAAGAAAAAGGATTCGTGAAAGAGGGTGATTTAACGATTAACTTGACCTCAATGCCCGTAGAAGCTAAAGGAATGGTAAATACTTTAAGAACCTCTGAGATAAAATAAAAGAGCGTTTAATATGAATTTTAAAAGCATCTTGATTTTTCAAGATGCTTTTTTTATGAAGAACCCTTTAAAGGCTTATTTGTTTGCCTATAATAATGGCATCATTGGTTACAAAAGGCATAGGCATCATGTCTTCTGCTCTTGGTTTTATGCTGAGTTTTTTATTGGTGAGCAAGTCATAAGAAATTTCATTTAAAGTAAGGTCTAAATTTTGATCTAGGTTCACATAGAATGAAAGTGTTACCTTTTTGTCCTTACTCCCTAAATAATATGATAAAAATGCGCCACTTCTTACCTCATAGTTTTTACCCTCATCTACTAAAATATCATTTACTTTAAATTGATATAATAACAGGTTTTTTTTAGTTAAAAACTGCAATAGATTTATTTTTCTCTCTGGCGTAATTGTAATTTCTAAAAAACGCTTTTTACCAATTATCGTGTCTAGTTCTGTGGTAATATTCGAAGAAGAAATAGCTTTATAATCAGTCTTTTTAGTGTAGTTAAAACGAGTGCTATACTTGCTTTTGAGGTCTATATTTTCAATTCCATCTGCTGTAGAACCTGCTGTAAAAACTTGTTTTGTATAGGTGTCTAAAGTAGTATTATAGGTTCCGAAATAAGCAGTTTTATTATCAGAATTTTGAACATAAACAAGACTGTTTGGTTTTTTATGATCAACAGAAAATCCGCTATTATAAGTTGCAATTATAAAAAAGAGGAGGGTTAAAAAACCGCTCCATTTTTGTGTCCAAAAAGATTTTTTTTGATGGAACGAGAGTATCATCAATCCAAAAACTAATACGATAAAAATTGCACTTACAAAGAGTATTTTTAAACCTAAACCAACGGGAAACATTTTAACCATTGGCGCAAATATATAGATTGTTGGTATTGATATTATAGTAAATAAAATTTGTTTAACCCTATCACTTAAGTTCAAGAAAACAGCAATAGCTAAAATTAATAGCGCACTAATAACCGGGATTATAAAAAAACCAGCACCTTTTAAAGAATCACTAATTATAAAGTTAAGTACCAACCAGAAGAAAATAGGTGCCACTAATAAATTGGTTGGTTTCTCTTCTTTTGAAGTACGTTTATAAATCGTGAAAAGTAACCACAAATTTAAGAATACAAAAGCAGTTATATATTGATATCCGTTATAGGTAAACCCATGTAATATATCATTATAATGCGGATGAATAATTAAAAGAATCTCCCATAATCCATAAGAAATCCCACCACATAAAATTAAGGAGACTACAAAAGGAATAAAACCCTTAAGAACACCCTTAGCATCTATTTTTTTTAAATAAAAGCCAAAAACTAATAAGATTAAAAAAAGAATACTACAGAGAACAACCATTGGTAGCACAAAAGAGAAAGGATACGTTGCTAATTTGATAATTGGGAAGTTTACGTAAACATAATCTTCTTCTGAAGTTAGGTTCGTTAAATCTGAATTTGAAAAATAATTTAGACAAGTAGTGAAATAATCTGCTTGATGTAAAAGTGTTTCTTTATCCATACGTTCATAAGAATCTTGGGCAGTGTGATAATCGAAATGATCTCCAATAAAGGCAAAATTAAAGCCGTTAATATTTGCATCTTCTCTAAAGATCGTTAAATCTGTATCATTAGGTAATTTTTTATAAATAGAATACATTAAAGAATTTGCGGCGGGGAAATTGGGTTTTGCAGCTAAAAACTCAGAAAGTAATTTACTGTTTTTCCCATTGGTTTCCATCAGCATATAACTTGGACCACCACTTCCTCTGGCTTCAAAATTCAAAACTAGGCCAATATCTTTTGTCCATGCATGGTTATCTACAAATGCCTGCGCCCCTAACAAGCCTAATTCTTCAGCATCAGAAATTAGGATAATAATATCGTTTTTATGTGCTTTATTTTTAGCTAAGAAAGCTCTTAATCCTTCTAAAATTGTAACAACACCAGAACCAGCATCACTTGCCCCCACAGAAGAATGTGGGCTAGAGTCGTAATGCGTTAACAACATTAATGCTTTTTCCGAACCAGTTCCTTTTAATTTTGCAATGATATTTTCTGCAGTGGCGGCTACAAATCGTTTATTTCTTTTATAAAATGTTTGTGTTTGAATTTCAGTTTCAAAACCCATTTTCTGTAATTCGGCAACAATATAGGCTTGTACTTTTTTATGCTCCTTAGAACCTACATAATGGGGTTTTTCACTGATGTTTTTCAGATGATTAAGGGCGTTTTTTAAAGAAAAAACTGTATTCGTAGGACTTTTATAGGTAGAGGTTATTGAAGGTTTTAATTCGGCAAAACTCCAGTAGATTACACTAAGTACTATGAGTATGGAAACAATGGTGGAGAATCTCTCCATTTTTTGATTAATTTTCATATAGATAAGACTAAAAAACTTTTTAAATGTTACAGAATTTTTTTAAATATATGCATGTTTTAAAATTACCAAGCTAAAAATTTGTTAACTTTAGTAAAAACTAAACATCATCATTATGGGAATTAAAAGCTTTCAAGGGAAAAGAATAGCCAATAAAGGTAAGGAAAGCCCACAAATTTTAGTTTCACATTATATGACTACAAAATTAATCACTTTTAAACCCGATGACTCCTTAGATCACGTAATCCATCTTTTAATTGCGAATAAAATTTCAGGAGGTCCTGTTGTAAATGATAAAAATGAATTAATAGGGATTATTTCTGAAACTGACTGTATTAAACATATTTCTGAAAGCAAATATTATAACATGCCTTCTGATAGTAATAATATCGTTGCAAAAAAAATGGTTACAACTGTAGATATTATCGATAAAGATATGAATATCTTCGATGCCGCAACCAAATTTATTAATTCTAAAAGGAGAAGATTTCCTGTAATAGAAAATGGTAAATTAATTGGTCAAATTAGCCAAAAAGATATTTTAAAAGCGGCCTTAAGTATTAAAGGAACTTCATGGTAATTTAATATAAAAGATTAGACCTTCTTTATTACACTTGTTACAATTCCCCAAATAACGAAGTCGTTATCTTCCGTAATTTTTATAACAGGATAAGCTGGGTTTTCTGGCTGTAACCAAACATCTGTTCCTTCAACTCGCAAACGTTTTACAGTAAACTCACCATCTAAAAAACATACTGCAATTTTATTATTTCCAGGCTCAATGCTCCTGTCAATTACCAATAGATCATTATCGTCTAAGCCAGCACCAATCATAGATTGACCACTAACTTTTGCGAAAAAAGTAGCATCTTTATTGGTAATTAACTCATCATCTAAAGAAATTCTAGTTTCCTTAAAATCATCTGCAGGCGAAGGGAAACCGGCTGAAATTCCGGCGTCAATTAATATCACACCGTTTCCAAAAGAATTTTTTGGGGTAAAAAAAACAAGATTTTTATTTGACATATTATTTTATGGTAATTATTTCTTTAATATTAGTAGTGAACTTAGCAGAGAGTCTTTCTTGACGCATTTTCCAAGTACGTTTTAAATCTTGATTTCCTAATTTTATTTTATTAGACTTGAATTTTTTGTTTAAGCTGTCTATAGAGGCCATTAATGGTTTGTGTTTTGGGTTTTCATTGCTAAATAAATTTAACTGAAAATTATCATTAGGCACTAATCCCGAAACAATAACACCAGCTTTTTTATATTTAACCCCATTTTTAAAAATAGTTTTCACAGCTTCTATAGCGGCGTTTGAAATAACTAAAGTAGAATCTGTAGGGTGTGAAAAAAGGACTGTTTTACTTTTTCTGTGGTACTGTGAATTTTTTTCAAACCGATTACTGGAAAGCTGTACAATTAGCATATGACAGCTCGATTTTTGATAACGTAATTTTTCTGCACATTTTGTTGCAAAAGTAGAAATACGTTCTTTTATATTTTCAATATCAGTATGAGTATATTCAAAGCTTCGTGTTGTTGAAATCATTTTTTTTGAAGAAACACCATCTAATGGAATTTTAGAAATTCCTTGTAAATCTTTTTGTAATCTCCACTCTACAATAGAAAAATTTTTTAAAACCCAATCACTAGGTAATTGTGTAAAATCCCAAGCAGTAATACAGCCTTTATCTTGTAATCTTATTTTTAAGCGGCTTCCAATACCCCACACATTGCCAATTTTCGTCCACTTTAAAGCCTTAACTCTATTTTCCTCAGAATCTATTATACAAATTCCTTTAGATTGTTTTAAGTTAGATCTAGCTATTTTATTAGCAACTTTGCAAAGCGCCTTTGTAGAAGCAACTCCCACACAAGTAGGGATACCGGTCCATTTTAAAACTCTACTTCTCATCTTTGCTGCATATTCAGTGAGATTATAGTTTTCAAAACCCTCTAATTTTAAAAAAGACTCATCAATAGAATAAACCTCTGTTTCTGGCGAAAAGTCCTCTAATATATTCATTACTCTTGCGCTCATATCACCATATAAAGGGTAGTTTGAAGATAAAACGGTAATATTATTTTTTTTACAAAATTGCTCCCATTTGAAAATAGGTGCGCCAAAGGGTAATTGTAATTTCTTAGCTTCATCGCTCATAGAAATCACACAGCCATCATTATTGCTTAAAATAGCAACTGGCTTTCCTTCTAGCTTAGGGTTAAAAACCCGTTCACAAGAAGCATAAAAATTATTACAATCGACTAACGCAAACATGTGATAAAAGTACCAAAAAATAGATTTTAAAACAGTTGTTGGCAGTTGTTTTTTCTATAATAAATTGCCATAATATTTTATAAACATAAATTCCTTAGTTTACCTTTCTAAAATTCTAATAAACTACACTTTTAGTGTAAAAGTATTTAATACATTTGTACCATAATAATCAATTTAAAAATGGTGTATCACAAAGCTATCGGGATTACTCTTTTATTAATAAATACAGTTTTATTCTCTCAAGAGCCAAAAGAGCCTCAAGAATTAGATACTGTCGTAATAAAATCTACAAGAATAGATTTACCGTTCAAAGACAATTCTAGAACGATACAAATCATTACATCAAAAGATATTTTAAACAGTGCAGCGACTAATGTTGCCGATTTATTACAGCAAGTAGCGGGTGTAGACATTAGAAGACGAGGAACTGCTGGAAGCCAAGCAGATCTATATATTAGAGGAGGAGGTTTTGATCAAACGTTATTATTAATTGATGGGATAAAAATGGATGATGCACAAACAGGTCACCACACCATGAATGGAGCTTTACCTATTGAAGTTATCGAACGAATAGAAATTATAAAAGGTCCCGCAGCAAGAATATTTGGCCAAAATGCATTTACAGGTGCTATAAATATTGTCACTAAAAAGAGCTTAGAAAGCTCAACTTCTGTAAATATTGAAGCAGGTTCTTTTGAACAAAAAAACGGTTCTATAACTATTGGTAAAGAGTTTGAAAATGCATCTATAATTGCACATATTGGCGCTCTAACCTCTGAGGGTTATCGAATAAACTCTGATTATAATAATTACAATTATTTAGTAAAGGGAACTTTCAATAAGAAAAAGCAACCCATAGAAATGATTGCTACTTTTTTCGATAAAAAATTCGGAGCTCAGAATTTTTATACACCAGAAGCGTACGGATTTAACGAGTATGAAGAAACCCAGAGTAGTTTAATAGGTGTTTCTACTAGTTTTAAAACCGAAAAATTTAAAATTTCTCCGAGAGTTTATTGGAAAAGAGGGCAGGATATTTTTTTACTAAAAAGATTCGATCCTATTTTTTACAGAAACTTGCACATAACAAATAAATTAGGCGCAGAAGCAAATGCTTCTTATACTTCTAACTATGGTATTACGGGTTTTGGAATTGATGTTTCTAGTGTTTCTATAAGTAGTAATAACTTAGGAGACAGAAATAGAACAATGGCAAATTTCTTTTTAGAACACCGCTTTAAATTTGCAGATGGAAAAGTAGATATTACACCAGGTGTTGCGGTTACCTATTTTTCTGATTTTAAATTTCATGCCTTTCCGGGCTTAGATTTAGGAATTCAATTATCAGATCAACTTAAAGCTTATGGAAATTTAGGAATTACTTACAGAATACCTACCTATACAGACCTTTATTACAGTGATCAGACTACAGAGGGTAACCCTTATTTAAAACCAGAAGAAGCGTTTGCACAAGAAATTGGATTGAAGTATAATTCAGGTAAATTCACAACATCTGTGGCAATTTTTAATAGAGATGCAACGAATTTAATAGATTATATTAAGCCAGATATAGCCACAACTAAATATACGGCAACGAATATTACAAAAGTAAAAACGAGAGGTTTTGAAGTCAATACAGCGTATCGTTTTAAAATAAAAGAGTATAACCAAAATTTATCTTTTGGATATAATTTTTTAGACGATGATATTTTAGATCAAAATAAAGAATTATCTCGTTATTCTTTAAATACCTTAAAACATCAATTTATAACTCGTTTTACAAGCAAGTTATTTAAAAACATTAAGCAAAACATTATTTATAAATATGCAGAAAGAACTATTGGGTCGAGTTATAATGTTTGGGATGCTTCTGTAATTGTAGATTTTAATACTTTTAATTTTACTGTTACTGCTAATAATATTTTTAATGCATCATATATAGAGACAGGCTTTGTCCCAATGCCTCCAAAGAACATTTTATTAGGGCTCCGTTTCCGTTTTTAATCAAGAAAATTATACAATTTAAAAAAAGTCTCACAATTTATTTGTGAGACTTTTTTTGTTTCAGAATTTTAATTTATCATTTAAAAAGTCTAAAAATATCGTTCCCATTCGCAAATAGAAGTAAAGTAACTAACAATAAGAATCCAACAACTTGGGCATACTCTAAGAACTTATCGCTTGGTTTTTTACCAGTAACCATTTCCCAAAGAGTAAAGACGACATGACCTCCATCTAAAGCAGGGATTGGTAATAGATTCATAAAACCTAACATGATTGATAAAAAAGCTGTAATTGTCCAAAAAGACTCCGCACTCCATTCGCTTGGGAAAACACTACCAATAGATATAAAGCCTCCTAAGCCTTTATATGCTCCTGTTTTTGGGTTAAAAATTTTCTTTAACTGTTTCACATAGTTGGTTAAAGTTGTCCAAGATTTATTTAAACCTGCTGGAACAGCTTCAGAAAAAGAATATTTAATTTTTGACAATTTATAATACCCCAGTTTTTCTAAATCTTTGAAAGGAATCGCTGTGAATTGGACACCTAAATATCCATAATCGGATACTTTTACAGGGACTTCTTTTATTTTGTTATCTCTTTTTATTGTTAAAGAAATATTACGTCCTTTATAATTATTTAAAATCTCTTTTGCTTGGTCGTAGTATTTAATAGGAGTTCCATTAATAGCGGTAATAAAATCTTTCGCTTTTAGATCACTATTTACATTTAAAGAATCTTGTTGAATAGCTCCAATAACAAAAGGGTATCTTGGAGTTACGATAGGACCCTCTGCATTACTTTTTCTATCAATTAATTTTGATATAAAGTTTATCGGGAGTTTTTTATCAATAATTTCACCGTTTCTTTCTATTGTGAAATTATTTCCATTTATAAATCCGACAGTGATTTCACTAAATTTTCTAATCTCTTCACCATCAATAGTTAAAATTTTATCCCCGTTTTGTAATCCAATCTCTTTGGCTAACTCACCTTGAGTCCAAACACCATCTTGTACACTATCGTTTGGTAAAAACTTTTCACCATAGCCCCACATTAAGCAGATATAAATAATAATACCTAAAACAAAGTTTACAAAAACTCCTCCTAACATAATAATTAAACGCTGCCAAGCTGGTTTTGAACGAAATTCCCAAGGTTTTGGCTCTTCGTTCATTTGTTCTATGTCCATACTTTCATCAATCATTCCAGATATTTTGACATAGCCCCCTAAAGGAATCCAACCAATACCGTATACGGTATCACCAATTTTTTTCTTAAAAATAGAATACTTGTAATCAAAGAAAAGGTAAAACTTCTCTACGCGAGTTTTAAATAATTTAGCAGGTATAAAATGCCCTAATTCGTGCAAAACAATCAATAAAGAAAGGCTTAAAATAAATTGGGATGCTTTTATTAATATTTCCATTTGGGTTTATATAAATTTTTTTAACGAACAAATGTAAGGTTTTAAACAGAGTCCTAAAAGCAACAAATTACATAGATTCTTAATTTAACAAATATTTTAGAGAGGATTTATAATTACCTCCTTTTTTTAGGGTTTTTTATGTTGTAAATTTGCTTAAATATCATGTAAAATGGATTTAAATTTTTTCAAAAAGTCATTCCCAACCCTTCTTTTTTTAGGACTGTTTTCCCTAATTGTTCTTCCTGTTTTTTATAATCTACTTAAGGTAGATAAGAAGTTAAAAATATTTAACCCTATAGATGTTAATCCTCGGTTAGTTGATAAGAGTTTAAAACATATTCAAAAAAACCATTCGATAGCAAATTTTAAACTTATAAATCAAAATGGAGAAACGATTACCAACAAGAATTATAAAGATAAAATTTATATAGCAGATTTCTTTTTTACCCGATGTCAATCTATTTGTATAGCTATGGCTTTTAATATGGGCGAGCTGCAAAAAGAGTATAAAGATGACGATGATATACTATTCTTATCACATTCTGTAACACCATTTATAGATAGTGTTTCTGTATTAAAAGCATATGCAAAAGATAAAGGTGTTATTGATGGGAAGTGGAATGTGACAACCGGAAGTAAGAAACATATTTATGAGTTAGCAAGAAAAAGTTATTTTGCAGTTATTGATCAAGGAAATGGGGACGAAAATGATTTTATCCATACAGAACAATTTGTACTTGTAGATAAAGAAAGGCGTATACGGGGTTATTATGATGGTACAGAGAAAGAAGATATAGAAAAGTTAAAAAAAGATATTTCTTTGTTAAAAAGTGAATATACGAAAGATTAACTTGTTTAGAATCAGTCTAAACTCTTATCTTTGCCTTCCAAATTAGTTAAGTTGAATACGATCGCATCATTAAATATTGGAGAAATAGGATATATTTCTGAGGGCGCTTTAGAGTCTATTCCATTGAAACTATTAGAGATGGGTTGTTTGCCTGGAGCAGAAGTTGAACTAATTCAAATAGCACCCTTAAAAGATCCCTTGTACATATGCGTAAATGGTAGTCATTTGGCAATAAGAAAAGAAACTGCAGCTCAAATTCAAATCCTAAAAAGCTGATATATGTCTAAAAACGATATAAAAGTTGCTCTAATAGGGAACCCTAACACTGGAAAAACATCTTTGTTCAATCAACTTACAGGATTGACTCAAAAAGTAGGTAATTACCCCGGAGTTACGGTAGATAAAAAGCAGGGTAGATGTAAATTATCCTCAACACAAAATGCTGTAATTACAGATTTACCAGGAACATACAGCATTAATCCAACCTCTATAGATGAGAGTATTGTTTTAAAAACATTACTTAAAAAAGACATTAAAGAATCACCAGATGTTATTTTAGTAGTTGCAGATGTAGAAAATTTAAAAAGAAACTTATTACTTTTTTCACAAATTAAAGATTTAGAAATCCCGACAGTTTTGGCTATCAACATGGTAGATCAAATGAGTAGAAAAGGAATTTCTATAGATTTGACGGCTTTAAAAGAAGAGTTAAATTCAGAAGTTGTATTAATTAGTGCTAGAAAAAACAAAGGAATTAGCGAGGTAAAAAACGCTATTATAAAGTGCCATATAGCTGCCAAGACATCACCAATGTGTGATGTAAATTATAAAATAGATCCAGAGTATTTTGATAAATTAAAAGCGATCAATTCAAATTTTACCTTGTACGAATTATGGTTAATGGTAACGCAAAAAAATTTTCCGCAAGGAATTTCAAAGAAAGAAAAAGAGCAATTATTATCTTTTAATCAAGATGCTTCTAGGTTAAAAAAGTATCAACATAAAGAAACTATTTATCGCTATCAAGAGATTAATAAAGTTCTTAAGAAAACTTATATAGTTGACAAAAGTAAGGCCACGGATTTAAGAAGTAAACTAGACAAAATTTTCACACATAAAATTTTTGGATATATTATATTCTTTTTTGTTTTGTTACTTATTTTTCAATCTATTTTTGATTGGTCTTCTTTACCGATGGATTTAATTGATACGACTTTTGCACAATTATCAGATTTTGCAAGAAGTAATCTACCAATAGGAGTTTTATCTGATTTAATTGTAGAGGGTATTATCCCTGGCATTGGAGGGGTTGTTATTTTTATTCCACAAATTGCAATTTTATTTTTATTTATTGCTGTTTTAGAAGAAACAGGATATATGAGTCGGGTTGTTTTTTTAATGGACAAAATTATGCGCCGCTTTGGAATGAATGGTAAAAGTGTAATTCCGTTAATTTCCGGAACAGCTTGTGCAATACCTGCTATTATGGCGACAAGAACTATTTCAAGCTGGAAAGAGCGATTGATCACTATTTTAGTTGTTCCTTTTACAACATGCTCCGCTAGATTACCAGTGTACGCAATTTTAATATCACTTATAATTCCTAATGATAAAATTTTTGGTTTTTACAACTTACAAGCATTTACATTATTAATGCTTTATGCTTTAGGTTTTATAACTGCCATTATTGCTGCATATATTTTACAGAAAACATTAAAAATAAAGACTAGTTCTTTTTTTGTTGTGGAAATGCCAAATTATAAGTTACCATCAATAAAAAATGTTATTTTTGACGTCATAGAGAAAACTAAAGCATTTGTCTTGGGCGCAGGAAAAATCATTTTAGCACTCTCTGTAGTTTTATGGTTTTTAGCATCTAATGGACCTGATTCTTATGATAATTCTGCAAAAAATGTTATTGAGAATAGCGCCAATAATCAACTATCAGAAGCTGAATTGCAGCAAAAAATAGGTTCGGTAAAATTAGAAAATTCTTATATTGGAATTATGGGAAAAACAATAGAGCCCGCGATAAAACCTCTAGGATATGATTGGAAAGTGGGAATTGCATTAATTACATCTTTTGCTGCAAGAGAAGTATTTGTAGGGACTTTGGCAACTATTTATAGTGTGGAGGCGGATGATGAAAACACAACAACGATTAAAGAGAAAATGAGAGCAGAAATAAATCCAGATACAGGTGAAAAAATATTTAATTTTCCTGCAGGAATGTCTTTGCTGGTGTTTTATGCATTTGCAATGCAATGTATGGCAACCTTAGCTATTGTAAAAAGAGAAACTAAAACATGGAAATGGCCTTTAATTCAATTATTTGGAATGACAGGATTGGCTTATATTTCGTCACTAATCATTTATCAAATTTTACACTAATGCAAGAAATAATCATCTATTGTATTCTTTTTGTGGCTATTGTGTTTCTAGTGAAAAAATATTTTTTTCCTTTAAAGGCAAAAAAAGATTGCGGGTCAGATTGTGGTTGTTCTTAAATATCCGTAAAAAAAGCTTTAATTAAAAATTAGTATTTTATTAATCATTAAAAAAACATACACACATGAAAAATTCAATGTTATCTATTGCTATTTTTGTAATTACATTAATTAGCTCAGTTCAATTATCTGCTCAAAAATTTAAAAGCTTAGATAAAAGCCCAATGGATGTAGCGGCTTTTCCTAGTAGCTACCAAATTTCTGAAAAAATAGTAAAAGTAATATACAGTCGTCCTCAATTAAAAGGAAGAGCATTAGCGAAATTAGCGCCACCTGAAAAAGTTTGGAGAACAGGAGCTAATGAAGCTGCAGAAATCACATTTTATAAAGATGTTATTTTTGGAGGGAAAGAAGTAAAATCAGGCACCTATTCTCTGTTTACAATACCTTCTTTAAATGGAGACTGGACAGTAATTATTAATAGTGCTAGAAATGTTTGGGGCTCATATTATTATAAGCAAGACTTGGACGTAGTTAGAGTTTCTGCTAAAACTACTAAAACAGAAGAAAATATTGAAGCTTTTTCAATGATTTTCGAGAATGATATGACATTAAAAATGGGATGGGAAAAGACAGTTATTTCAGTATCTATAAAATAATTTTACTATCTGAAATATTTAAAATATAACTGTCTAATATAAAATTTAGACAGTTTTTTTTGTTTATAATATAAGACAAGTTACACTTTACTCTTTAATAGAATAAATGTAAATTTACAGCATAAATTAAGAACTAAAAATGCAATATAATCACAAAGAGATAGAAGAGAATTGGCAAAATTTTTGGGCAAAAAACCAAACATTTAAAGCTAGTAATAATTCTAAATTACCTAAATATTATGTTTTAGACATGTTTCCTTACCCTTCGGGAGCGGGTTTGCATGTGGGCCACCCTTTAGGATACATCGCTAGTGATATTTATGCGCGTTATAAGCGTCACAAAGGATTTAATGTTTTGCATCCACAAGGGTATGATTCATTTGGATTGCCAGCAGAACAATATGCAATTCAAACAGGTCAGCACCCTGCTAAGACTACTGAAGAAAATATTACAACTTATAGAAAGCAATTAGATAAAATAGGTTTTTCTTTTGATTGGTCTAGAGAAGTAAGGACCTCGAGCCCAGAGTACTATAAGTGGACACAATGGATTTTTATACAATTATTTGACTCCTGGTATAATAAAAAGTCAGATAAAGCTGAAGATATTTCCTCATTGATTACAATTTTTAAAAAAGAGGGGAATACTAATATTAATGCAGTAATAGATGAAGAAATAAATACATTTTCTTCTGATGACTGGAAGGTCTTTTCAAAAATTGAGCAAGAAGAAATTTTATTAAAATATAGGTTAACATATTTATCAGATACAGAAGTAAATTGGTGTTCTGTTTTGGGGACTGTTTTAGCAAACGATGAAATTATAAATGGTGTATCAGAGCGAGGAGGACACCCAGTCGTTCGAAAAAAAATGACTCAATGGTCTATGCGAATCTCTGCATACGCACAAAGGCTATTAGATGGTTTAGATAAGATAGATTGGCCACAGCCACTAAAAGATTCTCAAACAAATTGGATTGGTAGAAGTCAGGGAGCGATGGTCTCCTTTAATGTTATCCGAAATTCTCCTAAAGTAATTACAGATGTTAAATTAACATACAAAGAATTAGAGGTTTTAAAAGAATTACGTTTGAACTTATCAAAAGCAGAAGGAATTCTTTGGGATGAAATAAAAAACAAAAAAGGAGTCGTAAAGTTTAGAAAGAAATACACTATTGGTAAATTCTTAGTTGATTACGTTTGCTTGGCAAAAAATACAATTGTTGAATTTTCTGGAAAAGAAGATGAAGCATTAAGGAGCGCTTTTTTTGCAAAAGAAGGATTTAACGTAGTCCGTTTTACAAATAAGCAAGTCCTTGATAACGTTTTGCAAGTTGTCTCTAAGATTAATAACTCTTTACAGTTCTCAGCTTTTGTAAAGCCAAATAAACCTAAAGAAGTAACAACATCTCCTGTTTATAAAATAGATGTGTTTACAACCAGGCCAGATACCATCTATGGAGTATCTTTTATGACCTTAGCACCTGAGCACGAATTAGTTTCTAAAATTGTAACAGATAAGCAAAAAAAGGAGGTAAATAACTATATAAAAGCGACTACAAAACGTTCTGAACGTGATAGAATGGCTGATGTTAAGACTATTTCTGGTGTATTTACAGGGGCATACGCTTCTCATCCGTTTACAGGAGAAAAAATACAAATTTGGGTTGGAGACTACGTACTTGTAAATTATGGAACAGGTGCGGTAATGGCAGTTCCTTGTGGGGATCAAAGAGATTATGATTTCGCAAAACATTTTAACATACCGATACCTAATATTTTTGAAAATATAGATATTTCTGAAGCAGCTCATACAGATAAAGAGGGAACAATCATTTCAAATTCAGATTTTTTAAGTGGATTAAAATATAAGAAAGCATTAAAATTAGCTATTCTCGAATTAGAGAAAAGAGGAATTGGTTATGGGAAGATAAATTACAGGTTACGTGACGCGGTCTTTAGCAGACAGCGCTACTGGGGAGAACCTTTTCCTGTTTATTATAAAGATGGAATGCCACAAATGATTGATACAAAATATCTGCCAATTGTATTACCGGAAGTAGAAAAATACTTGCCAACTGAAGACGGAAAGCCTCCTTTAGGAAATGCAACAGAATGGGCATGGGATTCTCGCGGGAAAAAAGTGGTCTCGAATGAAAAGTTAAAAAATAAAACAGTTTATCCTTTAGAACTTAACACAATGCCAGGTTGGGCAGGAAGTTCATGGTATTTTAACAGATACATGAATCCAGACAATCAAGTTGAATTTGCTAGCCAAGATGCTTTAAAATATTGGAAGGAAGTAGATTTATATATTGGAGGATCTGAGCACGCAACAGGACATTTATTGTATGCCCGTTTTTGGCAAAAATTTTTATTTGACAAAGGAATTGTACCTGTAGATGAGTTTGCAAAAAAACTTATTAATCAAGGAATGATTTTAGGAACTTCTGCTTTTGTTTATAGAGAAGAAGGAACTAATAAGTTCTTATCTAAAGGATTAATTTCTAACAAAAAAGTGCAACCAATTCATGCAGATGTTTCCTTAGTTAATTCCTCTGATGAATTAGATATCAAGGCGTTTATAAAACACCCTTTAAATATAGATCACAAAGATTCAGAATTTATTTTAGAACAAGGGAAATATATTGTTGGTAGAGAAGTTGAAAAAATGTCTAAATCCAAATATAATGTTGTAAACCCTGATGCTATTTGTGAAGAATATGGAGCAGATGCGTTGCGATTGTTTGAAATGTTTTTAGGGCCATTAGAACAAGCAAAACCATGGAAAACTTCTGGTATTTCTGGAGTATATAACTTCTTAAAAAAATTATGGAAATTATATGTTAATGATAAAGGAATGTTTATTTCAAATGAAAAAGCAAACAAAGAAGAACTAAAGGTTTTGCATAAAACAATAAAAAAAGTAGAAGAAGATATAGAGAATTTCTCTTTCAATACCTCTGTTTCTACCTTTATGATTGCTGTAAACGAGTTAACCGTTTTAAAATGTAATAAGAAAGAAGTTTTAGAACCTTTATTAGTTTTACTTTCACCCTATGCACCACATATAACTGAAGAATTATGGTGTTTATTAGGACACAACGAGTCTATTTCTACTACAACCTTCCCAGTTTTTGATCCGAAACACTTGGTAGAAAGTATTAAAAAATACCCAATTTCTTTCAATGGGAAAATGCGTTTTACATTAGAAATTCCTTTAGACTTAAACAAAGAACAGATTGAAGAGATTGTTATGAAAAATGACAAAACAATCGCTCAATTAGAGGGTAGAGTAGCGAAAAAAATTATTATTGTTCCTGGAAAAATCGTAAATATTGTAGGTTAGAAAATTAACTGATGTTTCTAATTCAATTAGAATTATAAGTTAAGAGAACTGATTTTATTAATGGGAGAAAGTCATTACAATATTTGTAATGGCTTTTTTTATTTAGCTATCTTTAGCATAAATATAAAATTATGTTTGTTGTTTGTTGTTTTTGGAACAATATTTGCTCTTGATAGAAAATAAAATCATAAAAAAAAGAAAACTAGTTTGATCAGATTAAAAAACATTTCCCTTAGAATACGTATATTTCTTTCAATGATATTATTAGTATTGTTGGCATCAATTTTAATATTGGTAGTAACAGTTAATCAATATGATGAACAGACAAAAGATTATAATATTAAACGTTTTGAGCGTAAGGAATCAATCACAAAAGAAACAATTGAATTAGAATTAAAAAACAAGACCGAATTCATTGTAAATACAACAAATCTCTCTAAAATATTTCAAGACCGTATTTATGAGATATCATCAATTAATAAATTAAATATTACACTATACGACCTAGATGGTAGGTTATTAAAAACTTCTTTAGGAAACCTTATTGATAAGACTGATCAGGCCCAACTTTCTAATGAAGTGATATCAAGGCTATCAAAAAACTCAAATCATAGAATTTTAAAAAGTACCCAAGAAAAAGGAACTAGTTTCCAGTCCTCATTCTCCTATATAAACGGCCCTAAATTCAAAAGAATAGGGATTTTAGAAGTTCAATTTACACAAGATAATTCAGAAATAGAATCAGAGCTAAAAGAGTTTATTAAGCGATTAAGCTTGGTGTATTTATTGATGTTTATTATAGCGATAGCTTTTGCATATTTTTTATCAAGTTATATAACTCGTTCTATAAAAACGATTTCTGATAAAATGGAACAAACAAAATTAAATAAGCGTAATGAAAAGATTATTCTAAACTCAGCAAGCTCAGAGATAGAGGGCTTAGTAGCGGCTTATAACAGTATGATAGATGAGTTGACGGAAAGTGCAGTAAAGTTAGCAAAAAGTGAGCGAGAACAGGCCTGGAGAGAAATGGCTAAGCAAGTAGCACATGAAATTAAAAACCCCCTAACTCCTATGCGATTAACTGTACAAAGTTTTGAGAGAAAGTTTGATCCAACAGATGAAAATTCTAAAACAAAATTAACAGAATACAGTAAGACTTTAATTCAACAAATCGATGTAATGAGTTCTATCGCATCTGCATTTTCTGACTTTGCAAAAATGCCTACACAAAAAAGAGAAAAAATTGAAGTAATAAGTGTGGTTAAATTAGCTCTTGATATTTTTAATGAAGATTATATTATTTATCAACCCTCAATAAAAGAGTTATTTGCTAATTTAGATAAAACACAATTGATAAGGATTTTAACTAATTTAGTTAAAAATGCAGATCAAGCATCTGAAAATAGTTCAAACAAAATTATAGAAGTCAAAGTCATGTCAGAAGGCAATAATATTAAAATTATAGTTTCAGATAATGGAAAAGGGATATCAGAAGAAGTGAAAGATTTAATTTTTGAGCCTAAATTTACTACAAAGAGTAGTGGAATGGGCCTAGGCCTTCCAATGATTAAAAACATTATTGAAGCTTATGACGGGTCAATTTCTTTTACATCAAAAGAAGGAATTGGAACAGTATTTTCAGTCATTTTACCGAAAACATAAAAAACATTCCTATTAACACTAGGGTTTAAAATAATTTAAAAATGAATTTTAATAATATTTTAGTTGAAAGTGAAAATGGACTAGCGAGAGTTACTATCAATCGTCCAAAGAAGTTAAACGCACTAAATAAAGAAACGATAGAGGAATTAAGTAATGCTTTTGAGATTTTAGAAGAAGATGAAAATATAAAAGTTATTATTATTACCGGGAGTGGAGAAAAAGCATTTGTAGCTGGAGCTGATATTTCAGAATTCGCAAATTTTTCTATAAATGAAGGGGGTGCATTAGCAAAAAAAGGGCAGGAAATGTTATTTGATTTAATTGATAACCTTTCAACACCTGTAATAGCAGCTATAAACGGTTTTGCTCTTGGTGGTGGCTTAGAATTAGCGATGGCTTGCCATTTTAGAATTGCTTCAATAAATGCGAAAATGGGCTTGCCAGAAGTTTCTCTAGGAGTTATACCTGGGTATGGAGGTACACAGCGCTTACCTCAATTAATTGGAAAAGGCAAGGCGATGGAATTAATTATGACTGCGGGGATGATTTCTGCTGAGGAAGCAAAAAATTGTGGGTTGGTAAATCATGTTGTTTTATTAGAAGAACTATTGCCATTAGCAGAAAAATTAGCCAGAAAAATTATGCGAAACTCTTCGCTAGCAATTAGTGCTGCCATAAGGGCTATTAATGCTAATTTTGAAGATGGAATTAATGGTTACGAAACAGAGATTAATGAGTTTGGTGATTGTTTTGGCACTCAGCACTTTATAGAGGGGACTACTGCTTTTTTAGAAAAAAGAAAACCTGATTTTTATGGAAAATAAAAAGTTATTTCAAGCCATTCCATTCATCATAAAATTCTTTTAAATAACTCTCCATAAAAGCATGTCTTTGAATAGCTATTTTTTTACCAGTTATCGTATTCATTTTATTTTTTAGTAGCAATAATTTTTCATAAAAATGATTAATTGTTGGAGCTGTTGATCTTTTGTACTCCTCCTTAGTCATCTTTAAATTTGGAATAACCTCAGGGTTATATATCTCCCTATTTTTAAAACCACCGTAGTTAAAGCAACGCGCAATACCAATTGCACCAATCGCATCGAGTCTGTCTGCATCTTGAACAACTTTAAATTCATCAGAAGAAAATGGATTACCGTCATTTTCAAAAGAATTTTTATAAGACATATGCTTTATTATTTTCACGATATGATCAATTGTTTCTTTATCAATTTTTTGCCTTTCAAGAAACTTAATTGCTTTACTGGGTCCAATAGTCTCATCTCCATCATAGAATTTAGGATCTGCAATATCATGTAAAAGAGCCGCTAAAGAAACAACAAACGTATTTACATCTTCATTTTTAGAGATCAAAATTGAATTTTTTAAAACACGCTCTACATGAAACCAATCGTGACCGCCTTCAGCATTTTTGAGTTCTGACTTTACAAATTCTATAGTCTGATTAATAACGGTATTTTGGTTCATTGTTCGTTTTTTCTGAAAAGCTATGATTTTATTTTTATAAAAACAGAAAAACCACGCTGATATGCGTGGTTTTTAATTTTGTTTGTTTCTTATTTAAGAAAGATTAACAAAACTCATCGTAAGCTTGGGATAAGTTTTGAGCAATCATTTGAGCAGATCTTCCTTCTATATGGTGACGTTCTAACATATGAACTAAATTTCCATCTTTAAATAGAGCCATTGCTGGAGACGAAGGGGGGAAAGGCATCATAAATTCACGAGCTTTTTGAGTAGATTCCTTTTCTACTCCTGCAAAAACAGTTGTTAAATTTGTAGGTATTTTACCTTCTACTAGTGAGGCTATAGCCCCTGGTCTTGCCGTTCCAGCCGCGCAACCACAAACTGAATTTACCACCACTAAAGTAGTTCCTTCTTTTGCCAAAGCATTCTCAACATCTTGGCCAGTAAATAATGCTTCAAAACCAGCATTAATTAACTCATCGCGCATTGGTTTTACTAATTCTTCTGGATACATAATTTTTAAATATAAATTAAGTAACAAATGTAATGCATTTTAAAACAGCAATCAATATGTTAAAGATATGTTGTTATTATAAATATATAAATTCTATTGATTTCCTCTCTTATGCTTTAAAAAACTACAAATTATGACATAGATTCTCTTATATTTGAAAAAATTAGAATAAGACAGATGGGGAATTTTTCAAAATGGTTAGGAGTTGGTTTAGGATTCACTTTAGGTGGTCCAATTGGCGCAGCAATTGGTTTTGCGTTAGGTAGTTTTATAAGTGGGTTTAGTTCAGAAGACTTAACTAGAGAACAGAAAAATTATCATGGAAAAGAAGGAAATACTCAATCTGGAGATTTCGAGATTAGTCTTTTAGTGCTAGCCTCTATAATCATAAAATCTGATGGAAAAATTGACTCAAAAGAACTTGATTTTGTAAGAGCTCAATTTGTTGGTATGTATGGAAAGGAAAGAGCAAATAACACTTTTAAGTTATTCAAAGGCGTTATGAAAAAGGAAATTTCTGCAAGGCAAGTTTGTCTACAAATAAGACAACATATGCCCCATGCTTCTCGCCTACAGTTACTTCACTTCTTGTTTGGAATTGCAAAAGCAGATGGTCGAGTAACAAGTGTTGAAGTAGATGAAATAAGAAAAATTTCGGGCTATTTATATATTAATCAATATGATTTTGAGTCTATAAAGGCGATGTTTTACGACACTTCAGAAAACAATTATAAAATTTTAGAAATTACAAAGACAGTGTCGAACGACGATGTTAAAAAAGCATATCGAAGAATGGCTAAGAAATACCATCCAGATAAAGTTCAGAGTCTAGGAGAAGCACATTTAAAAGGAGCAAAAGAAAAATTTCAAAGCATACAATCTGCTTATGAAAAAATTAAAGCTGAACGTGGGTTTTAAAACAAGGCTCTAAATTTTTAATCATTTTCTAAAAAAATAATCTTCATATTTCACAATATAAAATCATATTTTCACATTAGCTTCAACTTCAAACGCTATTAAACTCTATCCTTTTACAACTTCGTTACTTACAAACTCAAAAAATTACAAGAAAATCCTTAATTTCGCATTCTTAGATAGAAAAGACAGAAAATGAGCGCTAAATTCCCTGAATATAAAGGACTTGACTTACCAAATATAGCAGAAGAAATTCTAAAATACTGGGAAGAAAATAACATCTTTGAAAAAAGTGTAACAATAAGGGAAGGGAAGGATCCATATGTGTTTTTTGAAGGGCCACCTTCCGCAAACGGTTTGCCCGGTGTTCATCATGTTTTAGCCCGTGCTATCAAAGATATCTTTCCTCGTTATAAAACAATGAAAGGTTATCAAGTAAAGCGTAAAGCAGGTTGGGATACTCACGGTTTACCTATAGAATTAGGGGTAGAGAAAGAATTAGGTATAACTAAAGAGGACATAGGTAAAAAAATTTCAGTTGAAGATTATAACGCAGCTTGTAGAAAAGCAGTAATGCGATATACCCACATTTGGAATAATTTAACTCAAAAAATGGGTTATTGGGTGGATATGGATGACCCTTATATCACATACGAGCCAAAGTATATGGAGTCTGTTTGGTGGTTATTAAAAGAGATTTATAATAAAAAATTAATTTATAAAGGGTATACAATTCAGCCATACTCTCCAAAAGCAGGTACAGGTTTAAGTTCTCATGAGCTTAACCAACCCGGAACATACCAAGATGTAACAGATACAACTATTGTAGCTCAATTTAAAGCTTTAGAAAACACGCTTCCAGCTTTTTTACAAAATCAAGGAATGGTCTATTTTCTTGCATGGACTACAACTCCCTGGACATTGCCAAGTAACACTGCGTTAACAGTTGGGCCAAAAATTGAATATGTTTTAGTAGATACATATAATCAATACACATTTGAAGCAACAAAAGTTATTTTAGCAAAGAATTTAGTTGGTAAACAGTTTGGAGGTAAGAATAATTTTCAAGTTGAAGAGGCAGAAGAACTTTCAGCTTATAATTCTGGCGATAAAAAAATACCTTTTTATGTTATAAAAGAGTTTATTGGGAAAGATTTAGTTGGAGTAAAATATGAGCAAATTTTAGATTATGTTTTGCCAAATGATAACCCTCAGGATGCTTTTAGAGTAATTTCTGGAGATTTTGTAACTACTGAAGATGGTACAGGGATTGTACATACAGCTCCAACTTTTGGAGCAGATGATGCATTAGTTGCTAAACAGGCAGTTCCAGAAATACCACCAATGCTGGTTAAAGACGAGAATGGAAATCTAGTACCTCTAGTAGATCTTCAAGGAAAATTCAGGCCAGAAGTCACGGATTTTTCTGGAAAATATGTTAAAAATGAATATTATCCAGAAGGTCAAGCACCAGAAAAATCTGTAGATGTAGAATTGGCAATTAAATTAAAAACAGAAAATAAAGCTTTTAAAGTAGAAAAATATAAGCATAGTTATCCAAATTGCTGGAGGACAGATAAGCCAATACTGTATTACCCGTTAGATTCTTGGTTTATCAAAGTAACAGATGTGAAAGATAGAATGCACTCTTTAAATAAAACGATTAATTGGAAGCCTGAATCTACAGGAACCGGTCGTTTTGGTAACTGGCTAGCAAATGCAAATGATTGGAATTTATCTCGTTCTCGTTACTGGGGAATTCCCCTACCTATATGGAGAACAGAGGATGGAAAAGAAGAAATTTGTATAGGTTCTGTAAAAGAATTAAAACAGGAAATGGCAAAGTCTGTCCAAGCTGGATTTTTAGTAAAAGACATATTTGAAGATTTTGAAGTTGAAAATAATACAGAAGAAAATTATGCTAAAATAGATTTACATAAAAATATTGTTGATGAAATAATTTTAGTCTCACCCTCTGGACAGCCAATGAATCGTGAAAGTGATTTAATAGATGTTTGGTTTGATTCAGGCTCTATGCCTTATGCACAATGGCACTATCCGTTTGAAAATAAAGATTTAATAGATGAGAATAAATCTTTTCCTGCAGATTTTATTGCAGAAGGAGTAGATCAAACACGTGGCTGGTTTTACACTCTCCATGCTATTGCCACAATGGTCTTTGACTCTGTTGCTTATAAAAATGTAGTCTCTAATGGACTTGTTTTAGATAAAAATGGACATAAAATGTCTAAACGTTTAGGAAATGCTACAGATCCTTTTACAACCTTATCAACATATGGGGCAGATGCTACTCGATGGTATATGATTGCAAATGCGAACCCTTGGGATAATTTAAAATTTGATTTAGATGGAATAGAAGAGGTAAGACGTAAGTTTTTTGGAACACTTTACAATACGTATTCATTTTTTACTCTATATACGAATATTGACAGTTTTTCATATAAGGAAGACAATATTTTATTAGAAAATAGACCAGAAATAGATAGATGGATTCTATCAGAGTTACATACTTTGATTAAAAAAGTAGATAAATTCTACGAAGAATATGAGCCAACAAGAGCCGCTAGAGCAATTTCAGATTTTACACAAGATAACTTAAGTAACTGGTTTGTTCGTTTAAGTAGAAGGCGTTTTTGGAAAGGAGACTACCAAGCAGATAAGATTTCTGCCTACCAAACATTATATACTTGTATGATTACGATTGCGAAATTAGGCGCACCAATTGCTCCATTTTTTATGGATAAACTATATCAAGATCTAAATTCTGTTACTGGAAAAGAAAAGGCAGAAAGTATTCATTTAGCAGATTTTCCTGTTTGGGACAAAACTTTTATAGATGCCTCACTAGAGCGTAAAATGGAAAATGCTCAAATTATATCTTCTTTAGTATTATCATTAAGAGCTAAAGAGAAGATTAAAGTGCGTCAGCCACTACAAAAAATTATGATTCCTGTTGATAATGAACAGCAAAAAGAAGAAATACTTGCTGTAGCAGACTTAATAAAACACGAAGTAAACATTAAAGAAGTTCAAATTTTAGAGGATGCTTCTGGTATTTTGATCAAGCAAATTAAACCAAACTTTAAAACTTTAGGGCCAAAATTTGGAAAAGAAATGCGTTTTATAGCTACTGAGGTTCAAAAGCTTACGCAAGAAGATATTAACAAAATTGATGAATTTGGTAATATATATTTACAAGTTAACGGAAAAGAGATTACTTTAGAGCGTGAAGATGTTGAGATATCGTCAAAAGATATTGAAGGCTGGTTGGTTGCTAATGAGCGAGGTTTAACAGTTGCTTTAGACGTCACCATTTCAGAAGAACTTCGAAAAGAAGGTGTAGGTAGAGAATTAGTAAATAGAATTCAAAATGCACGTAAAGACAATGGTCTAGACGTTACTGATAAAATTAGATTAACAGTTTTGAAATTCGAAAACTTACAGAACTCTATTCAAGAGAATAAAGAGTATATCATGAGTGAAACATTAACGAAAGAATTAGTTTTCGTTGATACATTAAATAATGGCACGGAGATAGAATTTGATACTATTAAAAGCAGAATATTAATAGAAAAAATATAAGGTTATGGCAGTAGTTAAAGTAAAATATTCAGAAGAAGATTTACAAGAGTTTAAAGCTATCATTGAAAAAAAAATAACGAGAGCTGAATCAGATTTAGTTTTGTTACAAAGCTCTTATAAAAACGATGCAAACAATGGTACCGATGACACCTCTCCATCATTTAAATCTTTTGATGAAGGCTCAGATGTAATGAGCAAAGAGGCAAACGTCCAATTAGCGATAAGACAAGAAAAATTTCTTCGCGATTTAAAAAATGCGCTAATGCGTATTGAAAATAAAACTTACGGAGTTTGTAGAGTTACGGGGAAATTAATTCAAAAAGAACGTTTAAAACTAGTGCCACACGCAACATTAAGCATCGAGGCTAAACGCAAACAGTAACGCTTAAAAAACTAGTAAAAAACATAATAATATTGTTATTTTTGTCAATATCAAACACAATAAAATGTCAAAAAAAACTCTGGCAATCACTACTATTTTAATTGCTATTATTTTAGATCAAGTTTTAAAAATCTATATAAAAACTCACTATGCTATAAATGATGGGTTTGAAGTTTTTAGTTGGTTCCAGATTCATTTTGTAGAAAACAATGGTATGGCAATGGGTTGGGAATTTGGAGGTAAGGCCGGAAAGCTATTTCTCACATTATTTAGATTAGTTGCCGTTTCTGCAATTATTTATTGGCTAGTACAACACATAAAAAGATTTACGCATAATGCTGTAATATTTGCTATTTCGTTAATTTTTTCAGGAGCAGTCGGGAATATTATTGATTCTGTTTTTTATGGAGTTATTTTTAATTCTTCAAACAATAGAGTTGCGACACTTTTTTCTGAGAATCCTTATGGCGAATTATTCTATGGAAAGGTCGTTGACATGTTCTACTTCCCATTTATAAAAAATGCAACTTTTCCAGAATGGATTCCTTTGATAGGGGGAGATAATTTTACTTTTTTCCAATATATTTTTAATCCAGCCGATGCCTTTATAACTTTAGGAGTTACCCTACTTTTTATATATAGTAAGCAGGCATTTCCAAAAGAAGAAGTAAAAATAATTTAATAGTTACTGCTATAAATGGGATTATTAATTTAGCTTTAACTTAAAAAAAACTAAAAAATTAAGAAATAAATTTTTCAACATTAGCACTTTTTCTAACGTTTTAAAAGGTGTATTTTCGTTTTATGCTTACACCCTTAAACCTTCAAGTACAAACCTTACCAGACTTTCCTGGTGTATATCAGTATTTTGATAAAAATGATGTGATAATTTATATAGGAAAAGCTAAAAACTTAAAAAAAAGAGTTAGCTCTTATTTTACTAAAAATCATGATAATGCTAAAACCCGGATTTTAGTAAAGCAAATTATAAGCATTAAACACATAGTAGTTGGCTCAGAAACAGACGCACTCTTATTAGAAAATAATTTAATAAAAAAATATAAACCAAAATATAATATTTTATTAAAGGATGATAAATCTTACCCTTGGATTTGTATTAAAAAAGAACGTTTTCCAAGAGTGTTTTTGACACGTAGAGTTATTAAAGACGGTTCTGAGTATTTTGGCCCATACACTAGTTTAAAAACAGTAAGGGTTTTGTTAGATTTAATAAAAGAACTTTACTCTATAAGAACGTGTAATTATGATTTAAGTAAGCAAAAAATTAATGAAGGTAAATATAAAGTTTGTTTAGAGTATCATTTAAAAAACTGTAAAGGGGGTTGTGAAAATTTACAACCAGAATCAAAATACCAGGAAGAAATTGCTGCAATTAGAAATATTGTTAAGGGCAACTTTAAAGAAAGTTTAGATAAATTTAATCAAATGATGCTAACTTTTTCAAAGAACATGGAATTTGAAGAGGCTCAAAAAATAAAAGAGAAAGTAATTCTACTGTCAAAATATCAATCAAAATCAACTATTATTAATCCATCAATAAATAATGTAGATGTCTTTTCTATTATTTCTGACGAAACTCATGGTTACGTAAATTTTTTTAAAATCTCTAATGGTGCAATTATACAATCTCATACAACAGAAATAAAGAAAAAATTAGACGAGACAGATAAAGAAATGTTAGAGTTATTTATTGTGGAAATCAGACAAAGGTTCAACTCATTAACAAAGGAAATTTATGTCCCTTTCAAAGTAAATTTAGGAGAAGAATTAAAAGTAACTATACCAAAGTTAGGGGACAAAAAACGAATTATAGAACTCTCAGAGCGTAATGCAAAATATTACAGACAAGAGCAGTTTAAGCAAATTAAAATTGTGGACCCAGATAGGCACGTAAAAAGAATTATGGGTCAAATGAAAAAAGATTTACGCCTCTCCTCAGAGCCTCGCCATATTGAATGTTTTGATAATTCTAATATTCAAGGAACGAACCCTGTAGCTGCTTGTGTAGTTTTTAAAGACGGCAAGCCAAGTAAAAAAGACTACAGGCATTATAATATAAAAACAGTAGAAGGGCCAGATGATTTTGCCTCAATGGAAGAGGTGGTTTATAGACGGTATAAAAGATTGTTGGAGGAAAAAGAATCTTTACCCCAATTAATCATTGTTGATGGGGGAAAAGGGCAATTGTCATCTGCTTTAAAAAGCTTGGATCTTTTGGGCTTAAGAGGTGAAATTGCAATTATAGGTATTGCAAAAAGATTAGAAGAAATTTATTATCCAGATGATCCAATTCCATTATATTTAGATAAGAGGTCAGAAACTTTAAAAATTACTCAATATTTAAGAAACGAAGCCCATCGATTTGGGATTACCCTTCATAGAAATAAGCGAAGTAAAAGTGCTATAAAAAGTGAATTAGAACAAATTCCAAATATTGGTAAGCAAACAATCACTAATTTATTAAAGAAATTTAAATCTGCAAAAAGAGTAAAAGAGGCCTCTTTTGAAGATATAAAGTTAGAAATTGGAAGCGCTAGAGCGCTAAAAGTATACCAATTCTACCATCCTCAAAAGGAACAGAGTAAAACAATAATTTAATTAAAGTCAACCTATTGTTTTAGCTATTTTGAAATGTAATTAAATCCTACTTTCTCATTTAATTTTCTGTTTTAAATTCATTATATTTACTAATTAATGAAGAGTAGATTGATAAAATGTATTGATCTAAAAATCAATTTATAAACAGAAAAAAGCCTTTGGCTTTTCTAAAATATATCACACATGGGATGTAGTAGTTGTACTACTGGTAAAGACGGTGTGCCTAAGGGATGTAAAAGTAACGGAAGTTGCGCGACAGGCGGATGTGAAAAACTATCAGTATTTGATTGGTTGTCTAATATGACTTTACCAAACGGAGAAAAATCATTTAATATATTTGAAATTCGTTTTAAAAACGGAAGAAAAGAATTTTATAAAAACCCAGAAAATTTAAGAATATCCATGGGAGATATTTTAGCTGTAGAGGGTTCACCAGGTCATGATATTGGTTCTGTTTCTTTAGCAGGAGAACTCGTTAAGGTTCAAATGAAAAAAAGAAATGTTCTTGTTGATAGTCCAGAAATTAAAAAAATTTATAGAAAAGCAACTCAAAAAGATATAGACGTTTGGCAGGCTTCAAGAAATAAAGAGATTGAAACCCAACGTAAAGGAAGAGAAATTTTAGGGCGTTTAGGGCTGAAAATGAAATTATCTGATGTAGAATACCAGGGAGATGGCAATAAAGCGATTTTTTATTATACCGCAGAGACAAGAGTAGATTTTAGACAACTTATTAGAGATTTAGCAGGCGCTTTTTCCATCCGGGTAGAAATGAAACAAGTGGGGGCAAGACAAGAAGCTGCTAGACTTGGAGGGATTGGCTCTTGTGGAAGGGAATTATGCTGTTCTACATGGTTGACAGATTTCAGAAAAGTAACGACATCTGCGGCTCGCTATCAACAATTATCATTAAATCCTTTAAAATTAGCAGGACAATGCGGAAAACTAAAATGCTGTTTAAACTTTGAATTAGACACTTATTTAGATGCTTTAAAAGACTTTCCTAAGCAAGAAATACTTTTAAATACAGAAAAAGGGCCCGCTGTCTTTGTTAAGATGGATATTTTTAAACAACACCTTTGGTATACTTATAAAGAAGAAAGGTCTAAGTGGTTTTTACTAACCCTAGAGCAAGTTCAACAAATAATTGAATTGAATAAAAACAAACAAAAGTCTTTATCATTAGAAGAGTATGAATCCGAAATAGAAACACCTATAAAGGTTAATTTTGAAGATGCTGTTGGTCAAGATAGTTTAACTCGTTTTGATGTACCAAAAACAAAGAAAAGAAGAAATAATAAAAACCGTAATAAAGTAAAAGTAGTTGCTGGAAATCCAAACCAGAGAAGTTCAGAAAATAAGCAACTGGCTAAAGGGGGAAGCAAAAGAAATTCTGAACTAAAACCTGAGGCAAAAACGGCTAATAAACCAAGAAGAAACAACAACGGTAATCGTAATAAAAACACTTCTAAGAATGGAAGCGATTCAGAAAATAAATAAATATTTAACGTCACTAATTATAATAGTAGTCATTTTTTCTTGCGTATCAGACTCTGTTTTTTCAAGTTATAAAGCTATTCCAAATAATTCATGGTTATTAAATAAAAAAGTGGGGTTTAATTTTGTTGTAACAGATACTATTTCTAAGCAGAATTTATATATAAATGTTAGAAATAATAATAACTATAAATACAGTAATTTATTTTTAATAACAGAGCTCGTTTTTCCCGATAAAACTAAAGTAGTAGATACATTGCATTATCAAATGGCCGATCCTACAGGTAGCTTTTTAGGGAAAGGGTTTACAAACATAAAAGAGAACAAATTATTCTATAAAGAAGATAAGGTTTTTCAAGTTTCTGGAGAGTATTCTTTTAATGTTAGGCATGCAATGAGAAAAAATGGCTTCCCACAGGGCATAAAATATTTAAAAGGCATTATGGATGTTGGATTAAGTATTGAAAAAAGTAAATAATATGGCAAACAAACAAAAACTAGATTTTAAGAAATTTATTAAAGCTTTTTGGATTTTGATTTTAAGTGCTGTATTAGCGATATTTTTTTTATTTTTTTTAACTTCTTTAGGAGATTTGCCGACGTTTGAGCAATTAGAAAACCCTCAAACAAATCTAGCAACAGAGGTAATTTCCGCAGATGGGGTGACGATTGGAAAATATGCTACTGAAAATAGAACACCTATTCATTACAGGGAATTACCACAAAACTTAGTAGACGCTTTAATATCGACTGAAGACGAACGCTTTTATGAGCATTCTGGAATTGATTTTAGAGGGACTTTAAGAGCCATAGTGAAAATGGGTTCAGGAGGAGGGGCCAGTACAATAACTCAGCAGTTAGCAAAAAATTTATTCACAAAAAGAGCCTCAAGTAATATTCTTAAAAGAGTACTTCAAAAGGCAAAAGAATGGATTGTAGCTGTTAAATTAGAGCGTCAGTATACCAAAAAAGAAATTATTGCTATGTACTTAAATACGCAAGGGTTTCTATTTAATGCATCTGGTATTCGTTCTGCTTCTAGAATTTACTTTGGCAAAGAGGCTAAAAATCTGGATTTACAAGAAGCGGCAATAATTGTCGCAATGTTAAAAAATCCAAGACAATATAATCCACACAGAAATATTTCTAAAAAGAAATCACTTTCTCGAAGAAATGTTGTTTTCTCTCAAATGGCTAAAAATGGTTTTCTCACAAAGTCTGAAAAAGATTCTCTACAAAAATTACCACTCAAAATTAATTTTACTCCAGAAAGTCATAGTGATGGATATGCAACATATTTTAGATCCTATTTGCAAAAAAAGTTAAGAGCCTGGGTAAAGAAAAATCCAAAAGCTAATGGAGAACAATATAATATTTTTAAAGATGGATTGAAAATTTACGTCACATTAGACTCTAGGATGCAAAAATATGCAGAAGAATCCATAAAAGAGCATATGTCTAATTTACAATCTTACTTTTTTAAAGAGCAAAAAGGAAATAAAATTGCTCCATTCTATGATATAGAAGAAGACCAAGTTAAATCAATTTTAGATCGCGCAAAAAAGAACTCTGATCGTTACAGAAGAATGAGAAAATCTGGCAAATCTGTTAAAGAAATTAATGCTGCTTTTAATAAAAAAACAGCAATGAAAGTATTCTCCTGGAAAGGTGATTTGGATACTATTATGACTCCAATGGACTCTATAAGATATTATAAACATTTTTTAAGATCTGGACTGTTATCGATAGAGCCACAAACAGGACATGTTAAAGCCTGGGTTGGTGGAATTAATTATAAACATTTTAAATATGATGCTGTACAGCAACAAAAAAGACAGGTAGGATCCACCTTCAAGCCATTTGTTTATGCAACAGCAATTAATCAATTAAAAATGTCACCGTGTGATACATTTCCAAATGTACATTACACAATACCAAAAGGCAAATATGGTATTCCAGAAGAATGGAGACCAGATAATTCAGGAGATAGATACGGAGGGATGCTTTCTTTAAAAGCAGGATTAGCAGGATCTGTAAATACAATGTCTGCCAGACTAATTGATATGGTAAAGCCTGAAAATGTTGTGCGTTTGGCAAAACTAGCAGGTATAGAAACCAGAATACAAGCAAACCCATCGATTGCATTAGGAGCTGTAGATTTATCTTTGATAGAAATGGTTAGTTCTTATTCTACTTTTGCAAATAAAGGATTAAGAGTTAATCCAATGATTTTAACAAGGATAGAGGACAAAAATGGTACTATTTTAGAGCAATTTACCCCAGAAACAAAAGAGGTTTTAAGCGAAGAGTCTTCATATGTAATTTTAGATTTATTAAAAGGTGTGACGGATTTTGGGTCTGGGCAACGATTAAGGACTCCATATACTGCACTACCAGATGTAGTTACAGGGTTTCCGTATGAATTTAAAAATCCTATTGCCGGAAAAACAGGAACAACTCAAAATCAATCTGACGGATGGTTTATGGGTATTGTTCCAAATCTTGTAACAGGTGTTTGGACAGGTGGAGAAGATAGAGCGATCCATTTTGAAGGAATTGCAAAAGGGCAAGGAGCAACAATGTCTTTACCTTCATTTGCTTTATTCTTGAAAAAATGTTATGCAGATCCATCTTTAAAAATAAGTCTAGAAGATTTTGAAAAACCAGAGAATTTAAGAATTAAAATTGATTGTGGGAATAAAAAAAAGCAAGATATACTAGACGATAATAATGAAGAAGAAGAGAAAAAAGTAGAAATAAAAGAAGATTTAGATTTTTAGATTCTTTTAAAGAATAATTAGCCTTATAAAATATAAGAAATGATTAATAAAAAAGTAAAGAACGTTCAAGAAGCACTTCAAGGCGTTAAAAGTAAAATGACATTAATGCTGGGTGGTTTTGGTTTATGTGGAATTCCAGAGAAAGCTATAGCCGAATTAGTAAGGTTAGATATAAGAGATGTTATCTGTATTTCTAATAATGCAGGTGTAGATGATTTTGGCTTGGGGTTATTGCTACAAAAGAAACAAATCAAAAAAATGATCTCTTCCTATGTTGGTGAAAATGAAGAATTTGAACGCCAAATGTTATCGGGAGAATTAGAAGTTGAATTAACACCACAAGGTACTTTAGCTGAAAAATGTAGAGCTGCGCAAGCAGGTTTTCCAGCCTTTTATACTCCAGCTGGTTATGGTACAGAAGTAGCTGAAGGAAAAGAAACAAGAGAATTTGATGGGAAAATGTATGTTTTAGAACCAGCTTTTAAAGCAGATTTTGCATTTGTAAAAGCCTGGAAGGGGGATGCTGCTGGGAATTTAGTCTTTAAAGGAACATCAAGAAACTTTAACCCAAATATGTGCGGTGCTGCTAATGTAACTGTTGCAGAGGTAGAAGAAATGGTAGAGGTTGGACAGTTAGATCCAAATAACATCCATATACCAGGAATATTTGTGCAACGTATTTTTCAAGGCGAGAATTATGAGAAAAGGATAGAACAAAGAACCGTAAGACAAAGAGATTAGTTATGGCATTAGATAAAATTGGTATTGCAAAAAGAATTGCACAAGAAGTTCAAGACGGATTCTATGTAAATTTAGGAATTGGGATTCCAACTTTAGTAGCAAATTACGTTAGTGATAATATAGAGGTGGAATTCCAAAGTGAAAATGGTGTTTTAGGTATGGGCGCTTTTCCTTTTGATGGTGACGAAGATGCAGATATTATTAATGCAGGAAAACAAACTATAACAACAATGCCAGGAGCAAGTTTTTTTGACTCGGCAACAAGTTTTTCTATGATTCGCGGCAAACATGTAGATTTAACAATTTTAGGAGCGATGGAAGTTTCTGAAAATGGAGATATTGCTAATTGGAAAATTCCAGGAAAAATGGTAAAAGGAATGGGTGGTGCAATGGACCTAGTAGCATCTGCTGAAAATATTATTGTAGCCATGATGCATTCTAATAAACGTGGAGAATCTAAGGTTTTAAAGAAATGTTCTTTACCCTTAACAGGTGTAGGTTGTGTAACAAAAGTGGTTACTAATTTAGCTGTTTTAGAAGTAAAAAATAATAATTTTTATTTATTAGAGAGAGCTCCTGGAGTATCTATTGAAGAGATTAATTCAGCAACAGAGGGAACACTAATAGTTGAAGGAGAAATTCCTGAAATGATTTTATTTTAAAGATAAAAAAAATACAATTATTATAAAGTTTCGCTAAAACTAAAAGAGTTTTTCATTTAGTAAATAACTTAAAAGAATATAAATGAAAATAATATCATACAACGTAAACGGAATCCGAGCTGCCTTAAAGAAAGGTTTTTTAAATTGGTTAGAAGTCACAAAGCCAGACGTTATTTGTATTCAAGAAACAAAAGCACATAAAGATCAATTAGATTTAACAATTTTTGAACAAGCAGGTTACCCCTATAATTATTGGTTTTCTGCACAAAAAAAAGGGTACTCTTCGGTAGCTATTTTATGTAAAGAAAAACCTAACCACATTGAGTATGGAACAGGAATAGAGTCTATGGATTCTGAAGGGAGAAATCTTCGTGTAGACTTTGATCAGGTTTCAGTAATGAGCTTATATCTTCCATCAGGAACAAATACAGATAGATTAAATTTCAAGTTCAATTACATGGATGAATTCCAGCAATATGTTAATAAACTAAAACAGCAAATTCCTAATTTAATTATCTGTGGAGATTATAATATTTGTCACCAATCAATAGATATTCATAATCCTAAAATGAAAGGTGTTTCTGGGTTTTTGCCAGAAGAGCGAACTTGGATTTGTGAGTTTATTGAAAACGGATTTGTAGACAGTTTTAGACAATTAAATCCAGAAAAACAAGAATATTCATGGTGGAGCTATAGAGCTAACTCTAGAGCGAATAATAAAGGGTGGCGCTTAGATTACGCTATGGTTTCAATGCCGCTAAAGGATAAAATCACACGAGCATATATTTTACCAGAAGCGAAACATTCAGATCATTGTCCAATAGTTGTAGAATTAGATTTATAAACAACAAATGAAAAAATTACTCATACTTTTATTTTTTACAACAACTATTTTTACTCAAACAGTTAACGATTCTATTCAGAAAAGTATAACAGAGTCAGATTTGTTTTCTGATTATGATATTGCTCTAATAGATAGCCTCTTATTAGATTCAAGATTCAAGTCACCACTATACAACTCATTTAATTATAATATAGATGGTATTAATAATAAAGATATTTCTGATGTTTCACTATCTAGTGAAGTTTTAAAACAAAGATTGGCCAATATTGATGCAAAAACACCTTTTGATATTCAATATAATCCTGCATTAGAGAAGGTAATAAAATCTTATTTAAAATATAGGAAGAGATATTATCCAGCCTTAATGGCAAAAGCAACTTATTATTTTCCAATGTTTGAAAAGTATTTAGATAATTATGATATTCCGCTAGAAATGAAATATTTAGCAATTGTTGAATCTTCTTTAAATCCAACAGCAAAATCAAGAGTTGGTGCGACAGGGTTATGGCAATTTATGTATGCAACAGGTATGCAATATAAATTAAAGGTAAGCTCTTACGTCGATGAACGTCAAGATCCTTTAAAAGCCACGATTGCCGCATGCCAATATTTATCTGATTTGTTTAAAATTTTTGGTGATTGGGATTTAGCGTTAGCAGCCTATAACTCTGGCCCTGGAAACGTTTCAAAAGCGATTAAGCGTTCTGGGGGCTATAGAAATTATTGGAATATCCGCCCCTTTTTACCTAGAGAAACTGCAGGATATGTACCAGCTTTTTACGCAACCATGTATTTATTTGAATATCAAAAAGAACATCAATTAGTTCCAAAAACCCCTCAAATTCGTTATTTCGAAACAGATACCATACGGGTTAAAAAAACAATTAGTTTTGATCAAGTATCAGAAATAACTGGGATCAGTTCAGAGTTAATAAAATTTTTAAACCCTTCTTTTAAATTAAATATAATTCCATTTGTCTCTGAAAAGAATTATGCAATTACTCTTCCAGTAAAGAATACACTTGCCTTTTTAGACAAAGAACTAGACTTGTATGCATTAACAAAAACAGATAATGCAAAAAGAGAAAAGCCACTTCCTAAGTATTTTGAAATGGATAAGCGTATTCGCTATAGGGTTAGGAGTGGAGATTTTTTAGGTAAAATAGCAAATAGATTTGGAGTAAGAGTAAGTGATATTAGGCGTTGGAATCGCCTAAAATCAACGCGTTTAAAAATAGGACAAAGACTAAGCATCTACCCAAAAAGAATGGCAGTTCCAAAAGCATAATTTTTTTGAACTCCATATAATTAATAGAATTTTACCTTTTTAGTATAAAGAAATGCCACAATACTTGGTTCACAAGAAATTAAATAAAAAAAACAAATTATGAAAAAACTATTATATCTGTTTTTTACAATAATCATGTTGTTGTCTTGCGACAATAATAACTCCTTTGTTCAAAAACGGTCTGTTGGAAATATAAATAGAGTAATGATTGTAGTTAAAAGCAGCAATTGGCTGGGTGATGTAGGGGATCAAATAAGGGATTCTTTTACTAAAATTATTTATGGTCTCCCACAACCAGAAGCCACAACTACATTATCTCAAGTAGCTCCAAATGGTTTTGGGACAATGATGAAAGCTTCTAGGAGTCTATTAATTATTGAGAAAACCAAAAAAGAATATTTTTCTGTTAAATATAATGTATACGCAAAACCACAAACAGTAATTTATTTATCTGCAAAAGATGATGATAGCATAATAAGGTTACTTAAGAAATATGAAGAAGAGATTTTAGCAACCTTTAGGCAAGCAGACATCACTACTACTCAAAAGATTTTTCTTAAATCTACAATAGACAATGCTAAATTTCAAACGACTAAAAATATTGGAGTTTCTTTTATAATACCCAATACATATAGAACAGTAGAGGATACTGGAAATTTTTTATGGTTACGACAACATTTAAAAAGTGGAATTGCAAAAACAGGGAGTAATAATATTTTAGTCTATAGTCTTCCGTTAGAAGATGAAAATAAAGTAGTGGAAAGTATTATTGAAGTTAGAAACTTAATAGGTAAAAAGCACATACCTGGCTCAAACCCAGAAACAATGCATATGATTACGGAAAAAGCATTTACCCCCCGGACTTCTGAAACAAAAATTGATGGTAAAAAAGCATATGAAACTCGAGGAAAATGGGAAGTAAAAAATGATTTTATGGCAGGCCCATTTTTAAATTACACGGTAATAGACAAAAAGAATAATAGATTGGTTGTTTTTGAGGGATTTACTTACGCCCCTTCCATTAATAAAAGAGAATTTATTTTTGAACTAGAAGCAATTGCAAAATCAATGAAGATTCAATAAGTTAAGAAAAAAAAATCTAGACCTTAAAATGTCCCAATAAATTTTACTATTCCAATAATCCAAAGGAGTATTACATGATTATTTAATTAATAGCCGATTTTTCCCCTAACTCTTTGTAAAACAGTTACAGCTACTTTTTGAGCTTTTTCTTTTCCAATAGATAATGCTTCATCTATTTCATTTTTATTTTCCATAAAATGGTTGTAACGTTCGCGCACTGTTGCAAATTTAGTTACTATTAGCTCAAATAAGGCCTGCTTTGCTTGACCATAACCATAGTTTCCTGACAGATAGTTATTACGCATATCTAATGTTTTTTCAGGAGAAGCTATAAGTTTATAAAGTTCAAAAACAGAATCAGTATCAGGATTTTTCGGATCTTCAACAGATAAGCTGTCTGTTTTAATCCCCATAATTTGTTTGCGTAACTTTTTATCAGTCAGAAAAATATTAATTATATTATTTCTTGATTTACTCATTTTTTCACCGTCTGTTCCAGGAACTAACTGTAACTGTTTTTGTGTTTTTGCTAAAGGCACAATTAATGTTTCTCCATTAATATTATTAAATCTATTAGCAACATCTCTAGCCATTTCTAAATGTTGTAATTGATCTTTTCCTACAGGCACAATTTCTGCATCATATAACAAAATATCTGCAGCCATTAACATTGGATATGAAAATAACCCAGAGTTTATGTCACCAAGCCTATCAGATTTATCTTTAAAGCTATGGGCTAAAGTTAGTCTCTGATATGGAAAAAAACAGCTCAAATACCAACTTAATTCAGTAACTTCTGGCACGTCACTTTGCCTATAAAAAACTGTTTTAGATACATCTAAACCACAAGCAAGCCAAGTAGCAGCAGTACTATATGTGTTTTCTCTTAATTCTTTTCCATTTTTTATTTGGGTAAGAGAATGCATATCTGCAATAAATAGGAATGCCTCGTTACTAGGATTATTTGACATTTCAATAGCAGGTAGAATAGCACCTAATAAATTCCCTAAATGTGGAGTTCCTGTACTTTGAACTCCTGTTAAAATTCTTGACATTAATTTTGTTTTAAATATAATTAGCAAATTTAAAGTTATCCATATACTATTGATTAGTAAATGATGACATAGACATAAAATAATACTGACAGCTAAAGCAAAAATAAGGTTTTGTTTAAGAAAACCAATCAAACAAAAGAATATTAGTATTTTTGGGGTTATATGAAATTCATAAAAACTCCATTTCTTTTAATTTGGCGACTTTGGTTTTACCTGTTAATAACAGGGACAGTTATTTTAATGTCACCATTATTATTTATTTTATCAATAAAAGAATCTTATTACCCTTATTTGTGGAGACTTGTAAGAATTTGGGCTAAAGTCCTAATTTATTGTATGGGTTTTCGATTAAACTTTCAATTTGATGAGATAATTGATTCAAATAAAAGTTATATGTTCTGCCCAAATCATGCTTCATTAATGGACCCTTTTGTTTTGATTGCATCAAGTAAAAATCCAATTGTTTTTGTAGGGAAAAAAGAATTAGTCAAAATTCCAATTTTTGGGTTTTTTTATAAAAGAATTGTTATTATGGTTGATAGAAATAGTCCAAAAAGCAGAAAGAGAGTATATGAAATGGCGAAAAAAAGAATGCAAAATGGCACAAGTATTGCTATTTTCCCAGAAGGTTTAGTGCCTTCAGAAGAGGTTGTTTTGGCTTCCTTTAAAAATGGAGCATTTAGTTTAGCAATAGAACATCAAATTCCAATTATACCTCAGGTTTATTACGATTGTAAGCGTTTTTTTTCTTGGGACATCTTTAAAGGAGGACCTGGTTTATTTAGAATAAGACAATTTAATTTTGTTCCTACAAAAGGACTAAAGGTAACAGACATAGATGTATTAAAAAATAAAATATTCTCTTTAATAGAGAATGAGTTACTTGATGATGAAAAATACATGAAAGACACTAAGTTAAAACAAAAATGAGTGAAAAATTAAACCATATTTACAGCAAAAAAGAAGAGTTTTTGAATGTTTTTTCCCATGGTCTTGGATTGTTCCTATCTCTTTTAGCATTCCCTCTTTTAATTTTAAAATCATTTGAATATAATGGTTTTTGGAAACCGGTAAGTTTTATTATTTACGGGACTAGCTTAGTTATTTTATATTCTGCATCTACATTTTATCACGCTTCAAAAAAACCAAAAATAAGAAGAAAGTTAAATATTTTCGATCATGCGGCTATTTATGTTTTAATCTCCGGGAGCTATACTCCATTTTGTTTGGTAGGCTTAGACTCTTCTTTAGGCTGGTATATGTTTATTTTTATTTGGCTTTTTGCTTTTTTTGGTATCATTTTAAAACTTTTTTTTACAGGGAAATATGATAAAATATCTACTGTAATATATTTATTAATGGGATGGCAGGTTCTTCTATTTATAAAGCCATTAGCTAGTAGTTTGTCCAAGAATGAACTTTATTTATTGATTTTAGGAGGTCTTTTTTATACCGTAGGAGCCATTTTATATTCAATAAAAAAACTACCTTATAATCATGCGATATTTCATGTATTTGTCTTACTAGGTAGCTTAAGTCATTTTTTAAGTATTTATAACCTTATTTAACTAAATATAAATAAGTTTAATTCCAATCTTTAAAAGGGTTTTTACTTAATTTAGAATTATAATATTTTTTTCGGCCAGTTACTTCTTCACCTAGCCATAAAGGTTTTGTGTAAGCTTCATCTTCGTTTTTTAATTCAACTTCTGCGATAATTAAACCGTAATTATCGCCAAAAAACTCGTCAATTTCATATACATGCTGATGACTTTTCACATAAAACCTATTTTTTTCAATGATTGTTGTCTCGCACAATAGTAAAAGCTCTTCAGCTTCAAGTTTATCAATTTCTTTCTCCCATTCAAATCTCGAGACCCCTGTAGAATTTGAATTTCCTTTTACAGTTATAAATGCCTTATCATCAGTAATTCTAATTCTAACAGTTCTATTTTTATTTGAATTTAAATATCCTTGTTTCATTGATTTTTCAGCAAAACTTTCTTGCTTAAATGAATTGTTTTTAACTAAAAATTTTCTCTCGATTTCTACCGCCATTAAAAAGATTTTTAAGATGTACTAATGTATTTATTTTTCTCGTTATTACAACAATAAATAAATATCTTTGGTTTACTTATTTAAAGCATGAAAAAAATAGCCCTTTTAATATTTTTAACACTTACGATTTCTGTTTTTTCTCAAACAGATTATAGTGATTCATGGGAAGATTTTTATTCTTACAATAACATAAAAGACTTTATAAAAGTAGATAATGTTATTTACGCAATGACAGATAACGCAGTATTTACTTATAATATTAGCTCACAAAGAATAAATAAACTTTCTTCAATTCAGGGTTTGTCGGGAGAATCTACATCATCTATTCATTATAGCGAAGCTTTTAAAAGGTTAGTAATAGGCTACCAAAACGGCTTATTAGAAGTAGTAGATGAGGATGGTAGTATAACTATTTCGTCAGATATTATCAGTTTTAACCAGACAGGCGAAAAAAGCATTAATCATATTTCAGAATTTAACAATAAACTCTATCTTTCTACTCCTTTTGCGGTTGTCGTTTATGATATTGAGAATCTAGAATTTGGAGATACTTTTTTTATTGGGAATAACTCAAGCGACGTAAAGGTATACCAAACAACAATATTTAATGAAATAATTTATGCAGCAACCGAAGATGGTGTCTTCTCTGCAGATGTAACAAATGATTTATTGATTGACTTTAACTTATGGCAACAAAATTTTGCTGGTGACTCTTTTAAAGGAATTACAGTTTTTAATAGTAAAATATATGCAATATCCAATACAGAATTATTTCATCTTAATGGATCTATATTAGTTTCACAAAATAATTTTATCGAACCTATAAAAGGAATTAAAAGCACTAGCTCAAATTTATCAATAGCACTAAATAAGTCGGCAAAAATTTTTGATTTAAACTTGAATCAAGTTTTAAGTGTAGAAACGAATACTGATTTTGATTTTACATTAAACTCATCACTCGTAATCGATAATGCAATTTATCTAGCGACTAAAGAATATGGTATTTTAAATACTTCATCAGATAATCTATTAAATTTTTTAGAAATTCACCCTGTTGGTCCCTTATCAAATGAAGTCTTTACGATAGATGCTAAAAATGACAATTTATGGATAGTTTATGGGGGTTACAATAACACTTATACCCCTATTGAAAAAAAACAGGGTTTTTCTCATTACAATGGAGAACAATGGATAAACAATGGTTTTAATCTGGAAACACCTTTCACAGATTTAAACTATGTTTCTATTGATCCTAATCATGAGAATAGAGTCTATATAAGTTCTTTTGGAGATACGGATGATATAAACTCTGTTTCTACAGGAGGTTTATTGGTGGTAGAAAATGATGAGATAAAAAACTTCTATAATCAATTAAATAGTCCTTTAGAAGATATTCTTGCAAATAACCCTAGTAGAGTTACGGTTAGAATTAGTGGAACTGCTTTTGACAATCAAGGTGATTTATGGGTTACAAATATTGGAGGTGATACAGAGTTAAAAAAGTTGTCTACTAATTTACAATGGTCTGAAATTGACTTAAATATAATTAAGACAAGTCCTGCATATGGTTTAAATGAAGTTGTTGTAGATCGAAATAATAGTATTTGGATTGGAACAAGAAGGAATGGGGTTTATATTTATAATGAAAATGGAAACAGAAAAAAAGCCTTAAATACAAGCATAGCTTCTGGAGGGTTACCGGATTTAAATGTAAGAACTGTAGCTATAGATAAAAACAATAGAGCTTGGTTAGGAACTCAATCTGGTCTTGTTGTATTTAATAATGCAGCTAATATTTTTGAGGATAATACAATAATAGCTCAGCCTATAATTATTTTAGACGACGGTATTGCTAGAAAATTATTAGGAGATCAAACTGTAAATACTATTTCTATAGATGGTGCAGATAATAAATGGTTTGGAACAGATAGCGGGGGTGTATTATATACAAATCCTAATGGACAAAGAACTTTGGCTATTTTTAATAAAAATAATTCACCATTACCATCAAATAGAATATTGAAAATCAAAGTAGATGAAAAAAACGGTAAAGTTTATTTTGCTACAGACAAAGGGATAGTTGCTTACAATAGCAATGTAGCTCCCTTTGGGAGCTTTTTAGGCGATGTCTATGCTTACCCTAACCCTTCTTTAAAAAAACATCAAATAATTACAATCGACGGTAGAAATGGAACCCATTTACCTAAAGGCACAAATTTAAAAATTATAGATGTTGCAGGGAATTTAGTTTTTGAAACAAATGTAGTAGAGGGCGAGCAATTACAGGGCGGAAAAGTTATTTGGGACAAAAAAAATCTTGCAGGAAATCCAGTCTCCTCCGGTATTTATATCGTTCTATTGTCAAATGACGACGCCTCAGAGACATCAATCACTAAAATTGCAATTGTAAATTAATGGCTTTAATCACAACAAAAGCAATTGTCCTAAGCACATTAAAATATAGTGAGTCTAGTCTAATTGTAAAATGTTTTACTGAGAAATTAGGGGTAAAAACATATTTAATTCGAGGAGTTTTAAAAAACAGAAAAGGTAATTTAAAAGCAGCTTATTTTCAACCTTTAACACAACTTATTCTAGAGGCTAGCCACAAGCCAAAATCGAATTTACACTCTATAAAAGAAGTTCATATTTCTAATGCTTATAAGTCGATTCATACTGATATTGTAAAACAATCTATTGTACTTTTTTTATCAGAAATTTTATCGAGTAGTATTCAAGAAGAGGAAGAAAATAATGTCTTATACGAATATATAGAGACGGCTTTTCTGTGGTTAGATACACATGATAAAATCGCTAACTTTCATTTACTTTTTTTAATGAACTTAACTAGGTTTTTAGGATTCTATCCAGATCTGTTAAGTCAAAACTCTGCGAGTAGTTTTAATTTATTCGAAGGAAGCTTTACGAATGCTTTTACTGATAAAAATTGTATTGTAAATAGCAATTTAATTCTTTTTAAAACTCTTTTAGGCACAAATTTTGATGCTATTGAAAATGTATTGTTTAACAAACAAGAAAGACAAGCCCTTTTGCAGATAGTAATCAGATATTTTGAATTACATTTGGACGGCTTTAAAAAACCAAAATCTTTAACAATTTTAGAAACAGTATTTAGTTAATGAAAACAGTATTTTTTATTTTTTTTATTTTTTTGACTCTCAATAATTTCTCGCAAGAAGTTACTGTCTTAGACAAAGAGACGGGAAAAACCATTAAAAATGTTTCTATTTTTAATGGAAGTCAAACAATAACTTTAACTACAAATAATATTGGAGTAGCTGATATATCTTCATTAAGAAAAAATGAAATTATTTTCTTTTCACATATTTCGTATACTCTTTTTCAGGTAAAAAAAATTGATTTAAAAACTAAGAACTACATTGTTTTCTTGACAAAAGAGTCAGAACAGTTAGATGAGATTATATTATCTGTTTTTAAAAGCAAAGAAAAAGGCAATAGGATAGCAGAACAAATTGCTGTTTTGTCTCAAAAAGATATTCAGAAAATTTCTCCTCAAACCACGGCAGATTTATTAGCATCAATACCGGGGATTAAAGTCCAAAAATCTCAGTTTGGTGGAGGTAGCCCAGTACTGAGAGGTATGGAATCTAACAGAGTCTTGTTGGTAGTTGATGGTGTTAGAATGAATAATGCTATTTATAGAAAAGGACATCTTCAAAATGCAATTACAATTGCACCAAACCAATTAGATAAGACAGAAGTAGTATTTGGTCCATCATCTGTAATTTATGGATCAGATGCACTAGGAGGGGTTATCCATTATTATACAAAAACACCAAAATTATCTAAAAAAATAAATTTACAGACCTCATTTTTTAGTAGGCTTTCAAGTGTAAATAGTGAAATTACTTCTAATTTTTCAGCAGAGTTTAGCTCAAAAAAATGGGCTTCCTTTACAAGTATTTCTCACAGTGATTTTGGAGATTTAAAAATGGGGAAAAATCGATCTCATGGCTTTGAAGACTGGGGGAATGTTTTTTATTTTTCAGAGAATAGTGATAAGAACTATAATGAAAATTCAACAGTGAATGCAAATATTAACCTTCAAAAAAATACGGGATATTCTCAAACAGACGTTTTACAAAAGTTCTATCTTCCATTATCAGAAAATACTGATTTAAATATAAATATTCAATATTCAAAATCCTCTAACATTCAAAGATTTGATAGGTTGACAGAATTAAAAGATCAATCAGATGCCTCCTCTTTAAAATTTTCAGAATGGTATTACGGACCTCAAACGCGTTTTTTATTTTCTCCACAAATAAGTATAAGCCCTAATAAAAACTGGTTAGATAAAGGGACGTTAACCTTTGCTTATCAAAACATTACAGAGAGTAGAGTTCAGCGAAAATTTCAAAGCTTGGATCGTTCTTATAGACAAGAGGCCGTTAATATTTTTAGTATTAATGGTGATTTTTCTGTCCCAATTAAAAAGGATCAAAAGCAAATATTAACTTATGGTTTTGAGGTTGCTCACAATAATGTTAATTCTAATTCTTACGGAAAAACATTAACAGTTTTAAATAACGAAATACTAGGGTCTTCAGATGAATTTATAATACAGTCACGTTATCCAGATGGAGGGAGTAGTTATTTAAGTTCTGCCCTTTATATAGGTTACCGACAAGACTTAAGTAGTAAGTCTACATTAAATTCGGGTATTCGTTTTACAAATACTCATTTAGAGGCAAAATGGATAGATCAAACATTTATTACTTTACCTAGGGCAAATATTAAATTAGATAATTCTGCGACGACAGCAACTTTAGGATATGTTTACAAGCCAAATAAAAATTGGCAAATAAACAGTGTATTGTCTTCTGGATTTAGATCTCCAAATATAGATGACATAGGTAGGGTTAGAGAAAAAGCAGGAATTGTTACAATACCAAATATTGCTGTAGCTCCAGAGTTTGCCTATAGTGCAGAATTTGGAATTCAGAAATATTTTAACAATAAACGGTTTAGATTTGGAGGAAGTATTTTTTATACACTCTTAGATGATTATATACAAAGAGATTTTGTGTACAATATTGATGGGAGCATACTTCAGGTTGAGTTTGATGGGGAATTTGGGAATGCTGTCAGTAATCAAAATAAAGGAACTGCTTATATAACAGGTTTTACAAGTAGTTATTTAGGTAAAATCACAAAAAGATGGAACACATCTGGATTTATTACATTAACAAAAGGAAGAACATATGATAGCAAAGAACCGATGTCCTCCATCCCTCCTTTATTTGGACAATTTGAGTTAAATTACAAATATAATAAGTTAGAGTTTGGAGCTGATTTCAGATTTAATAGTAAAAAAAACATAAAAGATTTTAATCTTACTGAAGGTATAGATAATCATGATTTAACACCAATAGTAGATTCAAATGCTATTAGTGATATAAATAAATATTATGGCTCTCCAAGTTGGTCTACTTTAGGGATAAACGGGAAGTATATTGTTGATCAAAACCTTTCTTTTCAGGCAAGAATTTCTAACTTGTTGGATGAACATTACATGGAGTTTGCTTCTGGAATTTCTGCTCCCGGGAGAAATATTTCAATTTCTTTTCTAGCTAATTTTTAGACTTTAATCGTTTACCATCATCATCATAGATTTCAGAAATAGATTTTTCTGTCTTTATAATGCAGACGATTATAGTCAACATAGCTAGAGCCATTGGCTGCCAGGTGAGACTATCTCCCCCCAAAGAAGCGAGAACTAATCCCGCTATAAAGGAAATCCCAGCATAAATTAAAAGACTATTATTAAAAGCTTTATTTGCAAAATTCCAGATATCAATATTTTGCATTGTTCTAAATGTTTTATATCCGTATAAATTATTTATTTTTTTTGGAGGAAACTTCCAACAAATAAGACTCAATAAAAATAATAAACCGTTAATTGATAAAATATAAGTGAATGAATTAGTCATTTTTAGTTTAATATTAGTTTTCACTACCGAACCATTCGGCGAAAGAAGTTTCAGTTTCTTGAAGCCTTAAGGAAAATAATTTAATATTTTTAGGAAGTCTGCTTTTGATTTTAGCAGCAAAATCGATAATCATCATTTCACTTGTAGGCTGATAATCTACTAAAATGACATGATGATCTCTGTCCTTTAATTCTTTTGCTAATTCAATATGAGGTGTATTTTGGTTAAATACTGTGGCATGATCAAATACATCAACAATTTCTTCTTTTACAATTTTCTTTAAATCAGAAAAATCAATTACCATCCCAAATTTTACATTTGTATTATCAGTAATTGGTTCTCCAGAAACAGTGACCGATAGTTTATAACTGTGACCATGAACATTTTTACACTTCCCATCATATCCATATAGAGCGTGTCCTGCTTCAAAATTAAACTGTTTTGTAATTCTAATTATACTCATCTACGGTTGTTTCTAAATTTCTTGTAAAAATACATAATTACTAATCCTATTGCTAATACTGCAAATAAATAATCCCCTCCCATAACAATTATATTTTTAATTTTTTTTATGTTGCTCTTTTAAACTTCTCTAATGCTATTTTTGTGAATTTTGATAGTACTAATTTTCCGGAAATTGTTGCTCTTTCCTTTAATAAATTTGCCCAATGATCAGTATCCTTCCAAAGAATTTTTTTCATTTCTAATAATGCATCAGGATTATAAGACGCGAATTCCTCAGTCAATAAGTTTATAGCTAGATCTAATTCTTTAGTTGTTTCAAACACATTATTAAATAAGCCTTTATCTTTAGCCCAATATGCATTTTTCCATTCTGATGGAGATAATGATAATTCAGAAAACCCAGATAATCCTATTTTACGGTTTATAACTGGTTCTATTACAAAAGGGCCAATCCCTATAGTTAATTCAGACAATTTTATAGATGCTCTTTCAGTTGCTAAAACATAATCACATGCAGCTGCTAAGCCAACCCCTCCACCTACAGTTTTTCCATGAACTCGGCCAATAATTAATTTAGTACATGTTCTCATAGCATTAATCACATTTGCAAAACCAGAAAAGAAATTGGCACCTTCTTTTAAATTAGTAATAGTAATTAATTCATCAAAAGATGCTCCAGCACAAAAAGTACTATCTCCTTCAGATTTCAAAATAATAACGGCAACATCACTATTATGAGAAAGTGAGTTGATCTCTTGAGTTAATCTTATTAATAATTCACTTGGAAAAGAATTACCTGATGGATGACCAAATTCTATAGTAGCAATTCTATTTTCTATTTTGACAAATAAACTTCCTTTTTCGCGAGTTGTGTTCATTTTACTATTAATTTAATTCAAAAGTAAGTTTTTATTCACCAAATCAATTTTTTGAAAACATAGTTTTATTATTTATTTTGAGCAAGAGGTAAAAACTTTCTTCTAAAAAGTATAATTAGGGGAAATCCTCGAATAATAATCCAGCAAGTAAAAGCAATCCAAATTGCATGAAGTTGATAATCTAAATAATCCAAAAAAAGCAAAACAGGAATAAATACAATTCCTGAAGAAAATAACAGTAAGTTTCTTAATACCTTCATCTCTCCCATTCCTTTATATATCCCATCGAAAATGAATGTTATTGCACATATAGGTTGTATGGCTAAAATAATCCAGAAAGTTTCATTAAATTTTTCTAGTACATCGGTTTCTTTAGTAAAAATCATACCTATAAAATCATAAAAAATAAAACCACCAATTGCTAAAAAAACACCTATTAAAAATCCATATTTTGTAAGCTTAGTGCTTAGTCTTAAGAGTGTCTTATAGTCCCTTTCCCCAATTAATTTTCCAGAAAGAATATTTCCAACACTAGAGTAGCCATCAATCATAAATGCGCCCAAAAACCAAATATTTAGACCTATCGTATAAGCGGCTATATATTCCTTTCCATAACTTGTTGCGTATGATGTGCCAAAATAAAGAGCAATATTTAAAGCGATAGTCCTTACAAATAAGTTTGACATCATATATAATAATCGTTTAATTTCCTTATTAAACGGGAGATGTATCTTTAGTGATATTGAAGTTCTTTTAATCAATAAAAAAGCTGCGATTAATGCCATTGTAATTTGTGAAACTACACTTGCATATGCTGCTCCTTTAATATACATTGGACTTATAAATCCCTCAACTCCATATACTAAGGCAATATCTAGCACAATATTTAAAAGGGCGCCAATAATTGCAATCATCATTGGATAATAAGTATTTTGGAGACCTCGAAAAACACCAAATACAGCAAAAACAAATAGTGAAAAAGGAAATCCAAAAATGCGTATTTTAAAATAATCAACAGCATATTCTAGGACTAATCCAGAGGCATTATAAAACTTAAAAATAGTTGCTGCAAATGGGTATGAAATTACCAAAACTATAAGGCTCGTTATAATTACTATAATTATTGCTTGTGCAGGTAATTCTTTAACTTCGTCTAATTTATTAGCGCCTACATATTGAGAAATGATAGAAGAAATAGCACTTCTAATTTGTCCAAAAACCCAAATCAACATAGATATAAATGCACCAACTATACCAACAGCAGCTAGGTTTTCTACGGCATTTATATCTATATTTCCAATAATTGCAGTGTCTGTTATAGATAGAAGTGGCTCTGCTATTCCCGCAATTAATGCAGGGATCGCTAACCTATTAAGATTTTTAAAACTAATATCTGTTTTCAAAAAGTAAATTTTGCCACAAAGGTACACTTCCTTCATACTTAAAAACACAAATCGTATAAAAATCTGTACCTTTGCCCGCATAAAAACTTCTAATAATGAAACATATTTTAGTTCCTATTGGCTCTACAGATAATGCTTCAAATACATTGCAATATGCTATTGAATTTGCAACAAAATTTGATGCAAAAATCTTTGTTTTCAGAGCTTATAATTTTCAAACAAAAGCAGGTACTATTATTAATATAGGTTCAATTATAGAGCGTGAAACAAATCTGTATATGCGCTCTGTTGTTAACTCTATTGATAGAAAAAATATAGAAATTAATTTAATTTCGGCAAAGGGAAGCGTTTTAGACTCAATTGACTCAATAAATAGTGAGTTAGAGATTGACCTAGTAATAGTTGGACCAAAAAGTAACTCAATTAAAGAAGAAATTTTTTTAGGTAGAACAACAGGAAGTATTATCAAAAAGACAGAAATACCTATTCTGATAATACCTAACGGATATATTTATCAACCTATAAAATCTATTTTAACTGCTTTTAAATCTGGTATTTTAACAAAAAAAAATACGCTAAAGCCGTTACATGAGTTTATAAATATTTTTGATGCTAGTGCACATTTATTATTAGTAAAAACTCCGAAACATACAAGTGAGGATTTAATTTTAGACTCTGATTTAGAAGCTTTAAAATCTTCATTAACAATTACCGAAAGCCCTACAACATACCAAGGCGTTCTTGGGAATATCAAAATAATGAATCCAGATTTGTTATGTGTTTTTAGACGGAAAAGGGGGTTTTTTAAAAAGCTTTGGGAGAAAAATGTTATTTTAAAGGAAGAGTTTTACTGTGACGTTCCTCTGCTAATTTTAAGAGAAAAATTTTAATACTTTAAATCTGTAGGCTCTATAAACGGAATTTCTATATTGTATATTTCTAATAAAATATTCTTTATCTCTGCCATAAATTCTTCTAATCTTTCCTCAGTAATTACTTGATCATTTTTACTTCTTATTTTAGAGAAATTTATTGCTAGAAATCCTTTTTTTAAATTTTTAAATGAAATAATCCCTGCTTCTAGAGGATTGTTAAAATCATAATTTTTATCTTTTATGTAAAGAAAAGCGTAGAGTAAAACTTGAACCGCTTTATGGTATTTATCCTCTCTAAATTTTGTAAAATCATTGGCTTTTAAATTCCCTTGATCCACCATACCTGTTTTGTAGTCTATAATCCTTGTAACTCCATTTAGCTCGTCAACTCGATCAACTTTACCATGAATCTTTATTGGAAAATTAATTCCCTCAACAGTAATAGTTGTCTCTATATCTTCTTCTGTAGCGATTATTTTTAATTGATTCCCATCATTTTTTAAAAGCTCTTTTTCTTGTTTCAAGAAATTTTCAACAAACCGAACAGCAACTTCAAAAATTAATCTATTTTTGCCTGTTTTTAAATCACCATTTTTAAACCAAATTTTAAAATGCTTTGTTACAAGTATTTTTATTTTATTTTGCATTACGGCAATATCATCTAAAGACAAATATCGACCAACAAGAGGAGTATATAACTCATCTAATGTCTCATGTACAACTGTTCCGAGTGTATTATAAGCAATAGTCTCCTCTACGTCCTTTATTTCTTTTATTCCCAAAACCTTTTGTTTATAAAAGGCAATTGGATTGTGTAAATAGTTTGTCAATGCTGAGGGCGAAATTCCTTCTTTTGCTAATTTTTTTAGAGAGATCATTACCTCATTACTTTTAGGAATTTCTTTTAACACTTTTTTTTCTGTAACCACTTTAGGGCTTATAATTTTCTGCTGCAAATCTTCACGGATCATTTCCAATTGCGTTACAAAACGACTTTTTTCTCCACTACCAAAAACATCTGGTTCTGTGTTATAGAGAATATAAACTTTTTTTGCTCTTTGTAATAGTCTAAAAAAATGATATGAAAAAATTGCATCTTTTTCTCTATAAGTAGGGAAGTCAAACTCCACCTTTACATCAAATGGTATAAATGATTGTTGTTGACTGTTCCCAGGTAAAATTCCTTCATTAACTGAAGTGATAATTATATTTTCAAAATCTAATACACGCGTTTCTAACATTCCCATTAATTGTAATCCTTTTAATGGCTCCCCTTGAAATGATAAGCTCTCGGATCCAATCAATTGTTTAAAGAATTGATGTAATATTTTTAAATCTTGAAAATAGTTGAAGTTATTATGCAAGTTTTTTAGTTGCATGAAAACAGTATAAAAACGGAATAAGAACTCTTTTTCTAATAGATCTGCATCTTCTTTTAAGAGATCGATTAAATTAATAATTCGCATAATAAAATTATCTATACTTTCAAATGGCTTAAAAATAGCGACTATTGCTTTATGTTTTTCTGGGTCAAGAGGCTTTAAGTAAGAGTTTATATATTCTAGACTAATGAATGTATTATTTTCTTTTGCTATCGCTATTGCTATGTCATCAGCAATAGAACATTCTTTTAATTTTAATAATTTATAAATTGATGCTTCTTTTATAAATCGGATTACATCTTTATGGTAAAATAAATTATCAATTGTTTTTTGTAATTTTTCTTGAGATAAAAACAGCTGAAAAACACTATAAATCAAACTTGTAGATGGGATGTATTTTAAAGGATACCCCATAGTTATATTTAGAGCATCTACATTTTTAGGTAATGAGTTTAATGTGATTGGAAGTAGGGTCTCATCAGATAAGATCATTGCAGTATTTTGTAATACAGGAAATTTTGATAATATTTCTCCAGCATATTTTATTTGAGAAATATTTTTTGAAAGGCCAACTACTTTAATGTTTTTATGAGTAGAAAAATTATTACTAATTATTTTTAAATCATTCTTTTCGTAATGTTTCCAACTATTTTTATATTTTCTAATAAAATTACCTGCTTGATGGTTATCCTCTAAAAAAGATTTATCTATATCCCAATATATATCTGTATTCTTGGAAGAAAGCATTTTCTGAAATAAAAATTCTTCAGCTTTATTTAAGGCGTTAAAACCAATAAAGAAAAATTTCTTTTCTTTATTTCTAGAAATGAAATCATCAATTTTATTAACTGCTTCTCTATAAATTAAACCTTGATATCCAATATTATTATCTCTTAAGTAATTATAAAATTTTGGATAGTATTCTCCCAATTTTCCAATAAATGAAAAGTGATCTTTCACTAAACCCGTTTCTTTGAATGTACCTTTTACAGACCATTTCTTTAAACGTTCAATATCTCTTAAATAAATAAATAGATCTTTAGAGTTGATTAAATGTTGATCAATCTCGTTAAAGTCTTGAAGAACTGTGTGAGCCCAGGAAGAAAATCTATCAAATGAATCTGGTATTTTTTCTGTGTTTTTATAGATCGTATAAAAATGGAATAACAGTTCTATGTTGTCTACTTTATTTATTTCAGAAACATTTTCTATAAACATTCCAATATTTTGAATCTCAGGCAAAAAACCAGCACTTATTTTATCTTTAAATGCTTGTTTTACGAACACCCCTGCTCTTTGAGAAGGTAATATAAAAACTACGTTCTCAAATGACTTTGTGGTCCTTAAAATAGCATCTATAGTCTCTGAAATAAAAGATTGCATTCTTGTAAATTTAAAAAAAGATATAATTATTTTATGTCTTTTATAATTGTTGATTCAACTTTTTGCATTAGCTCATCAAACGGCAATGAGCTTATTTTCAATGGCTCGTGTGTTTTTATAGTAATTGGACTACCTAATCCCATAGGAAACTTTCCATACTTATAAACTTTCCAAGAATTGTTAATAGTAATGGGAACGATAAAACCCTCTTCATTATATTTAGCAATCATTTTAATCCCATTTGTAGAGAACTTCTTTGGTTTACCTGTTTTACTTCTCGTACCCTCTGGAAATATAGTCGCAGACCATTTATTTTTGTTTATTCTTTTAGCAAATTCACTTAAAGCGGTTAATGCCTGCTTTGGGTTTTTTCTATCAATTAAAGCCGCTCCACCATATTTTAGATTATATGAAATACTTGGAATGCCCTTTCCTAATTCAATCTTTGCTACAAATTTTGGGTAATATTTTCTAAAGTAAAAAATTAAGGGTGGAATATCATATAGGCTTTGATGATTTGCTATAAAAATTAGGGTTGTGTTTTCAGGAAGTTTATGATTGTTTTCAAAGAGAACAGTAATACCAAGTATTAGAAGAGACTTCACTAAAAACCAGTTTAAGGTATCTACAATTATTTTATGAGCCTCTAGTCCAAAAAGCTTAAAACTCAGCCATTGTAAGGGCTGAAAAATGACCAGTAATAAAAAAAAGGTCCCCATAAAAATTGGAGATAAGATATAACTGATGAACTTTACCATCTAAAAATATTATTATTACTATCCTTTAAAGTTAAAAAGACTAAACCCGAATAAGGCCAAAAAGTGTGAACGTCTTTCATAAGTTAAAATATAATTTAGATATTGTAAAGTTATGAATTAAAGGTATAAAAAAACCACCTCTTTAGAGGTGGTTTTTAGTGTGTTTTATGATTTTCAATTATTGTAGAACATATTCTGATCCTACTTTAATTACTGCTAAAGACCAAACGCCCGCAGCACCATTGTAAATGTTATATGTAACGATATACTTTTGACCTTCTTCGTCAGAAGGGAAGTTGTTTAATAAAATAGTATTTATTTTACTTACACGTACAGATTCTAATTCTTCATCTTTACCTGCTCTAACGTCAAAGTTTCCGTAGTTTCCATTTCCAACTAGACTATAATCAGCTGAAGTAAGAGTATATTTAATAGTGTTATCAGGAACCCATTGAGTACCATCATGACCAAACTTTACTGACTCGTTTACTTCATTTTTATACTCAGCCCATTCAGCACCGTCATATATAAAGTTAGCAACATAACTAAGAGTTGAACCACTAACATATAATTTATACATGATAGGTTCGATATCTCCTGCCATTTTCCCCGAATATTTGAACTTCTCTACTAAAAATAAAGGTATTTTAGTTAGAGCTTCATCTTCATTTGAAAAATTTGGATAACCTTCTCCCATTGTTGCATATTCATCATTTGTAAAACCAGTAACAAACTGCCAATCACCGTTTACATAAAGGAAACCATTGTTAAGTGTAGATACACTTCCACCTGAATAGTATTTATAAGTTAAAGACACCAATAATCTATTTGCAGGATTAGGGTAAGTAACATCTAAGAAATCAGTCATATGATAATCACGACTAAAGTTTCCATAAGTATGGCCATTTGCGGCATAATCTTGAGAGCTTACAGTATAAACTTCTAGACTTCTCTCATCATAAGCTGGCTGATATACTTTGAAAGTTACATCAGCTAAAGATTCTCTTCCCCAAGCTGGAAACTTATTTGATAAAAAATCAGGCAACAATGACTTTGCTTGATCTATAGAATTAAAGTTTCCATAACCTCTATCTAAAGCATCATAATCATCATCGGTTAAAGTAAATTGAGCTTCACCAGAAATAACAGTTTCCTGAGCATCAACTTCTTCATAAATTTCTTCCATTGGATTACAAGATGTAAACACTAGAGAAAGAATTGCGAAAGAATAAAATATTTTTTTCATGTTTATTATTTTTAAAATTTAATTTTTGCACTTACACTGAATGTTCTACCAAATCCAAAGAATACTAATGGATCAGAAGCATCTCTAGCGTCAGCTATATATTCTGTGTCAAGTAAGTTATTAACTCGAGCCGTAACTGTTGTATCAAATTTTCCAAAGTTAAAGCTGTGACGTAAACTTGCATCTACCGTACCATAGCTTGGTGCTTTAAAAGAGTCAGTTGGAGCTTCTGAAGCATTTGCATAGTTTAATACATCTATCTGAGCGTACAAGTCTGCGAAGTAATTATAATCAACGGTAATACTTGTTCTATCCCAAAACTTATATAACATCCCCAAAGCTGCAGTTGTTTGTGCTGAGTTAGAAACTCTTAATCCTTGAATTGGTAAAGATATTGTAGTTACTTCTTCTTGATTTTCATTAAAAACCGGAACATCTTCTAAGTTGTTGTCCCATTTCCAATCTCCTAAAGATAACATTCCAGTAAAGTTAAGACTCTTTGAATATTTGTAAGTAAAATCAAATTCAACACCTTGGTGTAAAGCGTTTACGCCTAAAAGGTTTGCTGTATAGTCTTCAGCTCCAGGTTCAGTAGCCCTTATATTTCTTGTAAAAGTTCTGTCATTCCATTGTGTTCTGTATACATTTACATTTCCAGCAAATTTTTCACCTCTAATACCGTAACCTAATTCCATACTGAAAACTTTTTCATTTTCAGCATCTCTATTAACTTTTGTGTTATTGTATCCGTTAAAAACAGCATTAAATGCAGCAGGTCTTTCAAAGTAACCAATATTAGCAAAAACATTTTGAACATCGTCTAAACGGTAGTTTACCCCACCTTTAATGCTATATCCATCAAGATTTATCTTTTCAGAAGTAGCTAATTCTTTTCCAGCGTCTGTGCTCAAGTCATAAAGAAAGTATTCAATTCTTTGGTAAGAAGTTTTTTGGATAGAAGTAGATACAAATGCATCAAAATCTTCAGTTCCATATTCTAATTGACCGAAGAACCCTAACCATCCTACTTTACCATCATTGTTATACCCCATTTTGTCTCCAACACCTAATGCTGCATTTGGGTTATTAACATTGTTATTGTCAAAGTAATACTGACCTCCTAATAAATCTGTAACTTCTCTAAAGTGTTTTCCAGTGTATGTTCTCCAATCTAAACCTCCGATAAAAACAAGCTCATCAGTTAAATCTGTTTTGAATGTAGATAAAACTCCATACCATTCGTGATCATTTCTTGAAGCTCTTAAAATAGCCTCTGATCCTAAAGCTCCATTTGCTCTGTTGATTTCAACAATATTGTCTAAATCTACAGGTTGATCTGCACCACCAATTCTAACATTAAATAAATCTCTGTTAGTTCCAGCAGTTCCACCACCACCACCACTACCGTATGATGCGTATGCAGCAGTAGATAATGTAGTTACGTCATTTATTTTCCAATAGTGGTTTAAAGACGTTTGTGATTTGTGATAAAAGTTATCTTCAATATGAGTTACTTGTCCATCTTTGTAACCCCAATCTGGGTTAAATTGATTCCCAGCTTCTGCATTTCTGTATTTAGATACTGTGCTCATGTTTTGTCTTTGTCCGTGTCTTTGTGGAGCTCCAAAACTAGTAAATGATATTTTGTGATTTTCATTAATTTCTTTGGAGAAGTTAATGAAATAATTAGAACCTTCGAATTGAGTTCCTTCAATATAACCTTCACCAGATGTTTTTGCGAAAGATACTGTTGCAGCAATTCCGTTATCCATTAAACCTGTAGATAATGTGAAACCATATTTTTGGTAACCATTATTTCCTGTTGAAGCATTAACGTTTCCGCCTTTATTTACATCAGAAGTTTTTGATAAGATATTAATAGTACCTCCAATAGAAGGAACAGCTACTTTTGAAGCACCTAAACCTCTTTGAACCTGCATAGCAGAAGTTACGTCAGATAATCCAGCCCAGTTAGACCAATATACTCTACCGTTTTCCATATCATTTACGGGAACACCGTTAATCATTACGGCTACATTTTCTGAATTAAATCCACGTACATTAATTCTACCATCTCCAAAACCACCTCCAGATTTAGTTGCGTAAACACCTGGTGTTGATTTTAAAACTTCAGGAAATTCTTGTGTTCCTAATTTTCTTTCAATATCAGCTGCTTTGATTGTAGAAACCGCTACTGGCGTTTTTCTGTCAATTGCAAATGATGTAGAAGTAATAATAATTTCATCTAAAGTGTCACCACCTTCTTCTAATTGGATAGAACCAACGTTGCTCTTTGCTGAAGAATAAGATAATTCTACTGTTTTGTATCCGATATACGAAATTACTAAAACACCAGATTCGGATTTTGCATTTAACGAAAATTTTCCGTCAAAATCTGTTTCTGTCCCATTCATTGTTCCTTTTTCTAGAACACTTGCTCCAGGGAGCGGTTGATTACTTTCATCAACTACTATTCCTGAAATCTTAGATTGTCCTAATACTGCAGTTGTTACTAGTAACAATGCTGCAAATAATAAGTTTTTAAATTTTTTCATTAATAAATATTATAAGGTTAAATTATTACACAAAAATCCACTATTTGAAGACTGATTATGTTAATATAATGTTAAATTTTAACGCAATATTAAGAATAATACTATTCAAGTGATTATACTTAAATAATACAATAAAACTTAAAGAGTTTTTTTAGTATTTATAGTAATAATATAAATTTTATTTTTTTGTAAATAAAAAAAACCACCTCAATTGAGGTGGTTTTTTGAATTATATATTCTGTTTATTAGAAGTTATATTTAACTGAAGCATTCCATGTTCTACCCCAACCAAACATTCCTCGGTTAGAAACATTAATTCCATTCCAGTTTTCAGAAGCTATTGAAGAAGCCGCTCTATTGTCTCTTAAATCAGTTAAGTAAACTTCATAAAATAAGTTGTTTACATTTAATCTAAAGTCTAAAGACTTGTCTTTATTTTCTCCAACTTGAAGGTGATAAGAAAAACCTAAATCTGCAACATCATAAGAAGGTAACTCTAAATTTTCTTTAACAGCTCCAACGCTAGCATACAAGCCATCATATAATCTCCAGTCAAAATCTACAGAAAAATCGTTTGTAATAGCATAATCTAAGCCAAAGCCTAAAGTAAACTGAGCAGCGTCCCCAACTTTACCACCATCAACATCATTATCTGATTCAGAAATAATATTTTGGTTTTCGTCTTGAACTCTACGAACAGTACTTCCTACATATTCCCAGTCTCCAATAGAAGTAAATCCTTTAAACGTTAATTTGTCATTAAACATTCTTGTTCTGAAGTCAATTTCAATTCCTTGGTGTAATTGCTCAGCTCCGAAGTTTAATGTGTTTTCAATTAAACCATCAACTACTCTAGAAGAACTTACTACTCTGTTTTTCCAAGAAGTTTTATATAAATTTACATTTGCTGTAAAGTTATTTTTAGCATATGAATATCCTAATTCTAAACCTAAAATATCCTCATTTTGAGTATAAGGACTTATACGTTGGTCGTAAGAATTAAAAATTGCATCATGGTATGGTTGACGAGAATAGATACCAGCATTAGCATATAATTTATTATTATCATCTACAACTACACTACCACCAGCTTTAACATTATAACCTACGTTGTTAACTTTCTCTGAATCTTTAAAAGCTGCTTCATAGTCGTATCTGTCAAATCTTTGGTGATTTTGTTGAGATAATGAACCTTGGAAAAAAGCAGATACTTTATCAGTAGAATACTCTAACTGAGTAAACATTCCAGCATATGTAATTCTTTCACTAGAATCATAATCAATTCTATTTCCTTCACTTGCATAATCAGTAAGTGTTGACCAAGGATTTGCGCTATATGCATTTGTAGCTGTAACAGATAAAACTTCTCCAACCCTTGTGTTAGATCCATCTTTTAATCTTCTGTCTTCAGTCCAAGAAGATAATCCATGTAAATCTTTTACTTGTCTAAAGTGTGTACCATAGTATGTTCTTAAATCAGCTCCTATGTTCCAAACTAAATTGTCATTAATTTGCTTTTCATAGTTAGATACCATCCCGTACCATGCATGATTGTTCATAGACGCTCTTGTAATATATGCGCTATTTCCAAAGTTCCCATTGCCAGCTGAAGCATTGTTTGAATAAATTGCATCATAGTCTACACGACCCTCAGCAGTTCTTACTCTACGTCCTCTGTTACCAGTTCCTCCTCCTCGTCCCCAAGAAGCATAAAGAACTGTAGATAAATTAGAATCATCACTAATAGCGAAATCCCAGTTGATATTCATTACTGGTTTATGATAGAAGTTTCTTCTTTCAGTTTTATACTCACCTTGGTAAGTTCCCCAGTTACTGTTATATCTTCTTCCATGTTCTAGGTAAGAAGAAATACTTTTAGAATAATTTTGGTCATGCCATTGTGGAGCACCAGTAATCAAGAAGTTAAAGTTGTGCTTTTCGTTTGCTTTATAACCAAAAGAGACAAAGTAAGTTTGCCCTTGTCCAAAGTTTCCTTCGTTGTAACCATCACCTTCCCAGTGAGAGAACATAACAGAAGTAGCAAAACCACTTTCGTTTACACCCGTGTTGTAAAACATTGTAGATTTAAAGTAAGCATCGTTTGCCATTGCTGTAGAGAAATATCCTCCTGGATTTTTAGAAGTAGTTTTAGTTACAAAGTTAGTAGTACCTCCAACAGAAGATATTGCTAATTTAGATGCTCCTAAACCTCTCTGAATTTGAACTGCACTAGCAATATCGCTAATACCAGACCAGTTAGACCAGTACATTTTACCATCTTCCATACCATTAATTGGTTGTCCATTTAATAGGTAAGAAGTATTTGTTTGATCAAACCCTCTTACTGAAATTCTAGTATCTCCAAAACCTCCACCTTGACCAGCAACATATACAGATGGTGTATTAACTAAAGTCATTGTAACATCCTGCGTTCCAATTTTTCTTTGAATTTCTGCAGCTTTAATTGTAGATACAGCAACTGGTGTTTTCCTACCACCTGCTAAATCAATAACCCCTTTTCCAACAATAACCACCTCTTCTAAAGAGTCAGCATCTTCTTGTAATTTGATCATTAACATCTTTCCAGCTGAGAAAGGTACATTTTGTGATGTGTAACCAATGTAAGAAACAACTAAAACACCAGAGTTAGATTTGGTATTTATAGTAAATTTCCCGTCAAAATCTGTTTCTGACCCATTAGTAGTTCCTTTTTCAAGAATACTTGTTCCAGGAAGAGGTTGGTTGTTTTCGTCTACAACTGTTCCTGAAATTCTAGTTTGTCCTAATACTGTAGCTGTTATAAAGAACATTGCTACGAATAATAAGTTTTTAAATTTTTTCATTGTTTTAATTTTAAGGTAGTCAAAGATATAAAAAAATAATTTTAATGTTAATTTATATACAAAGAACTGTTAATGGATTGTTAAAATTATGAAAATGAGAGTTTTAAATCTCTCATTCTTATTATTGAAAGTTATTTTTAAACTTTCCTTAATAGTTTTTTGGCTAATTCTTTTCCTAATTCAACTCCAAATTGGTCATAACTGTAGATATTCCAAATAATTCCTTGCACAAAAATTTTGTGTTCATACATAGCAATTAATTTTCCTAAAGATTTTGGAGTTAATTTATCAAATAAAAGACGGGTACTAGGTTTATTTCCCTCGAAGACCTTAAAAGGGAGTAATGAGGCTATTTTATTTTGATTCCCAGAAGATTTTAATTCTAAATGAACCTCCTCTTTTGTTTTTCCGAAAGCTAAAGCTTCCATTTGGCCATTAAAATTGGCCATTAATTTTTGATGATGATCTGTTAAGCCATATAAAGATTCTTTGTAGCCAATAAAATCACACGGAATTAGTTTTGTTCCCTGATGCACTAGTTGCATAAATGCGTGTTGCATATTTGTCCCAGTACTTCCCCATACAACTGTACCTGTTTGATAATTTATTTTTTCACCATTTCTATCTACACTCTTTCCATTACTTTCCATAATGGCTTGCTGTAAATAAGCAGATAATTTAGTTAAATATTGAGTATATGGGAGTATCGCTTCAGTTTCAGCTTTATGAAAATTATTATACCAGACACTTATTAAAGCTAAAACTACAGGAATATTTTTATCAAAGTCTTCATTTTTAAAGTGAATATCCATTTCTTCAGCTCCATCTAAAAGAGATTTAAAGTTCTCAAAACCGACCGATAAGCTTATGGATATTCCTACAGCAGACCAAAGAGAAAAACGTCCTCCAACCCAATTCCACATTGGAAATATATTTGTTTTATCGATTCCAAAAGCCTCAACGGCTTTTAAATTTGTAGAAACTGCTATAAAGTGTTTAGCTACATCAAAAATAGTTGTGGGGCATTTTTTCTGAGATAAAAACCAATCTTTAATAGTATTAGCGTTTGTGATTGTTTCCTGTGTAGTGAAAGTCTTAGAAACAATTACGAAGAGGGTTGTTTCTGGATTTAAATTTTTAATAATTTCAGAGACATGGTCTCCGTCAATATTAGATACAAAATGAGTAGTTAAATGATTTTTATAAAATTTTAAAGATTCCACAACCATATCTGGTCCAAGATCAGATCCTCCAATACCAATATTTACTATATCAGTTATTGCTTTACCAGTAAAGCCTCTCCATTTTCCTGAAATCACTTTATTACTAAAAGCCTTAATCTTTTTTAATGCTGATTTTATTTGGGGCTTTATATTTTTATTATTTATCAGAACAGGTTCCTCAGTAGAGCTTCTCAGTGCGGTATGAAGCACTTCTCTTTCTTCTGTGACATTTATAACCTCTCCGGAATATTGTTTTTCAATAGCATCCTTTAGATCAATTTCTTTTGCCAATGAAACGAGTAAGTCTAATGTTTCGTTTGTAATTCTATTTTTAGAAAAATCGACTAGTAGATCATCATTTTTAATAGAGAATTCCAATTCTCTGTCACTATTGTTATGTAAACTTTTAATTGTAATATTTTTGATTTCATTAAAATGTTCTGTCAATTTTCGCCACGCTTTTGTTGAAGTCGGATTGATGTTTTTTAAGGCCATGAATATTAATTTTGAGCAATTATTTCTAATGATTTAATGTTTTTTTGAGTGATTTCAATATTCTCTAAATTTATTTTTATAGGTTTAATAAATTTTAAGTATTTAGCTTTCACATTTTTCTTTAACGGTTTTGCTGCGGGTAATTTTTGCTTGAAAGGGTCTACTTGTCTTCCATTTTTCCAGAAACGATAACAAACATGTCTACCCTCTGTACTTCCCGTCCTACCAACCCAACCAATAATATCTCCTTGTTTCACGAATTGTCCTTTTTTAACATTCCTTCTTCTCATGTGAAGATATTGTGTTTCATAAGTATTATTATGTTTAATCTTAACATACTTTCCATTCCCTCCTTTTTGGGTAGAAGCAGTGATAACTCCATCTGCAGTTGCCATAATAGGTGTACCTTCTCTAGCAGCAAAGTCTGTTCCTTTGTGAGGCTTTACTCGATAACCATAATGTTTTATTCGTCTTTTCAAATTATAAGGAGAAGAAATTCTTGATCCGAATTTTATAGGAGATTTTAAAAATTGACGTCTAAGAACATTTCCTTTTTCATCATAATAATCGATCAAACCTTTTGTACTGTCAGCCAAGAATCTATAGGCATGAAAATCTTTATTCTTATGCTTAAAAACAGCCGCTTTAATATTTCCATAGCCTGCAAAAAGAGTATCGTTTATATACTTTTCTTCATAAATTAGTTTAAACTCATCTCCCCTTTGAAGCTTGTAAAAATCTAATGTCCAAGGATAAATATCATCAGCAATTATATTTGTTAAACCTGGATTTATATGCAGACTATCCATGGAAACAGATAAACTTGAAAATATTTTACCAGCAATTTCTTTTTCAATAACTCTAATAGGTTTCTTATAACGATAGGCAGTAATTTTTTTTTCTGAAAAATCTATAATTGTCGCATTGATTTTATCATGGTTATAAATAAAAACCTGTGCTTTTTCTGTAGAATCGTTTTTAGCTAAAATTGTGTACGGTTTTCCTGCTCGTACCCTTCTTACATCGAAAACATCTTTTATTTTTGAGGCTATTTTATTAATTGTAGGATACATTACATGGTTTCTGTCAAGTATAATACCAAAACTCTCTCCACTTCTTATAGTATCTTTTATAACCTTATAATTATTCATTATATAACCATATTCTTTAATGATTGCAGGGATATTCTCAATTTTTTCCTCAAGCTTTTCGTCTTTTGAACCACAAGAGAGAATTAAAGTGAAAAGGAATATTAGGATAAATAATTTTTTCAACAGGTAGAATTTATATTTCATAATATGAATTACTCCAAAAGTACAAATAAAATGGAGGAATTTTTAATGAATTTCAGGAAGTTAAGATATCAGTTTCGTTACGCTTCAAAGTAATGATCAATTAAAAATTTTCTCAAAAGAATTTGGCAATCCTTTATAGGATTCTAACTCAGCTCTTAAAGAACCAACGGCAAGATTCGCTTTCATTTTAACTGGAATTTTATTTTTATCTGCTGTAATCCAAAGAGTCACACTCTCTTGTGCTTTAAAAATTCTCCCAGACTGAACTAAGGGCCTAAACTTTAAAGTTTTAATTCTCCCAACTTTAGTCTTTAAAATCTCTTTCCCTAAAAAGCGAAGTTTAAAAGGGTAGATTTGAGAGTCTAAGAACATGTCAATACTAATTTCATCACCTTTTTTTAATGTATCTACATCTTGATTTCTTAAATAATAGAAGGAAGATAACATATCTTGAACATTAGAAAAGGTAATTGATGTATCTCTTTTTTTAATAAAATCTTGAACTGTAGCTTTTTTTGTTTGGTAATTAAAAGTGGTATTTCTATTTTTCTTGTATCCCCCTTCGTTAATTTTTCTTTTAAAAAGATAGGGTTTAATAGTGTCTTTATCAAAATAACTTTCATACTTATCACTAACTTTAAAGAACCATTTAATTAATCCAGAAGTCCAGCCTGTTCCAGTTGAATGAAAAACTTTTTTACCATTAAGTTCTTTTTCTTCAAGTTTTAAAACAGCTGTTCCTGCCCGAAAAAAACCACTATAACTCATTTTATAGCGCAGCCATTCTCCGTCTTTAAAAACAGCTTCTTTTTTTTGACTAAAAGTACTTAAAGTAAAAAAGGTTAGTAAAAGAAGTAAAATATTTTTTTTCATGGATTTCAAACTTATAAAAAAGTTTTTACAATAACTATTCCAAAAAATTAAAAAGTCTTAAATATTTATTTAAGACTTTTTAATTCATACCTAATTAGAAGGTACCCCAACGTTTCAATTCATCTTCACTCCATAAGTATGGGAAAAAAATTCTTCGTTGGTATTTTGGATGAAGATATTTACGCCAACTACTTCCCCCTGTAGCTTCAAGATCTTTATCTTTACCTCCTAGATATTTCCCTGCAGCATTGTAATGTGCTAAAACCCATTTTACATTTACCGTATAATCATAATGCCGCATTGCTTTAACTAAATCTTTATTTTCCTGAACCTCTTTAGGAAGTTGTTTAAACTTTTTTGATAAATTAATATCATTGTAATCCTCCATAAAATCAATAAAATCGCCTAAATATTTTTCGTCAAATAATTTAATTAGGGTTGATTTTTTGCCAGTTTTGTGATTTACACCAGCAGCTTGCCAATATAAATGATCGTATGCATTTTTAAATGACGAATTTCTATCAATTGTACCTCTAAAGCGGACATCAATTAAATTGATTAATTCAGTCGAAGCAAACTCAATTTTTCTGTATTGAGCAGATTGAAAACCGCTAGCTGGAGTTAAGGTATTTCTGAATTTCATGTATTGCTCTTTTTCCATGCCGTCAGCCATTACAGAGAAAGAATTACAAAGCATATCAAAATATCTACTAATTCTATTTAAATGCATAGTAAATTTCTCAGCAGTATTTTTCTTATTTTTTGCAACTTGATCAATCTCCCACAAAATCATTTTAAATAATAGTTCATTTACCTGATGGTACATGATAAATACCATTTCATCTGGCTGGGTTGTTCTTGGAGTTTGCAAACCTAACAAAGCATCTGTTTGCATATAATCCCAATAGGTAATAGGAGTACTCCATAATAACCCTTCTAACATCGCGTCAACAGGAACACCCAATTTATCGTATTTCTCTTCTATTGCTTTTAAAATCTCTTCTCTTTTCATTTTTTTCTCTAGTATTCTTTTTCAATTCTATAAAGTTCCTCTTTTTGCCTGTTCTCTTTCGATAGATTCAAACAAGGCTTTAAAATTTCCAGCACCAAAACCTTTAGCACCCATTCTTTGAATAACTTCAAAAAACAATGTAGGTCTATCCTCCACAGGTTTTGTAAAAATCTGAAGTAAATATCCTTCTTCATCGGCGTCTATCATAATACCTAACCCTTTTAATTTCTCAATATCTTCATTTAATTCATGGCTAAATTCTTCTAATCTTCCAGGTACCGCCTTATAGTATGACTCAGGTGGAGTTGATAAGAACTCCACTCCACTCGATTTTAATAGAGAGACCGTTTTAATAATATCATCAGTAGCAACTGCAATATGCTGAACACCCGCACCTTCATAAAAGTCTAAATACTCTTCTATTTGTGAACGTTTTTTACCCTTTGCAGGTTCGTTTATTGGAAACTTAATTCTTCCATTTCCATTAGACATAACCTTACTCATTAGAGCAGAATATTCAGTATGAATTTGTTTATCATCAAATGAAAGGAAGTTCTCAAACCCCATCACATCTTCATACCATTTAACCCATACATCCATTTGATTCCAGCCAACATTACCTACCATATGATCAATATATTTTAATCCTGCTGATGGGGGATTGTAGTCGGATTTCCATTCTTGGAAACCAGGTAAAAATACTCCGTTATAATTTTTACGCTCAATAAACATGTGAATAGTTTCACCATAGGTATAGATTCCTGACTTTATAACTTCACCATCTTTATCTTTTTCAACAGTCGGTTTCATATAAGATTTTGCACCTCTTGATATGGTTTCCTCGTATGCTTTTCTTGCATCTTCTACCCAAAGGGCAACCACTTTTACACCGTCTCCATGCTTTACAATATGATCGTTTATTGGGGATTTACTATTTAATGGAGTTGTTAAAATAATTTTGATTTTATCTTGTGACAAGACGTAGCTAACCGAGTCGGTAGAGCCCGTCTCTAAGCCCCTATAAGCATGAGACTGAAATCCAAATGCAGTTTTGTAGAAGTGTGCTGCTTGTTTTGCATTTCCAACATAAAACTCTACATAATCTGTCCCTAATAATGGAAGAAAATCTTGTGCTCCTTCAAATATTTTTTCTAAACCGTAGTTCACTGATTTTATTTCTTTTGCCATTGATTGACGATTTTATTTTTTTAATTTTGCTATTTAATATCTTATATGAATAAAATTATGTCAATTCTGGGACATTAAATTAAAAATAAAAAAGACATTTTCTGACAGAAAATAGGGTTAAACTTTTTCTAAATCTTTTTTTATAACCACGATTTATAATAATCTTCATCGGCAATTTTCATTGCTTCTTCCGTAACTTGTAATGGTTTAAAGGTATCAACCATAACTGCCAATTCTTCAGTTTTTGTATGACCGATACTTCTTTCTGTAGCTCCCGGATGTGGGCCGTGGGGGATTCCTGCAGGGTGCAGAGAAATATGGCCTTCATCAATATCATTTCTACTCATAAAATCCCCGTCTACATAGTATAAAACTTCATCTGAATCAATATTGCTATGGTTATATGGTGCAGGAATTGACTTTGGGTGATAATCGTAAAGACGTGGAACAAAACTGCAAATAACAAAGGCATTTGTTTCAAAAGTTTGATGAACAGGTGGTGGTTGGTGGATACGACCAGTAATAGGTTCAAAATCATGAATTGAAAATGCATATGGGAAATTATAACCATCATAGCCTATCACATCAAAAGGATGTGAGGCATAAGTCATTTCTATAATCTCACCTTGCTTTTTTACTTTAATTAAGAAATCACCTAACTCATTATAAGTTTCTAATTCTTGAGGCCTTCTTAAATCACGCTCACAAAAAGGGGAGTGTTCTAATAACTGGCCAAACCAATTTCTATAACGTTTTGGAGTATAAATAGGAGAGTATGATTCAATAATAAAAAGCCTATTATTTTGATCATCAAAATCTAGTTTGTAAATAATTCCACGCGGAATTACTAAATAGTCTCCGTATTTAAAATCAAGGTTACCTAAATGTGTTCTTAATTTCCCGGTTCCTTTATGAATAAAAATCACTTCGTCAGCATCAGTATTTTTATAAAAGTAATCTTTGGTAGATTCTTTTGGGGCTGATAATATAATATTACAGTCTGAGTTTGTTAAAACAACCTTTCTACTTTCTAAATAATCATCTTCTGGCTTTACTTGAAACCCTCTAAAGCGATATGATTGAATATTATTTGCTTTTGCAACTTTGGGAGCAATAGAATATTGTTTTCCAATTTTTTTAACCATCGTAGGTCTATGCTCATGGTAAGAATTAGTGGACATACCGTCGAAGCCAATTGTACCGAATAACTGTTCATAATATAGACTACCGTCTTTTTTACGAAATTGTGTGTGTCTTTTAGGTGGAATTTCTCCTAATTTATGATAAAAAGGCATGTGTTATTTTTAAATGATTAAAATTAAATAATTTAATACTCATTTAATAAATCACTCTGGATTGCGTTTTATCAAAAATTTTAGATGAATTAATAAATCTGCAAACATATAGTTGAACATTTTAAGATGGTTCTCCACAAATATACAGAAAACTATTTTGAGAATTTCTAATCCTCCGGAGCAAGCTCTACTTCCAATCCATCCATTTCTAGAGTCATTTGAATCTGACAACCTAACCGGCTATTGTCTTGGATATGAAATGCTTCTGCTAACATCATATCTTCATCAATTCCTTTTTCCGGTAATTTATGATTAGATTTTACATAACATTGACAGGATGCGCACATAGCCATTCCACCACAAATACCAATCGTTCCTTCTTCTGCTAACTCAAAAGAGCGAATGACTTCCATTAGATTCATTGCCATATCAGTTGGAGCTTGAATTTCGTGAAGCACTCCGTCTCGGTCAATAATTTTGAGGCTAATGTCTGGATTCATTTATTGAATTTTTTTCACAACTGCTTTTGGAGCTTCTTTTCTAGTTCCATCAAAACCGTCAACACCACCAACTGTTGTGTATTTTAGCACATATTTTTTATTTGGAAAAATACGTTTATATGCACTTTGGCACATTAATGTTGCTTCATGAAAACCACATAGGATTAATTTCAATTTACCAGGATATGTATTTACATCTCCAATTGCATAAATTCCAGGAATATTAGTTTGATAGTCTAACCCATTATTTACTTTGATAGCATTCTTTTCAATTTCTAACCCCCAATTAGCAATAGGACCTAATTTTGGAGATAAACCAAAAAGTGGAATAAAATGATCTGTCTCTATAGTAAATTCTTCTCCACCATTTTGAATAACAGAAACACCTTCTACTTTCTCTATTCCAATAATTCCTTTAACCTCTGCAGGAGTTATCATTATAATTTTCCCAGCATCTTTTAATTCTTGAACTTTATCGACAGAGTCAAGGGCTCCTCTAAATTCGTTTCTTCTATGGATTAAAGTTACAGAAGCAGCAATATCTGTCAAGAAAATAGACCAATCTAATGCAGAATCTCCGCCTCCAGAAATGACTATTTTTTTATTTCTATAAAATTCTGGATCTCGAATAATATACTCAACGCCTTTTTCTTCAAAATTAGCAATATTTGGAATTGGAGGTTTTCTAGGTTCAAAAGAACCTAATCCACCAGCAATCGCAACAATTTTAGCATGATGTTCTGTGCCTTTGTTAGTGGTAACGATAAATGTTCCATCTTCTTGCTTGTCAATAGTTTCTGCCCGCTCTCCTAAAGTAAACCCTGGTTCAAATTGTTTAATTTGCTCCATTAGCTTATCAGTTAAGTCACCTGCTAAAATTTCTGGATATGCAGGAATATCATAAATTGGTTTTTTAGGATAAATTTCAGAACATTGACCACCTGCTTGTGGTAAAGCGTCAATTAAGTGACATCTAAGTTTTAATAATCCAGCTTCGAACACTGTGAATAAACCCGTAGGGCCAGCGCCAATAATTAAAATATCTGTGGTAATCATTCTTCTTTTAATAGGATAGAAAATAAGTTTTGTAAATTTATTCTATATTAATTACTTCTAAGATTTGAGGAGCATATTTTTTTATAGTTGCTTCAACACCATTTTTCAAAGTCATTTGGTTAACAGAGCATCCTGTACAAGCCCCCTGTAATTGAACTTTAACAATATTATTTTCGATAGATAAAAGTTGAATATTCCCTCCATCACTCATTAAGAATGGACGAATTTCTTCTAGTGCTTTCTCTACATTTATTAATGTTTCTTGTGCTTCCATATGACTTATTTTTTAACAGGACTACATCCGCTCATTGTTGTAATTCTTACAACTTCTGTTGGAGGTAAATTTTTATTTCTTTTTAATAATTCTGCAACCATTTCTTTTGTGATTTCAGAAAAAGAATTCTCTAAAACGCTACCATTTTGCAAAGCTACTGGGCGACCAATATCACCAGCCTCGCGAATACTTTGTACTAAAGGAATTTCTCCTAAAAACTTTGTTTTGATATCTATAGCTAAATTTTTAGCTCCATCTTGTCCAAAGATATAGTATTTATTGTTTGGCAATTCTTTTGGTGTGAAATAAGCCATATTTTCTATAATACCTAAAACTGGCACATTAATACTTTCTTGCTGAAACATTGCTACTCCTTTTTTAGCATCAGCTAATGCAATATTTTGTGGAGTGCTCACAATAACAGCACCACTTATTGGTAGGGCTTGAACAATAGATAAGTGAACATCTCCAGTACCAGGAGGTAAATCAATTAGTAAAAAATCTAATTCACCCCAATCTGCATCAAAAATTAATTGATTTAGAGCTTTCGAAGCCATTGGTCCGCGCCAAATTACCGCTTGATTTGGATTTGTAAAAAAACCAAGAGATAAGAGTTTTACTCCATAATTTTCAACAGGTTTCATTTTAGATCTCCCATCGACATTTACCGATAAAGGTTTAGCTTTTTCAACATCAAACATAATATGTTGAGACGGCCCGTATATATCAGCATCTAAAACTCCGACATTAAACCCCATTTTTGCTAAAGAAATAGCCGTATTTGCTGTAATTGTGGATTTTCCAACACCTCCTTTACCAGAGGCTATTGCAATAATATTTTTAATATTAGGAATTTCTTTTCCTCTAATTAAATTAGGGTTTTCTTTTGGTGCTGCCTTGACAACTTTTATATTTACTTTGACAACAATCTCTTGAGAAATAGTCGTTTTGATAGCTTTTGAAATCTCAGATTCTAATTTTTTTTTTGCCTGTAGAGTAGGGTTGCTGATTGTTACATCCACCTCTACGTCATTTCCAAAACTTACAATATTGGTTACATTATTATTTTCAATTAAACTCTTCCCTTCTCCGGGAGCTGTAATTGTTTCTAATGCTTTATATATATCTTGTTTTTTAAAACTCATTTTTTATAATATCAGGTCTAACTATATTGAGATCTTCATTTTTATTTTATAAAATCTTTCAATAACCAAAGAATAGGCTTAATTATTGATCGCAAAGATACATCTTCAAAAGCAGAAAAGAAAGTTTGTAGATTGTGATTATTGATGGCTTCATATTTGAAAATGACAGAAGCTGAATTTAGTAATAAACATCTAACTATTCAGATAATTCTTCCACAGGGCTCCAAAAAAATTTTTCAAATTGTTGAATTTGGTTTTCCACAATAACGATGCCCTCGTTTTCTAATAGTTGCTGCATCAGATTAGTGCCCTTAAAATGATGCTTACCAGTTAGCAATCCTTTTCTATTTACAACTCTATGTGCAGGAACTTCATCTTTTTGATTATGAGAATTATTCATTGCCCACCCCACCATTCTAGCTGATTTAGCTGCGCCTAAGTATGCTGCTATTGCGCCGTAACTTGTAACTCTGCCAAAGGGAATTAGTCTTGCTATTTTATAGACTCTCTCAAAAAAATTATCTAAATCTTTCACATTGTGAATTTACAAAATGAAATTAATACTTTAAACGAAATTTAATATAAGTAATCGGCTTACCAACCTCTAAATATTGGTTTTCATAAAAAGTTTGAGTTTCTATAACTTCTTTTGGAGAGCCATCATTTTTGTAAACGTTGTGGTTTGCATTTAATATTTCATGACCTTCACCATGTAATAAACCTAATGTATAACCATGCATAAACTCGCTATCGGTCTTAAGATTCATTATACCATCTTCATTCAAAATTGAATGATACTTTCTCATGAAGGCAGAATTTGTCATCCTGTGCTTTGTACGTTTATACTTTATCTGAGGATCTGGAAAAGTAATCCAAATTTCAGAAACTTCATTTTCAGAAAAAATAAAATCAACTAATTCTATTTGAGTTCTTATAAAAGCGACGTTTTTAATATCCTCCTCTAAAGCTGTTTTTGCCCCTCGCCAGAAGCGAGCGCCTTTAATATCAATACCTATATAATTTTTATTAGGATTTTTTTGAGCTAAAGCAATTGTATACTCGCCTTTACCACAACCTAATTCTAAAACAATAGGATTGTCATTTTTAAAAAAAGAATGCCATTGGCCCTTTAAGGAGAAATTATTAATTACTTCCTCTCTTGTTGGCTGAATGACATTTTCGAACGATTCGTTTTCTTTAAAACGTTTTAATTTATTTTTACTTCCCAAGTATCGTAGAATTAAGCCCTATCTTCTGTTCCTTCTCTTTTGAACTTATATGATTCTTTTATCCAGTAGCGTAAAAGAAATAAAAAGACAATTAGAAAAACCCAATTAATTCCATTAGATATCCACCATCCAAACTCTCTCAAGGCTAAATCTGAACGTAATTCGTTAAAAGGGGTAAATAAATACTCTGTAAATAAAGTACCAATCCACTTAAAAATATTGCTTGCTATCATAACTTATTTATCTTTACACTGCAAAAATAACAAAAGAAATAATGTTAGCCAATTTTTTAGGCAAATCAAAACCAATCAATTTTATAGTTTTAGTACTATTGTTTATTTGTGCTTTTTTTTTAAATTTAGGTAGTACGTTTTCTATTCTAGATTTCACCTTAAGTTTTATTGTAGAAAAAGTAGGGATATTCTTATTATTTTTAGCCATTTTTTTTACTTTTAACTTTATCATTTCTAAGAATAATTTAACTCTAGATAATTCTTATGCCTTCTTATTTTATCTTCTACTAACCCTCTACTTTTATGAATATTTGCTTGATTACCAAGTGCTTTTATCTTGTTTTGTCACACTTTTATTTTTAAGAAAAATATATAGTTTACAAACGTTAAAAGATATTTTCAAAAAACTTTTTGATGCTGGTTTTTGGCTAGGAATTATGTTTTTTTTTAATCCTTTTTTAATTCTTTTTTTCTTACTTATTATTATAGCATTAATAGTCCATAAGAGAGTTCGATTTCAAACGATTATTATTCCTATAGTTGGTTTTATGATTCCTATTTTTTTGTTCTTTACCTATAGTCTTTGGAATGACAAAGTGGACTTATTCATAAATAGATTTCTTTTTCACTCAACTCATGATTTTAGCTTGTATTTAGAAAACAGATTTTCATCTCCTCTTGTAATGATTTCAATATTTTTGATATCAGCTATTTTAATAAAATCGGGAAGTGTATTTTCGGTTAATGATGGTTTTAAGAAAAATTGGATTTTGTTGTTATTTCATCTTTTAATAAGTATTTCCTGTGTTTTTTTTACTTTTGAAAAGGATGGATCAGAGTTATTAATTGCTATTTTCCCTATTGCAATTATTACAACAAATGGTTTTGAGATGCTTAAAAATAAACTCTTAAAAGAAGTTCTACTAATTCTTTTTATTGCTAGTTCTTTTTTAATTCCTATATTTCTATAGTTTAGGACCGAAAGCTAAATCTCCAGCATCTCCTAAGCCAGGTATTATATAACCTTTTTCGTTTAATTCTTGGTCAATAGCAGCTATCCATAAGTGAGTGTTTTCTGGAAAATGTTTTTTAACGTAATCAATTCCTTGTTGAGAGGCAATCACAGAAACGATATGAATTTCTTTTGGCAGACCATTTTTTTTAATAGCTTGGTAAACGGCTACAAGAGATTGGCCTGAAGCCAACATGGGATCTGCTAATAATAAAGTTTTATTTTTAATATCTGGTGAGGCAAAATATTCCACTACAATTTCAAATTTATCATCATTATTTGAGTGATGACGATATGCAGAGATAAACGCATTTTCTGCATCATCGAAATAGTTTATTAAACCTTGATGAAGAGGTAGACCTGCTCTTAAAATGGAACATAAAACAATATCCTTTTTAGGAAGATTTATTTCCTTTACCCCTAATGGAGTTTTAACATTAGAGCTGAAATACTCTAGCTCTTTACTTAATTCGTAGCCAACTATTTCCCCAATTCTTTCAATATTCCGCCTAAACCTAAGAGAATCTTTTTGAATGGTAGTATCTCTAATTTCAGATATAAACTTATTTAAAATAGAATTCTTTTTTGATAAGTGATGTATTTTCATTTTCTTGACATATAATTACAAATATAAAAGTAATAGTTTAAACCTGTTTGTTGTGAAATTAAATAAAATTATCATCAGCTTTGTGAATTAATTTTATAATTTATGGTGTATATTTAGTTACTAAACAAGTTGAAAATTATACGAATTAAAACTATCTTTGTGACTCATTTAAAATGTTTATTTCATGATTCAATCTATGACAGGTTATGGTAAGTCTGTACTCCAATTACCGACCAAAAAAGTAACCATAGAAATTAAATCTTTAAACAGTAAGAACCTAGATTTAAACGTAAGAATTCCTTCTTATTATAAAGAAAAAGAATTATCGGTACGTAAAAAATTGGCAAGTACTTTAGTGCGTGGAAAAATAGATTTTTCTATTTATGTAGAAATGACTTCAGATGAAACTTCGACAAAAGTTAATAAAAGTGTTGTTAAGCAATACATGGAACAATTAAGAGATACCATTGGAATTGAGAAGCTCCATTCTTGGTCTTCAGAGACGTCTTTATTGGAAATGGCAATAAGAATGCCAGATGCGTTATCTTCAGAGCGAGAGGAATTAGATGATAATGAGTGGAACATAATCAACAAAAATATAGATATTGCGATTACAGAAATTGTACAATATAGAATAGATGAGGCAGCTTCGTTAGAAATTGATTTTAAAGAAAGAATTACAAATATTAGAACTTTTTTAGAAGAGGTTAAGGCTTTAGACGGTGAGCGAGTTGAAAATGTAAAAACTCGCTTAAAAAAGGCTATTGATGATTTAAAAGTTGAAACTGATAAGAATCGTTTTGAGCAAGAACTTATTTATTATTTAGAGAAATTAGATATCAATGAAGAGAAAGTTCGTTTAGCAAATCATTTAGACTACTTTTTACTAACATTATCTTCAGAGGAATCTAATGGTAAAAAATTAGGGTTTATTGTTCAAGAAATGGGAAGAGAAATAAACACAACTGGCTCAAAAGCTAATTTTGCTCCGATGCAAAAAGCAGTTATCCAGATGAAGAACGAATTAGAGCAAATTAAAGAACAAATTTTAAACGTTTTATAAGCGTAAACTATTCTGAAACTATTTTCAGAATTTCATAATTTATAATATATGAAAGATTTTAAAGGAAAGTTATTTGTGTTTTCAGCACCGTCAGGATCTGGTAAAACAACGATTGTTCGTCACCTCCTTAAACAAGAGAGGTTAAATTTAGAGTTTTCGGTATCTGCAACATCAAGAGATTCAAGGGGCTTTGAAAAAGAGGGAGAAGATTATTACTTTGTTTCTTTGAGAGAGTTTAAGGATAAAATAAAGAGTGATGCTTTTTTGGAATGGGAAGAAGTTTACAGAGATAATTTTTATGGAACATTAAAAACAGAGATAGAACGTATTTGGGCACAAAATAAACATGTCATCTTTGATATTGATGTCGCTGGAGGATTAAGAATAAAAAAGAAGTTTCCAGAACAGACCTTATCAGTTTTTGTAAAACCCCCCAGTATAGATGAATTAAAAATTCGTTTAAAGAAAAGAAGTACAGAAAGCGAAGACAAAATAAATATGCGAATAGCTAAAGCTTCAGTAGAATTAGCAACTGCTCCGCAATTTGATAAGATTATTAAAAACTATGAATTAGATATTGCTTTAAAAGAAGCAGAAGGTTTAGTAAGTGATTTTTTAGATCTCAACAAATAGGTAAAGGCAATGGCTAAAAGCAATAAAATTAAAATTGGTTTATATTTTGGCACATTTAACCCCATTCATTCGGGGCACTTAATTATTGCCAACCACATGGTAGAGCATTCTGACTTAGATGAAATTTGGTTAGTTGTAACACCACACAATCCTTTTAAAAATAAGAGTTCTTTGCTTGATAATCATCATCGTTTTGAAATGGTATATAAGGCTACAGAAAATTATTCAAAGATTAAGCCATCAGACGTTGAGTTTAAATTACCTCAACCAAATTACACAATCTATACATTAGCCCATCTTACAGATCTTTACCCAGACAAAGAGTTTAGCTTAATAATGGGAGAAGATAATTTAAAGAGCTTCCATAAATGGAAAAATTTTGAAACTATTTTAGAGCATCACCAAATATATGTATACCCTAGAATTTCTGACGGTAATCCCGATATACCGCTTGTCAATCATAAAAAAATTAATAAAATAGAAGCACCAGTCGTACAAATTTCATCAACAATGATTAGAAACGGAATAAAATCTGGTAAAAACATACAGCCCTTACTGTCAAAAGAAGTTTGGGAATATATAGACGAAATGAATTTTTACAGAAAATAGTTTCGCTATTTATTCGTTGTATATTTGTTAACAATCAAAATATAATTTTGTGGTAAAAAGCAAGAAAAAGAAAGGAAAATTAAAGCAGAAATTAACCGATAAGTATAGGTTAGTAGTTTTAAATGAAGATACTTTTGAAGAACGTTTTTCTTTAAAATTATCACGTTTAAATGTATTTGTTCTAAGCGGTTTTTTTTCAATTTTATTGGTTGTATTAACTATTACACTTATCGCTTTTACACCAATTAAAGAATACATTCCTGGATATTCTTCAGCATTATTAAAGAAAAATGCATTAATCGCAACGTTAAAAACAGACTCTTTAAAAACCCAGTTATCGATTTTAGAAAATTACACGAAAGCACTAAGACCTGTATTGACAGGTGAGTTAAAGCCAGAGGAAGCAGACTCGTTGTTTTTGCAACAGGAAAGAATAATAATTAATGAAAATGCTTTAGCTGCCACAAAAGCCGATTCTATATTTAGAGAAGAGGTAGATAGTAGAGATCGATTTCCAATAATAAATAATTCCCAATCAAATGTGAAATTAGTGTTTTTTGCTCCACTAAATGGACAGATTTCTCAAGGTTTTGATCCAAGTTCTAAACATTTTGCAGTAGATATTTTAGCAAATACTGGCTCACCTATAAAAGCAATTGCGGATGGTACTGTAATTTTCTCTGGGTGGACAACAGAGACAGGATATGTTATTATTTTAAAGCATAGTAATAACTATATATCTGTATATAAACATAACGGAAACTTGTTAAAAGAACAATCTGATTTTGTTCAATCCGGTGAGGCAATTGCGAGTGTTGGCTCTACGGGTGAATTAACGACAGGTCCACATTTACATTTTGAACTTTGGAGTGACGGCTACGCACTAGATCCTCTTAAATATATAGACTTTAAATAATGAGTATCAAATCTTTTCTTGCAATCCCTTTTGCTAAAATTGCAACAAAAAAAGTAAAAAAATGGGCAAATAGGCCACATATAACCCAAGAGAAAGTTTTTAAAAACCTAATTTCTAAAGGAGGTAAGACAGCCTTTGGTAAAGATCATGATTTTATCAATATTCATAATTACTCTGATTTTAAAAAACGTGTAAGAGTTCAAAATTATGAAGGCTTAAGGGCTTATGTAGATAGAATTGTAGATGGAGAATCTAATGTGCTTTGGCCAGGTAAGCCGCTTTATTTCGCGAAAACATCAGGGACAACTTCAGGGGCTAAATATATTCCGATTACTAAAGAATCTATGCCAACCCACATTAAAGCTGCAAAAAATGCATTATTATTCTATATAGTAGAAAAAAACGACGCCAGCTTTGTAAATGGAAAAATGATATTTTTACAAGGAAGTCCAGTTTTAGAAAATAAAAATGGAGTAAAACTTGGTCGTTTGAGCGGCATTGTTGCCCACTATGTGCCTCAGTATTTATTAAAGAATAGATTACCGAGCTGGGAGACTAACTGTATAGAGGATTGGGAATCAAAAGTTAATGCAATTGTTGAAGAAACAGTTAATCAAAATATGTCTGTAATTAGCGGTATTCCTTCCTGGGTACAAATGTATTTTGAAAAATTGATTGATAAAACGGGTAAATCAATTTCAGAATTGTTCCCAAATTTTAACTTCTTTATTTATGGAGGTGTTAATTTTGAACCTTATAAGAATAAGTTTGAAAGTTTAATCGGTAAGAAAATAGATTACATAGAACTATATCCAGCATCAGAAGGGTTTATAGCTTTTCAAGATACGCAGACAGAGAAAGGAATGTTATTACAATTAGATTCTGGTATTTTTTATGAATTCATTCCTGCAAGTGAATTTTTTGATAAAAATCCAACGAGGATTTCTCTAAAAGATGTAAAAATCAATATTAATTATGTTATCATATTAAATACCACAGCAGGCCTATGGGGTTACAATATTGGAGATACTGTTGAATTTACATCTACAAAACCCTACAGAATTAAAGTTACAGGGCGTATTAAACATTTTATTTCTGCCTTTGGAGAACATGTGATTGGTAAAGAAGTAGAGAAGGCTTTAAACGATGCTATTAAAGACACAAACATTAACATTAGTGAGTTTACTGTAGCTCCACAAGTGAATCCTTCAATTGGATTACCTTTCCATGAGTGGTTCTTAGAGTTTGAAAATAAACCTGATAATTTAGATGTGTTTTCTGCAAAAATTGATGCATCTATGCAAACGCAAAACATTTATTATTCCGATTTGATTGAAGGTAAAATTTTGCGGCCACTTGTAATTAGGCAAGTTAAAAAAGGAGGATTTCACGAATACATGAAATCGATTGGGAAATTTGGTGGACAAAATAAGATTCCACAATTATCTGATGATAGAAAAATAGCGTCTGTACTAGAAAATTTCTTAATTGAGGAAGAATGAAAATTATCGCAACTAATATTGGAGAAAAAAGAGAAATTAATTGGAAAGGAAAGACTGTTTCTACAGGTATTTTTAAGTTCCCTGTAAAAACTCCAATTTATCTAGATATCGAAGACGTCAGGGGTGACACTATCTGCAATAGAGATCACCATGGAGGGGTTTTACAAGCTATTTATGGTTATTCTTTAACGCATTATGCCTTTTTCAAACCATCTTATCCAGATTTAGATTGGCGATTAGGAATGTTTGGAGAAAACCTAACTATTGATGTTTTAGATGAGACTAAAATTCACCAGGGAGATACATTTAAGGTTGGTGAAGCTATCTTAGAGGCAACAGTTCCAAGAAACCCCTGTTATAAATTAGGAATTCGATTTAACGATATGCAAATTGTAAAACAATTTTGGAATACAACAATGTGCGGAGTTTATTTTAAGGTAATACAAACAGGTTTTGTGAAAGCCGGCGATGAACTGATACAGATAAAAAGTTGTCCAGAAAAGTTAACTATTGCTGACTTATATGTTGCGAAAAGATTAGAAAAAGGGATCTAATTTATATTTAAGTTAAACAACATCTTCTTTCTTGTGTAACAATCGAGTTAATTTCATAGAAAGATCTAATAAAATAATTTTTGCATTCCCATTTCGTTCTATATGATAAATTGCATTATTAAGTTCTTTTTCTATTTCTAAGATATTTCCTGCATGAACAAAAGGCGCAAATTTAGAAAGGTCAAATCCTGTTTGAGTCTCCATAAAAACTAAATCATTCGATTTGTAGTTTAATAACATAGCCTGTCTAAAAAACTGTAAACAGTAATCTAAAAAACGTTTTTGTGTTTCCCGACCAGATTTAGCAATAGTGTCAGACCATGAAACTAATTGCTGTACAACTGAAGCATTCCCCTTTGCTTTAAAAGCACTTCTTATCCAGGTGATAAACCATTCTTCGAAAATCAAATCAGAAGAATCATTCTTCAACAAATGAATAGCTTTATTATAATTTCCTTCTGCTTGTTGTGCAATTTTAGTAGCTTCATTTTCAGAACATTCTTCTCTATCCATTAAAGCTTTTGTAATATCTAAATCTGCTAAAGCGGGAAAATGCAAGGCTTGGCAACGTGACTTTATTGTATTTATAATCTGTTCTTCATTTTCTGTAATTAATAAGAAAACAGTTTTTTTTGGTGGCTCCTCAATCAGTTTTAAAAGTTTATTAGCAGCAGCAATATTCATTTTTTCTGCCATCCAGATAATCATTACTTTAAAACCACCTTCATAAGCTTTTAACTGTAATTTTTTTACAATACTCTGTGCTTCGTCAACACCAATATTACCTTGTTTATTTTCTACGCCAATATGTTGTAACCAATTAAATAGACTAGCATAAGGTTGTTCGTTTAAAAATTGTCGCCAATCATTTAAAAATAAATTACTAACCGGATGTTTCTTTACATTATCACTAGTAGTAACAGGAAATGCAAAATGTAAATCGGGATGCTGCAATTTATTACACTTAATATTACACGCTTCTTGATTATCAGAAAAATTACATAAAAGAAATTGTGCATAAGCAATTGCCATAGGCAGTGTTCCACTTCCTTCTTTGCCAACAAAAAGTTGTGCATGTGGGATTCTTCCATTTTTTGCAGAAACCTGTAAATGGTTTTTTATGTGTTCTTGGCCTATTATTTGGTTGAAAAGCATATACAAATATAAGTCATAAATTTTACGAAAAAGATATATTTATTTTTCAGTTATCGATTTCTTTATACCTAAATAAATAGGTATTTTTGTGAAAAAACAGAACTAAATGAAAACTTTAAAAGACTTCAATTTCGAAAATAAGAAAGCAATCATTCGTGTTGATTTTAACGTGCCTTTAAATGAAGAGTTCCAAGTAACAGATGACACAAGGATTCAAGCAGCAAAATCGACAATTAAAGATATTTTAGATCAAGGAGGTAGTTGTGTTTTAATGTCCCATTTAGGAAGACCAAAAGGTTTTCAAGAAGAATTTTCCCTTAAGCATATTGTAAATTCTGTATCAGATGTTTTAGGATACAATGTTAAATTTATAGGGGATTGCATTGGTGATCAAGTTGAAAAAGCTGTTGCTAATTTAGCTCCTAGAGAAATTTTACTATTAGAGAATTTACGCTTTTACGATCAGGAGAAAAAAGGTGATTTCAAATTTGCAGAAAAGCTCTCAAAATTAGGAGATATATTTGTTAACGATGCATTTGGGACTGCACATAGGGCCCATGCATCGACAACAATAATAGCGGATTTTTTTAAGGGAAATAAATGCTTTGGAAACTTATTAGCAAGAGAAATAGAAAGTATAGATAAGGTTTTGAATAATTCAGAAAAACCAGTTTTAGCAATTTTAGGAGGGGCTAAAGTTTCTTCTAAAATTACAGTGATTGAGAATATCTTAGATAAAGTAGATCATTTAATTATTGGCGGGGGGATGAGTTTTACTTTTATTAAAGCTCAAGGAGGACAAATTGGGAATTCTATATGTGAAGATGATAAAATGGAGTTGGCTTTAGAGATTTTAAAGCAAGCAAAAGCAAAAGGAGTAGAAGTTCATATTCCTGTTGATGTAATTGCAGCAGACGGCTTCTCAAACACTGCAAATACTCAAATTATAGATATTAATAAAATTCCTGACGGATGGCAGGGACTAGATGCAGGACCTAAATCGAGAGAAATTTTTGATTCTGTTGTAAATAAATGTAAAACTATCTTGTGGAATGGTCCTTTAGGGGTTTTTGAAATGGAGTCATTTGCTTTAGGAACGATAGCCTTAGGACACTCTATTGACAATGCAACTAAAAAAGGTGCTTTCTCTTTAGTTGGAGGAGGTGATTCTGTGGCGGCGGTAAAACAATTTGGTTTTGCTGAAAAAGTTAGTTACGTTTCAACCGGCGGTGGCGCTATGTTAGAAATGTTAGAAGGAAAATCATTACCGGGAATTTCTGCGATTTCAAAATAATTTAAGTAATATTTATCATAAAATATGAAATATACAACACTACCAAATACAGACATAAAAGTTTCTAAAATTTGTTTAGGAACGATGACTTGGGGAAATCAAAATACAGAAGCTGAGGCTTTTGAACAGATGGATTACGCTCTAGAGCAAGGTGTAAATTTCTTTGATACTGCCGAATTATATCCTGTTCCTGCTACACCTCAAACTTATGCAGATACAGAAAGAATTATTGGAGATTGGTTTAAAAAAACAGGTAATAGAGAAAATGTAGTTTTAGCAAGTAAAATAGCAGGTGGTGGTGACTATACAAAGCATATTAGAACAGGAGGGTTTACAAAAAAAAATATTATAGAAGCGATAGAAGGTAGTTTAAAACGCTTACAAACAGATTATTTAGATTTATATCAGTTACACTGGCCATCAAGAGGTGTAAACTGTTTTGGAGTAAGAGACTATCCCTATGAAATTTCTACTAAAGAAGCAGAAAACCATTTAGAGATTTTACAAACCTTAGATACTTTTGTTAAGGCAGGTTCAATAAAAGCTATTGGACTTTCTAACGAAACCCCATGGGGAACAATGAAATATATGCAAACGGCAAAAGCATATGATTTAGTAAAACCAGCTACAATTCAGAATTCATATTCTATGATTCATAGAGCCTATGAGTATGGAATGTCCGAAGTTTCTTTAAGAGAAAATATTGGTTTACTAGCCTATTCTCCTCTAGCACAGGGTGTTTTATCTGGGAAGTATTTAGACGGAAAAAGTCCAGAAGGATCGAGAGGGAATTTATTTCCAAGATTTATAGCACGTTATATGGGTGATGGTTCTAGTGAGGCAGTTAGGAAATATAATATATTAGCAAAAAAAAATGGAATAACATTATCAGAATTAGCGTTGGCATTTATCAATCAATTACCATTTGTTACCAGTAATATAATTGGAGCTACAAAAATGAGTCAATTAAAAGAGAATATTAACTCTATTAATATTGTTTTGAGTGATGAAATAATTGCGGAGATTAATGCAATTCATGCAGAGGTTCCAAACCCTGCTCCATAAGTTAGTTTTAAAAAAATAGGAGTTATTTAATTAATTTTATAGAACTAGCTTTAAATCTTCCGTTTTCAACATTTCCTTCAACAGTTGCTTTTCTAATTACGTTACAAAAACCAGTATTTATGTCATGAGCGTCTCCAAAATCATCAATACCTACTCCGTCTATAAAAAAAGTTTTATCAGCAATACGAATTGCTAAATCACAACCTTTTGGATCTTCTATACCGAACATACATTGTCCGCAAGAAACTTCCGCTTCTTTAATTATTTCTTTTTTTTCTGAACAAGAAATTAAAATAAGTAAAGATAAAATCAATATTTTTTTCATTATTAAAAAGTCAGTTAATTTTCCTACAATATATTAAAAAATAAGCACAAGAAATACAATTCAATCCTATTGAGTAGAAATAGAGATCACTTTGTAATCATTTTTTCTTTTACATAAGTTTCAAATTGAGATAAAGCTTCTTGAGTATTTTTTCTTCCAAAACCTATTCTAAAATATCCTTCATAGTCATAAAGGCTTCCAGGGAGTAATAATACACTACTTTTTTTAAGCACATCTTTTGCGAAGTGCATATCATCTTTTGCGAAATGCATTTTCACAAAAGCAACCGGTCCTGCATTGGGTTTGTGCCAAGAAAATAAATTTCCATAATTTTTAAAAAATTCATCATAAAGGAGCAGGTTTTTTTTGATGATCTTTAAATTCCTATCTAAAATAGACTTTCTGTTTCTTAAAGCAACTCCTGCTAAAAATTCACTAGGCCCTGAATTACATATTGTTGTATATTCTTTGAGAATTTCAACTTTTTCAGTAATCTCTTTATTTTTAGAGGCGAGCCAACCGATTCTTAAACCAGGAAGACCATAAGCTTTAGATAGCACACCAACCGAAACTCCGTTCTCATAAATATCTGCAAAAGCCGGGATTTCGAATGATGGATCGTGTTCTAACTCTCTATAAACTTCATCACAAAAAACAATTATATTATGAGCTCTTGCTAATTCTATAATATCTTGTTGCTCTTTTTTAGTGAAAAGAAACCCTGTAGGATTATGAGGTGCATTTAAAAAAATAACTTTTGTTTTACTTGTTATTAATTTTTTTAAATCATTAGTATCAAAACTAGGAGCATTATCATTGTAGTTTATATTCCAAGGAAATACTTTACAACCAATACTCTCTGGCACAGACCGTAAAGATTGATAACAAGGAGTTTGTACAATGACTTCGTCTCCATAATTTAACATAGCATGCGAGAATAAAAAAATTGGCTCTTGCGCTCCCGAACAAACAGTTAATTCATCTGTGGATATTTCATTATAAATTGCGGCAATATCTTTTCTTAATTCAGGATCGCCCTTTGTATGGGTATATCCTAACCATAAATTTTGAAACGAATCATTAGCTCCTTTTTCTAAAGAAAGTAAATCAGAAATTTTCATTGCTTCACAATCAGAATTGCAAAGGGAATATTTTGCAGAATGCTCATATAAGGTATAATACCTTTCGAGTTTGAATGGCTTAATATTCATATTTTAAAATATGTGTTTAATTTATATATGACTCAAACATAGGCTTTTTTTATTTTGCTTATAAAATCATACTAATGATATTATTGAGTTTTATAATATTGCTTATATTTATTGAAACTAAATAATCTCCATTCATTTTAAACCACTTTAAATATAAAATATAATGAAGCATTTATTTAAATTTTCTTTTTTATTAATATTTCTGTGTTATAATTGTAGTAATCAAACTAATAATGCTGTAGAGATATCTGAAAATTGGGAATTTACTAGTAATGTAGATTCTCTTTGGTCTGAAGCTTCTGTCCCGGGAAATGTTCACACTGACTTACTAAGTAACCAACTAATTAAAGATCCCTTTTATAGACTTAACGAGCATGACCTTCAATGGATAGACAAGACCGATTGGAACTACAAGACCGAATTTGAACTCTCAAAAAATGATATTAATAGCGATTTTATCGGATTAGAATTACAAGGTATTGACACCTACTCTTCTATTTATTTAAACGATTCATTAATAGCTACTACAGATAATATGTTTGTTGGAAAAACGGTAGATATTAAAAAATATTCTAAAGTAGGCATGAATAACCTTTACGTGAAGCTGTTTTCTCCGATCAATAAAGGAGTTATTCTTCATGATAGCTTAGGGTATGATATTTCTTCTTTTAATGCAAACGATTTAGCAGAAATAGGAAAGGTAGAAGGGAATAAGAGAGTCAGTGTTTTTACAAGGAAAGCTCCCTATCATTATGGTTGGGATTGGGGACCTAGATTAGTAACTAGTGGTATTTGGCAGCCCATTAATTTAAAAACTTGGAATTATTTTAATATCCAAGACTTGTACATAAGACAAATGAGTCTTAGCAAAACTGCAAATCTAGTTGCTGAAATTGAATTAGAATCTTCTTTAGAGATTGATGAAATGATTGCTGAAATCTATGTAAATAATAAAAAAATATCCACAGATTTTGTTTCTATAAATAAAGGAGCAAATAAGATTGAAATACCATTTTCAATTAAAAATTATGAATTATGGTGGCCCAATGGTATGGGTAGTCAAACTATGTATGAGATTAAAGTAAAACTTAAATCAAAGAATAACTATACTACAAGCTCAAAGAAAATAGGGCTCAGAGAAATAAATTTAGTCACCTCAGCTGATAGTATAGGTAATAACTTTTACTTTGAAGTAAATAAAAAACCTGTTTTTATGAAAGGGGTAAATTATATCCCACAAGATGTTTTTTTAAACAGAGTTTCTGATGATAAATATGAAGAATTATTGCAGGCTGCTGTAGACGCTAATATGAATATGATAAGAGTATGGGGTGGTGGTATTTATGAAAAAGAAATATTTTATAATCTGTGTGATGAAAAAGGACTATTAGTTTGGCAAGATTTTATGTTTGCCTGTGCGATGTATCCGGGTGATGAAGAATTTTTAAGCTCTGTTAAAGAAGAAGCAGAATATAATATTAAAAGATTGCGATCACACCCATCCATTGCTTTATGGTGTGGAAATAACGAGGTGTTATCGGCATGGAAAAGATGGGGTTGGGAACAAGATGTAATTAAAAATCAATCTTTAGAGGTCGCAAATAAGATTAGCAAAGCATACGACGAGATTTTTCATAAATTATTACCTGATGCTGTAAAGAAATTAGATAGTAGCACGGATTATTGGCCATCCTCACCTGGAAGTTCTTTTGGACAGCCAGAAAATTACACAAGTGGAGATGTGCATTATTGGGGTGTATGGTGGGGTAAAGAAGATTTTGAATCGTATAATAAAAAAGTTCCTAGATTCATGTCCGAATTTGGCTTTCAGTCTTTTCCAGAGTTTTCAAGTGTTGATAAATACACAAATGAAACTGATTATAATATATATTCTGAAGTAATGAAATCTCATCAAAGATCTAGTATTGGAAACAGTACAATTGAAGACTATATGTTTAGATATTACAATAAACCAAATAGTTTTGCTGGATATTTATATGTAAGTCAAATTTTACAAGCTTATGGTGTTTCTATAGGAATGGAATCCCATAGAAGAAATAAAGGGTACTCTATGGGGAGTTTATACTGGCAATTAAATGATTGTTGGCCAGTTGCATCTTGGTCAAGTATTGATTATTACGGCAAATGGAAAGCTCTTTATTACTCTACAAAAAAATCATTTCAGCCAGTTTTGATTAGTTTTTATGAAAAAGAAAATCAACTTGAATTGCACGTAATCTCCGATCTTTATGAGCCTCAAGAAGTAACTTTAAATCTGACAATATTAAGTCTTGATGGAGAAATATTATTTCAGAAAAATAAAGATTACACTCTTGATTCAGATTCAACTATAAAAGTAGATAGCCTATCTATTGATTGGGTAAATAATAATTTTGATATTAATAATATTTTGGTATCTGCTTCTTTGTTTAAGGATAAAAAAGAAATCTCTAGTAATATATATTACATCTCAGATTTTAAGAACTTGAAATTAAAAAAACCAATTATAGAATATGAAATTACAGAACTTCATGATGTTTTTGAAATAAGTTTGAAATCCCAAAATCTAGTAAAGAATATTTTTGTAGACATAGATTCAAAGAATAATTTTTCTGACAATTACTTTGATATGATCCCCGGGAAGGAATATATAATATCAATAAAAAAAGATACAACCTTTAAACTTATCGATATTAAAAAGAGAATTAAATTCCTTAGTTTATACGATACTTATTAACCATTAGAGAGGGTTTTTATAAAATCTATTGGTTTTGTTATTTTGTTTTTTCTGTATTAATGATACCAAGTAAGTTCATTTTATTTTTTTGCCCAAGAATCTCGTAATCCAACAGTTTTATTGAAAACTAGATTTTTTGAAGTAGAATCATCATCTACATTAAAATAACCTAAGCGTTGAAATTGAAAACGTTCCCCAATTTTCGCAGATTCTAAACTTGGCTCTACAAATGCAGTTATGTTTTCTAAAGAATTTGGATTTATAAACTCCATGTAGTCTTTATCTTTATGAGAGTCAGGAGCTTCATCTAAAAACAATCTGTCATAAGCTCTTACTTCAGCTTTTACGGCATGTTTAATTGAGACCCAATGCAAAGTGCCTTTCACTTTTCGTTTACTTTCTTCTGAATTACTTCCAGATTTTGTTAATGGATCATATGAGCAATGAATTACAGTTATCTCTCCATTTTCATCTTTCTCACAGCTTGTAGCTGTAATAAAATATGCATTTTTTAAACGAACTTCTTTCCCCAGTTTTAAGCGGAAAAATTTTTTATTAGCTTCTTCTCTAAAATCTTCTCTTTCGATATAAATTTCTTTTGAAAAGGGTACTTCTCTGGTACCTGAATTTTCATCTTCTGGGTTATTCTCTGCAATTAGAATTTCTTCTTTCCCTTCAGGATAATTATCAATTATTACTTTTACAGGATCTAAAACTCCCATAACTCTATTGGCAGTTTTATTTAAGTCTTCACGAATTTTAAATTCTAAAAGAGCAACATCAATGATATTTTCACGTTTAGACACTCCAACAGTTTCAATAAAGTTTTTGATTGATTCTGGAGTATACCCACGTCTTCTTAAACCAGAAATTGTTGGCATTCTAGGATCATCCCACCCAGAAACTATATTTTCATCTACTAATTTTAATAACTTCCGCTTACTCATAATAGTATAGCTTAAGTTTAATCTAGAAAACTCCCTTTGTTTCGGTGGATTTGGATATTCATCTTTGCTGTATTCAAACACATTATCTTTAAACCAATCATATAATTCTCTGTGAGGTTTAAATTCCAAAGAACATAAAGAATGTGATACTTGTTCAATATAATCACTCTCACCGTGTGTCCAATCGTACATTGGATATATACACCAATCATTTCCAGTTCTATGATGAGATTTAAACATTATCCTGTACATTAAAGGATCACGTAATAACATATTTGGATTCGACATATCAATTTTAGCACGAAGAGTATGCTCTCCTTCTTTAAACTCTCCACCTTTCATTGCTTGAAATAACGCCAAGTTTTCTTCTATAGATCGATTTCTAAAAGGACTGTTTGTTCCAACTTCTGTGGGTGTTCCTTTTTGCGAACGCATTTTTTCTGATGATTGAGAGTCTACGTAAGCTTTTCCGTTTTTAATAAGTAGAATAGCCCAATCATATAACTGCTGAAAATAATCTGAAGAATAACATTCACTCGACCAATCGTACCCCAACCAAGAAATATCATTCTTTATTGCATCTACATATTCTTGTTCTTCTTTTGCAGGATTTGTGTCATCGAAACGTAAGTTAACAGGAGCGTTATACTTCTGTCCTAAACCAAAACTTATTCCAATTGCTTTTGTATGACCAATATGTAAATATCCGTTTGGTTCTGGTGGAAAGCGGAAACGTAAATTATCATTAGGCATACCGTTTGCCAAATCTTCTTCAATAATTTGCTCTAAAAAATTGAGCGATTTTTTCTCTTCAGACATCATTTATACACTAAAATTATGATAACAAAATTACATAAAATACTTCATTGCTATTGAGAGTTTTGTAACAAAAAACTAATATCTTCATTAAAAAAATAAACCCTACAAAATATGAGTGATCAAATAAGAGATTATGCATGCCCAAAATGTAGTTGTAAAACTTATAAACTTGGAGAGTTGCGGGCAACTGGTGGCTTCTTTTCAAAAATTTTTGACATTCAAAATCAGAAATACACTAGCGTAACATGTTCACGTTGCACATTTACTGAATTTTACAAAACTAAAACTAGTGGAATTAGTAATGTATTTGACTTTTTTACTGGTTAATTTTTTATAATTAATTTTTACTGCTTTTTTTTTATCGTATTTTTGCATTGTATGAAAAATGAAGCAAAAAAACCAGATTTGGTTGTTTTTAATGAAGAAACACAGCAATATGACGCTGCTTTAAAACCGTATGGGACTTCTGCTAGTTCACCCGTAATTACTCCATTAAATACAGCTAGCTGGAAAAATGATGGAATTCAGCGCGTTAACAAACAATTTAAATCTAAGTTCGACGAGGTAAAAAAAGAATATGAATCGTTAATGCAAAAGTTTCAGTATAATGATTTAATTTATAATGCTAAGTTCAGTTTTGAACCAATATTTGGCGAAAATTATCATTTGTATAACAACAAAAAAAAAGAACCTTTTTTATCTATAATTTCTCCAGAACAATGCAGCTTTGATTACATCGGTTCTTTTCGTTTAAATACAGACAAAATGTGGGAAAAACTAGATTCAGTATCAAATTCAGAAGAATAAAATGGGAAGCATTCAAGTAAATAATATTAAGATCTATGCCTATCACGGTTGTTTAGAGGAAGAAGCAATAATTGGGAGTGAATACAGAGTAGATGTTGAGGTTAAGGCTGATTTAATAAAATCTGCAAAGACAGATGAATTAGAAGACACTGTAGATTACGTTCATTTAAACCATATTGTAAAGCAGGAAATGGCGATTCGTTCTAAACTATTAGAAGAAGTTGCACAGCGAATTTTAAATCGATTTTTTAACGAACTCAAAATGATTAAAAAAGCAAAAATTTCAGTATCAAAAATAAATCCACCTATTGGAGGCAATGTAGAAGAAGTTGTTGTTATCCTCAAAAAAAAGCGATAACACAAAAAAAACACTTGCAAAACTTCTAAAATTACGTAGATTTGCAAGCCTTAAATTAACAAGGTGTCGTGGCCGAGTGGCTAGGCAGTGGTCTGCAACACCATCTACAGCGGTTCGAATCCGCTCGACACCTCAAAACGCTTCAAGAAATTGAAGCGTTTTTTTTGATATTAATATTACTGTTAAAAAAAAGCTCTTTTCTTACTTAAAAAAATAGGTTAAAAACTATTTTTTCTATTAAAGTAGATTAATCTTTAGACGTTTATTAACAAAAAACTGTAGTATTTTCTGCATATTTGTTGTTGATGAAGATTTATCCAATAGAAACTGGTAATTTTAAGCTAGATGGCGGCGCTATGTTTGGTGTTGTTCCAAAGAGTATTTGGCAAAAAACCAATCCTGCAGATGGAAATAACCTAATAGATATGAGTGCCCGTTGTATGCTTATTGAGGATGGGAGTCGTCTTATTTTAATTGATACAGGTTTAGGAGCTAAACAATCTCAAAAGTTTTTTGGCTACTATTATTTATTTGGAAATTTCTCTTTAGATGTATCTCTTGCAAAACATGGTTTTTCTAGAAATGATATTACAGATGTTTTTTTAACACATTTACATTTTGATCATTGTGGTGGTGCTATTGAATTTAATAGTGCAAAAACGATCTTACAACCCGCATTTAAAAATGCAAAAATTTGGTCTAATAGCGATCATTGGAAATGGGCAACAGATCCTAATTCTCGAGAAAAAGCTTCTTTTTTAAAGGAAAATATACAACCAATAAAGGAAAGTGGACAATTAAACTTTATAGATATAAACGCTAAAGAGAAAATTGGTTTTGAAGTTTTGTTTATGAATGGTCATACAGAAAAGCAAATGTTGCCAAAGATTTCGTATCAGAATAAAACTATTGTTTTTATGGCAGATTTATTACCAACAACAGGACACATTCCTATTCCTTATGTAATGGGATATGACACAAGACCATTATTGACCATAAAAGAAAAGGCCTCTTTTTTAAAGGAAGCTGCGGATAAAAATTATTATCTTTTTTTAGAACACGATCCTTATAATGAAATTTGTACTGTAAAACATACAGAAAAAGGAGTTAGGCTAGAAAACACACACAAATTTAACGACATATTCATTTAATTAAAACCAATTATGAAAGTATTAAAACCATTATTTTATTCAGCTTTAGCTGGATTAATTTTAACAAGCTGTAAAACATCGATAGTAGCAATTCCTGTTCCAAATGGAACTGAAATTGCGATAAATATGTCTGCCAAAAAGGGAAAATATTCTGATGTTGAATTGAATACTTGGAGTCATCTTGATTTAGAAAAAGATTCAATTCCAGGAATGAGTATCGCAAAAGCATACCGTTTTCTAGAAGGTAAAAAGGGAGTAACTGTAATAGTTGCTATAGCAGATTCAGGATTAGACATTGAACATAAAGATTTAAAAGATGTTGCTTGGACAAATCCTAAAGAAATTGCAGGAAATAATAATGATGATGACAATAATGGTTATGTAGACGATATTCATGGATGGAATTTCTTAGGAAATGAATCGGGTATAATTGTAAATGCAGATCAATTAGAAATCACTAGAATTGTAAAATCTGGGATGGTTAAGTTTGGTGATAAAAAGGCGTCAGAAATTGAAGAAAAAAATAAAACTGAATTTGAAGATTTCGTAAAAATAAAAGAAGACTTTACTAAAGTTTCTGAAGCAAAAAAATCAGAGTTAGCTAATTTAGAAAAGACGGCTCAAAGACTTATTCAAATCGAAAGTAATTTTAAGTCGGTAAGAAAATTAGTAGGAAAAGAAACTTATACTATAGCCGATTTAAAAGCAATAAAAACTGAGAATCCTGAAGAAGCTGCACAAATATCTGATATAATAGGCTTATTAAACAATGGCGCTTCTGAAAAAGGAATTATAGAATATAAAAAAGGATTTTTAAATTATAAAGATGCTCAAGAGAAAGCAAAAAGCTATGATTTAAATTTTAATGCACGCCAATCTTTAGGAGATGATTTATATGATATTACAGACAGTAATTATGGTAATAATAATGTTATTGGATCTAAAGATTTAGAGAGTCATGGTACTCATGTAGCAGGAATAGTCGGAGCATCTAGAAATAATAGCAATGGGGTAAATGGGGTAGCAAATAATGTAAAAATTATGGCGGTTAGAGTTGTTCCAGATGGAGATGAACATGATAAAGATGTAGCGCTAGGTATCCGTTACGCAGTTGATAACGGAGCTAAAATAATCAATACAAGTTTTGGTAAAAAATACTCCCCAAATAAAGAATGGGTTTATGAAGCGATTAAATACGCAGCAAAAAAAGATGTATTAATTGTAAATGCCGCAGGTAATGACGGAAAGAATATAGATGTTGAAAAAACTTTTCCAAATGATTCTAATGATTTGGTAAATGAAATTTCAGATAATGTTCTAACTGTTGGGGCTATGTTATATCACTATGATGAAAGATTGCCTGCAAATTTCTCTAATTACGGTAAAATGAATGTTGATGTTTTTGCTCCAGGAGTTGAAATCTATGCAACAGTTCCAAAAGACAAATATAAAGCCATGAGTGGTACCTCTATGGCCGCTCCCTCCGCAGCGGGCGTTGCAGCATTGGTAAGATCTTATTATCCTCAATTATCAGCAAGTCAAGTAAAGCATATCTTAATGAATTCTGGAATTAAAGTTGATTTCAATGTAATAAAACCAGGATCAAAATCTAGAGAAAATCCATCTGGAGAGAAAGTACCTTTTTCAGATTTATCAGTTTCTGGGCGTATCGTTAACGCTTACAATGCTTTAAAAATGGCGGATAAAATTGTGAATGGAAAATAATAGGAAATAGTAAACAATTACAAACTCGATTATCATAATAAATCTAAAAATAATGAAGAAAATACTTTTACTATTTTGTATTACACTAATGTTTAGCTCTTGTGGCATCACTCTTAATGATGGCAGTTACCCCCACTTTTATACTGCCAAATTTAAAGAAAAAAGTTCGTCTGTTACAACATACTGGCAGCAGCACATTAACTACTCGATGGAAATTGATGTAGATGTAACTAATTATCAATACTCAGGAACTCAAAAAGCTGTTTATACAAATAATTCACCAGATGAATTAACAAAAGTATTTTATCATTTGTACTTTAATGCATTCCAACCTGGCTCTCAAATGGACGTTAGATCTCGAAACATTAAAGATCCAGATAGAAGAGTAACGGACAGAATAAGTAAGTTACAATCTAATGAGATTGGATATATCAAAGTGAGTTCGTTAAAACAAAACGGAGTTGCGATTGAGTTTGAGACTGTTGGGACTATTTTAGAGGTAAGCTTAGATAAAGCAATTCAACCAGGAGAAAGTGTGACTTTTGATATGGTTTTTGATGCTCAAGTTCCAGTACAAATTCGTCGCTCAGGGAGAAACAATAAAGAAGGAGTTGCGCTTTCAATGGCACAATGGTATCCTAAAATGGCAGAATATGATTTTGAAGGTTGGCATACTCCTCCATATATTGCTCGCGAATTTCATGGAGTATGGGGTGATTTTGATGTAAAGTTAAAAATTGATAAGAGCTATGTCGTTGGTGGAACAGGATATCTTCAAAATCCTCAAGAGATTGGTCACGGTTATGAAGATAAGTCTATAGATTTAAATTTGCCAGAAACAGAAAAACTAACATGGCATTTTAAAGCCCCAAATGTGCATGATTTTATGTGGGCTGCAGATCAAGATTATAAACATGATGTTTTAAAAATGGATAATGGTATTGACCTACACTTTTTGTATAAGAAAAATTTAGATGATCGTTATTTAAAAAATTGGAAAGACTTACAAGAGCCAACTGCGAAGTTAATGAAATACTTCAGTGAGCACGTGGGTCAATATCCCTATAAACAATACTCAGTAATTCAAGGAGGCGATGGTGGTATGGAATATGCAATGTCTACTTTAATCACAGGGAAAAGGAAGTTTGGAAGTCTTTTTGGAGTCACTAGTCATGAAATGGCTCATACTTGGTTTCAATTTTTATTAGCCTCTAACGAGAGTTTACACCCTTGGATGGATGAAGGTTTTGCATCTTATATTTCTAATAAGGCTTCATCAGAAATAATGAAAATAGACCAAGATAAAAACCCGAATGCAGGTCCTTATAGAGGATATAATTATATCGTAAAAAATGGATTAGAAGAACCTTTGACCACACATGCAGATAGATATAACACAAATGCAGCATATGGAACAGGAAGTTATGGGAAAGGAAGTATGTTTTTATCACAACTAGAATATATTATAGGGTCTGACAATGTAGAAAAAGGATTAAAAAAATATTTTACTGATTTTAGTTTTAAACATCCAACTCCTAATGATATAAAAAGAACTATGGAAGGTGTTTCCGGTATCCATTTAGATTGGTATTTAAACGAATGGATAAAGACGACTCATACAATTGATTATGGAATCAAAGCAGTAGAAGGCAGTCAAATAACTTTAGAAAGAATAGGGCAAATGCCGATGCCGATAGATTTAGAAGTAATCTATGAAGATGGTTCTAAGGAAAACTTTAATATTCCGTTAAGAATAATGAGAGGGAACAAACCAACTTCTGCGTCTATTTTAGAAGATTGGGCTTGGGCTAATCCAACATATACTTTTAAAACACCAAAAACTGTAAAAACTGTTATAATTGATAAAAGTAAATTAATGGCGGATATAGATACTACAAATAATACTTTCGAAGTGAAGTAGGTTAGATGAAAATTTTAATAAATAAAGCGAGGTAGAAACTTCGCTTTATTTATTCGCTTATTTTTATTAAATCATCGAACTTAACGGTAGGAATGAATCCTTTTAGCATTAAAAACACTCCGCAAAAAATTAAAATAATACCCATTATTTTTTTTGTTTGATTTATTACCAAAGGAGTCATTTTAGTTTTTAATTTTTTTGCCAAAAATATTTTCCCTAAATCTGTTAAAAAATAACTAGTCAAAATCGTTCCAAAATAACAGAAAATTGACGGTTGATCCATTTTTAGAATAGGTCCAATAACCAAAACAATTCCTAACCAAAAAGCTAAAACACCCACGTTTATAAAGTTTAAAAAGAAACCTTTAAAAAATAGTCTTAAGTAATTATTTTTTATTCCAATATTTAAGGCTTTTGCAGATGCTAAGACTTCCTTTTTCTTTTCTTTTTCTAAGTAAGTTATTAATCCGTAAATAATCAAAACAAAGCCACTTATAAAGAAAATTCTTGGATCGTCTTTTATTTTCTCTAATAAAGAACGACTTCCGTAATAAGCAATTAAAATAAAAGATAAATCACTTAAAACGACACCTAAATCGAAAGAAATTGCAGCTCTAGCTCCTTTTAAAATACTAGTTTGTATTAGAGTGAAAAAGACGGGGCCAATCATAAAGGCCATGAAAAACCCTATAAAAAAAGCATTTTTAAAATCGTAAAAATCCATATTAGTAAAAATACGGAATTTTACACATCATCAAAGTCTATTGTAATTTTTGATGTAGTTGGGTGTGCTTGACATGTTAAAATTAACCCATCTGCTACTTCACCATCTGTTAAAATTGAGTTCTTAAGCATAACAGCCTTACCTTCTATCACTTTTGCTAAACAGGAGCTGCATACACCTCCCTGACAAGAGTATGGAGCGTCTAGGTCGTTGCGAAGACTAGCTGCCAAAAGATCATCTGATTGCTGCATTATAAATATAGATTTTTCATCATCTAATAAAACAGTTACCTCTGAAGTGCCTTCTTTTATTTGATTTGTTTTCTCTTGATCAACCGATACAGTAAAAAGTTCAAAATGAATGCTATTTTTAGAGATATTATTTTTTTCAAGGGTCTTTGAAACATTTTTAATCATTTCTTCTGGACCACATAAATATGCAGCGCTAAAAGAAGTTTCTTTATACATGTTTTTAACAAAGTAGTTGGTTACATTTTCATCGATCCTTCCACGTAAACCGTTTTTTACATTTTCTCTACTGTAAATAAAATGTAAGTTAAACCTTTCTGGAAAGGTTTCTTTTAACCTATTTAATTCGTCAAAAAAGATAGTGTCTACTATCGTTTTGTTGCCATAAATTAGTGTGAAAGTTGCATTTGTTTCAGTTTCTAAAACTGTTTTTAACATTGACAGAATAGGCGTGATGCCTGATCCAGCAGCAAACCCTAAATAATCTTTAGATGCCTCTGAATTTAACAAAAATCGCCCCTCGGGAGCCGAGATTTCAATAAAATCTCCGACCTTTAAAACAGAAGTTGCGTAAACAGAGAATACCCCTTTTTCAACAGTTTTTATAGCAACCCGAACCTCGTTGCTTGATGGAGTAGAGCAAATAGAATATGCTCTTCTAATTTCTTCCCCGTTTATTTTTTTTTGGAGAGTAATATATTGACCTGCAAAAAAATTAAATTCAGTTTTTAAGTTTTCAGGAATATCAAATACAACAGAAACGGCATCTGCAGTTTCTTTTTTAACTTCTTTTACTTTTACTTTATAGAACGTTGACATTAAAAGTTTATGTTAAACCAAATTATTTTTAATTAAATATTCGGCAATTTGAATTGTATTAGTCGCGGCACCTTTTCTAAGGTTGTCAGAAACGATCCACAAATTTAAGGTATTTTCCTGAGATTCATCTCTTCGAATTCGACCTACAAATACCTCATTTTTATTATGGGCGTTTATTGGCATAGGGTATAAATTATTTGGTAGATCATCCTGAACTATTAATCCTGGAGAATCTGATAAAATTTCACGAACCTCCTTTAAATCAAAGTCATTCTCAAATTGGACATTCACAGCTTCAGAATGTCCGCCAATTGTAGGTATACGGACAGCTGTAGCTGTTACAGAAAAAGAATCATCTCTTAATATTTTCTTTGGTTCTTTAACTAGTTTCATTTCTTCTTTTGTGTATCCATTTTCTAAGAAAACATCACAATGAGGTAATGCATTTCTCGCAATTTTATGTGGATATGCCATTTCTCCGACTATTCCAGCTTCTTCGTTCTTTAATTGCTGAACAGCCTTTATACCAGTTCCAGAAACAGATTGATATGTAGAGATGACTAAGCGTTTCATTTTATATTTATTGTGCAAAGGGGCTAATGCCATTACTAATTGAATCGTTGAACAATTAGGATTCGCAATAATTTTATCATCTAAGGTTAAAATATCACCATTAATTTCTGGAACAATTAGTTTTTTTGTCGGATCCATTCTCCATGCTGAAGAATTATCAATTACTGTTGTACCTATTTCTGCAAATTTAGGAGCCCATTCTAAGGAGGTATCTCCTCCGGCAGAAAATAACGCTAAATCTGGCCTCATTTGAAGAGCTTCTTTCAATGATACAACGGAATATTTTTTATTCTTATATATTAATTTCTTACCAACAGATCTTTCAGATGCAACAGGAATTAGTTCTGTTATTGGTAGATTGCGCTCTTCCAAAACCTTTAACATTACTGAACCAACCATACCCGTTGCACCAACGATAGCTACTTTCATTTTTTCATTTTTATATATTGCAAAGATGATAAAAAAAAGAATAAAATAAATTTGATAAAGAGTTATAATTCAGCCTAAATTTAAAACCCATATAAATTAAACTTTGGTGTTTAAAAATTAATCGGAATAGTTTAGTTTCTTTAATTAGTTTTATTATTTCTTTT
>Ga0209482_1000052_pt1 | contig 94813 bp, 74 predicted proteins | sample CoawatmetaG10DNA_FD_187512 | JGI IMG/M metagenome (GOLD analysis project Ga0209482, IMG submission 187512) | Marine microbial communities from the West Antarctic Peninsula - Coastal water metaG104-DNA (SPAdes) (version 2) | ecosystem: Environmental > Aquatic > Marine > Coastal ...
TTGCTAGTTCTGTTTTTGAAGCGAATCTTTCTTTTGATTTAGACATAACTCTTGATTTACACGAGAACAGGCCTGAAATAATGAAGTTCTACAAGCATGTAAATAGTTTTTTAGGTAAATTATTTATATCTCCATCTAAATGGAAAGTAGCTGAGGAAAAATATTGTAAAATGGCTAATTCTATTGTTGTAGTAACTGATTTAGCTAAAAAAGAATTAATTAGTAGAATAAATATCAACAAAGATAGGGTAGTGGTTTTTTCAAATTCAGTTTCAAAAAGTTTTTATTCTGATTTTAAATTAGATGAAGATATTATCAATAAATACGCTGATTCATTTGTTTTGCTTTATTTAGGAAATACTTCAAAAAGAAGAGGTCTTGAAACGGTTTTAAAATCTATCCCTAAGCTTATTAAAACTATATCTAATTTTAAGTTAGTTATTGTGGGTACTAGTTCGTACGATAACGAGCTTGTTAAAATCGCAGATAATTTAAATATCACTAAATATGTAGATTTTGAAGGATGGAAAAATGAAAAGTTATTTCCATCTTACATAAAAGCTGCAAAACTTGGAGTTTCTCCTTTACATTCCAATATACATCATGATACAACTTATGCAAATAAAATTTTTCAATACATTTCATTAGGTTGTCCTGTTGTTTGTAGTGATGTAATGGCTCAAAAAGCTCTTTTAGAAAGATATAATATAGGTTTGGTGTTTGAAGCTGAAAACACACCAGATTTAATCAAAAAACTCTTTAAACTATATTTAAATGAAGATTTAATGATGAAACTAAGTCAAAATTGTGTTCATGCAATTGAAAATTATTTAAATAATGATATAATTTCTAAAGAATTAACAACAAATTATGAAAAATAATAAATTACTTATTATTTCTTATTATTGGCCTCCAGCTGGTGGGTCTGGTGTTCAACGCTGGCTTAACTTCTCTAACAGCCTAGTAAAAAAAGGTTGGGATATTACAGTTTTTACTGCAGAAAATGCAAATTTCCCAATTCTTGACAATGAATTAAAAAACAGTATAGATCAATCTATAAAAGTATTTCGCATTCCAATTCTAGAGCCTACAAGTCTATTTAAAAAAAACAGTTCTGATAATATTAAATCTTCCAATATCTTCCAAAAAATTAAATTATGGACTAGGGCGAATTTATTCTTTCCAGATTCAAGGATGTTTTGGATTAAAGACGTTACTAAACAAGCTACTAATTATATTAAAAATAATAATATTGATTGCCTAATTACAACTGCTCCACCTTTTAGTACTCACATAATAGGGTTAAACATTAAAAAAAATACTAAAATAAAATGGATAACAGATTTTAGAGACCCATGGTCAGATTTTTTTCAATTTAGGCTTCTGCCTATGTCTACTTATATAAGAAATAAACATTTAAAATTTGAAAATAAATGTTTAAATAATGCAGATTCTATAATAACAACATCTCCCTCTCTAACAAAAAAATATTCATTAATTAATTCATGCTCGTATACTTTAACAAATGGATTTAATTCGTTTATTGAAAATAATGAGACAGATAAATTTTTAATCATGTATTCTGGAGTTATGAAGTCAGTTCAGAATCCTAAAAATTTCTGGAAAGTATTAAAGGAGATTTGTTTAGAAAACGAAAATTTCTCTAATGACTTATTGGTTAGGTTAATCGGAGATTTTGATAAAGAAATTTTAAATATTAATGATCTCAAGCCAATTGAATCTAAAGTTAAATTTGAAAAGTATCTTGAAAAATCAAAACTAGATATTGAAATGTCAAAAGCTAGAGTGTTAATTTTAAGTAGTATTAATCTAGACTATGTAAACAATATTATTCCAGGAAAACTTTTTTATTATTTTTCTTTTAAGCGTCCTATTATTGCGTTTTCTAATTTGAATAGTGATGTGTCTGATTTAATTAATAAAACAAATTCAGGTTTAGTATTTGATTATAGCAATGAAATTGATTTAAAAAATTATATTTTAGAACTTTATTCCAATTATAAGTTGAAAAAAAATAATTTCAAACCCAAAGGTCTAGCTTCTTTCAGCTATGATAATTTGTCAGAAAAGTTAGATGATTTATTAAATAAAACAATAAACTGATGGGGATAGTAATTAAACAAACCTCTAAAAATATATTTACTATTTCAGTTGCTTTGATAATAGGAGGGGTTAATACACTTTATTTTTATCCAGAATTTTTAAAAGATGAATATTATGGTTTAGTGGTATTTTTATTAGCTACTTCAAATCTTCTTCAGCCTTTAATGTCTCTTGGAGCTCAGCATACTATTATTAAGTTTTATAGTTCATTTAAAGATAAGATATCTAAAGATGCTTTCCTTTCAAGTATTATATTCATTCCATTAATTGTAATTATTCCAATAACTTTTTTTGTGGTTAAAGCTCACGACATAATAGGAGAATTTTTATCTATTCAAAACCCTATTATCCAGTCTTATATTTGGGTGATATTTTTAGTTTCGTTTGCAACTTCATATTTTGAAGTTTTTTATGCTTGGTCTAGAGTTCATTTTAAATCTGTCTTTGGAAATGTATTAAAAGAGGTCTACCCTAGAATTTCTGTTCTAATTTTATTATCACTAGTTGCATTTGATTTTCTAACAAAAGAGAGTTTTGTTTGGTGGTTAACAGGGTTTTATTATTTAAGGTTGTTGATAATGGTAGTTTATTCTCTTATTATATATACCCCTAAATTTTCATTTACACTTCCTGAAAATTTTAAAGAAATCTTATCTTATTCCTTATACATTTTATTAGCTGGTTCGGCTGCTAGTTTATTAATTGATATAGATAAATATATGATTCCTCAAAAGGAAGCTATTAGTCAAACTGCTTATTATGCTGTAGCTGTGTTCATAGCAACTGTCGTAGAAATTCCAGGAAGAGCTATGTTTCAGATTTTAAATCCAATGGTAGCTAAGGCAATAAATGACAACGATTCCTTGAAATTAAATGATCTTTATCAAAAGAGTTCATCTAATTTACTTATAGTTTCTGGCTTCTTTTTCTTGCTTATTAATCTTAATATTTCTTCATTTTATCTTTTAATGAATAATGAGTTTTATTCGGATGCTATTCTTGTAGTTCTAATTATATCTTTGGCCAAACTCATTCAAATGAGTTTTGGCTGTGGCCCTGCTATTTTAGCAACTTCAAGTTTTTATAGAATTACTTTACCTTTTTCTATTGCAATGGCTATTTCTGTTTATTTTTTAAATGATGTTTTAATAGATCTATATGGAATAAATGGAGCAGCAATATCTACTTTAATAGTATTATCAATATTTACTATTCTTAAAGTCTTGTTCATTAGATTTAAGTTAAAAATAAACCCTTACAATCTTAACACGATTAAAATCTTATTAATTGTTTTGGTATTATATTTAAGTATTAGTTATATAGGTTTTATGTATTCGGCATTTTTAGATATTCTACTTAGGAGTGTAATAGTTTCAATTATATATATGGGTTTAATCTATTACTTAGGACTTTCTAAAAGTATAAATCAAATTATAAGAAAGATTCTTAAAATGTAGTTTTGTTTTTCAAATATTTTGAGAGCCTAGATTTCTTATTTTTTATTAGATCTTCTGGTGTTCCTTGAAAAATTAATTCTCCACCCTTTTCACCTCCATCTAATCCTAGATCTATTATATGGTCTGCACATTTAATTAAGTCTGTATTGTGTTCTACTACAATAATAGAGTGACCATTTTCTAATAATGAATTAAAAGAGTTTAGAAGTTTTTTAATATCGTGAAAGTGAAGTCCTGTGGTGGGTTCATCAAAAATAAATAAAGTCTTTTTTCTGTTATTTCCTTTTAATAAAAATGTTGCTAACTTGATCCTTTGAGCTTCACCTCCTGAAAGAGAGGAAGATGATTGACCTAATTGTATATAACCCATACCCACATCTTGTAATGGTTTTAGCTTATTAGTTATTTTATTTTGATTTGTAGAATTGAAAAACTCTATACTTTGATCAACTGTCATTTTAAGAATATCATCAATAGTCTTATTTTCAAATTTAACCCTTAAAACATCTTTTTTAAATCGTTTTCCTTTACAATTTTCACATTCTAAATTCACATCTGCCATAAATTGCATTTCAATTTTAACAGTGCCTTCGCCTTTACAACTTTCACAACGTCCTCCATCAACATTAAATGAGAAATGCTTTGCTTTATAACTGTTTATTTTTGAAAGCTTTTGAGAGGCAAATAAATTCCTTATATCATCATATACTCTGAGATATGTTACTGGGTTTGATCTTGAAGATAAGCCAATAGGTTTCTGGTCAATGAATTCAATTTCATCAACTTTATCTATGTCTCCAGAAATTTCATCGAATTGCCCAGGTTTATTTTTAAAAATACCTTTTTCTTTAAGTAGGGCAGGGTACAATATTTTTTTTACTAGTGTAGTTTTTCCGCTTCCAGAAACACCTGTTACAGCGATTAAATTATTAAGAGGAAAATTAACGGAAATATTTTTTAAATTATTTTCTCTAGCTCCTTTAATTGATATTTTTCCTGAAGAATACCTGATTTTATCTAGAGGATTGATAGCTTCTGTTTTATTTAAATACTTAGAAGTTAGACTCTTTGATTTAAGAATGTCTTTAATAGAACCTTGAGCTACAACCTGTCCTCCGTTAGAACCTGCTTCAGGTCCTATATCAATGATATGGTCCGCAGATCTCATTATATCTTCATCATGTTCAACAACTAGAACTGTATTACCTATATTCTTTAGATCAATAAGTATGTTTATTAATTTTTCTGTGTCTTTTGGATGTAGCCCAACACTCGGCTCATCTAACACATAAAGTGAACTCACTAATGAACTTCCTAGTGAATTTGCTAAATTTATTCTTTGTGACTCACCCCCAGATAAAGTGCCAGATCTTCTGTTAATTGTAAGATAGCCTAAGCCAACATTACAAATAAACTTTAATCTATTTTGTATTTCTTTTAAAATTCTATTAGCTAGTTTTTCTTGATAAGAATCTAGCTTTAGTGTCAACATGAATTTTAATAAATTATCAATTGGCATTTCCACTAAATCAGTTATTGATTTTTTATTAATCTTCACATAAGAAGCTTCATTTTTAAGTCTATTACCATTACAATCTTTACAAATTGTTTTGCCTCTGTAACGTGAGAGCATAACTCTATTTTGAATTTTATAAATCTTGTCTTCTAATTTTTTAAAAAAATAATTAATTCCTTTAAAATGACTGTTTCCTGTCCATAACAAGTCTTTTTGTTCACTAGTTAATTTAAAATATGGTTTATGAATAGGAAAGTTGAAATTTATTGAATTTTTTACTAATTGATTTTTGTATTTTATTAATTTTTCTCCTCTCCATGGAGCTATAGCATTGTCGTATACGGATAATCCTGTATTTGGAATAACTAATTCAGGATCAACTCCGACAATATCACCATAACCGCCACAGCTAGAGCAAGCACCTAAAGGGTTGTTGAAACTAAATAAGTGTTGCGAAGGTTCAATGAACTTAATACCATCTTTTTCAAATCTATTACTGAATTTATATTTGGTGTCAGATTTTAGATTATAAATTATTATATTCCCTTTGCCCTCGTAAAATGCCAATTCTAATGAATCAGATAACCTATTTAAATAATCTTGATCATTACTATAAATTGATCTGTCAATTACTAAATTAAAATTCTTTTGTTTTAGTTTTCCTAAACCTTCAATTCTTAATATTTCATTATTAATTTCAATTCTAGAAAAACCCTGTTTTTGAAGAAGTTCAAGCACTTCTTCACTGTTGTTTAAGTTTGACAATTTTTTATGAGAAAGTAAAAGAAATTTATCTCCGGAATTAAATGTTTTAATCTTTTTTAGAACAGATTTTATTGAATCTTTTTTTACTTCAATATTAGAAATAGGGGAGTAAGTTTTGCCAATTCTTGCATAAAGTAACTTTAAATAATCATATACTTCTGAGGTTGTCCCAACAGTTGATCTGGGATTTGAATTATTTACTTTTTGCTCTATTGCAATAGCAGGTGAGATTCCAATTATTTTATCAACTTTTGGTTTATTAAGTTTTCCAAGAAATTGCCTAGCGTAAGATGAAAGGCTTTCGATATACCTTCTTTGTCCTTCAGCATATAAGGTGTCAAAAGCTAAACTAGACTTACCCGATCCAGACAATCCGGTAACAACTATTAGTTTGTTTTTTGGAATATCTAAATTAAGATTTTTAAGATTATGCATTCTAGCACCTCTTATTTTAATATACTTAGGATCTAATTTTATGTCTTTCAAAATGTGTAAAAATCAATCTATAAATATATGACTTAAATGATTTTTATAGCCTTTAAATGTTAAACAATTTTATATTTAAAATCATTTTACTAAATTTGATTATAACATTAAACAAAAGCTTATACCTGAATCCAACTTAATTATTTCGAAATAAATAGAAATTATATTTTAATTTAAAATTAGGTTATGGTAAATCATGTATGTGACTCTGTTCTCATTGACAGATATAAATTAGGTAATACTTATTCTTTTGAAACTCTTTTTTTACGTCATAAACAAAGAATATTTAATTACATCAACTCTAAGATAATAGATGTAGATGTTTCTAATGATATTGTACAAGAAACGTTTATTAAAGTATTCAATTTAGTGAAGATTGGAAAATACAATGAACAAGGTAAGTTTCTTCCTTGGGTACTTAGAATTTCTCATAATTTAGTTATGGACCATTTTAGAGCTATAAAAAGATCAAAATTGAATTATAATAATAACATGAGTAAAGTTTTTTCTAAGTTATATTTAGAAGATTCTCTTAAAGAAAATAATATTATTTCTGACAATACTTTGTCTATAGTTCTTTCAGAAATGATTGATCAACTTCCTGAATCTCAAAAACAAATAGTTAAACTTAGGTTTTATGAAAATTTAACGTTTAAAGAAATTGCAGAAATTAATAATATCTCAATTAATACAGCGCTTGGAAGGATACGCTATTCTATTAATAATTTAAGAAAAAAAATGGATGAGTCATGTTTAAAAAACGAGCTTAAAGAATTAAGTTATATGTAATTATGTATTTATTGTTTTTAACAAAGATTTTCTTCCGATTTTTCGAGTTATTAAATCAGTTTTTAGAGTCCATCCTCTAGCTGGTGAGTATTGTCTTCCATACCAAATTATTTGTAAGTGAAGTTTGTTCCATAATTCTACCGGAAAAATTCTTTTTGCATCTTTCTCAGTAACTTTTACATTTTTTCCTGATGACATTCCCCATCTATACATCAATCTATGTATATGAGTATCTACAGGAAATGTTGATATGTTGAATGCTTGAGCCATAACAACACTAGCAGTTTTATGTCCAACAGCTGGTAATGCTTCAAGGTCTTCAAAGTTTTGAGGAACTTTTCCTTTATGTTTTTCAATTAATATTTTTGAAAGTCCATGAATTCCTTTAGATTTCATTGGGGACAAACCTACAGGCCTGATAATGCTTCTTATTTCTTCAATACTTAATTTAATCATGTCAGTTGGGTTATCTGCTCTAGAAAATAGAATTGGAGTTATTTTATTTACTCCAACATCTGTACTTTGAGCTGATAATAATACGGCGATTAATAACGTGTAAGGGTCTTTGTGGTCTAAAGGGATTGGTACTTCAGGAAAAAGTAATTCTAAAGTGTCAATTATATACTTTATTTTATCAATTTTTTTCATAAATATTTTATAAATTTACAGTTAATTAAATTAATTATTTATGTTAAAAGTTGGAGATAAATTACCTAATTTTTCTTGTCAAGATGATAAAGATAATCTGATTACTCAAAATAATTTAAAAAACAAAAAAACTGTTTTATTCTTCTATCCAAGAGCAAATACACCTGGTTGTACTGCTCAAGCTTGTAATTTATCTGAAAATTATTCCAAATTAACTGACGCAGGATATTCTATATTTGGTATTAGCGCAGATAAAGTTAAGCAACAATCTTCATTTTCTACCAAATTTGGTTTCCCTTATCCTCTTTTGGCTGACACAGAGAAAGTATTGATAAATGGTTTTGGAGTATGGGGATCTAAAAAATTCCAAGGAAAAGAATACGAAGGAATAATGAGAACAACTTTTATTATTAATGAAGACTGTATAATTGTTAAAGTTATAGAAAAAGTAAAGACCAAAGATCACACAAGCCAAATCCTAGATTAGTTACTTTTGTGTCCGAAAAGCTCTTTTTCTTTGATTAATTTAGTTACTGCATCTGGAATTAAATTTTCCCAACCTCTTTCTTGATTTTCTATCATAGAAAGTACTTTTTCAGAATAAATTTCCAAAAGATCTTCATTGAAAGAAAAAATATCAATAATCTTATTATTGTATTTAAAAAACTTGTATAAATTTTTCATTCTAGAATCTACTTGTAAGTTATTACTATTAATAATTTTTCCATTTTTAGTATCTTTAATTGGGTATAAGAAAACTCTTAGATTTTTGTAGAATAACTTACCAAAAGCTTCTAGTATTCCTCCACTAAGATGATCGTAGTATTTTTCATCAAAAATTTCAACTAGATTGTTTACACCCATAGTAAGAACAATATTTTCGTCTGTATAGCTAGAAAAATATTCTGCTAGTCTATAATACTCTTTAAAGTTTGTTATCATTACAGTTTGACCTAAAGAGCATAATAAGGTAGCGCGATGAATAAAATCTAATTCATTTATCTCTCCGTTAGGAGTTCTTAAGTTTGATAAAGTAATTTCAAATACAGTTAAATTTTCTTCTTCCTTATAATTTTCTTGATGTGAGATTATCTCAATAGACTTATCAATCATATCTTCATTTACCTTTGTAACAGGCCTAAACCTTCCTCTTATAGCTAATATATTTTTCTTGTATAAAACACGAGCTGGAAGTATATTGTTACCGTCTGGACCAAACATTACTGCTTCAGTCATTCCGTTTTTAACAAGTTCCATACTCATTACTCTGTTATCTACATTTTGAAATAATGGACCAGAAAAATTAATTGTATCTATCTCTATTGCATCTTTATCAATGTGGTCATAAAGGTATTTAAGAAGCTTTCTTGGTTCATCATTCTTATAATAAGCTCCATATATCAAATTTAAACCCATTAAACCCAAAGACTCTTGTTGGGCTTTAGCTTCAAAATTATGAAATCTTACATGAATATGTATTTCACTAAAGTCATCTTTTGGGTCTGTTTGAAATTTAATTCCCATCCATCCATGTCCTTTATACTTTTTCGCAAAGTCAATAGTAGCAACAGTATTGGCATAGGTGAAAAACATTTTATTTGGATGATTCTCTCTATCCATTCTAGTTTTAAGTAGATTAATTTCATGACTTAACATTTTTTTTAATCTAGATTCAGTAACATATCTATTGTCCGGTTCTTCTCCATAAATAGCGTCACTAAAAGCCTTGTCGTACGCACTCATTGTTTTAGCAATTGTTCCCGAAGCTCCTCCAGATCTAAAAAAATGGCGAGCAACTTCTTGACCAGCTCCAATCTCAGCAAATGTTCCGTAAATATGACTGTTTAGATTTATCCTTAATGCCTTAGCTTTGACAGAGGGAATGTTTTCAAACGGTTGATCTCCTTTTAATGAAATAGACATTATTTAAAAATTATATAAGCTAAGTTAAAAAGTTTATCAATTAAAAAATATATTTTTGGTAATATTAATATGAAAATAACTTTTCTAGGAACCGGAACTTCAACAGGCATTCCAATTATTGGAAGTACTCATCCTGTTTGCTTAAGTGAAAATCGAAAAGATAAACGTCTTAGGTCATCAGTTATGATAGAGTGGGATGACTTTAGATATATTATTGATACCGGACCAGATTTTAGACAGCAGATGTTAAATACAAATTGTGATAAAATTAATGGCATCTTATATACTCACGAACATGCCGATCATACTGCTGGAATTGATGATATTAGACCATTTTGCTATAAAATTGGAAAAATGCCAATATATGCTCATCAAAGAGTGTTAAAAAATTTATCAAATAGATTCAATTATATATTTAAAACAGAAAACAGGTATCCTGGTTCTCCATCAGTTAACCCGCTAGTTATCTTGGAAAATACCCCCCTTAAGTTATCAAATTTAAAAGTAATTCCTATTAATTATTTACATGGTGATTTACAAGTGTTTGGATATCGTTTTAATGATTTTGCTTATTTGACAGATTTAAAAACCATCAATAATTTTGAAATTAATAAACTAAAAAATCTTGATGTTCTTGTTTTAAATGCAATTAGAATTGAACCTCATTTTTCTCACCTTAATCTAAAAGAAGCTTTAGAGCTCATAAAAAGGATTAAACCTAAAAAAACTTATTTAACTCATATAAGTCATAACCTAGGATTTCATAATGATGTTGAAAGCGAATTACCTAAAGATGTTTTCCTCTCGTATGATGGTTTAGAATTATTATTAAACTAATCTTTTTGATAACCAGTTTATCATAGACTTAATGTTTTCTGGAGAAACACCATGACCAATAGGGAAGTCTTCGAATATATAATCTAAATTGTTTTCATTTAATAATATTAAACTTTTTTTAGATAAATTATATGGTATTACTTCATCTAAAGTTCCGTGAGAAATATAAAACGATAAACTTTTTAAAGAACTTTTAGAAAGATTTATTATGTTCGGATCTATAGCTCCACTTAAAGATATAATGTTTTTAACTTTCTCTGGATAAGTTAAAGCAACTGCATTAACTAGAATAGAACCTTGGCTAAATCCCATTAGTGTTATATTTTTTTCATCTGTATTGAAAGTTTCAATACACATATCAATGCAATTAGCTACTGCATCTCTAGATTCAATGGCCTTTTTATTATCATAAGTTTTATTGCCGTTAAAATCTATAGAAATATCATACCATGCATATCCAGCTCCTTGAATATTTATATCTCCTCTAATTGAAATAATTGTTAATTCATCGGGTAGAGCTCTAGAAAAAGAAAATAAATCTTTTTCATTACTTCCGTAACCATGAACCATAATAAGTAGAGGCGAAGGTTTATTAATTAAAGATGATTTTTTGTGTAAATAAAAAAAAGGAAGCTTATTCATTAATTATATATTTTTCTTTAACAACTATTCCTATTGGTAATCCAGACATTTTCATTCCTAAAAACGCACTATTTTTAGATTTAGAAAGGATGTTAGATTTTGAAAAAGTATAATCAGAATTTGTAGTAAACAAGGATAGATCAGCCTTTGAACCTTCTTCAATTATAGAACTATCAATTCCAAATCTTTTTTTACCACTAGTCAGTATTTTAATAGTTTCATCTAAACTAAATATAGTTAGTAGTGCTCCGAAAAATGATTCTAAGCCTATTGTTCCATTTATGGCACTGTCAATATCAGTTTTTTTATTTTCAATATCAATTGGACTATGGTCACTTGTAACCATATCAATTACTCCACTTTTAACTCCGTTAATTAAAGCAAGTCTATCTTTCTCAGTTCTCAGTGGAGGAGATACTTTAAATCTAGTGTCAAAATCTTTTAATTTATTTTCATTAAAAATTAGATTATGAATTGCAACACTACAAGTCACGTCTAGTCCCTTTGACTTAGCTTTTTTTATTAACTCAACAGATTCTTTAGTAGAAATTGTAGGAATATGAAGTTTTCCACCTGTATAATTTAATATTTTCAGGTCTCTATTTATTTGAATTTCTTCAGAAACATTTGGAATCCCTTTAATCCCGTAAAATGTACTAACAACACCCTCATTCATAACTCCATTATTTGAAACAAAACTATCTAATGGATAAGACATGATAACTGAATCGAAAGTTTGAGAATATAAAAGAGATGTTTTAAGTAGGTTTGGATTTACAATTGACTTTTTATAGTCATAAAAAGCTACAGCACCACTTTTTTTCATATCATTAAGTTCGGCTAGTTCTTCAGACTTACTAGACAAAGAAAGTGCACCAACAGGATGAATATTTGTTATTATGTCTTTTGATTTCATTTTAATAAATGAAACATCAGTTTGACTATCTATTACAGGACTTGTATTGGAGTTAAGTAATATATTAGTAAAACCACTTTTTGATGCAACGTTACCGCCATTTTCAATTGTTTCTCTTTCTTCTAGACCAGGTTCTCCAAAAGAAACACTGCTATCAAACCATCCAGAGGAAACATGAAGATTTTTTATAAATATTTCTTCAACATTTGATAACTTAATTGACTTAGAAATCTTTTGAATTTTTCCTTTGGAAATTAAAATATCTTGTTTGGTACCGTTGTGTTTACTTTCGGTATTTATAACTTTTGCAGATTTAAGAATAATAGACATGCAATCAAGTTATTTAAAGAACATTAAAAATAATGCTGAACAAATATAACAATAGATTTCAATTATTTTGTAAAAGTTCATTAAAATCCTTCAAAAACTCCTAATCCAAATAAGGCAAAGTCATATTTAACAGGGTCAATTTTATCTAATTTCCTTAAGTTTATATCCAACTCTAGAACTGCTTTATGATCATTTTGTTTTCTACTTAGTATACCAAGTTTTCTAGCTACATTGCCACTGTGGACGTCTAGCGGGCATGAAAGGACGGACTTCGAAATATTATTCCATATACCAAAATCAACTCCATTATTATCCCTTCTAACCATCCATCTTAAAAACATATTTATCCTTTTAGATGCTGATCCTTTATTAGGGTCGCTTATGTGTTTAGTAGTTCTGTTAGGATAATTTTTACTAAAAAAAACTTTTTTAAAATTATGAATTGCACCATGCATGTTCAATTTGTTTTCAGTTAAACAAAATACTGTCTCCAAATCATCGTATTTAATGTATAATTCTTTTAGTCTTTTAATAAAGAATCTAAAATCTATTTCATTAAAGGTTCTGTGTATTACAGAGAGTTTGTTAATTTCTTTTTCAGTACAGTTTTTTATAAATTCATATGGAGAATTATCTAAATTTTCCATCATTATTTTAGCATTTTTAATGATAGTTTTCCTTTGTCCCCAAGCAATTGTTGATGTTAGAAATGCAGCTATTTCAATGTCTTGTTTCAGTTTAAACTGATGTGGAATTTGAATAGGATCAGACTCAATAAAAACTTTTTGGTTGTATTGTTCGTATTTAGTATCTAAAAATTCTTTTAATTCAAATTTAGTTAGCCCACTTTCCATCTACTAAATTAAGTTTTCTATCAGTCATATTGGCTAATTCTTTATTATGTGTAACTATTATCATAGTGATGTTTAAATCATTTCTTAGTTTAAAAAACAACTTATGTAATAAGTCAGCAGATTTAGAGTCTAAATTACCACTTGGCTCATCTGCAAACAAGATTTTAGGTTCATTAATCAAAGCTCTAGCAACAGCTACTCTTTGTTGTTCACCACCAGATAATTCACTAGGTTTTTGATCTTTAATATGAATTAGGTCTAAAGATTCTAATAATTTTTCAGCTCTTATAATAACTTCAGAGTTTGAGTCCCCTTTTATTATTCCAGGAATACAAACATTTTCAATAGCAGAAAACTCAGGTAAAAGCTCGTGAAACTGAAAGATAAAACCAATCTCTGTATTTCTGAAATTTGATAGTTTATTGTCATTTAGATTAACAATTTCTGTATTGTTAAGAATTAAATTTGGTTGATTTTCTAAATCCGGATTATCAAGTGTACTTAAAATATGTAATAAAGTTGTTTTTCCTGCACCTGATGGCCCAACTATAGAGACTATTTCTCCTTTTTTAACGAAGATACTTACATTGTCTAATACTTTTTTTCCGCTAAATGTTTTAGATATATTATTTGCTGAAATCATTAATATTATATTCTACTTTTTTTTCTTTTTAGTATATTGTAATCTAAGAAATAATTTATTCTAAGCGAAACTTGATGATCAATTGGTTTTTTAAATAATTCTTTAGTACTACTATAATATGAAATTCCAGATAAATTATCTTCATTAAATATATTATTTCTATATAATAAAGTCATTTTACTTCCAGGTAAAAATTCCCAATTATAGCTTAAATCTAAATTCCATAAATTAAAACTTTGATTAGGATCATCATCAATTATCGATTTATCCGAAAGTATTCTTTCTCCTTTGGGATTAAGTAAGAAAAAAGAATCATTATAATTAGCGCTACTCCAGAACTGTCTGAACTTTAAAACTAGCGACTTGTATGAATTAAAGTTATAGTTAAGGTTTAAATTGTTTTCTAATACATTGACATCTCGTTTTCCAAAATATATATTATCACCTTCGTTAAACACATAACCTATATCATCAATGGTTGTCCCTTTTTGTAACCCATAATCCAAATTAAACCTGTCCGATAATCTAAATCCTAAACCTAAATCAAGTTCAATACTATTTTTTTCTTCATTTAAATACTCATGAACAGCATAGGAATGTTCAATACCAATACTATATTGTATTTTTTTCCTACTGTCAGACTCATAACTAAACTCAATTTCATATTCTGCAGGTTCTTTTATAAAAACATCTTCCTCTCTGGGCTCTTCAAAGTTGTTATATACTGACGTATAGTCAAAGCTGAACCTAAATTCATCTAGATTTGGACTCACTAGTTCAGTACCAATTCTCCACCCAGTTGATTTAATTGTTTTTGGATAAAACCTACTTCTTTTACTCATCCACAAGTAGGCTTCTATTTTTTCATACCAATTTGTTGGTTCAAATGTCATGTATATTACTCTTCCAGAAACCCTTTGATCATTTCTATTATTATAATAACCTAAATCGTTTTGATAGTAATTAGCATCAACTCCATCCCAACCAAAACCAAATCTGAAATTTCCAGTTAACTCTGAAAGGTTAATTGAACCCCTAAAGCCTTTTGTCGCAGAAAAGGTTGGAGAATCACTTTGAAAAACATTCCCTTTGACATTTAACTTTCTTTTATCATCAAATAAATCAAAAACAAAGGCGCTGTTATTAGCGTTTTTAAAATTCCCACTTCTATTTACATTTGAATTAAGAAATGAAAGAGTAGAGTAGTCGTTTAATATTTGTTGACTCAATGAAATTACATTGTAGTTTGTAGTTGAAGCAATTTTTTCAAATCTTATTTTACCTGTTAATAGATTTTTAACAGAAGCATAAGCGTTATCAGTAATTGAATTTATAAATCCAATACTAAGACCAGAATTAGTTGTTCCAGTTAATTTAAATGAGTTTAATAAGTCTGCTTTTCTATCATAAGATGATATTTCTTCATTCTTGTTAAGAATCTCTTCTTCTTCAAAACTTATGTCATCTCCAATTCTTCTGCTATAAAAAAAATTACCACTTCTATAACCACGGATATCTGCTTTTTTAAAAAGTGCTGCTCCTTCAGTAAAAAAAGCTCTGTTTTCATCAAACCTTTGTTCAAAAGGACTTAAGTTTAGTTCTTCCTCATCAAAAGCAATTTGACCAAAATCAGGAATTAAAGTAGCGTCTAAAGTAAAACTATTATTAATCCCATATTTAAGATCCATTCCTGCAGAATATCCAATTAAAGGCTTACTGTTTTTATTCAAATCTACTGATGACTGAGCGTAAGGGTAAAAGAATAACCTAGTTGGTGGAGAGATGTCTTTTATTCCAGATAAAACGCCCATAGATTCCGGATATTTTGCATTTTTTTGATCAACAAAATTCCAGGTGTAAACTTCTCCAGATTCAGCAATCTTTCGGCCAAAATTAATTCCCCAACTTTGAATGTCTTTCGAAGGAAAACGTAGTGCACTATATGGAATTCTCATTTCCATATTCCAGCCTTTATCATCAACACTAATTTTGGATTCAAATACTGTATCAAAATCCCAATCCTCAGGCGACATTTCATTAGAGGTATAAGTATCCCCTTGTGTTCCCGAACTTGTTACTTGGAACCCTTGATAATTAATATTGTCATCATACGTGTTTATTGAAACAAAAAAAGTTTCTGCATTAACCATCCAAATATTATCTCTTTGACTAAATTCGATTGGAATAGAATTAGGGTTTTTAAGGATAGCTCCTATGTAAATAGCATTATTATCATAGCCCATGAATACATAATTCTCATAACCTTTTTTCTCACTAGAACCATTATTAGGCATCCATCTTTCAAAATCGGTAGCTGCATTGATATCTTTCCATTGTTGATCATCAATAATACCATCAATTTTTGGTGGACTATCAAAACGAGAAATATTTAATATTTTCCTTTCTTGAGAAAATGAGATGCTTAAAAAAAAAACGAAAAGTATATAGATTCTATTTCTCAAGATATTTAATATTTTAATAAAATAATCGCAAATTTAATCTAATTTTAGATAACTATATTAAAGAAATATTTAATGTCTCATAATAAAAATATAATATTAGGTGGAGGTTGTTTTTGGTGCACTGAAGCTGTGTTTAAAAAGATAAATGGAGTTTTAAGTGTGTTTCCAGGTTATATTGGTGGTAATACTGAAAACCCAACATATAAAGAGGTATGCACAGGCTTAACTGGTCATGCTGAAGTAATTAAAGTTGATTATGACTCTAGATTAGTTTCTTTAAAGAATGTTTTAATGATTTTTTTTTCAACTCATGATCCAACAACTTTAAATAGACAAGGAAATGATGTAGGAACTCATTATCGCTCTTCAATATTTACAAGTGACTTAGAAGAAATAAAAATCATAAATGATTTTATAACTAATCTCAATCAAACTAAAGAATATTCAGGTCTTGTTGTTACAACTATTGAAAAGGAAAATATTTTTTACATGGCTGAAGATTATCACCATGATTATTTTGAAATGAACCAGAACGCACCATATTGTTCATTGGTTATAAAGCCTAAATTAAATAAGTTTATTGAAAAAAATAAATCTATTTTAAAAAAAATTATTCCCTAAATAAAATACCAAAAGTCAATAGTTTTATCATTTTTCTGACCAAAGTAATAGACATTTTATAGAAAAAATTAAAATAAAATTTATTTTTCTGAAATGTAAAAACACTTACAATTACACTTCCTGAAAGTCCAAACCAGATTAGTAGTACTTGATATATAGGAAATAGAATAAGAATTCTGATTGGCCAATAAATTAAGGGATGAAATGATTCATTGTTAATATTAAAATATTCAGTAATTGGACCAGAAAATAATGCCGATACTGAACCAGTAACTCCAAAAATAATAAAAATTATTACAACTTGGGTCACTGTTGTGATCCCCCATTTAGACTTTAGTTTGTCTAGCATATACTATTTTAATAAGTTGCTTATCTGTTCAGCTAGTTCTAATCCAATTCTATCTTGAGCTTCATTAGTAGCAGCTCCAATATGTGGAGTTAAAGATATTTTTGGGTGCATTAGTAGCTGAACAGCAGGTTTTGGTTCATTTTCAAAAGTATCCAGACCAGCAAATGATAATTTACCTGAATCTAAAGCTGAAACTAATTCAACTTCATTTATAATACCTCCTCTTGCAGCATTAATTATACCGGCTCCATCTTTCATTAAATCAAATTCTTTCTTATCAATTACGAATTTTTTTTGAGCAGGAACATGTAAAGAAATAAAATCAGAATTTTTTAATACCTCATTTAATTTTGAAATTTTGATTTCAAAATTTATTGATTTTTTTTCTGAAAAATTTAAAGTTAAATCAACATTTTCTTGCGACATATCATAAGCTAACACGTTCATTCCAACTCCCAAAGCAATTTTTGCTGTTTCTCTTCCGATTCTTCCAAAACCAATAATTCCAATAGTTTTTCCTCTCAATTCAATTCCTTTAGCATAAGATTTTTTTAAAACTTTAAAATTACTATCTCCTTCTAAAGGCATTGTTCTATTTGATTGGTGAAGAGATCTAACTCCACTATATAAATGAGCAAAAACTAATTCTGCAACAGATGCTGATGAAGCAGCAGGTGTATTGATAACGTCAATTCCTTTACCTTTAGCATACTCGACATCAATATTGTCCATTCCAACACCTCCTCTTCCAATAATTTTCAAATCTGGACATTTGTCAATCAAATCTTTTCTTACAGTGGTAGAACTTCTAACTAATATTACGCTTATTTTTTCTTCATTTATATAATTTATTAATTGATCTTGTGCAACAGTTGTGGTAGAAATATTAAATCCGTTTTTTTCTAAAGCTATTTTTCCACTATTAGAAATTCCATCATTAGCTAAAATATTTATCATAAAATTTTATTATACTTTTCTTTTTAATTCATTCATTACTTCAACTAAAACCTTTACAGATTCGATATCTAGTGCATTATAAATTGAAGCACGATAGCCTCCAACAGATCTATGACCGTTAATCCCGTTAATATTTGCTTCTTTACTTAGTTTGTCAAAAAGTTTTTTATGATCTTGATTAACTAAATTAAAAGTAGCATTCATTGAACTTCGGTCTTCCTTGGCGGCAAACCCTTTAAAAAGATCACTTTTATCAATAGCATCATAAATTAGTTCAGCTTTGGCATTATTTTTTGACTCAATACTTTCAATACCACTATTATTGTTTAACCATTCAAGAGTTAGCATTGAAGTGTAAACTGCAAAAACAGGTGGAGTATTAAACATGCTTTCTTTGTCAATATGCATTTGATAGTCAAGCATTGAAGGAATTTTTCTTGAAACTTTACCTAAAATATCTTCTTTGATAATGACTAGAGTTGTTCCAGCTGGCCCCATGTTTTTTTGAGCTCCTGCGTAGATTAAAGCAAATTTGGAAAAATCAATTTTTCTAGAAAATATGTCTGATGACATGTCACAGACTATATTAACTGAAGAATTGGGGATTTCTTTAATTTGTGTGCCAAAAATTGTATTGTTAGTAGTTATATGAAAATAATCTAAATCAGAATCAATAGAATATCCTTTAGGAATATAATTGAAATTTTTATCCTTAGAAGAAGCGACCTCAACTGCTTCACCAAAAAGCTTAGCTTCTTTTAATGCTTTAGTTGACCAGACACCAGTGTTTAAATAACCTGCCTTGTTTTCTAATAAGTTATAAGCTGCCATTAGAAACTGATTACTAGCGCCACCTTGTAAAAACAGAGCCTTATAACCCTTATTTTCTAGGTTAAGTAGTTTTAAAGCCAAAGAGGTGGCTTTGTCCATTATATCCATAAAATCTTTACTTCTATGAGATATTTCTAATAATGATAATCCAGAGTTGTTTATATTAAGAATTCCTTTAGAAGCTTCTTTAATAACTGAATTTGGAAGAATGCTTGGACCAGCGCTGAAGTTATGTACTTTCATTTATTATTTTAAAAAGTGCAATTTAATAAAATACAAAATATTTAAAGCTGTTTTTAGTTTAAGATATCATTATATTTTTAACAAAAAATCTAATGTATTTATATTATCTGCATAGTCATCAATCTTAGGTTTTTGACTCGAGCCGAAGCTAGTGGAGTTGGGTATGTTTAAATTACTTACTACGCATTGTAATGAATCTTTAATATTAGAAATGTAAGTGTTGAGATCTTTAGAATTTTCATAATATTCAAAAAATAAACAACCTATTGGAGAACCAAGTTTTTCATCTTCTTTTAAAATAACAAACCCATTTTCAATGAATTTTTGTTCACTCATTAGGTATACTGCTTTATTATAATCGTAGTTGTTAACATATTTATTATGGTTGATAATATCTTTAAACTTAAACAAGGCATTGAAAAGTAAATCAAAATCATATCCTTTAGGAACTAACAGCTTGGAAACGCTTCTACAGCCCATGCCGAAATAATTAAAAATATCATTACCAAGATTTTTTAAATCTTCTTCAGATTCATTGCTATCCAAAACAGCTATTGAGTGTCGGGTTTTTCTTAGAACATTAGGATAGTTTCCGAAATAATATTCAAAATATTTAAATGAGCTATTACTTCCTGTAGCAATAACTCCACTAAAGTCTTTAATTGGATTTGTGGTGAATTCAACTTTATTTTTAATTCCTGGCACTATTGAGTCTAAGTAATCAACAATAAAGGGAATTAATATTTTATCATCAGATGATAGTTTTACAATACAATTAAAATTTAATATCAAACCACATAAAAGATCGTGAAACCCCACTAAAGGTAAATTTCCAGCCATTATTATAGCTATTTTTTTTTCTGACTTATCTTTAATTTTATATTGATCCGTCCAGTTTTTTAAACTATTATAATTTAGTTGTTTTGACCACTCATTTAGAGCTTTTTGAACAGAATCTTTAGTGAACCAAGTATTATATTTATAAGCCAGATCTATGGCTTTGTCTAGTTTTGAGGACCAATGTTTAGATTCATTTGATGAATTTTCTGTAAATTTGTTACTAAAAAGAATTCCTAATTTTTCGAACGCTTTAATTCTATTGTATAATGTTGACACTAAACTTGTTTGTAATGTTAATTGGTGTTATTTTTGAGCAAATCTAAATAAAGATTACATCAATAACAATGGCTATAAAAATAACTGATGAATGTATAAATTGTGGAGCTTGTGAGCCGGAGTGTCCAAACACAGCTATTTATGAAGCTGCTTATGAATGGAAATATTCAGACGGCACAAGTTTGTCAGGAGATTTGATTCTGCCTAATGGAAAAAATGTTAATGCAGAAATTGAACAAGAACCAGTTTCTGATGAATACTATTTTATATCTACAGATAAATGTACAGAGTGTAAGGGGTTTCATGATGAACCTCAATGTGCTGCTGTATGTCCAGTAGATTGCTGTGTTCCAGATGATGACAATGTGGAATCAGAAGAAACTCTTCTGGGGAAACAAAAATTTATGCATCCTGAAAATTAATTTATGAAAGCTGGTATCGTAGGTCTTCCTAATGTTGGTAAATCAACACTTTTTAACTGTTTATCTAATACTAAAGCTCAAAGTGCTAATTTTCCTTTCTGTACTATTGAACCTAATATTGGGATCATTAATGTTCCTGATAAAAGAATGGAGAATTTAGAGAAATTAGTTAAACCAGAAAAAGTTATTCCGGCAACAGTAGAGATTGTAGATATTGCTGGACTTGTAAAAGGGGCTAGTAAGGGAGAAGGTTTAGGAAATCAATTTCTTGCTAATATTAGAGAAACGGATGCTATTATTCATGTCTTAAGATGCTTCGATGATGATAATATTATTCATGTTGAAGAATCTATAGACCCAGTTAGAGATAAAGAAATTATAGATTTAGAGCTCCAACTCAAAGATTTAGAGACTCTTGAGAAAAGAAAGGATAAGATTGCAAGGTTAATAAAGACTGGTAATAAAGAAGCTGTAATTGAAAATGACATTTTAATAAAGTTAATTAATCAAATTCATTCATTTAAGCCAGTTAGAAGTGTAAGTTTTTCAGATAAAGAACGAGAATTAGTTAACACAATGGAGCTAATAACTAATAAGCCTGTACTTTATGTATGTAACGTAGATGAATCATCAGCAGTTAGCGGAAATAATCATGTTGAAAATGTAAAGAAAGTAATTCAAGCTGAAAACGCAGAGTTAATAATTTTAGCAGTTGCAACTGAAGCCGATATTAATGAATTGGATACATATGAAGATAGACAAGCTTTTCTATCTGACATTGGGTTAAGTGAGCCAGGATCATCAAAAATGATTAGAAAAGCATATAACATATTAAACCTACAAACTTATTTTACTGCTGGAGTCAAAGAAGTTAGAGCTTGGACTATTAGTAAAGGAATGAGCGCTCCTCAAGCTGCAGGTGTGATTCACACTGATTTTGAAAAAGGTTTTATTAAAGCTGAAGTCATTTCTTATGAGAATTACATTAAATATGGAAGTGAGTCAAAAGCTAGAGAATCTGGAAAACTAAATATAGAAGGAAAAGAATATATTGTTAAGGATGGAGATGTAATGCACTTTAGATTTAACGTTTAGATAAAAAGATTTCAACAACAGATCAATTCTATTGTTAATTAATTTGTTAAAACACCATTTCATTTTTTTTTAATCCACATCTATATTAGCTATTTTCGTAGCTATGTCAGTTATATCAAACTATACTGAAGATAATATTAGGTCATTAGACTGGAAGGAGCATATTAGGATGCGTCCTGGAATGTATATTGGAAAATTAGGCGATGGCTCATCTCCTGATGACGGTATTTATATTCTTTTAAAAGAAGTTCTTGATAATTCTATTGATGAGTTTGTGATGGGTGCAGGAAAGACAATTGATATTTCAATTTCAGATACAGGAGTATCAGTTAGAGATTATGGAAGGGGAATTCCGCTTGGTAAAGTTGTAGATGTTGTTTCAAAAATGAATACAGGTGGTAAATATGATTCTAGAGCATTTAAAAAATCTGTGGGTTTAAATGGAGTAGGTACTAAGGCTGTTAATGCCTTGTCATCTAGCTTTAAGGTAGAATCCTGTAGAGACGGAAAAATTAAAGCTGTTTCTTTTGAACAAGGAAACTTAATTTTAGATCAACAGATTGAAGAGTCATCTAAAAGAAAAGGAACTAAAGTGACTTTTGTTCCAGATGATGTAATATTTAAGAAATACAAATACAGAGCAGAATATGTGTCTAAAATGCTTAAGTATTATGTTTATTTAAATCCCGGCTTAACTATTGTTTTTAACGGAGAAAAATATATATCCGAAAATGGCTTAAAAGATTTATTAGAAGATAATAATGATATTGAAAAATTATTATATCCAATAATTCATTTAAAAGGTGATGATATTGAAGTGGCTATTACTCACAGTAAAATTCAGTATAGCGAAGAGTATTACTCTTTTGTGAATGGTCAGCATACTACTCAAGGTGGGACTCATCAATCTGCTTTTAGAGAGGCTGTTGTTAAGGTTGTGAGAGATTTTTATGGTAAACCATATGATGCTAGTGACATTAGGAAGTCAATCATCTCTGCGGTTAGTATTAAAGTAATGGAACCAATTTTTGAGTCACAAACTAAAACCAAGTTAGGTTCCACAGAAATGGGTGGAGATTTACCTACTGTAAGGTCTTATATTAATGATTTTATAGGAAAATACCTTGATAATTATCTTCATAAAAATCCAGAAACCTCAGAGAAAATACAAAGAAAAATTGTTCAAGCTGAAAAAGAAAGAAAAGAGCTATCGGGCATTAGAAAATTAGCAAGAGAAAGAGCAAAAAAGTCAAATCTTCATAATAAAAAATTAAGAGATTGCAGAGTTCATCTAGGTGATATGAATAAAGAAAATAGGTTAGATTCAACTTTGTTTATTACCGAGGGTGATTCTGCTAGTGGGTCTATTACAAAGTCTAGAAATGTTAATACTCAAGCTGTTTTTAGTTTAAGGGGTAAGCCTCTTAATTGTTACTCAATGTCAAAGAAAATTGTATATGAAAATGAAGAGTTTAATTTACTTCAAGCTGCTTTGAATATTGAAGACAGTATAGAGTATTTAAGGTATAATAATATTGTTATAGCAACCGATGCTGATGTTGATGGAATGCATATTAGGTTGCTTTTAATCACTTTTTTTCTACAATTTTTTCCAGAACTAATTAAAGAAGGACATTTGTATATACTTCAAACTCCATTATTTAGAGTCAGAAATAAAAAAGAAACAATTTATTGTTATTCAGAAAAAGAGAGGATAGAAGCTTTTAAAAAGTTAGGGTCCAAGCCCGAAATAACAAGATTCAAAGGTTTAGGTGAAATTTCACCAAATGAATTCAAACATTTTATTGGAGATAGTATAAGGTTGGATCCTGTTATGTTAGATGAAAACTTTAGTATTGAAGAGTTGTTGTCTTTCTATATGGGAAAAAATACACCAGATAGACAAAAGTTTATAATTGATAATCTTAAAGTTGAATTGGACAGAATAGATTCATAATATGGAAGAAGAGTATATAGAACCAGATAATTTAAATAAAGAAGGGGAGTTAGAAGACTCGTTAATTCGAGTTTCTGGCATGTACAAAGATTGGTTTTTAGATTATGCTTCTTATGTTATTTTAGAAAGAGCAGTTCCGTCAATTGAAGATGGCTTTAAGCCCGTTCAAAGAAGGATTCTTCATTCAATGAAGGATTTAGATGATGGTCGTTTTAATAAAGTTGCTAATATAGTGGGTCATACTATGCAATATCATCCCCATGGAGATGCCAGTATTGCTGATGCTATGGTTCAGGTAGGTCAAAAAGAACTTTTAATAGAAACACAAGGTAACTGGGGAAACATATTAACTGGAGATAGATCTGCAGCTTCAAGATATATTGAAGCTAGACTCTCTAAGTTTGCATTAGAAGTCGTTTTTAGTCCTAAAATCACAAAATGGCAATCTTCATATGATGGAAGAAGAAAAGAACCAATAAATTTACCTGTTAAATTTCCTTTGCTTTTAGCGCAAGGGGGTGAAGGTATTGCAGTTGGATTATCAACTAAAATTTTACCACATAATTTTATTGAATTAATTGATTCATCAATTAAATGTTTGAAAGGTCAGAAGTTTGTAATTTTTCCAGACTTTCCTACATCGGGTATAATGGATGTTAGTAATTATAATGATGGTTTAAGAGGTGGTAGGATTAAAGTTAGGGCTCGGATTAGTCAGTTAAATAAAAATACATTGGTAATTAGTCAGATTCCTTTTTCAACTACAACTTCCTCTTTAATAGACTCTATATTAAAGGCTAATGATGGTGGTAAAATTAAAATTAAAAAAATAGAGGACAATACTGCTAATGAAGTTGAGGTTTTGGTACACCTACCATCTGGCGTATCTCCTGATAAGACTATTGACGGATTGTTTGCTTTTACATCTTGTGAAACTTCTATTTCTCCATTAGGTTGTGTAATTGAAGATAACAAACCACTTTTTATTGGAGTTTCAGATATTTTGAAAAGATCTACTGATAATACAAAAGATTTATTAAAGTTAGAGTTGGAGTATAAAAAAGGAGATTACGAAAGCCAGTGGCATTATGCTTCTTTAGAAAGAATTTTTATTGAAAACAGGATTTATCGTGATATTGAAAATGTAGATACTTGGGAAGGTGTGATTATGGCAATTTCTAATGGACTAAAACCGTTTATAGCTCATCTTAAAAGAGATGTAGTTGAAGATGATATAGTTAGGCTTACTGATATTAAAATTAAAAGAATTTCAAAATTTGATATTGATAAAGCACAGATCAAAATTGAATCAATTGAATCTGAACTAGAACAAATTGCATATCATTTAAAAAATTTAATTGAATTTGCTATAGATTTTTTTAAAAATTTAAAAGTAGTTTACGGAAAAGATAAAAAGAGAAAAACTGAAATTAGAATTTTTGCTGATGTTGATGCTAAAAAAGTGGTGGTTAAAAACTCTAAATTATACGTTAATAGAGAAGAAGGTTTTATAGGTACTTCAATCAAAAGAGATGAATTTGTTGAAGAGTGTTCTGACATTGATGACATTATCGCATTTACTGAGGATGGTAAAATGATGGTTACTAAAGTAGATTCTAAAAAATTTATTTCAAAGAGTATTATCCATGTTGCTGTTTTTAAAAAGAAAGACAAAAGAACTGTCTATAATATGATTTACCGAGACGGTAAAAAAGGAACTTCGTACATCAAAAGATTTAGCGTTACAGGCGTGACAAGAGACAAAATGTACGATTTGACAAATGGCTCAGAGGAATCTAAAACACTTTATTTTTCTGCAAATCCAAACGGTGAAGCTGAGGTTGTCTCTGTAGTTTTAAGACAGACAGGTTCTATTAAAAAATTAAAATGGGAATTAGACTTTGCTGATCTTGAAGTTAAAGGTAGGGGAGTTAAGGGGAATATAGTTACAAAATATAACGTGAATAAGGTTGAATTTAAGGAAAAAGGATTGTCTACTTTAAAACCTAGAAAAATCTGGTTTGATGATACTATTCAAAGGCTTAATGTTGATAACCGAGGGGAATTACTTGGTGAGTTTAAAAGTGATGATTCATTACTAATTATTCAACAAAATGGTATTTTGAAGACTATTAAGCCTGATTTAAACATGCATTTTCCTGAAGATATGATTGTGTTAGAAAAGTGGATTGAAAACAAGCCGTTGTCAGCAATTTATTTTGAAGGTAACAAGGATAGGTATTTTGTTAAGCGCTTTTTTGCAGGAAGTCAAAATGTAGATCAGCAGTTTATACCTTCAGGTTCTAAAATACAACTTGAAATTATTTCTTCTGATTGGAAACCGGTTATTGATATAAGTTTCTCAAAGACATCTAAAGGCTCTAGAGAAAATTTAAAACAGGAGATTGAAGATTTGATAGGCTTAAAAGGAATCAAAGCATTAGGCAATCAGCTCTCTCCTTATAAGATTAAAAATATAAATTTAACTGAGCCAATTCCTTATACACCTATTGAGAAGATTCCTGTTATGGAGTTGGAAGTTAATGATGAAGTTAGTGTAGAGTTCAAAAACAATAATATTGATAAAGAAGAGCTCTCTGACAATTCTGAAGGGCAAACTGAATTAGAGTTTTAATCAGTAATTTTTTTAGCTGATCCTCTCTGTTTGTTTTGGATATCACCAACAAACATATATTCAAACAAGTAAGTATCCTCAGATGTGCTTAGTATTTTCATTTGTACTGATTTTCTTTCATTCAAGCTCTTAGGACTAATTTTTTTTAAGATACATTCACAGTCTGAAACCCAGTTAACGTAACTAGAATCAATTATATTATTAAAATATCCAATTTCTAAATCTTTTGTTCTTTTAAATTTGGTCACAAGAGTATCTCTGTTATTTGAAATTGATTCAAATTCAAAAGTTCCTGTTTGGAATTTTTTACAGTTTCTTTCTGAGTTATAACATGAGGAAAAAATAAATAAAAGTAATAGTATACGTAAATTCATATTTCAAATATAATCTAATTCTTAAATATCTTGAAGGAGCCATCTGTATAAAAAAAACATATTTCTTTAATGTTTTTATTTTCTTTAATGGATTTGTTTAGATCTAGCTTTGAAATAGTAGGGGAGGTGGTTTTATTAATTAAATTGACTTGATTTGAGTCAGTACCGTTTATAAGCCATTCTAGAGTGAAGCTATTAAATTTGTTATTTACTTTAATAACAAAGTCAAGACTCGGTTTATTTCTTCCGCTTATAATGTGCGAAACACTTGACCTTTGAATACCAATTTTTTCTGCAAATTTTGATGCTGTTAAATCTTCTTTTTCAAGAATCATCTTTAATCTATCTGTGAAGTTCTTCATGTATACAAATGTAAATTTATAAAAAAAACTTTAATAAATACATTAATTAAAGGTATTTCTTGTCAACTATTATTTAAATCATCACTTTTAATAATTACATATAAATAACTTAAAAACAACATCTTATATAAATATAATTATTTATTGTATACAAATGTCAATTATATATAGATTATTATAATTTAATTTTTAAAATATAGTTTACAATTGTAATCGTATCTATTGTTAACTTTGTTAATATTAATAACAATAATGAAGCGAGAGCTAGTTAAATATCAAGATTATAAAGAAGAATTATTATTAGGTAGATATATTAACAATGAATCTATTTATATACTTAATAAGAAGTATGACTTTTCAATTATTGGTGAAAGCGCTAATAATCTCCCTATTTTTTCACTTAAATATGGTTCAGGATCTGTTAAAATACTAATATGGTCTCAAATGCATGGAAATGAATCTACTTCTACTAAAGCTTTGTTTGATTGTTTATCGTTTTTTTACAAATATGAAAGAGATATATTTTCTAAATTAACCTTATTTGTAATTCCTATATTAAATCCTGACGGAGCTTTAAATTATACCAGAGAGAATATCAATAATGTAGATCTAAATAGAGATGCTCAGTATTTATCACAAGTAGAAAGCTATTCTTTAAGAAACGAGTATAATCAATTTAATCCTGATTTTTGTTTTAATCTTCATGATCAAAGAACTATTTACTCTGTTAAAGGAACTAGACCTTCTATTTTATCCTTTTTGTCGCCATCAGCAGATATTGAAAAATCTGAAACTAGTTCTAGAAAGGACAGCATGAGAGTTATAGCATCTATTAATAAAAAATTATCGCTTATTATTCCTGGAAATATCTCTAGATATAAGGACGATTTTAATATAAACTGTGTTGGAGATACATTTCAATCCTTGAACACACCTACTATTCTTTTTGAATCTGGACATATTGGTCAAGACTATGAAAGAGAAAAAACAAGAGAGTACATGAGTTATGCGCTTATTCAATCCATAAAGTCGATTGCATATAAAGAATTTGTAAAAATGAATTTTAAGGATTATTATCTAATACCTGAAAACACTCAGCATTTATGTGACATTTTTTTAAAAAATGTTAATGTTATTATTGATAATAAGAAATCTAAAACTTGCATTAATATAATGTTTAGTGAGGTTTTAGATGTTAAAAAAAAAGAAATTAAGCTAGAACCATATATTGATAAATTTGGTGATTATTTAAATATGTCAGGTCATTTAACTTTAGATTTTAACACAATAGATAAGTGCTTTGACCTTTCTACTAATTTAGTAATTAACGAGCTAATGATCTACATTAATGAATTACGAATAATTCAATAATAGTAGATTTTAATTAAAAATAATTCAATATATTTACGTTTTGTTAAATTTAAAATCAACATAATGGCGAAATTAAAGCTTGATGAAATAGATCATCAAATATTAGATCTTTTAATTGACAACACTAGAACTGCCTTTACTGAAATAGCGAAACAGCTACTTATTTCTGCTGGAACAGTGCATGTCAGAGTTAAGAAAATGGAAGATGCCGGAATAATTAAGGGTTCCTCTCTTACCTTGGATTATAAAAAATTAGGCTATACTTTTATAGCTTACATAGGGATATTTTTAGAAAAAACACATCAGACTAAGTTTGTTTTAGAACATTTAAAAAGCATACCTTTTGTTACTGTAGCTCATATAACTACAGGTAAGTTTAATATCTTCGTTAAGGTTCGAGCAAAAAGCACTGATCACGCTAAAGAAATTATATTTATGATTGATGATATAGAGGGTGTTTCAAGAACAGAAACAATGATATCGTTAGAAGAAAGTATAAATGATAAGAAAAGATTAATGCATAGAATTTTTAATGAATTATAATAACCTCTAAATTTTGTGAGAAAACTTACCAAGAAAGAAAGATTTAATGATAAAGTATTATCTAGATATCAAGTTTACAATAGCATTTTTTCAACACTTCCATATGAAAGTATAGCAAATACTGGAGTCATGCTCCCTTTATTTGAAAAAATTTGTATTGAAGGTTATGAAAATAATAATAATCCCTCTGAAATAGTAGAAAATTTTTTTGAATCTTATTTAAAAGATTCGAATGAAAAAGAAAAAATTACTTTACTTTTTAGATTTATACAATACATAGAAAGGCAGGTTGTTCTTTTTGACGCAGTAGAAGACGCCTCTTTTTCCCAAATTAATAATTTAGATGGAGTAGGAACCCTTCGTAGTTTAAAAGAGGAGGTAGAGTCTAAAAACAAGAAACCGGAATTAAAAAAATATTTATCCAAGTTCAAGGTTAGACCAGTTTTAACTGCTCATCCCACACAATTTTATCCAGGGTCTGTTTTGGGTATTATTACTGACCTCACTAAAGCTGTTAAGAAAAATGATTTAGCTCTAATTAAAATATTACTTTCTCAGTTAGGGAAAACACCATTTTTTAAAAATAAAAAACCATCGCCTTACGATGAAGCTGTTAGTCTTACATGGTATTTAGAAAATGTTTTTTATAATTCAATAAGTAACATTTATAAATATATTAAGTCAAATATATTTGATGGAGAGGATTTTGAAAATGATATAATAAATTTAGGATTTTGGCCAGGTGGTGACAGAGACGGAAATCCGTTTGTTACAACAGAAATAACACTAAATACTGCCAATAAACTTCGTAGTGACGTAATCAAAAACTATTATAGAGATATAAAAAAATTAAGAAGAAGGTTGACATTTAAAAACGTTGAAAATATAGTTTCTGATATTGAAAATAGACTTTATAAAAGTATTTTTAATGATCAGAAAACTCCTGAAATTAGTTTAGAGGAGCTTAAAAAAAAGCTTTATCAGATTAAAGAAATACTTATTACTGAACACAAATCTTTGTTTATTGATGAATTAGATGATTTAATTAATAAGGTAAATATTTTTGGATATCATTTTGCTAGTCTTGATATTAGACAGGATTCTAGGATTCATAGTAAGGTCTTTGAAAGTGTATTTAAAATTTCACAAAGTTATCTTGGTAAAATATTTCCAGATAATTATTTAGACCTTTCTGAAGAAGAAAAGGTGAAAGTTCTTTCAAATATTAAAGGTGATATTCCACTAGACTTATTTAAGGATGAACAAACAGTTTCTACATTAGGCTCAATAAGAGCTATGAAAACAATTCAAAATATTAACGGGGAGAAAGGAGCAAATAGATACATTATTAGCAATAATCAAAACGCACTCAATATACTTGAAGTTTTTTCTATGTTTAGATTAAGTGGATGGGAATTCCCTTCAGTAGATATCATTCCCTTATTTGAAACTGTTTCAGATTTAACTGTTGCGGCGAAAGTTATGGAGTCAGTTTATAGCAACGAAGTTTATAGAAATCACTTGACAACTAGAGTAAACAAGCAAACCATTATGTTAGGTTTTTCAGATGGAACTAAGGACGGTGGTTACTTAATGGCTAATTGGAGTATTTTAAAAGCTAAAGAAGCTTTAACTAGTGTTTCTAGAAAATTTGGAATTAAAGTATTGTTTTTTGATGGAAGGGGAGGTCCTCCTGCAAGAGGAGGAGGTAATACTCATCAGTTCTATGCCTCTCTAGGTAGTTTTGTAGAGTCTGATGAAATTCAACTTACGATACAAGGTCAAACAATTAGTTCTAATTTTGGAACTACTCAATCTTGTCAATATAATTTAGAACAATTATTAAGTTCTGGAATTCAAAACAGAATATTAAGTAACAGTGGTGAGACTTCTAATAAAGAAGATAAATCAATTTTAGAAAACTTAGCTGTTATAAGTTATAAAGCATACACAGATTTTAAAAACCATCCTAAGTTTCTTCCATATTTAGAGCATATGAGTACTATAAAATATTATGCAAAAACTAATATTGGAAGTAGACCATCTAGAAGAGGGAAAGCTAATGCGGAATTTGATTTCTCTGCTCTAAGAGCAATCCCATTTGTGGGGAGTTGGAGTCAGCTCAAACAAAATGTTCCTGGATTCTTTGGAGTAGGAACAGCTTTAAAGTTTTATAGCGATGAAAAAAAATTCGATGAACTTAAAAAACTGTATAATAGATCACCATTTTTTAGAACATTAATTTCTAACAGTATGATGAGTTTAACAAAATCCTTTTTTAAATTAACTTCTTACATGAAAGAAGATCTTGAATTTGGAGAGTTTTGGACTATTATTTATCAGGAATATAAGTTGTCTAAAAAAATGATTTTAAGACTTTCAGGCTTTAAAGAATTAATGGAAAATGAACCTGCAAACAAAGCTTCTATTCAAACAAGAGAAAAAATTGTTCTGCCTTTAATTACAATTCAGCAATATGCTCTTAGGAAAATTAAAGATATTGAAAGAGGTGAAGTTCCTAAAAAAGATTTAGATGTTTATGAAAAGATGGTTACTAGATCTTTATTTGGAAACATAAACGCTAGTAGAAATTCTGCTTAAAATCAATTGTTGTAGTATTCAAAAGAATCAATAATCATTTTGCTATCTACCTGAACGTCATAAACAGGAACTCCGATTTCTTTTAGTAAGATGAAATTAATCTTTCCATGACTGTTTTTTTTATCATGTTTTAGCAATTCAATTATTTTTGGTATTTCAGTTTTAGAAAAATTAATTTTCTTGTAAATATTAAGAATATGGTTTTTTATTAAATCTAAATTAGTTGCATTGAAATCGAATAATTTATGAGAAATATATGAGGATAAAACCATACCTATACCTATAGCCTCTCCATGCAAAAGTCTTTTTTCTGATTTTAAAAAAAAAGACTCTATTGCGTGACCTAGTGTGTGACCAAAATTTAATGCTTTCCTTTCTTTATTTTCTTTTTTGTCAATAAGAACTATATCATTTTTAATTTTAATTGAACCTTTAATAACCTTGTCATTATATATTATGTTATTATTAGACTCAAAAACTAAATATTGGAATAGTTCTAGATTTGAAATTAATGAATGCTTAAATATTTCAGCATACCCACTACGAATTTCTATTTGACTAAGGGTATTTAAATAGGTAGAATCAATTATCACCATCTTAGGGTCATAAAAAGTACCAATTTGATTTTTTAAAATACCTAAATCTATTCCAGTTTTACCGCCAACAGACGCATCTACCATTGATAATAGAGTAGTAGGGATATTTATAAAATCTATTCCTCTTTTAAAAGTGCTTGCAATAAAACCACCCATATCGCCAACTACACCTCCACCTAGATTAATAATTAGACTTTTTCTGTCTGCACCTAAAAGCGATAAGTTTTGCCATAAGAGCATGCAGGATTCGATATTTTTATAATTTTCCCCGTCTTTAGAAATAATTGTTTCAAAATCATTTATTTTAATTTTACTTAATAGAACATTCAGGCAATCTTTATTTGTGTTAGTGTCTAAATGAATAAATATTTTCGAATAATTATAGGACTTTAAATGATAGGCAAGGGCATCATAACCATTGTCATTAAAAAAAATAGAATAATTTTCAGCTATAATTTTTTTCATTTTAATATAATATATTACAAAAATAACATCTTTTTTTTTTAAAAAACTATGTATTTTAGTAGAATAAATATTTTACTATTGAATAATATTTTTTCAAATACAAAAGAAGCATTTTCTTTGAAATCTAATTTCGAATTATTAAGGGCTCAATTTTTATTTAATATAATTGAAAACAGAACGCTTGTTAAGTTCTCAACTCTGTTGACAAACTTTGCTTTAAAGTTTTATTTACCTGTTACTCCAATTATCAAAATGACTGTATTTAATCATTTTTGTGGTGGTGTATCAGAACTAGATTGTAATCCAGTTATTAAAAAAATGTATGATAAAAGTGTGAGTTCAGTACTTGATTTTTCTACAGAAGCATTTAATTCAGAAATAGAATTTAATAATTGCTATGATAAAAAAATAGCAATTATTGAATTTATTAAGGATAGACCTGAAATTCCTTTCGCAGTGTTTAAACCTACTTGTTTAGGTAGTTTAGATTTGTTTAAAAAGAAAACTATAGACGAAGACTTAAGTGACAAGGACAATATACTTTGGAAAAGGGTTGTAGAAAGGTTTAAGGGTGTATGCCAAAAGGCTTATGATAATAATATAAAAATTTTAATTGATGCTGAAGAGGTCTATGTTCAAAAGGCTATAGATGATTTAGCTCTATTGATGATGCGTAAGTTTAATCGAGAAAAGCCAATAGTATTTAATACCGTTCAAATGTATAGATTGGATAGGTTAAAGTATTTGAATGATTTGTTAAATGACAAAGCTAATAACGGACTGATTTTTGGATTTAAGCTAGTAAGAGGAGCTTACATGGAAAAAGAACGATCAATAGCAAAGTCATTAAATATAAAATCTCCAATCTGTATGACCAAAAAAGAAACTGACTTTAATTTTAACTCTGGATTAGATTTTGTTTTTAATAATTTAGATAGAATTAGTTTAGTTTGTGGTTCTCACAATGAAGATTCTGTTATTAAAATAATGGAAATAATGAAGAACAAAAACTTAAAAGTTAGTGATGATAAAATTTGGTTTGGTCAATTATTTGGAATGAGTGATAATATCACTTTTAACCTAGCTAAAATGGGTTATAATACATTTAAAATATTGCCATTTGGTCCTGTTAGAAACCTTATGCCATATTTAATCAGAAGAGCTGAAGAGAACACGTCTGTTAAAGGTCAAACGGGTAGAGAATTGCAACTTATTCTCAATGAAATAAGAAGAAGAAAAGAAAATAATAGCTAATCTATTCTTTTAAAATTTGCTGTATTTTTACAATTCTCAACTTGATAAACTACTTTTTTATTTTTCATTTCACTTTCTATAATATAAACTTTACAAGTATCTAATTTGACATTACTTTTTGAAAAATTCACATCATATTTTTTAAAAAAAAACTTTTTGTCTTTTGTGATACTATCATTTTCAGTTTCAAAGAGCCACTTCTTTTTATAAATATCATTCAAAACTCTCTTGTCTAATCCATAATTAAAGGTACTTTCCTTTTTATCTAGAACAAACATCAAAATGATTATTCCTATGGTTGTTCCAAAAAGAAAGTAGTACAAACGTTTTAAAAAGCTCATATTGAATTATTTATTTTTAATGTTCTCATATTGTCATTATTATATTCAATTTTAATATGACAATAATCTTTTGATATTTGATTTATGATTATTTCTGGCCATTCAATAATAACTTTGTTTTCGTTTGTTAAATATTCAAACAGTCCTAAACTATTTATTTCTTCTTTTTTAACTCTAAATAGATCCATATGGAAGACTGGCTTGTCTTTAGATAGATATTCGTTAATTATACTATATGTCGGACTGTTTACATTGTCTATTACGCCCATATCCTTACATAATTGTTTTATAAGTGTAGTTTTCCCTGCTCCAATAATTCCTGAAAAAAGAAAGGTGTTACTAGTTGAGTTTTTTAAAATAAATTCACTAGCTATTTTAATACTGCTTAAATCATATTCAATCTCCATTTCTATTTGGGTTTAATTACTACAAATGGTATTAACATTTCTTCTAAAGACACTCCTCCGTGTTGGTAAGTGTTTTTAAACATTTTAACGTAGTTGTTATAATTATTAGAATACACAAAGTATGTATTTTCTTTAGCAAATATAAAACAACTACCAAGATGATTTGATGGTAATAAAAACTTTGACGGATCACTTAAACTTATTGAACTTTTAGATTCTGAATTTATTCTTTTTGCAGTTTTATATCTTAAGTTATTAGAAATTTCTTTATCTCCTGAAACTATGGAAGGTGTATCAACATTTATAGTTCCATGATCAGTGGTAATAATAATTTTGTAACCTAGATCTTTTGCTTTGTTAATGATTTTTTTCAGATTTGAGTTATTGTACCAGCTAACTGTCAAGCTTCTATAAGCTTTATCATTTTTAGCTAATTCTTTAATTAGTTTGACATCTTTTTTTGCATGAGAAATCATATCTACGAAATTATAAACAAGAACACTTAAATTGTTTTGCATTTCATTTTCTAATCTTTCATAAAACTTTATGCCTTCTTTGGAGTTGGTTACTTTACTATAACTGAAAGAAATGTCTTTGTCTAATCGATTTAAATTGTCTCTTATAAGACGAGCTTCAAATAAATTTTTACCACCCTCTTCATTTTCATTTTTCCACAATTCTTTATAATTTTCAGAAATTTCAATTGGAGATAAGCCAGAAAAAATTGAATTTCTAGAGTATTGAGTAGTGGTAGGGATTATAGAAGAATATATTTCGTTTGTAGAGTTTTCATAATCACGGATTATATCTGGTTCTAAAGATTTCCATTGATCATACCTTAAGTTGTCAATCAAAATCATTAATGTCGGTATTTTTGAGTTTAATTCTGGGTAAATTTTATTTTTAAAAATATTATGAGATAGATTAATCTCTTTGCTAGATAAAATGTTTTGGTAATTTTCGTCTATATATTTTCCAAATAGTTTATTTGCTTCTTTTTTTTGGGATTGTAATATATCATAAACATCATTGTTGTCAGTTTGACTTATCTCTAACTCCCAATATGTTATAGTTTTGTATATCTCTACCCATTTATTTATTGAATCACAATAGTTAATAGTTTGATTTATTTCTTGATAGTTTTTTTGATAACTAGAAATTATCTTATTAGTTATTAATTCGTTGTTTTTAAAAATTTTAGTTAGTGACAATAAAACTTGAGTAGGATTTAATGGTTTTATAAGGTAGTCATAGACTTTAAGTCCAAGAGCTTCGTCTACAGTATACTCATCTGAGTTTTGAGTAACCATTATTATAGGAACTAACGTGTTATCTTTTTTAAGAATATCTAATGTTTCTGTTCCTGATAATCCTGGCATATTTTGATCAATCAATATTGCATCATATGACTTAGTTTTGGTTAAATTAATAGCCTCTAGTCCACTAATGCAAGTGTCAGTTTCATAGCCCTTATTTTTTAAAAAAAGAATATGTGATTTGAAATGATCAATTTCATCATCTACCCATAATAGTTTTAACATAAAAATAGAATTAAATCAAATTTAGGTATATTTTAAAATACATCTTAATATAGTTAATGGTTTGCAAATGAATTAATTCATTTTTCATACTTTTACATCGATGAACTTAAAAGCATATCAAGTAGCTGAAATTATTAATGGTGTAGTTGAAGGAAATGATCAAATTTCAATTAATAAACTTTCTAAGATAGAAAGCGGTGAGGAAGGTTCTTTATCTTTTGTAGGTAACACTAAATACAATAACTTTTTATATACTTCTAAATCTTCCATTATAATTATTAGTAAATCTTTTGATTTAAATCAACCAGTAAATAAAACGTTGATTAGAGTAGAAGATCCAAATAAAGCTTTTGCAGTTTTATTGAAATCGTTCAATGAAAATAAAAGAACTTTATCTGGTATTGATCAAAATTCAACTATTTCAGATAATGTTAAGTATGAACAAGATTTGTATATGGGTTCTTATTCTGTATGTAAAGAAAATTCTGTTTTAGGAGAAAATGTTAAAATACACTCACAGGTTTTTATTGGGGAAAACGTTTCTATTGGTAATAACACAATAATATTTTCTGGTGTAAAAATATATGATAACTCTATTATTGGGAATGATTGTATAATTCATGCTAATACTGTCATTGGTTCCGATGGATTTGGGTTTAATCTAGATAAAAATGGCAATCAAATAAAGGTAATTCATAATGGCAATGTTATCTTAGAAGACAGTGTGGAATTGGGTGCTAATTGCACAATAGATAAAGCCACTTTAGGCTCTACAATAATTAAAAAAGGTGTTAAAATCGATAATTTAGTCCAGGTTGCTCATAATGTAGTAATTGGTGAGAACACAGTAATTGCAGGACTAGTCGGAATTGCAGGTTCTACAACAATTGGAAAAAATTGTATGATCGGAGGACAAGCAGGGATTTCAGGACATTTAAATATAGGAGACAGAGTTATGATTCAAGCTGCATCAGCAGTCTTTAAAAATGTTAAGTCCGATTCTACCATTATGGGATATCCTGCAATTAATTATAGAGATTACAGTAAATCATATATTCATTTTAAGAATCTTCCCTCAGTTATGAAGTCTTTAGATAAAATTTTTAAATCCGAAAAAGATGGCTAAACAACAAACTATTTTTGAATCAGTTTCTTTAAAAGGTGTTGGCATTCATTCTGGAAATGAAGTTAATTTAACTTTTAAACCTGCAAAAGAAAACTTTGGATATGCATTTTGTAGAACCGATTTATCAGGAAATCCTATTATTGAAGCTGATGTTAATTATGTAATTAATACTGAAAGAGGAACTACTCTGGAGAAAGACGGTGTTAATATTCAAACTTCTGAGCATGTTTTAGCAGCTCTAGTAGGTCTTGAAATAGATAATGTGTTAATAGAAATAGATGCTTCAGAACCTCCAATTTTAGATGGGTCATCAAAGTTTTTTGTTGAAGCTTTAATTAAGGCTGGAATTACTGAACAAAATGAAGAAAGAAAAGAATATATAGTTAAAGATGTTATTTCTTATTATGATGAAAAAACAGGAAGTGATATAACAGTAATACCATCAAAATTTTATGAAGTAACAGCAATGGTAGATTTTGGAACTAGAATTTTAGGCACTCAAAATGCTACTATGAAAAGTCTCAAAGAATTTAAGACAGATTTTGCTGATTCTAGAACTTTTAGTTTTTTACATGAAATTGAAATGCTTTTAGATAATGGTTTAATTAAGGGAGGAGATCATCTAAACAATGCAATTGTTTATGTAGATAAAAAGCTTTCTGAAAAAACAATGAAAAAGCTAAAAAAAGCATTTAATAAAAAAGAAATTTCAGTTCAGTCAAATGGTATTTTAGATAATTTAACTTTACATCACCCTAATGAAGCTGCAAGGCATAAACTTCTAGATGTAATTGGAGATTTAGCCTTAATAGGAACAAGAATAAAAGGTAAGGTTATTGCTAATAAACCTGGCCATTATGTAAATACAATGTTTGCAAAACATTTAGCAAATATTATAAAAAATGAAAAAAGAAACATAGCTCCTCAAGTTGACTTGTCTAAGCCTCCTGTTATGGATGTTAATCAGATAATGAAGACTCTTCCACATCGTCCTCCTTTTTTACTAGTTGATAAAATTTTAGAAAGTTCTAAAAACCATGTAATAGGACTTAAAAATGTTACAATAAACGAATATTTTTTTCAGGGACATTTTCCTGGAAAACCAATAATGCCAGGAGTTTTACAGATTGAAGCTATGGCTCAGGCTGGAGGTGTTCTTATAATGAGCACACTTCCTGATCCAGAAAATTACTTAACTTTTTTAGCTAAAATCGATAATGTTAAATTTAAATATCCTGTAGTTCCAGGAGATACTTTAATATTTAAATTAGAATTATTATCCCCTATAAGAAGAGGTATATGTCATATGAAGGGACAAGCATTTGTAGATGGTAAATTAACTAGTGAAGCTGATTTATTGGCAAAAATAATTAGAAAAACAGAAGTATAAATGTATCAACCTTTATCAAATATTCATCCAGATGCTAGAATAGCAAAAAATGTCGTTATAGAGCCTTTTACTTCAATTGAAAATAATGTTGTGATTGGTCAAGGTACCTGGATAGGTTCTAATGTTACTATAATGACTGGAGCTAGGATAGGGAAAAATTGTTCAATCTTTCCAGGGTCTGTTATTTCTGCAGTTCCTCAGGATTTAAAATTTAATGGCGAAGATACAACTGTGGTTATTGGAGATAATACAATTATTAGAGAATGTGTAACAATCAATAGAGGTACTACTGATAGAAATAAAACTGTAATTGGTAAAAATTGTTTAATAATGGCTTATTGTCATATTGCTCACGATTGTATTGTTGGTGATAATAGCATCTTTTCAAATAATTCAACTCTAGCAGGACATGTTACTGTTGGTTCTTATGTTATTTTAGCTGGAATGGTAGCTGTTCATCAATTTTGTGCAATCGGAAATCATGCTTTTGTAGCGGGTGGGTCGTTAGTAAGAAAAGACATCCCCCCTTTTGTAAAAGCAGCAAGAGAGCCAATTTCTTATGTTGGGATTAACTCAGTTGGATTAAGAAGAAGAGGCTTTGATAGTAAGGTGATTATGGAAATTCAATCAATATATAGGACCTTGTATCAAAAAAAATACAATAATACCCAAGCTGTTAATATTATGGAAGCAGAAATGGAAGCTACTAAAGAAAGGGATGAAATAATATTATTTATTAAAAATTCACAAAGAGGAATAATGAAGGGATATTTTAAAAATTAAAAATTATGGCAAGTTCATCTGATATTAGAAAAGGTCTTTGTATAAATTATAGTAATGATATATACAAAGTAATAGAGTTTCTTCATGTTAAGCCTGGAAAGGGGCCTGCGTTTGTAAGGACAAAGCTTAAAAGTGTTACAAACGGAAAGGTAATTGATAATACTTTTTCAGCAGGCCATAAAATTGATGAAGTAAGGGTAGAAACAAAAAAATTTCAATTTTTGTATAAGGATGGTCTTACTTATCATTTTATGAATATTGATGATTATAATCAAATAACTATTGAAGAAAACTTACTTGACTGTTATCAATTCTTAAAAGAAGGTGAAATTGTTACTGTTTTAACAAACACAGAAGATGGATCTAGTCTTTCAGTAGAAATGCCTCAAAGTGTAGTTCTTGAAATATCAGCGACTGAACCAGGTCTTAAAGGAAATACAGCAACTAATGCAACAAAGCCTGCTACTTTAGAAACAGGGGCTACTATTAATGTTCCCTTATTTATAAATGAAGGTGATTTAATTAAAATAGACAGTGAAAAGGGATCTTACTTAGAAAGAGTAAAAAATTAAACAAATTATATGAGCATATTAGTAAATAAGAATTCAAATATTGTAGTGCAAGGTTTTACTGGAAGTGAAGGCACATTTCATGCAGAACAAATGATTGCCTACGGGACAAATGTGGTAGGTGGTGTTACACCTGGTAAAGGAGGTCAGAAACATTTAGGAAGACCTGTTTTCAATACAGTAAAAGAAGCAGTTGATAAAGTAGATGCAAATACTTCAATTATTTTTGTTCCTGCTGGTTTTGCCGCGGACGCAATAATGGAATCTGCTGACTCAGGGATAAAAACAATAATTGCAATTACAGAAGGAATACCTATTGCAGATATGACTAAAGTTGGTCAATATATTAAAAAAATGGATTGTACTTTAATTGGTCCAAACTGTCCTGGGATCATTACACCTGATGAAGCAAAAGTTGGTATTATGCCAGGTTTTGTTTTTAAAAAGGGAAAAGTTGGAGTGGTTTCTAAATCTGGAACATTAACATATGAAGCTGCTGACCAGGTTGTTAAACATGGTTTAGGAATTTCTACTGCAATTGGCATCGGAGGTGATCCTATAATCGGAACAACTACTAAGGAGGCTATAAAATTGTTTATGGAAGATTCAGAAACAGATTGTATTGTTATGATTGGCGAAATAGGAGGTCAGCTTGAAACTGAAGCTGCATTATGGGTGAAAGAAAATGGAAATAAAAAACCTGTTATTGGATTTATTGCCGGTGAAACTGCTCCAAAAGGTCGAACTATGGGTCATGCTGGTGCAATTGTTGGAGGAGCTGAAGATACGGCTGAAGCTAAAAAGAAAGTTATGAGAGAATGTGGTATTCACGTTGTAGATTCTCCTGCAGAAATTGGAAAAAAAGTAGCAGAGGTTATGCTATAAATTACTAAATTTACTTAATGAGTTTGTTAGAGGGAAAAACTGTTATAATTACTGGAGCCAGTAGAGGTATTGGAAGAGGAATTGCTCTTGTTTTAGCTGCTAATGGTGCTAATATTGCTTTCACATACAGCCAGTCAGTAAATTCAGCCAATAAGCTTGTTTGTGAAATTACTGATTTAGGGGTTGTTTGTAAGGCATACAAAAGCAACGCAGCCAGTTTTAATGAATCGCAGGAACTTGTAAATAAGATTTTAAAAGATTTTAAAACATTTGATGTTTTAATAAATAATGCAGGTATTACAAAAGATAATCTTTTATTGAGAATGAGTGAAAATGATTTTGATAAAGTTATTGAAGTTAATTTAAAGTCAGTTTTTAATATGGTTAAGGCAACTCAAAAGATTTTCCTTAAAAAAAGATCTGGAAGTATCATAAATATTAGCTCAATTGTTGGTGTCAAAGGAAATGCAGGTCAGTCTAATTATGCTGCATCCAAAGCTGGTATTATTGGGTTTACAAAATCAATAGCGTTAGAGTTGGGTTCTAGAAACGTTAGATCTAATGTAGTGGCTCCTGGATTTATAGAAACCGAAATGACTTCAAAATTAAATCAAGATATTGTAGATAATTGGATTCAAGGAATCCCTCTAAAAAGAGGGGGAAAGCCTGAAGATGTAGCCAATCTTTGCTTGTTTCTTTCCTCTGATCTTTCTACCTTTATAACCGGTCAAGTAATTAATGTCGATGGCGGCATGTTAACATAAATAATTAAAAATTAAAAAAATGGATAAATTAAACAAAATTGGATTGCCTCTAGTAGTAATAATAATGCTAATGTTTATTGGAATCATGAAATCAGTAGTAAATATTGGTTATGGTGAAGCAGGAGTATTATTTAAAACTCTAGGTGGAGGTGTTGTTACAGATCAACAGCCTATGGGAGAAGGTCTTAACTTTATACTTCCTTGGAATAAAGTATATGTATACAATGTAAAACAACAGGAAGTTTTTGAAAGTCAAATGCAAGTATTATCATCTAATGGTTTAGAAATATCATTAGACGTATCTGTGTTATATCAACCACAATCTGATAAATTAGGTTTGTTGCACCAAACTAAAGGAACAAATTATTTAGATATAGTTTTAGTACCATCAATTAGGGCAGTCGCTAGAAGTGTTGTTGGAAGATATACTCCAGAACAGCTTTACTCTACTAAAAGAGATGCTATTCAAGACGAAATCTATGAGGAACTTAAAGAAGGAGTACAAGATCAATTTGTTCAAATTAATGCTGTTCTAGTAAGAGATGTAACTCTTCCTACAACTATTAAGCAAGCAATTGAAAGAAAGCTAAGTCAAGAACAAATGTCTCTTGAATATGAATTCAAACTTGAATCTGCTAGAAAAGAAGCTGAGAAAGTTAGAATTGATGCTAAAGGTAAAGCAGATGCAAATAGAATATTAAATTCTTCATTAACTACAAACATATTAAGAGATAAAGGGATCGAAGCAACTACAAAGTTAGCTGCATCTTCTAATACTAAAGTGATCGTTATAGGAAGTGGAAAAGATGGATTGCCTATCATTTTAGGAAACCAATAATTATATATATATATTCGCAAATTCAAAATGAAAATCACTAATAACATACATCGTCATTTAAACTTCCTCAAACGAGTCTTGTGATGATGTAGATATATTATTATAAAAGCCCGTTTGTTAATTCAAACGGGCTTTTTTTTTGTTAAAATTTAAAAAGACATAATGCAAAGAATTAAAATTGCTATTCAAAAATCAGGAAGATTAAATGAAGATTCATTAAGTCTTTTAAAAAAGTGTGGTATTAATATTGATAATTATAAAGATCAATTAAAAGCATCTTCTACCAACTTTCCTATAGATGTGTTCTTTCTTAGAAATAGTGATATTCCTCAATATATTAGAGACGGAGTAGTAGATTTAGCTGTAATTGGCGAAAACCTAATTATTGAAAATGACAATAACATTGAGATTGTCGAAAAATTAGGTTTTTCAAAGTGTAAAGTTTCAATTGCAGTTCCTAATCAGATGAAATTCAATTCAATTGATGACTTAAATGGTCTTAAAATTGCTACTTCGTATCCAAACACTTTGAATAATTTCCTTAAAAAGAACTCTATTAATTCAGAAGTTCATGTTATTAATGGATCAGTTGAAATAGCGCCTAACATTGGTCTTTCAGATTCAATTTGTGATATTGTTTCAAGTGGAAGTACACTTTATAAAAACAACCTTAAAGAAGTGTTTGTTATGCACTATTCTGAAGCTGTATTGGTTGTCAGTAAACTTATTGATCAAAAAACCAATAAATTATTAGAAAAATTATTGTTCAGGATAAGAGCTGTTTTAAGGGCTAAAAAGTCTAAATACATTCTTTTGAATGCTCCAAACGAAAAAATTTCAACTATTTCTAAAATCCTACCCGTTTTAAAAAGTCCAACTGTCCTTCCTCTAAACCAAAAGGGTTGGAGTTCATTACACTCTGTAATTGAAGAAGATACGTTTTGGGAAGTAATAGATAGAATTAAAGAAGCTGGTGCTGAAGATATCCTGGTTTGTCCAATTGAAAAAATGGTATTATAATGAATGAATATTTAAATCCTAAAAAAAACTTGTGGACCAGATTAGTTGAAAGGCCTTCGTTTGATATGTCTACTATTAATGATTCTATTGATAATATATTTAATATTGTCAAAGATAACGGAGATGAAGGTGTTAAGCTATTGACAAAAAAATATGATAATATTGATTTAGAAAACATAAAAGTAGAAGAATTTGAAATTGAAAATTCTATAAATTATATAGATGACATATTAAAAGAATCTATTGATTTAGCTTTTAAAAATATTTATAAATTTCATAAATCTCAATTAATTCAAAACAATAAAATCGAGACTAGTCATGGAGTATTTTGTTGGCAAGAAAAAAAACCAATTGATTCGATTGGGTTTTATATACCAGGAGGTTCAGCCCCTTTGTTTTCTACTGTCTTAATGCTCGGGATTCCAGCAATGATAGCTGGTTGTAAAAATATCACTATATGCACACCGCCATCAGTTGATGGCAAGGCAAACAAGATCATTCTCTATGTTGCAAAATTATGTAACATCAATAAAGTTTGTTTGGTTGGAGGAGCTCAAGCAATAGCGGCTATGACTTTTGGAACTAATTCAATTTCTAAAGTAAGCAAGATTTTTGGCCCTGGAAATCAATATGTAACTGCTGCAAAAATAAAATCTTTACAGTTTGGTGCGGCTATTGACATGCCAGCAGGACCAAGCGAATTACTTGTTGTAGCTGATGACTCCGCAAACGCTTCATTTATAGCTTCGGACTTACTTTCTCAAGCTGAACATGGCTCGGATAGTCAAGTGGTCTTAATTAGTTTGTCTAAAAGTTTAATTAAAAAAGTAAAATCTCAAATTGAAATTCAAAAAACGGGTTTAAGTAGGGTTGATTTAATAAATGCCTCTATTTTAAATTCAAAAATTATTTATTTTGAAAATGAAAATAATGCAATTGATTTTATAAATGAATACGCACCAGAACATTATATAATATGTGTGAGAGATGAAGATAAGTTTGTGAATAAAATCAATAATGCAGGTTCAGTTTTTATTGGAAATTATTCCCCTGAGTCAGCAGGTGACTACGCTTCTGGAACAAATCATACTCTCCCAACAAATGGATTTGCTAAACAGTATAGTGGAGTAAATCTTGACAGCTTTTTAAAAACTATAACATTTCAAAAAATATCAAAAAAGGGTTTATGTGGTATTTCTAAGGCAATCGAAACTTTGGCTTCTGCCGAGGGTTTAGAAGCTCATAGAAATGCTGTTTCAATAAGAACTAAAGAATCACTAGATGAATAAAAGAGGATTAAATGATCTTGTCAGATTGAATATTAAAAAAATGAATTCATACTCATCTGCAAGAGATCAGTATATTATAAAAAAAACAAAATTTATTTATCTTGATGCAAATGAATCTCCATTTGAAAATGGAGTTAATAGATATCCAAATAACAAGCATTATGAATTAAAAACAGTAGTGTCAAAGATTAAAAAAGTTCAAGAAAGCCAAATTGTCTTTGGAAATGGAATGGACGAAATACTTGATTTGATTGTTCGTGTTTTTTGTAATCCATCTCTTGATCAAATAATTACACTTCCACCAACTTATGGAATGTATAATGTTATTGCCAATTCCAATGACATAGAAAACATCGAAGTGCCGTTAAATTCTGATTTTTCAATCAATGTTCAAAAAGTATTAAGTAAAGCTTCAAAAAAAACAAAGATTATTTTTTTATGTTCTCCCAACAATCCAACTGGAAATAGTTTTAAACTTCATGATGTTGTTAAGTTAATTAATGAGTTTGATGGAATAATTGTTTTAGATGAGGCTTATATAGATTTTTCTACTAGTAATTCATTAATAGCACTTATTAATAAACATGATAATTTAATTATTACTCAAACATTATCAAAAGCTTATGGAATGGCTGGTTTAAGATTGGGAATGGCCCTATCAAACAAGAAAATTATTGATTATATAAATAAAATAAAACTTCCTTATAACATTAATTCTTTATCTGAAAAAAAAGTATTGAGTGAGTTAAAAAATATTCAAATTGTAAAAAAAAACATAACGACTGTCTTAAATGAGAAGTTAAAGCTCCAGATTGCTCTGGCTAATCTGTTTTTTGTTGAGAAAGTTTTTAATTCGGATGCCAATTTTTTACTTGTAAAAGTAGATGATGTAAAGTTGAGGTGTAATCAACTTTTAGAAAATGGAATAATTGTGAGAGATAGATCAAGTGAGTTGTTGTGTGATAATTGTTTAAGGATTACTATTGGAACGCCAGCTCAGAATAGATTTTTAATAAAAGCATTAATTACGATATGAAAAAAATTCTTTTTATTGATAGGGACGGTACACTTGTGGAGGAACCAAAAATAGATAAACAACTTGATAGTTTTTCCAAATTAAAGTTTATTCCAGGGCTATTTAAATATTTAAACAAAATCGCTACAGAGCTAGATTATCAGCTAGTAATGGTGACAAATCAAGACGGGTTAGGAACTTCGTCATTTCCAGAAGAAACTTTTTGGCCAGTACAGGATTTTATAATTGAATCATTAAAAAATGAAAACATTATTTTTTTTAAAGTACATATTGACAAAAGTTTTGAAAAAGACAAATCATTATACAGAAAACCTAATATTGGAATGTTAAAAGAGTATGTTAATAATGGAATAGATATAAAAAATTCTTTTGTAATTGGAGATAGGTATTCTGACATGAAACTTGCTGAAAATTTAAATTGTAGTGGATTGTTGTTTGGTGATTTAGATAGCAATCATGATAAAATAATTGATAAAGTTGTGGCGTTGAAAACTAAATCATGGAAAGAAATATACGTATTTCTTAAAGGATTGAATAGGTGCTCTAATTTTAAAAGAAATACTAATGAAACTAAAATTAAATTAGAAATTGATTTGGATGGAACTGGCCAAAGTAGAATAAATACAGGTCTTTCGTTTTTTGATCATATGCTAGATCAGTTAGCTAAACATTCTTTAATTAATTTAAAGATTGATGTCATAGGGGATCTTAATGTTGACGAACATCATACTATTGAGGATACTGCAATTGCTCTTGGCGAGTCTTTTTCTGCATTGTTAGGTAAAAAAACAGGCATAGAAAGGTATGCTTTTACTCTTCCGATGGATGATTGCTTAGCTCAAGTAGCTATTGACTTTGGAGGAAGAAGTTGGTTGGTTTGGGACGTAGACTTTAAAAGAGAAAAGATAGGGGATGTACCTACGGAGATGTTTCATCATTTTTTTAAATCATTTTGTGATGGAGCTAAATTAAATGCTAACATCCAAGCTTCTGGTGTAAATGAACATCATAAGATAGAATCAATATTTAAGGGATTTGCTAAATGTATCAAAGTTGCGGTTAGTAAAAACCAGGATAAAATGATATTACCATCTACTAAAGGATTATTATAGATATGGATGTAGTTATTATAGATTATGGAGCAGGAAACACACAAAGTGTAAAAATTGCTTTAAATAGATTGGGGTGTAATAGTTTTTTATCCTCTGATATAGACAAAATATTAAAATCAGATAGAGTTATTTTTCCAGGTGTAGGGGAGGCTAGTAGTGCTATGAAAAAGCTTAGATCAATACAGTTAAATAGGTTAATCCCTGTCTTAAAGCAACCTGTTCTGGGTATTTGTTTAGGTATGCAGCTTATGTGTGACTATACTGAAGAAGGAGGTACAGAGTGTTTAGGGATTTTTAAAGCTTCAGTTAAGAGATTTGATAATAAGTTAAAAATACCTCAAGTAGGTTGGAATACTATCTCGTCATTAAAAACTAGTCTTTTTAATGGGGTTAAAGAAAATGAATATATGTATTTGTTACATAGTTATTATGTTCCAATAATTAAAGAAACTATCTCATGCTCGTCATATGGTTTACAATATAGTACAGCTATTAAAAAAAATAACTTTACTGGCTTACAGTTTCATCCAGAAAAGAGTAGTGAGTTTGGAGAAGTAGTTTTGAATAATTTTTTAAATAATAAAAAATGAGAATAATACCAGCAATTGATATAATAGAAGGTAGATGTGTTAGATTATCGCAGGGAGATTATAGTAGAAAAATAATTTATAGTAATAGTCCGTTAGATGTAGCCAAGCAGTTTGAGGACGAAGGAATTGTCAATCTTCATTTGGTTGATTTAGATGGCGCCAAATCTAGTTCAATAGTAAATTATTCAATACTAGAAGAGATCGCTTTAAAAACTACTTTAAAAATCGATTTTGGTGGTGGTTTAAAATCTTTAGAGGATGTTAAAATCGCATTTGAAAGTGGTGCAAATCAAATAACATTAGGAAGTCTTGCTGTTTCTAGCCCTGATTTATTTCTAGAAATATTCAATAAACATGGAAATGAAAAAATTATTCTTGGAGCTGATTTTCAAGATAACAAAGTAAAAACTAATGGTTGGAAAGAGTGTTCAGAAAAGAAGTTAGAGCCGTTTATAAGTTATTATAGCTCTTTAGGCATTAACTATGTCATTCCAACTGATATCTCTAAGGATGGTATGCTTAATGGACCTTCATTTGATGTTTATTCTAAATTAATCAATCGTTTTAAAGAGGTTAAGTTTATTGCTTCTGGTGGAATTTCATCTGTTAATGACTTGGAAAGGTTGAAAGGTATGGGTTGTGACGGAGCTATTTTAGGCAAGGCTATTTATGAGAAAAAGATTGTATTTAAAGATTTAAGAAAAATTATTGAAAACTAATGCTAGCAAAAAGAATAATTCCTTGTTTAGATATTAAAGATTCCAGAACAGTTAAAGGGGTTAATTTTATTAACCTAAAAGACGCTGGCGACCCCGTTGATTTAGCTATTAAATATTCTGAAGGTGGTGCTGATGAACTTGTATTTTTAGATATAACAGCAACAAAAGAGGGTAGAGGGACTTTTGCAAAGTTGGTATATAAAATTGCCAATAAAATAAATATACCTTTTACTGTTGGAGGTGGAATTAAAAGTATTGAAGACGTAGATGTATTGTTGAATAATGGAGCTGATAAAGTTTCGATTAATAGTTATGCTGTTAATCAGCCTTCATTTATAGATGATTTAGCTTCTAAGTACGGAAGTCAATGCGTGGTTGTTGCTGTAGATGCAAAGCAAGCTGAAGGTGATTGGTATGTTCATTTGGTAGGGGGAAGTGTGAAAACAGAAATTAAATTATTTGACTGGGCGAAGGAGCTTCAGGAAAGAGGAGCGGGGGAGATTCTTTTTACGTCTATGGATCATGACGGAACTAAGAGTGGTTTTGCTAACAAGGCATTAAAAACTTTGTCAGAACTGATTAATATTCCAGTAATTGCATCAGGAGGTGCAGGTAAAAAAGAACATTTTACAAGTGTATTTAAAGAGGGGAAAGCGGATGCTGCTTTAGCAGCTAGTGTTTTTCATTATAACGAAATTGAAATAAAAGATTTAAAGATTGAATTAAATAATAATAATATTCCAATAAGACTATGAATGTAGATTTTAATAAAAGTAAAGATGGTTTAGTCCCTGCTATTATTCAAGATTTTAAAACTCATAAAGTGTTGATGTTAGGTTATATGAGTAAAAAATCATTAAGTATTACTTTAAGTAAAAAAATAATTCATTTTTACAGTAGAAGTAAAAAAAGAATTTGGAAAAAAGGTGAAGAAAGCGGTAATGTGCTTAATTTGATTTCAGCTTCTTTAGATTGTGATAATGATACATTACTTATCAAAGTCATACCAACTGGTCCAGTTTGTCATAAGGGTAGCGATACTTGTTGGGGCGAGCAAAATATTAATGATAATTTTCTTGATTCGTTGGAGAATGTAATCAGTGATAGAAAAAACTCAAAAGACCCTGATAGTTATATTGCCGACTTATTTCGTAAGGGTTTAAATAAAATTGCTCAAAAAGTAGGTGAAGAAGCGGTAGAATTAGTTATCGAATCAAAAGATAATAATGAAAATTTGTTTTTAAACGAGAGTGCAGATCTTTTATTTCATTATTTGATTCTTTTACAAGAAAAAGGGTTTAAAATTGAAGATGTATTAGGTGTCTTGAAACAGAGGAATAATAAAACGTTAGAAAGTGAAAAATAAAAACTCACTTACCAAACTAAAATTATTAATAGGGCTGCAGAAAAAACCATTATTGAAAAGAAAAACGAGTAATAACTGTCTTGAAGTCTTCTAAAATATTTAACCTCAACAGTCTTGTAATAATACTTTCCATCTTCATTAAATCTTTTAAATGTCATTTGTTGTAAAAGAAGAATAAGTATGTTAAATACTACCATTACAATGATTAAATTATTGATAGCATCTGCTTTAGTAAATACATTAACAACAGGAAGAACATCGTAAACAAAAGCACTACTTCCAATTGCACCAAAAATACCACCAACTCCTAAGTTTATTCTTGATTCGAGTTCTTTTAAAGGAATTAAAAAGACCATACAGGATATAAAGAATGAAAGAACTCCACCAGTAAATATTTTAAAAAACAAAACAGTACCAGACCTTTTAACGTTTAACTCAACTACAATAGTTTGTGTTACTTGCGGTCTTTTTACTGTAGGTGTAATTACAAGTATTTCTGAAGGAGTTACAGTGTAAACATTTCTGTAAGTAACTTCAGAAATTTGATAACCATCAGTAAGGTTTTTCATTTGTTTATTAAAAGTACTAACGAATTTTTTACTTGGTTTAATAAGTACAATTGAAGTGTCATATGCCGTTTGAAATTCAAACTCCAATTTCTGAGTATCAAATGGATAATTACCGAGATCCCATTTGTGATTATATTTATTTTCGAGATATGTAAAAGTCTTAGTATTTATATTTTTATATAAAGATTCCGTATTTGAAGGATAATTATCAATAAGTGAAGGTTCTGGATCCTTACCTGAATCATAGTATTTGTAAAGACCGCTTCTATCGGTTTCAATTAGCTGACCTATAACCCTTTCTTCACTTTCTTCAAGAGAGGGCACAATCCAATCAGTATGCCTCATTGGAACCTCTTCTCCTTCAGATGTGGTATATTCAAATTGATATTTAGAGTAAGTAGAAAATCCAAATTTTCCAATAAAAAAATTATTATTAACATCTAGATCTTTTATATCCTTAAAATTTAGTGAAAGATCGTAGACAATCGGCCAGCTTAATGAATCCTCTTCTGTAAGTTTAATTTCGGGGTAATATGGAGATCCAAAATTCTTGTAATACTTAAGAGGTAATATTTTTTGACTTGAAATAGAGTCATTTTCGGATATTGAATCATTTACTTGACTGTAGGTCAAACCCACAGTTAAAATGAAACAAATCAACAGTGAAAGTATATTTTTTATTTTGAATTTATTATTCATTATTAATATTTACAAACTTATTAATAAAATCAGTATTTTTACCATTCTTAAAATATAATAATATATATGGCTAAATCACAGCAAACTTTTAATAAACTAGAAAAAGAAAAGAAACGTAAAAAGAAACGAGAGGATAAATTAAAGAAAATGTTAGCTCGTAAAGAAGCTAAAGATAGTGGAGATCTGGTTACAAATGAGTTTGTTTATGTTGATTACAATGGAAATTTTACAGATACTAAGCCTGATCCATCAGAAAAAAAGAAAATTATCGCAAGTAGCATCGTTTTAGGAGTTCCTAAACGTGAGGATGTTCAAACTAATGGTTTTATTGGTAAAGTTAATTTCTTTGATCATTCAAAAGGTTTTGGTTTTATTATCGATCCCGAAAGCCAAGAGAAGTATTTTGTTCATATTAGTGAATGTATTGATGAAATAACAGAAGGTGATAAAGTTGAGTTTGATATAATGAAAGGAGCCAAAGGAATGAATGCTGTAAAGGTCAAGAAGAAATAATACAATTGAACTATAATTTATATTATGTTAAATCAAATTATTTAATATTATTAATACATTAATTATGAAAAAATTTCTAATCTACTCTATCTCTACTATATTATTAGTTTTAATTGGTGGGTATTTGTACATAACACTAACTCCGCCAGCTAGTCCTTTAGGATCATCCAGTTTAAACGAAGATGGAAAAGTAATAACAATTACGTATAGTAGACCATTTAAAAAAGATAGATTAATTTTTGGAGAAGAATCTGACGATGCTTTAGTTCCGTTCAATAATTATTGGAGAACTGGAGCTAATAGTCATACAATGATAAAAACTGATTCTGATTTAAATTTCAATAACAATATATTATCAGCTGGTGAATATTCTCTTTATACTATTCCAGGTCAAGATTCCTGGGATGTAGCAATCAATTCAGATAATGGTTTTTTTGGAATATATCAACCAGATGCTGCAGATGATATATTTACTTTTAATGTTCCTGTATCTACTTTGGATGAATCTGTAGAACAATTAACAATAGACTTTGTGACTGATTCTATAGGGTCTTCTATAAGATTAAGATGGGATTTAACACAGGTTCTAATGCCGTTTAAGTAAAATGAAATTGTTTTCATTTAAAAATTTTTTAAAAACTTCGCTTTTTTTAATTTCAATTTTAATAATTATTCTGCTTGTCAGTGGAGTCTCTTATTTTGTAATTGACAAGGTTCAGAAGAAAAATAATTTAATGGATATTGAGGTATACTCTCCAGTATCATCTTTAGTAGTTCAAGAAAATTCATTAAAAAAATCCAAATTTCCATTTGTTGATGTTCATAGTCACCAATGGAATATGCCTTTATCCGATTTATCTGGTCTAGTTGAGGAAATGGACAGTCTCAATATGGGTTATATGATTAATTTAAGCGGTTCAGGATTTGCAACCTTCACAGGTAATCAATCCTTAATGGACATAAATCTTTCAAAATCATTAGATAATGTCAAAGAAAATTTCCCTAAAAGGTTTGGGATATTTGTAAATCTAGATCTTAATAAAATAGATGAGGAGAATTTCGCCCAATTATCTGTTGATATTCTAAAAGATGCTGTTAAACAAGGTGCTATTGGATTAAAAATATATAAAAACTTAGGTTTAAACCTAAAGGATTCAAAAGGAAATAGAGTCAAGGTTGATGACCCAAGATTATCTCCAATATGGAATATTTGTGGAGAGTTAAATATTCCTGTATTAATTCATTCAGGTGAGCCCTCCCCTTTCTTTGATCCAATTGATAAGTTTAATGAAAGATGGTTGCATGCAAGACAAAAACCAGGAAGTTTTAGACCATCTGACAAATACCCTTCATTCAATACTGTTATGAACGAGCAGTATAATATGTTTAAAATGCACCCAAAAACTATTTTTATTAATGCACATATGGGATGGATGGCAAACAACCTTGATAAATTAGAAAAGCACTTAGATAGTTTACCAAATGTATATACTGAAATTGGTGCAGTAATTGGTGAACTTGGGAGACAACCTCGAAGAGCAAGACAGTTTTTTATAGATTATCAGGATAGGATTATGTTTGGAAAAGACACATATAAAAAGGCAGAATTTGATGTTTATTTCAGAGTTCTTGAAACCAAAGATGAATATTTTGATTATTACAGAAAAAGACATGGTCTTTGGAAAATGTATGGTTTAAACCTTCCTGATGAAGTTCTTAAAAAGTTGTATTATAAAAATGCTTTAAAACTTTTTCCTAGTATCGATATTAGTTTGTTTGAATAATTTAAACACTTTGATTATAAAGTGTTTTGTAATTTAAAAAATTGTAATTAACTATGCATTAGTTATTAATTTTAAGTAATGATAGTAGGTATACCAAAAGAAATAAAAAATAATGAGTTTAGAGTAGGAATGACACCATCTGGTGTAAATTCTTTTATTAAAAACGGACACCAGGTCTATGTTCAAAAAAGCGCAGGATTAGGTAGCGGATATACTGATGCAGACTACACATCTGTAGGAGCTAAAATTTGTCCCAATATAGAAAAAGTTTATTCTATTTCTGAAATGATAGTTAAGATCAAAGAACCTTTAAAACTAGAATATAGCTTAATAAAAGAAGATCAGATTATTTATACATATTTTCATTTTGCATCTTCTGAAGTCCTTACTAAGGCTATGATTTCGAGCAATAGTATATGTATTGCATATGAAACTGTACAAAATAAAGATTTAACACTTCCTTTATTAACTCCAATGTCTGAAGTTGCAGGTAGAATGGCAACTCAACAAGGAGCAAAATATTTAGAAAAACCTCAAAACGGTTATGGGATCTTGCTAGGAGGAGTTCCTGGTGTAATACCTGCAAACGTTATTGTTTTAGGTGGTGGAGTTGTTGGAAGTCAAGCGGCTAAAATGGCAGCTGGTTTAGGAGCTAATGTTACAATATTTGATATTAGCTTAGATAGGTTAAGATATTTAGATGATACTATGCCAAGTAATGTTAATACTCAATTCTCTAGTCTTTATAATATATCGCAGGCTATAAAAAGTGCACATTTAATTATAGGAGCAGTATTAATACCCGGCGCTAAAGCTCCTAACTTAATTACTAAGGCTATGCTTAAAGATTTACAACCAGGTACTGTTTTAGTAGATGTAGCTGTTGATCAAGGAGGTTGTTTTGAAACAACCCACCCTACTACACATGAAAATCCTACTTACATAATTGATAAGGTTTTACATTATAGTGTTGCTAATATGCCTGGTGCAGTTCCTGTAACTTCAACAGAAGCTTTAACGAATGCTACAATAAGTAGAGGTTTATCAATTGCAAACAAAGGCTGGAAAAAAGCTTGTAGTGAAGATAATTCTCTTAAACTTGGTCTTAATGTTGTAAATGGTAAAATTGTTTACAAAGCTGTAGCAGATGCTTTTGATCTTGAATACACTGAAGTTAATAAGGTTATTTAAATATGAATAATATACCATCTGTTGATTTATCAGATTTTCTATCTAATAATAAAGAATTAAAAGATGCATTTGTAAAAAAAGTAGGCAAGGCGTATCAAGAAATAGGTTTTTTGTCCTTAAAAGGACATTTTTTATCAAAAAAAAACATTGAGGATCTTTACGCTCAAATTAAAATATTTTTCGATTTACCTTCTGAAATTAAGAATAATTATGAATTTGATGGATTTGAAGGTCAAAGAGGATATACTTCATTTGGAAAAGAGCATGCAAAAGGTAAAAAAGAAGGAGATCTAAAAGAATTTTGGCATTTTGGACAATATATTGATGAAAAAGATAAGGAATATAATTATCCTAAAAATCATTATGTTAATGAAGTTCCACAATTTAATTCTGTAGGAAAATCTACTTATAAAGCCCTTGAAAAAACAGGAATATACGTTCTTAAAGCAATTGCTTTATTTCTAGAACTTGAAGAAGATCATTTTGATAAATATGTCAATAAGGGAAATAGTATTCTAAGACCTATCCACTACCCTCCTATTAAAAAAGAACCTAATGATGCGGTTAGAGCTGCTGCTCACGGAGATATTAATCTAATTACTTTGTTAATGGGTGCTCATGGAAAAGGTTTACAAGTAAAGAACAATAAAGGTGAATGGATAGATGCTATTGCTGAAGAAGATGAAATTGTAGTTAATGTAGGAGATATGTTGTCTAGATATACAAATAACAAGTTAAAATCTACTATCCATAGAGTTGTAAATCCTCCACAAGAGTACTGGAATAAATCAAGGTATTCAATACCATTTTTTTTACATCCAATTGGAACAATGAAACTAAATGTGCTAGATAACTGTATAGATAAAGAAAATCCTAAAAACTATAAAGATACTTCAGCTCATGATTTTTTAATTAATAGGCTGATTGATATAGGAGTAATGAAAAAAGAATGAAAAAATTATCTTCACTTTCTGATTTAAAATCGTTAATAAATCCTCAAGAACTTTCTGTATCTAAACCATCATCAACTGTAATTAAAAAAGAACTCAAGCAGTTTTTAGAAGCGCATTACAGTAAAAAAGGAAGGGCAGGTAAACCAGTAACTGTGTTAAAAGGCTTTAAAGGATCTAAAGATAAAATTAAAGAATTAGCAAAACTCTTAAAAAATAAATGCGGAGTTGGTGGATCAGTTAAAAATAGTGAAATAATAATCCAAGGAGAGCATAGAGACAAAATAACCTCTATTTTAATTGAATTAGGTCACTCAGTTAAAAGAATAGGTGGTTAACCCTCATGTTCCTCAATTCCAGAATCTTTAAAGACCATATAAATAAAGATTACTAAAGTAGAAATTGCAAAAATGCTTCCTATTAAACTTTCACTTCCCCATCCATATTCAAAAACATAGTAATCTGCTAAGATTTCAAAAGCTATTAAACCAGTAAAAATCTTATCTCTAGACTCTACAATTAACGCAGATACTCTTTTGTAATAAGAAGCTATCTGAAACCATATAGCAGGAATTAAGGATATTATTAATGATATTATCCAAAATGGAGTAAACGTATCTTTCATTGCTTGAAGAAACTCATCTGGATTAGATTCTATTTTTTCTTGAAAAGCTTGTTGATCAAAAGATTCAGGGTTTTCAAGATCAATTTCAGCGTATTCTACAGCAAAAACTCCCATAAAGGCAATTATTATTATAATAAAAGGAATTGATAAAACTATAGAGAACAGACATCTTAAAAAATATGTTGTTCCGTTTATTGATTCAGAAAATTGAAAGAATTTTTTCATTTAATTTTTTTTAATGTAATAAAGTTTTTTAGTAGATCTCAATAAGGATGTAATTAGTTGTCTCTTTTTTTGAAATTTTCACTTTTAGATTTAGAAATTCTATTGAAAATTGCAGCGATTAAAAGAATGACCGCAACCCCCCAGAATATTATTTGAAAACTCATGATTAATTTATTTTAACTGCGGTTCCGTAAGCTAAAACTTCTGATGCTCCTTGGGTAATTACAGAGGTCATAAACCTAACATTGACAATAGCATTAGCTCCTAGATTTTCAGCATCACTAATCATTCTAGAAAGTGCTTGTTCTCTTGAATCAGCTTGAAGCTTAGTGTATTCTTCTATCTCTCCCCCTATTAAATTTTTAAAACTGGCAAAAATATCTCTACCAACATTTCTTGCTCGAACAGTTGATCCTCTTGCTATACCTAAAGCTTCAATAATTTTTTTATTAGGAATAGTCTCTGTTGTAGTTAAAATCATATAATATATATATTAATTAAAAGTATTAAATTTTTAATTAACTCCAGCAAATATTCTTTATTCCGTTTTCTTTTAAATAGTTATTACACTTAGAAAAATGTTTATTTCCAAACCAATATCCTCTGTTAGCACTCATTGGAGACGGATGACCTGACTTGAGTATTAAGTGATTATTAGAGTCTATTAACGATTCTTTCTTTTTAGCATACCCACCCCATAACATAAAAACAATATTTTTTTTTCTTTCCGAAATTAACTTAATCACATTTTCTGTAAATTCTTCCCATCCTTTTTTTGCATGACTACCTGGTAATCCTTTTTCAACTGTTAAAATTGAATTTAATAGTAAAACACCTTGACTAGCCCAATCTGAAAGATCACTTTCTGATCTAATATCAAAACTTAAATTAATTTCTTTAAAAACATTTAATAATGATGGGGGGGGTCTTAAATCTGAATTAACAGAAAAACAAAGACCGTTTGCTTGATTTTCTCCGTGATAAGGATCTTGACCTATAATTACAACCTTAATACTATCTAGAGAACACTTATTAAAAGCTGAGAAAATGAATCTTTTTTGAGGATAACAATCTTTAGAATCATACTCTTTTTCTACAAAGTTAATAAGTTGTAAAAAATATTTTTTATTAAACTCACTATCTAATAATTTTAACCAACTTTTTTCGATATTTACCTTCAATGAATTTGACTATTTTTACAACATAAAATATAAATAATTACTTTGCCAATTCCCAAGAAAACTTTAGAGGATTTAGAATTCAATCTGGTTATAGATTCAATATCAAAATATTGTGTTACTTCCTTAGGGAAAGACCTATTAAGAGACTTAGCGCCTCAATATGAATTTAATGATATTGATTTTTCACTAAATTTAGTTTCTGAATATTTATCTTCTCTAGAAAATGACAATAACTTTCCTAATCATGGTTTCGAAAGTATTTCAAAAGATTTGAAAATTATAGAAATTGAAAACAGCCAACTCGAGATCGAATCATTTAGAAAAATAAAGATTGTTGTAGAGCTCACTATTTCTCATATTAAATTTTTAAAAAAGTTTAAAGACTACTATAGAAATATTTATTTATTAATTGAACATTTAGAAGTTGAAAAAAATATTATTTCAGAAATTAATTCTGTAATTGATAAATTTGGTTTTATAAAAGATAATGCTTCTATAGATTTATCAGAGATTAGAAAGGGGATTAATACCACTAAATCAAAAATCAGACAATCTTTCTCAACAGCTCTTTCTTCTTATAACGCTTCTGGTTATTTAGATGAGATTAAAGAGTCTACTATTGACAATAGACGTGTTTTAGCAGTTAAAGCTATGTACAGACGTAAAGTTAGGGGGCAAATGATGGGAAGCTCTAAAACAGGAAGTATTGTTTATATAGAGCCACAAGAAACTTTAGTACAAAGTAGAAAGTTACAAGATTTATTATATGATGAAGATCAAGAGGTTAAAAGAATATTAAAAGAATTAACAAGCTTTTTAAGACCTCATTTACTTACACTTAATAAGTATCAAAGTTATTTAGCTGAAATCGATGTGATTTATTCAAAAGCTAAGTATGCTTATGAAATTAACGGTATAAAGCCAAATGTATCAAGAGATAAAGTTATATTTCTTAAAAACGCTTTTCACCCCCTACTCTATTGTAATAATAAAAAATTAGATGTAAAAACTTATTCTCAAACAATAGAGTTGAGTAAGGGTAATAGAATTATAGTCATTTCAGGTCCTAATGCAGGTGGTAAAAGCATAACTCTTAAAACAATTGGATTACTTCAGTTAATGATTCAATCTGGCATTTTAGTTCCTGTTCACCAACAGAGTGAAATGTCAGTATTTCAAAATATAATTTCAGATATTGGAGATAACCAGTCTATAGAAAATCAATTAAGCACATATAGTTATAGACTGAAAAACATGAACAATTTTCTTCGAAAATGTAATTCTGAAACTCTTTTTTTGATAGATGAGTTTGGTACAGGTTCTGATCCAGAACTAGGAGGTGCACTAGCAGAAATCTTTCTTGAAGTTTTTTATGAAAGAGAAAGTTTTGGGGTAATTACTACTCACTACTCTAACTTAAAGTTATTAGCAGATGAGCTTCCAAATATGTCAAACGCAAATATGCAGTTTAATGATAAAACACTAGAACCTACTTTTAATTTGATAGTAGGTCAAGCCGGAAGTTCATTTACTTTTGAAGTAGCTCAAAAAAATGGCATTCCTTACAGTATAATTAATAGAGCTAAGAAAAAAATTGAAAGAGGAAAAGTCAGGTTTGATGCTACTATTGCAAAATTGCAGAAACAGAGATTAGAGCTAGATAAAACTACAAACTCATTAAAGGATGAGGAAAGTAAGTTTAGAAAAGAAAATGAAAAGTTAAATATTACAAATGACAAGGTAAAGTCAAAGCTTATTAATTATCAAGAGTTATTTGATAGTAATCAAAGAATGATAGTAGCTGGAAATAAATTAAATGAAATTGCTCAGCGTTATTTTAATGATAATAAAAAAAGAAATCTTATTTCAGAAGTATTAAATTTAGTAGATACTTTAAATTCTAAGAGAAAAAAAATTAATTTTTCTAAAGCTAAATTAGATAGAAATAAAAATAAAAAGACTCAAGAAATATTAAATAAGGAACTTATAGTTATTAGAAAAGACAAGAAAATTAATAAATCTAAAACCCTAGTTAAAAAGAAAGTTTTAGTCGAACTTAAGCTTGGAGATAATGTCAGATTAGAAGACAGTAAATCTATTGGAACGATAGACAAAATTGAAAAAAATAAAGCCATAGTTAATTATGGAACTTTTACTACTAAAGTTGATTTAAACCGTTTAGAATACGTCAAATGATAGAAAGAAAAGAGCTTGTTGTTTATTATGATGGTGTCTGTGGTTTATGTGATTTCTTTGTGAATATTTTAATTAAAATTGATTCAAAAGGAATTCTTAAATTTTCATCGTTACAGGGTAATTCAGGTCAAAAATTATTAAGTAATTTAACCTTTGATAAAAAGGAATTAGATACAGTGCTTTTTAGAACAAATGATCAAGTTTACACTAGGTCAACTGCAGTATTTAAAATAATTAAATCGATTGGAGGAATATGGCGTTTATTTTTACTTTTTGATTTATTACCTACTTCATTCAATGATTTTATTTATAGAAAAATTTCTATAAACAGATACAAGCTATTTGGCAAACTTGATCGTTGTGATATTTCTAAATTTAATAAACCTGGTCAGTTTATTGATTAATTTTATCCTTACTGCGTTTTAAAAGAATAAACAATAGAGTAACTACTATTCACTCCGTCTGATGTTTTGACTCTCCAGTAATACGTAGTGGCAGCTTCTAGAGCGACACTAGCCGTCTTTTCTGTTAAGTTTGTTAGTGCTGTCGCTGGTGTTTGTTTTCCATCTGTAGTATCTACATAAAGTGTATACTTAAGAGTGTCTCCAGTATCTGGATCACTACCATCCCAAGTGAAAGCGACCTTACCATCCCCATCTCTTGTGATTGTCGATCCTGAGGTTGGTGTTTTAAGATCTGCTGGAAAGGGAGCGTAATTAACAACTCCTGTGCCTGCTAAATAAAACTTCCAAGTATCACTAGCTGTGTTGGTGGTGCTAGCTGTACTTTTTGATGTGATGTTCCAAGAGTATGGAACGCCTTTATCTAAAGTGGCTTTAGTAGTTGTGGTTGACAAGCCTGTTTTGTTTGTAGCTGTACTGGTGTTTAAATCAGTAATCTTAAGATCATAAGTATTAGTATCTGCCGAGGCGCCCCAAGTGAAAGTTACCTCACTCTTCGTATCAGAAACACTCGTTCCTGTCTCACAAGTCTTGTTGTTAGCAGGAGCTGATAGTGTTGATTTTCCTGGTGGATTGACAACATTACCACCACCACCACCTGAACCTCCACCTCCATCATCATCGCCACCACCGCCACCACAGCTTACTAGAGTCAGAGTGAATAGAAAACTAAAGTATTTTAATATGTGTCTCATCTTTTTACAATTTTAAATGTTTTTCTAACGGTTGTTCCTTGCATAACCACTATATAAGTTCCTGTAATTTGTCTAGATAGATTAATACTTGTTTTTCTAGAGAAGTCCTGAATTTGCTGTTCTTTAGAATAAATAAGGTCACCCTTCTCACTAAACACACTCACTAGAACTCTAGTGTCTTCACCCGAGACGTGAACACTCACATCCTCTTTCGTTGGATTAGGATAATAATGAATGTCTTCTGAGATAAAGATCTCTTTCTCTATCACGCCTTGACAGTCTAGGTTTGTGCTTATCTTAATAATACTAAGACCTGTTGGAAGAATCGTGTTAAAGTTGTTGTTCTTCACTTCAAACCTTTCGCCATTCACTTCTATGTTATAACTCTTAGAACCTGCTAGTTGAATGCTGGTTGTTCTCTTATCATTATCCACATCTATAAACGCTGATAAAGCTAGAGGTTCACCAATCACCACTTCAAAACACTGCTGGTAATCAGCCTGTCCAGTTACTGCAAAGCAAACCGTGTAGGTTCCTTTAGCAAGACCCGTTACAGAAGCAGTTTTGTTATCACCAGTAATTGTTATAGGATCATCTTTCCCTGTAACAGTAATACTATAATCATAAGAAGCATCCTCAATACTTAAACCAATAGATCCATCAGTAGTGCCAATACAACTGGCACTAATAACCGATACCTTGTTGTTGTTAGCTGGTAAATTGAATACTGTACACCCTTTAAAATCTACTATATCACCTTTTGGGGTATTAGGACAATCATCTACATCGTTTAAAACACCGTCCTCATCCAAATCATTATTATTAACTAAACTATAAGCTCGAACAGTTCCTTTATTACTGTCATGTCCTAAAGCGCCCACTGCTAGAGTGACCCCATCACTAGACATAGAAACAGAATAACCTTGTTTATCACCAGTCTCACCATCCAATCCTTCTGATGAAGAGGTTCTGTACAATGAATTATCTTCTCCATCAATATCATTACCTATTTGAATCCAAGTACTTATTTTATTTAAAGTAACAGATCCTTTATTAACTGACCCTGCTTTCTCACCTGGGATATTGTAAATTCTTACGGTTCCTTTATTCTCCATATGTCCGTAAGCTCCTACGGCTAAAGTCATACCATTACTAGACAGTGAAACTGACCAGCCTTGATAATCGTTAGCTGCCTCACCATCTAAATCCTCACCAACTTGATTCCAAGTGGAAGAAGCATATCTATAGACTTTAGCAGTTCCTTTATTATTGTCATGACCATAAGCTCCTACTGCAAGGGTGGTTCCCCTAGCTGATAATGAGATCGAGTTACCAAGATAATCCTCGGCATCAGTACCTAAAATATCCTCCCCTAACTTATTCCAAGTGGTAGAATCATATTTATAAACACTAGCTGAGCCTTTATTTGAAAACACGCCTGTTGCTCCAATAGCAAGAGTTTGTCCGTCTCCAGACAAGGATACTGATCTACCGAAATAGCCGTTATTAAAAACACCATCAATATCAACACCCTTTTGAATCCAACTACTAGTACCATATTGATAAATACGGACGGTTCCTTTATTACTATCGTGACCGTAAGCACCCACAGCTAAAGTTCTTCCATCTTTTGATAATGAAACAGAACTTCCATGATAATCATTGGCATCCGCTCCATCTAAATCAGTACCTACTTGATACCAAACATTATCTTCTGAAAATTCATAGACTCTAACTGTCCCCTTATTATTGTCATGTCCAGTAGCACCTACAGCTAAAGTAAGTCCATCATTAGATAGAGATACTGAGAATCCTTGGAAATCGTTAACCTCAGCTCCATCAATATCACTACCCATTTGAGTCCAAGTATTAGCTTCTATTTTATAAACTCTCACGGTTCCTTTTTTACCGTCATGTTCTTTGGCTCCAATAGCCATAATAGTAGCATTTTCATTCCAGGAAATACTCTGACCTTGGTAATCACCGGACTCTCCATCGAGATCCAACCCTAATTTATCTTGTTCATCTGAAAAACCATCGGCTATTTTAATAGTTACTTTCTTTTCAAAAGAATCTAAAGCTCCATCATTAACTTTATATGCAAAGGAATCATCTCCTACATAATCAGTATTTGGCACATAATTAAGTAGGTACTGAGTTAATGTTTTTGGAATATCTGAAGCTATTATATCCGTACCATTGTCTTGAAGTATGCCATTTTCTGGTAAAGAGATAACAATATAATCTAAAGGATCAAAATCATAATCTTTAGCGATTAAAGGAATTAAAGTGTTTGTATTTATAATCGTAGCTGCAGAGATGTCCAGTGCTATTGGTGCATCATTTACATTTGTAATTATAATTGAAACAGTTCCAGGATTACTTTCGTTTTCTCCATCGATTGCTTTAAAAGTAAAACTGTCTGAATTCTCTGAATCTAAATTACTGAAATACGATATATCAGTGCCTTCAATAGTCGTACCGGCTGTAACAACCTTATTATTATTTCCAGGATCAACTAACGTTCCATTTAAAGGAACAGTATGGATTTTGAACTTTTCTATTGAAGTACCATCAGCCTTTTCACCTAATAAGGTAATTGTAATCGTTTTTTGTTCTTCTACAGTAACTGTTTGAGATTTTGCAACAGCACTTGGACTGTCATTCACTAAATTATATACTCTGACCGTTCCTTTTCCACTATCGTGATAATAAGCACCCACTGCTAAGGTGGTTCCATCTGAGGATAAAGAAACAGATGCCCCTTGGTAATCATTAGCTGCTGCTCCATCTAAATCGCTTCCTTGCTGAGACCAGGCAGTTCCGTTGTAGTTGTATATTCTGACCGTTCCTTTTCCACTATCGTGCGCATAAGCACCCACTGCTAAGGTAGTTCCATCTGAGGATAAAGAAACAGATACACCTTGTCCATCACCATCTCCTCCATCTAAATCAATTCCTTGCTGAGACCAGCTGCCTCCGCTATAGGTATATATCCTGACCGTTCCTTTAGAACCATCGTGACCATAAGCTCCCACTGCTAAGGTGGTTCCATCTGAGGATAAAGAAACAGAGTAGCCTTGGTAATCATTAGCTCCATCTAAATCGCTTCCTTGCTGAGACCAGCTGCTTCCGTTATAGGTATATATTCTGACCGTTCCTTTATTATTCACGTTCCCATAAGCTCCCACAGCTAATGTGGTCCCGTCAGAGGATAAAGAAACAGATTGGCCTTGGTAATCATTAGCTTCTGCTCCATCTAAATCACTTCCTTGCTGAGACCAGCTACCTTCGCTATAGGTATATATTCTGACCGTTCCTTTTCCACTATCGTGCGATAAAGCACCCACAGCTAAGGTGGTTCCATCAGAGGATAAAGAAACCGAGCTGCCTTGGCTATCACCAGCTTCTCCTTGCAAATCACTTCCTTGTTGAGACCAGGCAGTTCCGTTATAGGTATATATTCTGACCGTTCCTTTTTTATTATCATGACCAGAAGCTCCCACAGCTAAGGTGGTTCCATCTGAGGATAAAGAAACAGATCTGCCTTGGTAATCATTAGCTGCTCCTCCATCTAAATCACTTCCTTGTTGAGACCAGCTGCTTCCGTTATAGGTATATATTCTGACCGTTCCATTATCACTATCGTGCGCATAAGCACCTACTGCCATAACGCTGTGGTCTTCATTAAAAGTAACTGAGTTACCTTGGCTATCACCAGCTTCTGCTCCATCTATATCTGCGCCTATTTGATTTGCAGTTTCCAAGAATCCCTCAACAACTTTTATAGTTACTTTTTTAGTAGCTGAGTCTGTTCTTCCATCATTGACTTTAAAAGTAAAACTGTCTGTTCCTAAAAAATCGGCATTGGGGGTGTAAATCGCCATGTCTCCACTTAAAGTAACTTTTCCACTTGCTGGATCTGTAACTATTGAATAGGTTAAACTATCAAAGTCCAAATCACTGGCAACCAAATGAATCTTAGCATTATTGTTTTTTACTGTAGCTGCCGATACATCAGATGCTACCGGATCGAATGTTTCAGTATTTTGGTTATTTGTATTTAAGTTAACTAAATTATAAACTCTTACATGTCCGGCATAGTCTCCATTGCCACTGTTTAATATAGCTCCTATAGCCACAGTGGTTCCATTAGAAGATAATGAAACAGAGAAGCCTGAAGCATCACCATCGGCCTCACCATTAATATCTTTGCCTATTTGATACCAATTTTTTACACCCGTATTGTCTTCTGAAAACTTATAGATTTTTACTTGACCGGGTTTTGCTTCGTTGGTATCTACTTCTGCAGCTCCTATAGCCACAATAGTTCCATCAGAGGATAAAGAAACTGAGGAACCTGACTGATCATTAGCAGCCTCTCCATCAATGTCTGCGCCTAACTGAGTCCAAGCAGTTCCGTTATAATTATAAACTCTTACATGTCCGGCATAGTCTCCATTGCCACTGTTTAATATAGCTCCTATAGCCACAGTGGTTCCATTAGAAGACAAAGAAACAGAACTGCCTGAATAATCCCTTTCAGCTTCGCCATCTATATCAGCCCCTAATTGAATCCAAGCAGTTCCACTGTAATTGTAAACTCTTACATGTCCGGCAGAGTCTCCATTACCACCGTTTAATTCAGCTCCTATAGCTACAATTGTTCCATTAGAAGATAAAGAAACTGAGGAACCTGACTGATCTTCAGCCAATTCGCCATCTATATCTTCACCAAGTTGAGTCCAAGTATTTCCGTTGTAATTATAAACTCTCACATGACCAGAATTTTTTCCATTACCATCGTTACCATGGGCGCCTATAGCTAAAGTCATGCCATTAGAAGACAAAGAAACAGATTTGCCTGACCAATCACCATCAGCCTCACCATATATATCAGCACCTAACTGAGTCCACGCAGTTCCATTGTAATTGTAAACTCTTACCAGACCGACATTACCCATGTTTGATTTGCCATCATTTTCAAGTGCTCCTATAGCCACAGTCATGCCATTAGAAGACAAAGAAACAGAACTACCTGAATAATCCCCTTCAGCTTCACCATCTATATCTTCCCCTAGTTGAGTCCAAGAACTTCCGTTGTAATTATAAACTCTTACATGACCAGAATTAGTTCCATTGTCATCGTTTTGGTGGGCTCCTATTGCCATAATAGTATGGTCTTCATTAAAAGAAACTGAGTGTCCTGATGAATCACCAGCAGCCTCGCCATCTATATCTCCTCCTATTTGAGTGGCAGTTTCCAGGAATTTCTCAACAACTTTTATAGTTACTTTTTTAATAGCTGAGTCTGCTCTTCCATCATTGACTTTATAAGCAAAACTGTCTGTTCCTAAAAAATCAGTACTGGGCGTGTAAATCACCGTGTCTCCACTTAAAATAGCTGTACCGCTTATTGGACCTGAAACGATTGAGTAGGTTAATTTATTAAAGTCCGAATCGCTAGCAACCAAATGAATCGACGCATTATTGTTTTTGACTGTAGCAGCTGATACATCAGATGCTATTGGATCATTAAAACCTCCTTCAAATATCTGTGCAACTCCAATAGCAGAGACTCTAGCATTTATTGATGTTTTATCATTTTTTGTAACAAATGCTACAATTTTCATTTTATCTTTGTTGTATGCTGCGGGTATTTCGTAGGTAAATGTTTGCTCAAAAATATCTCCTTTTTCAGTTTCTAAGGATGGTATCGCATCTCCTAGTGGATCTGTTAAAGAAACTCTCAATACATTATCATGTTCAAATCCAACTAAAGGATTAGATTCTCCGTATCCAAAATCAGCAAAGTTTTTTTGATCAGCAATTAAATCATCTTCTAATAAAAACACGCCTAATTTTAAATCAGAATAAGCAATACCAAATTTGGCTTTAACTTTAACCGTAATTTTTCTCTCATTTATAGACGATTCTATTAATACCCCTAGTGAAGAATAGCCATTAATAGCATTTAGGATCTGTGAATCACTTTCATTCCACTTAGTTGTTCTGTTTAAATTTACTGTTGGAAATCCTGAAATATTAAAGGCAGCCATCAGTTTATCTATTTTTGAATACTCAAATACATCTTCATAATGTGAAGCAACTCTAATAAATTGATCAGTTTCTCCCTCTAACTTATCTAGTTTATAAGCAACTCTTGGCGAATATCCAGACCAAGTCCCTGTATAATTTTCAACTAAAATGTTAGTTTTAAAAGTATCTGAATTTGGATTGTTTTCAGCATTAATTGAACCATTATCAGTAATATTCCAGTTTTTAGAACCAGTAAGAAAATCTCTTGATGTTGCATCACTATACTTACTAGAAATTGTGATTTCAATACCTGAATTAATCGAGTTATTCGAGGCTTGACTTAATAGAAAGATATCGTAGTTAGCTGTAGATAAATTAGCACCATTAAACATATCATTCATGCTAGTCACATTGGCTAGATTCCAATTGTTTCCAGATTTAGCAAGAGCTTGATTAAAAGCACTAGCTCCACTAAACATCCTGTTCATAGTAGTAACCGCAGCCGTATTCCAAGAGGATATATCTCTATTAAAAGGAGTAGCAGCAAACACGCTTTGCATATTAGTAACAGCAGCGGTATTCCAACTAGATATGTCTTGATTAAATTGGGTATTATAGAACATATAGTTCATCTTGGTAACTTTACTCACATCCCAAGAGGAAATATTCCCATTAAACACTCCAGAACCACTATCATTATTAAACATAGAATCCATGGTGGTAACCTCACCCACATCCCAACTACTTCCAACAGTATTAATATTTTGATTAAAAGCATGAGCATTCCTAAACATTCTATGCATATTAGTCACTAAAGCAGTATTCCAAGAAGTTATAACTCCGTTAAAAGCTTCGGCATCATTAAACATGGAGCTCATATCAGTAACTGCAGCAGTATTCCAAGAAGTTATATTTCCATTAAAAGCAGTCGCACTAGAAAACATGGAGCTCATATTAGTAACTGCAGCAGTATTCCATGAGCTTCCAGCAGTATTGATATTTTGATTAAAAGTAGTAGCGCTATTAAACATATATGACATATTAGTAACAGCAGCCGTATTCCAAGAGGATATATCTCTATTAAAAGGAGTAGCAGCAAACACGCCTTGCATATTAGTAACAGCAGCGGTATTCCAACTAGATATGTCTTGATTAAATTGGGTCTTATTGAACATATAGGACATACTTTGAACTTTAACGGTATTCCAATCGGAAATATCCCCATTAAACGCTCCAGAAGAACCATTATCATTATTAAACATTCCACTCATATCGGTCACATTACTCACATTCCAAGAATCTCCACTTGTGTTTATATCTCGATTAAAATCATGAGCATTCCTAAACATGCCGTTCATAGTAGTCACTGCTGCAGTATTCCAAGAAGTTATATTTCCGTTAAAATCTTGGGCATTTTTAAACGTACCTATCATATTAGTTATTGTACTAACATCCCAGTCACTTAAAGTGGTTCCTACTAAACTTGTACAACTATTAAAAGCATTAAACATATTAACTGCAAGAGAAAGATCTGGCTCATCAGTAGCTGGAATAGTTAAATTAGTAGCTCCTATAAAAGCATGATCAAAAGTTTCCCATTTTCCTTCTCCCCAATTTGTTATGGTTCTAATAAGTGTTCTAGAAGCATGACCATTCATGTACATCTCTCCAATGTCTTTTGCCGCATCGTTTACCGCAACGGTAATTGTTTTGGTTCCAGATGAACTATAAGTATGGGTTGGAAAAACGCCATCCGTATGGTCAGAACTAGAGTCATCTCCCCAATTAACGGAAATGCTAGTGTAATCTTTTAGTGGTAATTCGAAATCTCCACTTGAAATTTTCCAAGTTGAAATAAAATTTGAATTTTTTTGAGTGTTTTCGCCTATTACTAGTGCTTTATTAGCTCCTAAAGAACCAGCAGCACCTGGACTAGGTAAAGTTAGAGTGACATCGTTTTTTGCCGCATCTTGAATGAATGCCGTATTTAATGGAATTACTGCCAAACCGGAAGCTTCATCCGCCACATAAGCGTAATTACCCACCACCGTGACATCTTCAGCACTTCCATCTGTGTCCTTGTAAATTGGGGTTCCAGGATTTGCTTTGTCGGAAATATCTATAATAGCTAAACCGGAAGCTTGATCCGCTACATAAGCATAATTACCCACGACCGTGACACCAATAGCATATCCACTTGTGTCCTTGTAAACTGGGGTTCCAGGAACTAGTGGATTAGAAATGTCGATAATAGCCAAACCGGAATTATAATCCGCCACATAAGCGTAATTACCCACCACCGTGACACCAATAGCATATCCACTTGTGTCCTTGTAAACTGGGGTTCCAGGATTTGCTTTGTCGGAAATATCTATAATAGCTAAACCGGAATCTTGATCCGCTACATAAGCATAATTACCCAACACCGTGACATCTTCAGCACCTCCACTTGTGTCCATGTAAACTGGGTTTCCAGGATTTGCTTTGTCGGAAATATCTATAATAGCTAAACCGGAAGCTTGATCCGCTACATAAGCATAATTACCCACTACCGTGACATCATAAGCAAATCCACTTGTATCCATATAAACAGGGTTTCCAGGATTTGTTGGATCGGAAATATCTATAATAGCCAAACCGGAAGCTTCATCCGCCACATAAGCGTAATTACCAACGACCGTGACACCTTGAGCATTTCCACTTGTGTCCTTGTAAACTGGGGCTCCAGGACTAGTAGGATCGGAAATATCTATAACTGCCAAACCGGAAGCTTGAACCGCTACATAAGCGTAATTACCAACGACCGTGACATCCCAAGCATTTCCACTTGTGTCCCTATAAACTGGGGTTCCAGGACTTGGTACTGAAAGACCTAAAGAAGTGGTCGAAGTATAGTCTAAATCACTAGATGTATGCCCTGCAGCTACAGTATAATTAAAAGTTAAGGTATTAGTTCCTGTTCCAGAACTATAGTTTACTACGGCATCTGTATCACCAGTTTCAAGAGTTAGTTGTGGAATTCCTGTTACATTCACTACTTCGCTAAAAGCAACAGTAATTGGAATTACCTCACCTGTGTTATAAGTCCCATCTGCTTTAGTTGAAGTTACGTTACTAACTGTGGAAGAGTCTACACTACTTAAAACATTTAAAGTTATTCCTACAGTGTTGAAAGTACTTCCGCTAGCCGTTGCACTAATTGTTAAAGGATATGTTTTTATCTCTGTTATATCTAAGATTGTAAAATTAATTGTTAACTCTCCATTTGAGCTAATAGTACTGTTATTGTCAGGTGAATAAGAAAACGTAGTACCTATAGGGGCACCAGCTACTGACCATTCAGTCTGTTTATTATAATCTCCATATATTAAATATTTCAATTTAAACGTTCCACTTTCACCTTGTTTAACATCGATGGAAGATTGTTGAGGGTTTTTTAAGTAAAGCAATGGATTTTCTGATGAAAATTCTGATGAAAATACACCTCTACCATAAGTTGCTGCAAAAACTTTGAAATCATCTCTTATATCTAAATCTGTAACTCTAACGTTACTCATTCCGTTATAAGCCTGAGACCAGTTTGGGGAACTATCACTAAAATTCTTTGTGAACCAGACTCCTAGGTCTGTTCCGATGATAACTTCATTTGCAATAAGTGGATTTTGTAAGACTGTTCTAACTGGAATGTCCGGTAAGTCACCTTCTTTTGAAGACCAAGACTGTCCTGCGTCAGAAGAATAAAAAATATTTTTCACTCCATAATTATGAAAAGTGACAAAAATCTCATTTTCAGAGTTACCAAATTCAATATCTGAAACACTTCCTACAAATTCATCCGCTGTAATTTTCGACCATGTAACATTGTCGGCAGGATTTTTTATAATTGCTTTTAATAGATTTCCATCATCAAGTCCAATAAAAAGGTTTGAGCTGTTTGTTCCAAAAGGAGAAACAGTTAATGCAGAGATATTACTTGTTAAAAGCTCATTCTTTAGTAATTCTTTGGTCGGATTAAATTTTGAACCAAATTCGTCCCAATCATAAAATGCAGCGATAGTATAATTGCTGTCACTGTAGTTTGAGTAAAGAATACCTTCATTTGAGTCTAGAGCTTGAACATTAATAAAATCACCATTACTTCCGTTTTCGCTATTAATGGTTCTCATTTGGCTAGAGCTAAAATCCCAAACATCAATAGCTTTGTTATAAACGTAGTTGGTAATAAAATATGGTTTTGCAGGATTTTGAGAAAACATTGATGCCGCTCCATCTCCACCCGAAGCCATAGTTGCTTTACTAATACCGTTATTGTTGTTAGCTATTAATTGACTTCCGTTATCTTGGAGACCAGTGATTACTACATCAGTCAATCCGGCTATTGATAAACTATATTTTTGATAATTACTTATGTCATAACCATCAACACTTTTAGTTAAATCTTTAAACATTTCAGACGGAGCTACCCCCAAAGTGTAAATTTGACTGGTGTTAAGATTGTTGTTTCTAGAGCTTGCTGTTTCACTTAAATCAGTCTCTGTTTTACTAAAATAAATACCTCCATCATTTCCAAATACTTTTTTTGTAGAGTCAAAGTTACCAAATGCCATACCATGTTGATCAGCATGTATGTATTGTTGACCAAATCCACCATACCAATGTGAAAATTGTTTCCATGGGTCACTATTGTCCGTGCTAATAGCTGCAGATGTTGATTTAAATAGATTAATTCCCCCAACATAAATATGATCTGGATTATTGGGGTCAGAATCTAACATTAAATCATAAAAAGATTGTCCTCTAGTAAAATCATCAGCCGAAATCGCTCCATCTGCATCATTTGGTAATTGAATTTCTGTAGGAGCTGTAGCAAATTGATCTGTTGTTTTTAAAATTTTTACTTTTACTAGGTCATCTGAAGTTTGTGCTAATACATATATGTTGCCATTTGAAGCAATTTCTATCTCGGTTCTTTTACCTCCGCTTATTTCATGTTTAACACTAAAAGAGGTCACATTGTCATTTGATACTAAAATAGTTCCTCCACCACTCCCCCAGCCCTTGTTAGTGGTACTTCCCCATATTTTATTATCTGGAGCTACTTCTAAATCAATAACCGCGTAAACTTTATCATTAGAGTCTTTACCAATATCAATTTTTTCAAAACTTGTTCCTTCGTTTGTAGATTTATAAACTCCATAACTATTTTGACCGAGCCATCCCGAGCCATCATAACCCATACTAGAAGCTAATATTATTTCTGAACTTCCATTATTATCCCTAACTACTATATCATTTATATATATCAATCCGCTTTTCCCGTATCCACTTGTTCTTCCTCCAAAAATTCTTGCCCAGGTTTCTCCTCCGTCAGATGATTTCCATACGCCATTTCCTGGAGCATCTGAGGTGTATGATTCACCAGTTGACACATAAAATATCTGAGTATTATTAGGGTCATATGTGATGGATGAAACAGGAACATTTTCAGGAACTCCTGTTATTTTTTCCCATTGAGAACTTTCGCTTGAAATATTAGTGTTTTTGAAGAGGCCTCCAGTTACCCCTCCTGCAAATATAGTTTCGTCACTCGTATCATTAGGATCAAACATCATTCCTTTTGTTCTTCCTCCTACGTTATTTGGACCTCTTTCGTTCCATTTCATTGCTTCAGATTCTCCCGGAACACTTGATGCCTTATTAAATAAACCTCTTGATTCTATTATTTCATCTTGAAGTTTAATTAGTTTTTCAGGAAGAGGTCTTCCTTGAATTGGATCAATAGAAAGTTCCCAAATTCGCTCATAATATTTATTAGGAGGGAGTTCTATTTCTCTTCTTTCAGCTTTTGAAAGTTTATGTGTTTCTTTAAATGGACTATTTTTTAAATTTTCTTTATGAATAGATTTTTTAACAGAAACAGAAATTGAACTAAAATTGAACAAAAAGATCATCATTATAGATGAAAGAAAAGTCAGGAGGAGTTGTTTGTGAATTTTTTGCATACTTAAATTTAGTAAATATTTTTCAAAAATATTTATTTAGATAATGTTGTTTGATTAAAAGTAGTTAACAATTACATAAAAATTCATGACTATCAAATTATTATTTGATAATTAATATAACTTTAAAGTATTATTATAAAAAACGACTTACTTGAGTTTTATATCTGTTGGATTGATATAGCTACTGTAGATTAAAACTAATCTTTAAGTTCATTGTAATCTCTAAAATAGTTAAGACTTACTTTTTTCGGAATTTATTTACAAGCATAGATACAGTAGCATCTCCTGTTACATTAACAACTGTTCTACACATATCTAAAGGTCTGTCAATTGCAAAAATTAAAGCAAGGCCAGCTTCAGGAATCCCTGCTTGAGCAAGAACAATTACAAGCATAACCATTCCTGCACCAGGAACTGCTGCTGAACCGATAGATGCCAAAGTAGCAGTGGTTACGATTCCAAGTTGTGCATATATACTAAGGTCCATTCCAAAAGCTTGTGCAATAAATACAGCTGCTACTGCTTGATAAAGGCTTGTGCCGTCCATATTTATTGTGGCGCCTATAGGTAGAACAAAACTACTAACTTCTTCATCTACATCTAAGTGATCTTGAACTCTTTCCATGGTCACAGGAAGTGTGGCTGCACTTGAACTTGTTGAAAATGCTAAAAGTTGAGCTGGCGATATTCCTTTAAGAAAATAAGATGGACTTTTACCGGTAAATACTTTTACTAGTAGTATGTAAATACAGATCATCATTAAAAGTCCAAACAATACGGTTAAACCGTATAGTCCTAATGCTTTAAATAGGTCTAAACTTGGTGCTTCAACCACAAGAGCAGCAAGAAGAGCGAAAACTCCATATGGAGCAGCCAGCATTATGAGATCAATAATTTTTAAAATAACCTCATTAAATGAATCAAAAAAATCTTTAACAGGTTTAGATTTTTTTGAAGGTATTAGAATCATAGAAATTCCAAAAAGAATAGCAAAAAATATAACCTGTAACATATTTCTATTATCACTTGTAGCACTAACTATGTTTGAAGGAACTAAATCAACAAGAGGTTGAAGAGGACCTGCGTTTTTTTGATTATTAGCAGCTGAAATTTTATCATCTGCGCTGTCAGAATAAGATAAAAGAAGTTCTTCTCTAGTTTGATCAGAAATAGAATTCCCTGGTTTAATGATATTTACACTAACTAAGCCAATAATAACGGCCATTAATGTAGTGCACAGGTATATAAATATTGTTCTACCACCCATTGATGAAAGTTTTGACAAATCTTTTAGGTCAGAAACTCCTTTGATTAGTGATGCTAGTATTAATGGAACAGCTATTAGTTTTAATGAATTAATGAATATTGTTCCAAATGGTTTTATCCAATTAGAGATAAAGATTTTCCCCCCTTCAATATTTGTTAATATTAGGGCAAAAATTACACCTAAGAACATTCCTAGAATAATTTGCCAGTGCAGGGCTAGTTTTTTCATTAAAGTTTTATTGTACGATTAATTAAGTAAAAATCTACCAGAACTAAAGCAGCCATTGCTTCTACAATAGGAACTGCTCTAGGAACAACACAAGGATCGTGACGACCTTTTCCAGTCATTTCAACAACATTGTTTTTAGAATCAATGGTCTTTTGAGCTTTCATAATTGTTGCTACAGGCTTAAAAGCTACATTAAAATAAATATCCATCCCATTGCTAATTCCTCCTTGAATTCCTCCAGAATTATTAGTTTTAGTCTTTCCATCTGAGTTAAATGAATCATTATGTTCACTTCCTTTTAATTCAGTTCCTTCAAAACCACTACCATATTCAAATCCTTTTACAGCATTTATAGAAAGCATTGCTTTTCCAAGATCAGCATGTAATTTATCAAATACTGGTTCTCCTAATCCTACTGGTGTGTTTTCTATTACACAACTCACCACACCTCCAATTGTATCTCCTTCTTTTCTAATCTCTTTTATGAATTTCTCCATAGATGCTGCAGTATTTGGGTCAGCGCATCTAACTGGATTATTTTCGATTTCTGAAAAATCTAATTCAGAATAATGTTTATTTATTTTTATATCACCAACAGAGGATACAAAAGCAGTTATTTTTACATCTGATAATATCTGTTTAGCTATCGCTCCCGCTGCAACTCTACATGCAGTTTCTCTAGCAGAACTCCTGCCACCACCTCTATAATCTCTATGGCCATATTTTTTATCATATACATAGTCTGCATGAGAAGGTCTATAAGTATCTTTTATATGAGAATAATCTTTTGACTTTTGATCTGTATTATGAATTAAAAAACCAATTGAAGTTCCAGTTGTTACACCTTCAAAAATTCCAGAATAGAAGGTTACACTATCTGGTTCTTTTCTTTGAGTAACAATAGCAGATTGACCAGGTTTTCTTCTGTTCATTTCAACTTCAATTGCATTGAAATCTATTTTTAGTCCAGATGGACATCCATCAATCACCCCACCTAACGCAGGACCATGAGATTCTCCAAAAGTTGTTAATTTAAAAATATTTCCAAAAGAGTTTCCTGCCATTTTATAATTTTAAAACAAAAATAGGTCTAATATTTATTATAGAAAAACTTGATAAATTATTATCGAGATTTTTATTTTAATTAAACACTCTTAAATCAAGTATGTACTATTTCCAATATTTCAGCTTGCTAGTTTTTCCAATACCAGGATTAAATCCGTTAGTTGGATCTAATTTTTTATAAAATTTTGATAGTGATGGTTTTGCGAAATATTCATGACCAACATTATGTTCCGCTGGATATTCAGCGCCTCTAGCATCAAACGTTTTTAATAATTTCTTTTTTAGCGCATCAGCATCTACTCCTTTTTTAACAATATAATTTTGATGTAATACATGACAAAATAAGTGTCCATAATATAATTTCATTTCTAATAAATCATCAATTTCTGGCGGTAATTTCTCAAACCAATCTTTTTCATTTCTAGGAAAAGCAATGTCCATAGACATCATTGCCCCTGATTTATTTTTATTTAGTACGTGATAACGACCTACGGCGCTAGCAGCTACAAATCGATGTAAGATTGCCTTTTTAGCTTCATTTTCAGTACATTCAAAAAAATTACCTTCATTTTCTTTAAAGAATTTTTCAAAGTATGATTTTGCTTCGTCAATTCCCTTATTAGACATTTCAATTACCCAATGATGCTCATACCGATCTCTATATTCCTCCATTCTTTTAGGAAGGTGATTAGGCCAAAAATTACTTAAAAACTGCATTAGTTTGTCTGAAAAATTATCAGGAAGGAATTTGAATTTTTTAGATAGGAGATCTACTTTTCGTTTGATATCAAATAATTTTGGAATAAAACTAGGTCCCATTTTATCAATCGCTATAAAAGTGTCTTTGCTATATTTTTTAGCAGCATCATAACAGTCTCTGTGTAGATACTCACCTGAGGTTGGAAGATTTTTAAACTTTGATAATATATCTCTACGAATTTTACCTAAAACATATGAACTATTGGTGCCAACATAAAACACCTGTTGACGTTTTGGTATAGGATAAGTGTCTAGTCTTACAGCGAAAACAGCAATTTTTCCTGCACATCCTGAGGCTCCATGTAAGCGTCGTCCATCTGCATTATAACGTGCAGGTGTATTTGCATCAATATCTCGAACTCGTTTATGATATTCGTTGTCTGACGCTAGCTTTTCAGGAAATTGTATCTGATTTTTTTTATAATTATTAGTTTGTAAATTATTTAAAATTTCTTCAGGTTTATCGCCAAGTTCAATACCTAAATCATTTACTAGAACTAACTCACCTTGTAAATTAATTTGTGCATAAAGTGAAAGCTCTGTATAGGCTGGACCTCTTTTTACTAATGCTCCACCTGAGTTATTGCAAACACCTCCAACAATTGAAGCCCCTATACAAGACGAACCAATGACTGAATGGGGTTCCCTTCCGTAGGGTGCTAATTTATTTTCTAGCCCAAATAATGTACTCCCTGAAAACCCTATAATCTGTTTCCCCTCATTTATAATTTGTATCTCATCAATACGCATGGTACTTATAATCACAATAGGACGATCATAATCGTTACCATTAGGGGTAGATCCACCTGTTAAACCTGTGTTAGCAGCTTGCATAATAACAATAACATCTGCTTTGACACAAATTTGTAGAATCTGCCAAGTTTCAAGTAATGTTCCTGGTTTAGCAACCGCTAACGCTTCTCCTTCACCATATCGCCACCCTTTACTATATTTTTCTTTACTCCATTGAGCGGTAAGTATATATTTATCGCCAGTAATGGTTTTTAAATCAGTAATTAGTATACTATTAAAGTTCATTTTGTAAAATTAAACAATTAAAAATATTATATATTTGCGAAAATTAATTTTATTAATAATTTCATGAAAAAACTTCTACTACTTTCTTTATTATCATTATTTATTTTCAGTTGCTCTAATACAAGCACATTCACTTTAGAAGCTACAACAGATCATGAAAATGATTTAAAAGTCTTATTGATTAAAATTGGAGATGACAATCGTCCTAAGGCTATTGATTCTACAAATGTATTTGAAGGTAAATTTTCTTTTTCAGATTCTATAGCTATTCCTGAAATGCATTACATTGTATTTGATAAACAAAGAGAAAATCTTCCTGTAGTATTAGAACCAGGAAAAATAACAATTAAAATATATAAGGATAGCATTAAAGCATCTAAAGTTTCAGGTACTAAATCAAATTTAGACTTTGCAATGTACATGAATGAAACTACTGATTTATATACTGAATTAAGTAAAATTCAATTTGAAATTAGAAGTGCTAATATTGAAAGAGATTCAATGGTTGTTGATGATTTAAATGATCAATTTGAATCAATGAAAACAAAATTAACTGATTATGAATTGAATTTTATTAAAGTAAATAATGATTCTTATTTATCTACCCTTATCCTTCAAAGAATGGTAATGCAACAAGAAATTAAAATTGAGGATGCTGAGGAATTGTTTAATAGTTTTACTGAAATAATAAAAAAAACTAAGTCCTCTGTAGAAACTAAAAAAAATATAGAATTAATTAAAGAGTCATTAAAAGAATCTCCTACTATTGGATCATTAGCTCCTAAATTTAGTGGTCCTAGTTTAGATGGTACCAGTATTGCATTGGATGATGTTAAATCAAAAGTGATTATGATTGACTTTTGGGCCTCTTGGTGTGCCCCTTGCAGAGTTGAAAATCCATTTTTAGTTTACCTTAACACTAAATATAATACAGATCAGTTTCAAGTAGTTGGAGTTTCACTAGATAGAGAAAGAGAAAAATGGATTTCTGCAATAGAATCTGATTTTTTAGATAATTGGATTCATGTCTCGAATTTAAAATTTTGGGCAGAACCAATTGGTAAGCTTTACAATGTTAGACAAATGCCAACAACCTTTATTTTAGATGAAAATAAAAGGGTAATAGGTATGAATTTGAAAGGAAAAGAATTAGATAAACTTATCTCAAAACAGTTGTCTCTTTAATTTTTAAAAAGATTTTTTTTATAGCTTACAAATATTATAATTGGACTTATTAGCAGAGCTACAATCCACGTATCGTTTATTAATATTGAGGGATTAATTAAAATTGTTATTAGTAATCCGGCAATTGCTCCTCCAAAGTGTGCAGTATGTCCAACGTTTCCTAAACTCTTTTGCATTCCATAAATACTATAAAGCAAATACCCAATTCCAAAAACATATGCAGGTAAGGGTATAGGAAAAAAGATAAGTGCTAACTTCATTTGTGGATATAGTAAAATTGAGGAGTAAACTATACCTGTCACTGCCCCACTTGCTCCTACCGCAGAATAGTAAGGTTCATTTTTATGAAACTTTAAAGCAAAGTAATTCCCAAAATACAAACTACTAAAATAAATAATAACATAGTAAAGAGATCCTACTCTTCCTAGGACAACATCGGAAAATACATATAACGTAAATAGGTTAAGTGCTAAATGAGAAAAATCAACATGTAAAAAGCCAGAACTCCACATTCTAACTTTTTCTCCAAGATTAATTGAACTTATTTGAAATTTATATTTTTCAAAAAAAGAGTGATCTTTAAAGCCTTTGTAAGAAATAAGGCATGTAATTATTATGATTAAATATTTGATATTTATATTTTTTTTAAATATAAGTTCTTAAAATGAAAACCTAGAATAAAATTTGAGTTTTTTGATAATAATAAAGTTTACATAATTAAAAGTTGATTATTAATAATTAAATATCTTTACGATGATGAAATTTGTAACACATATTATAATCTACCCTTTTATTTTATTAATATCATGCCTTCCATTTAGAATTTTATATTTCTTTTCAGATATTACTTTTTACTTCCTTTACTATATAGTTAGGTACAGAAGAAAAGTTGTTAGATTTAATCTAGAAACCTCAAAGGTTTCTAAATCTAAAAAAGATTTAATTAGAATAGAAAAAGAGTTTTATAGACATATAACAGATGTCTTTTTTGAAATGTTTAAATTCTACGGTATTTCAAAAAAAGAAATTAAAAAAAGATTTTACTTAGAAAACTCTCATTTAATAGAAAACTTAGCTAAAAATAATAAAAATGCTATATTAATGGCTTCTCATCACGGAGGCTATGAGTGGTTTATGTCTATTAATTACCATGTCCCTCATCTTCCTTTTGCTATATACACTCCTCTTTCTAACAAGCATTTAGATAGTCTTGTTAAAAAAATAAGACTTAAACATGGTTCTAGATTGATTTCAAGATATGAAGCCACAAATTACATAACTACACAAATACAAGAAAAAAAGTTGTTTGTTTTTGGAATGGTAGCAGATCAATCTGCTCAAATAAGATCCTTTACTTATTGGAAGAGATTCTTAGGAGTTAAAGTTCCTGTTTTTACTGGTTCTGAGAGGATCGCTAAAAAACATAATATCCCTATACTATTTGTTAAAATGGTAAAAATTAAAAGAGGACATTATAAAGTTGTAGTTGAAATGCTTTCAGAATTTCCAAGAAAGCATAAAGATTTTGAAATAACTGACATGTATATTGACAGGGTTGAAAAACAAATTAGAGAAAATCCTGAATATTATTTTTGGACTCACAACAGATTTAAACATATGAATAAAGCTCCAAAAGAATAATTAGCTCAATTCTTTAATGTCATTTTTTATCTGGTTAACTAAGTTATTAGCCACATCTTCCGTCATTGCTTCACTGTATATTCTTATTATGGGTTCAGTATTTGATTTTCTTAAATGAACCCAACTTTTTTTAAAATCAATTTTCAAACCATCAATTTCATTAATGTTTTCATTTGAATATTTGCTTGCAAGGCTCTTTAATATATTATCTACATCAATTTTTTTAGAAAGGTTTATTTTTTCTTTAACCATGTAATATTTTGGATAAGTAGATAATAACTCACTTACTTTTATGTTTTTTTCAATTAGAAGAGATAGGAATAAGCCAATTCCAACAATTGAATCTCTTCCATAGTGACTTTCAGGATAAATAACTCCTCCATTACCCTCCCCTCCTATTACTGCATTACATTCCTTCATTTTACTTACAACATTAACCTCTCCAACGGCACTTGCAAAATAGGATTGTCCGTGTATTTCAGTAATATCTCTTAGTGCTCTTGTCGACGAAAGATTGGAAACAGTCATTCCGGGAGTTTTACTTAAAACATAGTCTGAACAAGCTACTAGAGTGTTTTCTTCTCCAAAAATTTCTCCGTTTTCACAAATAAAAACCAATCTGTCAACATCTGGATCAACAGCAATCCCTAAATCAGCATCTAGCTCAACTACTTTATTAGAAAGATCTAAAAGATTTTTTTTAAGTGGTTCTGGATTATGTGCAAAATGACCTGTTGGCTCACAGTGAATTGCTTCGAATTCAATGTTTAATTGTTTTAAAAGTAGAGGCACTATGATCCCCCCAGTTGAATTAACTCCATCAACTACAACTTTTAATTTAGATTCTTTTATACCGTCAGTATTAACAAGTTTAAGGTTTAAAACAGAATCTATATGAGTCTGCATGGAATCTTGGACTTTCTTTACAACTCCTAAACTGTAAACATCAGAAAAATCATAATTATTATTTTCTGAGATTGAAATAATTTTATTTCCATCACTAGCATTTAAAAACTCACCATTATTATCTAATAATTTTAAGGCATTCCACTCAGATGGATTATGACTTGCCGTAACAATAATTCCACCATCAGCATTTAACTGTGTAACCATTAATTCAACTGTTGGTGTAGTGGAAAGTCCTAAATCAAAAACATCAATACCTAAAGAAATTAAAGAATTTTGTACAAAACTTTGTATCATTTTCCCAGAAATTCTAGCATCCCTCCCTATAACAACTTTTAATTTATTTTTTTTAGAATTTTTTTTAAGCCACATCCCGTAAGCAGACCCGAATTTAACTGCGTCTATAGGGGTTAGGTTTTCGCCAACCTTACCTCCAATTGTTCCTCTAATTCCAGAAATAGATTTAATTAGTGTCATATAATTCAAATATACAATTTGAATAACTTTTTTGACTTACTTTTATTGAAATTTATCTGTATGAAATATAATTTTCAATATATTTTTTTATTCATTTTTCTAATTTTAATTGGATGTAAAAATAAAAGTTCAACAGAGTTATTTAAAAATGGTATAGTCGTATCTGCTAAAATTGAAGCGTCTAATGCTGGTATAGAAATTTTAAAAATTGGTGGTAATGCTTTTGATGCTATGATTGCTACTGATTTAGCTTTATCAGTTGTTTATCCCAACGCAGGAAATTTAGGAGGAGGAGGGTTTATGGTATACAGATTATCAAATGGAGATAATGGGACGTTAGACTTTAGAGAAAAATCTCCTTTAAGCTCTTTTGAAAATATGTTTTTAGATAAACTTGGTGATGAAATTCCTGATCTTAGTACAAAGGGAGCTTTAGCAGTTGCTGTCCCTGGAACAATCGCAGGGTTATTTGAGGTTTATAAAGAATTTGGTAGTATTTCTCTAGATTTAATCTTTCAACCTGCTATAGAATTAGCTGAAAATGGTTATAAACTAACTGCCAATCAAGCACAATCCTTAAACAATAACAGAAAAGAAATAATCGAACTAAATGGTTTTTTAGATTTATTTAAAAATAAATTTAATGAAGGAGATTTATTTGTTAATAAAGCGTTAGCAAAGACTTTAAGACGAATACTTAAAAATGGAAAAGACGAGTTTTATAAAGGTGAAACAGCTATTGAAATAGTTGACTACCTGAGTAAAAAGGGTGGTATTATTAAATTAGAAGATTTATCAATTTACAAACCAGTTTGGAGAAGTTCATTAGAAATAGAATATAAGGATTTGAAAATCATAACTATGGGTCCACCCTCAAGTGGAGGGGTTGTTCTTGGTCAAATATTAAAAATGATTGAACCATTTGATTTATCTAAACTAGGTCATAACAGTGAGGATTACATTCAGTTGTTAACTGAATCCGAGCGACGTTCATTTGCTGATAGAAGCAAATACTTAGGTGACCCTGATTTTAATTATATTCCAGTAAATGAGTTATTAAATGAAAATTACATAAAGTCTAGAATGGATGACTTTACTTTTGAAAGAGCAACTCAATCTATTTCTGTGTCATATGGAAATTTAAGCTTATTAGAAAGCAATGAAACAACTCATTATTCAATTGCAGATTCAATGGGTAACCTAGTTTCTGTTACTACCACTCTAAACGGTAATTACGGATCAAAATTATTTCCTCCAAACCTTGGGTTTTTTTTAAATAACGAAATGGATGATTTTTCAAAAAAGCCTGGATTACCAAATATGTATGGACTTATTGGAGGAAAAGTTAATTCTATTCAGCCAGAAAAGAGAATGTTAAGTTCAATGACACCAACAATAGTAGAAAAAAATAATAAACCATTTTTAGTTCTTGGTAGTCCTGGTGGTCCAACCATTATTACATCTGTTCTTCAAACCATATTAAATGTTAATGATTTTAAATTTAATATTCAAAACTCAGTAGATCTTCCAAGGTTTCATCACTTGTGGTTGCCAGATAAAATTTTTTACGAAAATGAGCTGCTAAATTCTGAGATTGAGAATTCATTAATAGAAAAAGGCTATAAACTGAACGTTAAGCCTAATGTTATAGGTAGAGTTGATGCTATTTATATTGATCAAGATGGAAATTTATTTGGAGGAGCGGATAAAAGAGGAGATGATAAATCAGTAGGTTTTTAATAAGAATAAATAATATAATCAGATTAAAATATTGTATTTTTCAACCTTGATTTTTTAATAAATGAAGGATGTAATTTCTGTAAATGGAGCTCGAGCTCATAATCTAAAAAACATAGATATTGATATTCCAAGAAATAAACTTGTTGTAATAACTGGTCTCTCTGGAAGTGGAAAATCGTCACTAGCTTTTGATACTATATATGCTGAGGGTCAACGTAGATATATTGAAACTTTCTCAGCTTATGCAAGACAATTTATAGGAGGATTAGAAAGACCAGATGTAGATAAAATTGATGGTCTGTCACCAGTCATTGCTATAGAACAAAAAACTACATCAAAAAACCCAAGATCAACTGTAGGCACTATAACAGAGTTGTATGACTACCTTAGGTTGTTTTATTCAAGAGTCGCAGATGCCTATAGTTATAATACTAATGAAAAAATGGTTAGTTATAGTGATGAAGAGATTATTAATTTAATTTTAGAAAACTATTTAAATCAAAAAATTACCATGCTTTCTCCTGTAATAAAGGGTAGAAAAGGGCACTACAGAGAGTTGTTTTCAACTATTCAAAAACAAGGTTTTTTAAAAGTAAGAATTGACGGAAAAATCACTGAACTAAAATCTAATATGAAATTGGATCGTTATAAGATTCATGATATTGAGATTGTTATTGATAGAATTCAAGTTAAAAATGATGAACATTCTTTAAAAAGATTAAAAGACAGTATAATTACCTGTATGTATCATGGCCAAAACTCATTAATAATTATTAATGAAGATGATCAAAACATAAGATATTTAAGCAGGAATTTAGTTTGTCCCACTACAGGTGTTTCATATGAAAAACCTGAACCTAATTCGTTTTCATTTAATTCCCCAAGAGGAATGTGTAAAAAATGTAATGGTTTAGGAAATGTTAATACTATCAATTTAAAAGCAGTTATTCCGGATGACAGCGTTTCTATTTATGCTGGAGGTATTATTCCTATTGGAACATTTAAAAGTAATTGGATTTTTAAGCAACTAGAAACTATATCAAGCAAGTATGATTTTGATTTAAAAGATCCTATTAATAAAATTCCTAAAATAGCTTTAGACGTTATTTTAAAGGGCGGGAATGAATCTTTTTCAGTCGAATCTAAGACCTTAGGATTGACAAGGAAATACCATATTGATTTTGAAGGAATTATACCATTTATTGAAGATCAATTTAATGATAATCATAGTGCAAGAATAAAGAGATGGGCAAAGGGTTTTATGGATAATATTGAATGTAAATCTTGTTTAGGTTCAAGACTTAATAAGGAGTCTAGAAACTTTTTTATTGAATCTAAAAGTATAAATGATTTAAGTAAAATGGATATTATAGAATTAAAAAAATGGTTTTCATTAATTAACTCTAAATTATCTAAAAGGAAACAGATAATTGCTTTAGAAATTGTTAAAGAAATAAATAAAAGGTTAGACTTTTTATTAAATGTAGGACTAGATTACCTTTCTCTAAACAGACCTTCAAAATCTCTTTCTGGTGGAGAATCTCAAAGAATTAGATTAGCTACTCAGATAGGTTCTCAGCTAGTCGGAGTTTTGTATATACTAGATGAACCTAGTATAGGTTTACATCAAAGAGATAATTCTAAATTAATTGACTCTTTAAAGAAATTAAGAGATTTAGGTAATTCTATTATTGTTGTTGAACATGATAAAGAAATAATGGAAAAATCTGACTATATAATTGATATAGGTCCTTATGCAGGAAAAAATGGAGGTGAAATAATTTTTCAAGGTACTTATTCAAATATGTTAAAGAATAACACCGTTACATCTGAGTATTTAAATGGAAAAAAAACCATATCTATTCCTAAAAAAAGAAGAACCTCTTCCAAGAAAATAAAACTAACAGGTTGTACAGGGAATAATTTAAAAAACATTAATGTAGAATTTCCATTAGGAATAATGATAGGAGTTACTGGAGTTTCTGGAAGTGGAAAGTCCACTTTAATCAATGAAACATTATATCCGATTTTAAATAATTATTTTTTTAACGGAGTAAAAGAACCTCTACCCTATCAAAAAATTATCGGGATCGATAATGTAGACAAAGTCATAGAGATTAATCAGTCTCCAATTGGAAGGACTCCTAGAAGTAATCCTGCAACTTACACAGGTTTATATAGTGACGTTAGAAATTTATTCACAATGACCCAAGAATCTTTAATTAGAGGATATAAGCCAGGAAGATTTAGTTTCAATGTTATAGGTGGAAGATGCGAAACTTGTCAAGGTGCAGGTTTAAGGAAAATAGAAATGAATTTCCTCCCTGATGTTTATATAAATTGTGATGATTGTCAAGGTAAGAGGTTCAATAGAGAAACGCTTGAAATTAGATATAAAGGAAAATCAATTTCTGATATTTTAAATATGACAATAAATGAAGGTTGTGATTTTTTTGAAAATTTTCCTAAAATTTTAAGAAAACTACAAACTCTAAAAGATGTGGGCTTAGGTTATGTTACATTAGGGCAACAATCCACAACTTTATCTGGGGGCGAAGCTCAAAGAATTAAATTGGCTAGTGAGCTTTCTAAAAAAGATACAGGAAACACATTGTATATCTTAGATGAACCAACTACAGGCTTACATTTTGAGGACATTAAAGTTTTATTAGAAATGATTAATAAGCTTGTAGACAAAGGGAATACAGTTATTATTATTGAACATAACATGGATGTAATTAAAACCGTAGATTATGTTATAGAAATTGGACCAAATGGAGGGAAATATGGTGGAGAAATTATTTTCAAAGGAAAGCCAGAGGATTTAATAAAAAATACAAAGAGTCCAACTGCAATGTATTTGAAAAAAGAATTAACTTAGGTAAATGCATAGAAAGAATTTAAAAGGTTGGAATGAAATAAAAACAAACGATTCTTGGTCGGTTTTTAAGATCATGGGTGAATTTGTTGATGGTTTTGAGAAGCTTAGTAAAATTGGACCTTGCGTATCTATATTTGGATCAGCGAGAACCCACAAGGATGATAAGTATTATAAACTAGCTACTGAAATAGCAGAAAAAATAGTTGAATTAGGTTTTGGTGTTATTACTGGTGGAGGACCAGGAATTATGGAAGCTGCTAATAAAGGAGCTAAATTAGCATTAGGCTCATCTGTTGGTCTGAATATAGATCTTCCTTTTGAACAGTCTGAGAATCCATACATAGATGAAGATAAATCTTTAGACTTTGATTATTTTTTTGTTAGAAAAGTAATGTTTATGAAATATGCGCAAGCTTTTGTAGTGATGCCAGGTGGTTTTGGCACTTTAGATGAACTTTTTGAAGCAATTACATTAATTCAGACAAAAAAAGCGGAAAAATTCCCAATTATTCTTGTAGGGAAATCATTTTGGGAAGGATGTTTAAAATGGATCAAAGAAGAACTTTCTGTAAATCATAAATACATCTCTGAAAAAGAGTTAGAACTAATATCTATTGTCGATGAAGCAGATGATGTTATAGAAATTCTCTCCAAATTTTATCTTAAAAAAAGAATAAAACCAAATTTTTAATTTTCTTATTAAATTGATTGTTTTATGACAAGGTATAGTTTTGTAATTCTCTTAATATTTACAAGTTTTTTATATTCTCAAAAAAATGAATATCTAATAAATGCTGAGTTTAATATTTTAGAAAAATCTATTAATATAAAGCAATCATTAAAGTTCAATAATAATACTGGAATAAATCTCAATGAAATTTTTATAAACGATTGGGCAAATTCTTATTCAAACGCAAATAGTCCATTAGGAAAACGACTTTCTGAAGAATATTCATTGAGCTTTCAAAGATCAACAAAAAATCAAAGAGGAAAAACTATTATAAATGAGGTTTATAATGATGAAAACAAAGTATTAACCTATCAGAGATTGCCATCAAACATTGATATATTAAAAATAAATTTAGATAAAACATTAGACGCTGGAGAATCAATTTATTTATACTTTAATTACCAAATAATTATTCCAGAAAGTGATTTTACTAAATATGGAATAAGTAAGGGAAATGATATTAATATTAGAGACTGGTTTTTAACAGTATCAAAATTTTTAAATGGAAAATGGTTAACCGAAAGCAATTTAGATTTAAATGATTTAAGTATTGATCCAAGTGAATTTAAATTTATAATATCATATCCTTTAGACTATGAGTTGGTTTCCGATTTACCCGTTTTAAGTAAATACAAAACTAATATTAACAACGTTTTTGAATCTAAAAAAGAAGTTAGAATGAACACAAGCGTTCTAATGCAGAAAAACTCATTATTTAAAGAATATAAAATAGGAGATAATATAGTAATTACAGATATAGATAACTATATCGTTAAACAAGATTCTCTTGTTAATAAGGTTTTTGGTTATGTGGATCAAAAACTAGGAGATAAATTAATGTTAAATAAATTAAAAGGATCCAATATTAATGTAGAATCGATTATAAACAAAACATTTAATTATGTTGAAAGTAAATTAGGTGATTATCCATTTAAAAAAATAATTTTATCAAAACATAATCAATCTAGAAAACCTATTTATGGAATTAATAATATTCCTAATATAATAAACCCTTTTGACGAGTCTTTTCTGTTTGAGTTTAATTTCTTGAAGCTTATTTTAACATCTTACTTAAGTGAAACTTTATCAATTCATATTAGAAAAAATTATTGGGAGAATGAAGGGATTGTAACCTATTTGCTAATAGATTATATTGAGAATTATTATCCAAATTTAAAATTAATTGGAAAATACTCAGAGTTGTCAATTATAAAAAATAGAATTTTTTCTGAATATAATTTTAATGAGCAATATCGATTGTTTGAGAACATCATTTCAAGTAGAAACATCAATCAACCAGTATTAACATCTTTGGATTCTTTAACTAGAATTAATCAAAAAATAATCAATCCTTACAAAACTGGCTTAGGATTCCAGATGTTAAGCCAATATTTAGGAATTGATTCTGTTAATTTATCTATAAAAGAGTACGTTAGGTTAAATAGTCTTAATAACATAAACTATGTGAGTTTAAAAGAGCTCTTTAAACTACAAAACAATAGTTCAAAGTGGTTTTTCAATGATTATTTGAAAAGTAAAACAAAAGGAGATTATTCTATCAAAAAAATTAGTTCAAATAAATCATTGAGCACTTACAAAATTTCAAAATCTAATGAAATCATAAACTTTCCTACAAAATTATCTTTCACAGAAAATAATAAAATAATAGATGAAAAATGGTTAATGTTTAAAAATAATGATACTATAATTTCATTTAAATACGTTCCTAATGCTTTTATAGAAATAAATAAAAATAAATTTGTTTCTGAGAAAAGTTATAAAAACAATATCTCATCTTTTGATAAATTTAAAAAACCAATAAAATTTGTTTTGTTTAATGATTTTGATAATCCCAAAAAAAATCAAATATATTATATGCCATTGGTAAATTATAACCTATATGATGGATTAATGCCTGGAATTCGTTTGTCTAATGCCACACCAATATTTAAACCCTTTACTTACAAGATTTCACCATACTTTTCTTCAAAACAAAATAAGGTATTAGGTAAATTAAATTTTAAATTCTTTAAATACCATACTAATAGAAAACTTTTTAGTAGTCAGTATTTTCTTGGTGCTTCTACTTTTCATTACAAAGAAGAGTTATCATATACTACTTTCAGTCCTTCTTTAACATTAACATTTAGAGAAAAAGATTTAAGGTCAAATCGTAGACAATTTGTTAATATAAGGTATATAAGTGTTTACAGAGAAGAAAATAATAATCAAAAAGAAAATCCAAATTATAATATATTTAATGCAAAATATATATTTTCAAATACTAATGGTGTAAAAGGATTAACATTTACAGCAAACCTTCAGCAAAGTAAAAATTTTTTAAAGAACACTTTTACTTTAAAGTTCAGAAAATACTATAAAAATAATCGACAATACAATTTACGCTTGTTTCTAGGGAAATTCTTATACAATTCAACATTAGATGATTATTATAGTTTTTCAACCTTCAGATCAAAAGACTATATGTATAATTATAATTTGATTGGAAGGTCTGAGTCAACAGGGCTTTTTAGTCAACAGTATATAGGTTCAGAGGGTGCATTGAAATCTAAAGTTTCTCCTGCTTATGCAAATGATATGATGTTATCTTTAAACACAGGAATTACATTATGGCAATGGGTGGAGGCTTATTCAGATTATGCCATTATTAAAAATGAAAATGAAAAATCCAAATTTGTATTTGATTCAGGAATTAGATTAAATTTATTAACTGACTACTTTGAGTTGTTTTTCCCAATCTATTCTAGTTTAGGAAACGAAACAACTCATTCTAACTATTTAGAAAAAATAAGATTTAAATTAACTTTTAGTCCAAAAACAATTTCAGGCTTAATTTCTAGAAGGTGGTTTTAATATCTAAATAGGAAAAATCTTCCATTTTATGTAAATTTGCATTTCTTTTAAAAAAACATGAAAGACAACCTAGATCTTAAAAAAGATATATCTTTTGAATCTTTTCAGAAACAAATTTTAGAAGATTATAAAACAATTGTTTTAAGTCGTGAAGCCAGTTTGTTAGGAAGAAGAGAGGTTTTAAGTGGAAAAGCAAAATTCGGAATATTTGGTGATGGAAAAGAATTGCCTCAAATTGCTATGGCTAAAGTTTTTCAAAATGGTGATTTCAGATCTGGATATTATAGGGACCAGACCTTTATGATGTCAATCAATGAATTATCACCAAAACAACTTTTTGCAGGTTTATACGCTAATACTGATATAAATGAAGAGCCTATGTCAGCAGGAAGACAAATGGGGGCTCATTTTAACACAGTAAGTTTAAATGAAGATGGAACATGGAAAGATCTTGTTAATCAAAAAAATTCAAGCTCTGATGTGTCTTGTACTGGGGCTCAAATGCCCAGATTATTAGGTTTAGCTCAAGCATCTAAATTATATAGAAAATTAAATTTTAAAAATTCTAATAAATTCTCTAAAAATGGAAATGAAATTGCTTGGGGAACTATAGGTAATGCTAGTACAAGCGAAGGTGTATTTTTTGAAGTTCTAAATGCAGCTGGTGTTCATCAAGTTCCAATGGTAATCAGTATCTGGGATGACGATTATGGTATTTCAGTAGAGAACAAAGATCAAACCATAAAACAAAGTATTTCTGAAGCTTTGTTAGGTTTTAAAAGAACTGATAAAAAATTAGGTTTTGAAATCCTTATTGTTAATGGCTGGGATTACCCGGAATTAATCAATACTTATCAAAAGGCTAATGATATTGCAAGAGATAATCATGTTCCGGTTATAATACATGTTAAAGAGCTTACACAACCATTAGGTCACTCATCTTCAGGGTCACATGAAAGGTATAAGTCTAAAGATCGACTTGCGTGGGAAAAAGAAAATGATTGTAATTTAAAAATGAGAAAATGGATTCTTGATAATGGTATTTCTAATGAATTATCACTTTTAGAGATTGAGAAAACATGTAAAGAAGATGTTAAAATTGCAAAATTTGAAGCTTGGAAAATTTATCTGGATCCCATTATAAATGATAGGATAAAATTGATAGGTTATTTGAACAAAATATGCTTTAATTTTCCAAATTTAGATCTTCAAAATTTAATTTTAGAATTAAATAACATAAAAGAACCAAATAACAAAGATTTATTATCTGTAGCTAGGAAGTTCTTGAGGTTATTAAGAAGATCAAAAAATAACAATATTGAGCTATTAAAAAAATGGGTCAAAGAATTTTCTCAATTGCAAAAAGAAAAGTATAATACAAAACTATACAACGAATATTCCACAAGTTATAACAATGTTAAGGAAGTAAAACCATTGTATAATGACTCTAATAAGATTGATGGGCGTCTAATAATTAGAAATAATTTTGATAAACTATTAAATAAGTATGATAACCTTTTGATTTTTGGGGAAGATAGTGGTAAGATTGGAGATGTGAACCAGGGACTTGAAGGATTACAAGATATTCATGGTGTTGATAGAGTTTCAGACAGAGGAATAAGAGAAGCTTCAATTATAGGTGAAGGAATAGGTTTAGCTTTGAGAGGATTTCGTCCAATTGCTGAAATTCAATACTTAGATTATTTATTATATGGTCTTCAGATTCTCAGTGATGATTTAGCAACCCTACATTATAGAACCTTTGGAAGGCAAATAGCCCCACTTATAATTAGGACTAGAGGGCATCGCCTTGAGGGAATATGGCATTCTGGATCTCCAATGGGTTCTTTATTATCTACTCTAAGAGGTATATTGATTTTAGTACCAAGGAATATGGTACAAGCAAGCGGAATGTACAATACACTTCTTAAATGTCAAGATCCTGCTGTAATAATTGAATCTCTTAACGGATATAGATTAAAAGAAGCAGAGCCAATAAACCTTTCAGAATTTACAATTCCTCTTGGAGTTGTTGAAAAGCTTAATACGGGAACTGATATAACAATTGTTTCTTATGGTTCAACTTTAAGGTTAGTAGAAAGAGCTGCTATAGAATTAGGGTCTTTAGAAATTAGTTGTGAAGTTATAGATGTGCAAACTTTAATACCGTTTGATAAGAACAAAGACATTTTAGAGAGTGTAAAAAAAACAAATAAGTTGTTAATTGTTGATGAAGATGTTCCTGGGGGAGCTTCTTCATATATATTACAAAAAGTATTACAAGAACAAGATGCTTTTAAATACCTAGATAGTAAACCTATAACTTTGACATCAAAGTCTCATAGGCCAGCTTATGGAACAGATGGAGATTATTTTTCAAAACCCTCAGTTGATGACATAATCGAAACTACTTATGAATTAATGAATGAGTACAATCCCAATAAATATCCTAAAATAAACTAATTCATTATTTGAATTAAAAGTTGCCTTAAAATATCTTTTTCAGAAGAATTACTCCCCCCTACTCCTTTACTTTTTAAATCACAATCTTTGATCAAACTGATTATTTTACTTATTTTTTTCATGGAATATAATTTAGATGCAATAATATAGTCTTTTACAAAAAATCTATTAATTCCCAAAATAGATGAAATATTATTGTCGGATTTATTGTTCAAGCTATGATATTGGAAAATTTGAATAAAATAGTTGAATAAAGAAGATAAAGTTAACTGTATAGGGTGTTGCTTGGAATTAGATGAAAGATAATAACTAATAGCTAAAGCCTTTGTTAAGTTTCCAGAACCAACAGCATTTCTTAGTTCAAAAATATTATAATCTTTACTTATTCCAATATTGTCTTGGATGTGCTGAGGTGAAATCTCTACATCTTTATTAGAACAAATGATTTTAAGTTTTTTTAGCTGATTAGTGATTTTATTTAAATCATTTCCTAAATAATCAACTAACATGTGGCAAGCTTTTAGACTGATTGAATAATTGTCAGATTTTAAATAATTACTAATCCAATCAGCAACTTTATTTTCATAAAGTTTCTTACATTCTAAAATAACGCCAAATTTTTGTACACTTTTAAATAATTTTTTTCTTTTATCTAGAGTTTTATTTCTAAAATTAAATATCAAAACTGTACTCAGCATAGGGTTTAACATATAGTCAGAAAGCTGTTCTATTTTTCTTGATAAATCTTGACCTTCTTTAACTATTATTACTTGGTATTTACTCATCATTGGATATCTCTTACAACATGAGATGATTTCATCTATAGATGTTTCTTTTGCATATAAAATTGTTTGATTAAAACTTTTTGCCTCTTCTTCTAATATGCTTTTCTCAAGTATATCTGAAATTAGATCAATGTAATAGGTTTCTTCCCCCATTAAAAAATATATAGGTGAGTAAACTTTATTCTTTATTTTAGATATTGTGCTATTAATTTCTTGTAAATTCATTAATAGTAAATAATTATGTTAAAACTAAATTTTCCAAGATTTGAATTTAAGCTAAAAACAAGAGATAATAAAACTTTTATCTTTGATATTTTGAGAAAAAAATTAATTTTATTAACCCCAGAAGAATGGGTTAGACAGCATGTTATTCATTTTTTAGTTTCAAAAAAAAACATTTCTATTACTCTTATTGGTATAGAAAAAAAGATTGTAATTAATAAAATGACAAAACGATTTGATTTAGTTGTTTTTGATAATAATGGAAAATCAAAGTTACTTATTGAATGTAAAGCTCCCTCTGTTAAAGTTGATAAAAAAGTTTTTGATCAAACTGCTATTTACAATAAAGAATTGGACTCAGAATACCTTATGATTACTAATGGTTTGTCTCATCTATATTTTAGATCGTTAAATAATTCTAAAAGCTATACTTTTATAAAAGATTTTCCACTTTAATGAAAATAGCTATCGTAATCCTAAATTGGAATGGAATTAAACTTTTAAAAGAGTTTTTACCTAGTGTTGTAAGTTATTCTGATGATAATCCAATTTATATAATAGACAACAAGTCAGACGACTTATCCGTTGATTTTATCAAAAAAAATTATCCTGATATAAATTTAATTTTAAATTCTAAAAATTTTGGATACGCTAAAGGCTATAATGAAGGTTTAAAGCAAGTAAAAGAGGAAGTTTATTGTTTGTTAAACAATGATGTTGAGGTTACTAAAGGGTGGTTAGTTCCGATTACAAATGAATTTGAATCAGACAAATCTTTAGTTGTTATTCAACCTAAGATTTTAGATTATAAAAACAAAAACAAATTCGAATATGCTGGTGCTGCGGGTGGGTTTATAGACTATTATGGTTACCCATATTGTAGAGGTCGAATTTTTGATGCAGTCGAAAATGACAATGGACAATATGATCAAGATGTTGATATTTTTTGGGCTTCAGGAGCCAGTTTTTTTATTAAAAGAGAAATGTTTAAAAAATTAAAAGGATTCGACGAAAATTTTTATAGTCACATGGAAGAGATTGATCTTTGTTGGAGAATAACAAATTTTAATCCAAATTTAAAGAAAAAATTTATTTACAAAAGTGTTGTTTATCATTTAGGAGGAGGTTCACTTAACTATAACGATCCTAAAAAGCTTTTTTACAATATTAGGAATCACTATTACATGGTGACTAAAAATATAAACACCTCTAATTTATCCTATTTTTTTGGATTGTCAAGATTGTCCATTATTGGCCAAATAAATATGTATCTATTATTTTATTATTTAATTACTTTTAAGTTTAAATTTATACGGATATTGTTTAAATTATTTAATTCTTCAGAATTTACTAAACAACATCGTAAATATTTTTATTTAAGTAAAAACAATAATACTCCTAAATACTACGTTATTAAGTCAATTATATACAATTATTTAATTCTTAAAAAAAGAAAATATTC
>Ga0209482_1000054_pt1 | contig 93270 bp, 87 predicted proteins | sample CoawatmetaG10DNA_FD_187512 | JGI IMG/M metagenome (GOLD analysis project Ga0209482, IMG submission 187512) | Marine microbial communities from the West Antarctic Peninsula - Coastal water metaG104-DNA (SPAdes) (version 2) | ecosystem: Environmental > Aquatic > Marine > Coastal ...
CCCCCTCCCCCGAACACCAAGCCCGCCAAGCCTCCTCGGTCGCCGCAGCTTCCCATTGCGCCTGGGCGGCGGCCATTTGGGTGCAGGCTTCCTTTCGGGCTGTTCTGCGCGCGTCGAGCGTCGCGCCGCTGGCAACGGCGCTCGACAGGCCACGCCGCGTCATCGGCGCGGGACGCAGCATGGCGTCCTGCGCCCACACCGCCTCGCGCGCTTGTTGGAGCAAGGCGCGCCGCGCCGCGAAGGAATCCTCGGTGCCTGCCGCCGGGTCGGGATCATCGAGATGCAGGAACATTTCGTTCCAAAACGCTACGATCGCTTCGGGCCGGTCGATCACGCAGAAGATGAACTCGATTTCGGTCAACTGGCGCAGAGCGAAATCGGCCGCGACGATGTCGCCGCGCAAGCGCGCCTGGCGTTCGACTTTAACCTTATTGGTGTAGTGCCGCATGAAATCGTCGTGGCGCTCGGCACCGGCGCGTGCGCGGTCTGCCTCGGACATGGATGCCGGGTTGCGCGCCTTGCACACCGGGCAATTCTCGGCGGCCTCGCGCTCGATCGTCGCGCGGTTGCGCGTGCCAGGGGCGAGGCCGGGCCCGCCATAGCGATCGGTCAGATGGTGGCGCAGGATGAACATCGTCAGCCGGTCATTATACCAGCGGCGTTCGCCGACCTGCTCGCCCTTGTGGAAGACCGGGACGGGCACGCCCTCGATCGCGCGTTCGATCGCGACATCGACCAGGCGCTGCACCCCGTGATCGAGCGCGGCGAGCCAGGCGGCGCGGAAGCTGTCGGCCCCCGGTTGTCGCCGGAGGTAATAGGCTCCCTCCGCGCTCATGTTGATGCGCCGGGCGGCGGCGGTGACCGACCCGGTTTCGGCGAGCGCGGCGATGAAGCCGCGCTGCCGCTCGGGCGTCCAGCCGTCATAGCGATATTTGCGGGGGACGGGCTCGAACGCGAGCACCGGGCGAGCGGTGGGGACGAGGTTCTGCATGTCCGCACATTTAACCGATATGGTTAGTGTAGGACAGTGCGCCCTAGCCAACCGCCGCCCAGCGCACTTCGCCTTGGCTCCACGAGAGGAAGGCGGCTTCGTCCATCGGCTGGGCGATGGCATAGCCCTGGATCACGTCGCAGCCGATGATGCGCAGGCTTCCTTTCGGGCCGCCGCTCGATCATCTGTTGCCGCCGCGCGACGCGCATCGCGCGAACCCCTTCGACAAGAATTCCCGTTCCGCCACCAACTGCCCGATCTTCGCGTGCAGCTTCGCGATCTCGATATCGCCTGCCACCCTGGCCGCGTCGCTCGCGCCCGAGAGGGTCGCCGCCATGCCGTCGATCGCCGGCCGCTTCAATTGCCTTCGGCATCGACGGTGAACACCACCGGTTTGCCCCGCGACATCGGCTCCCAACCGGCCGCCATGGCGGCGCGCACGCACCGCGAAATTGTTGCGTCATCGAGTTGGAGACGACCGCGCGGCAAGCCCTTCAAGAGCCGCTTGGGCGGCGGGAATTGCACCCATGCTTCGCGTTTGGCGTCGCGCTGGAGAAGGGCAATCGTCATTCCCTTCCAACCTTCGTCATCCGCCTGATGCGGCTCACGCTGGAGGTGCCAATCATAGATAGTGCCATCGACCTCGACGGTGCCGCGATTGCTTTGAGTTTTGGACATAGCAGGCGGTGTAGCATGCTAGCCCGGCCAAAGCACAGGTTCCAGGCTGGATAGGCGCACGGCTCAGGCTGGCGGACGTTGGAGACGCAATTTGCGATTTCGCGCCAACCCCCGCTCCCTCGCTCCGGTTTAAAGATCTTTGACCGGTCCCGCATCGACGGCGACGAAGAGACCCCATTCGATCCAGCGGTCGCGGCTACCCGCCGCGCCGCACCACATGTCCCTTGCCATCATGGGATCGATTCCAAAGCGGGCCGAGATGCGTGCCAACGCCGCGTCTACATCGCTGCCGGCCAGCATCGCCGAAAGGAAGGTATAATGTGGGGCGCTCAGCGGAACGGTGCGGGTGATGTAGTCGCGTCGCACCAGGGCGACATGGCAAGGCTCCGGCGCGGGCAACAGCGGTGCCTCGCCGCGGCGCACCGCATGATAATAGCTGGCAACCGGGAAGCGATAGCGCCCCAGTGCAAAGGCAGGCTGAAGACGCAGCGCGCTGTCGGCGGTGTCGCTGGTCGCAAACACATTGCCTTCGTTTCCCTCGGCGTCGAACATCGTGAACGCCGCATATTCGAACCGGGCGAGATCGATCATGAAATCGACCCAGGCCTCAGGCGCGTCGCCATCGGGTCGGCGCGCCTCCATCCAGTCCGCGAAACGGCGGCCGAGATCGTAGAGCGTGTGCCGCTCGGGCGGGCAGTCGCGGATATAGTCGGCGACGAAATCGTCGAACAGCGCCCGGCCAAGCGCATGGCACAGCGCGGGAAACTGTTCGCGCATGCACGCGGCGATGCGCAGGAAATAGCCGCGCTGGTAGATCGCCAACCCGCCTGCGGCACCAAGCCTGCCGTCGCGCGCGAACAGCGCCTGCGCCGCCGGATCAGCCCGAGGGTCGATCAGCGCGGCATGCATCCGGCTTTGCATGTCTGCCAACGCGCTCACGCCGCATCCTCCATCACGCTTGCCATCGCGCGAGGGATGAGGAAGCCGACCGGGTTGGAAACCCCGTCGCCGCCGCGCGCGCACTCGGCAGCCCCGGACGACACGGTGTCACCCGCCATATACCGTTCCGCCTTGCGCAGCTCGGCGAGGCAGTCGTCGAAGCCGGGAATATGATCGTCCCATTCGAGCAAGGTGGCGGCCCCGCCGGTCCGCGCCCAGGCGATGCGGAACAGCTCCCAAACCTCAGCCCGCACCGGGCGGTCATGCGTGTCGATCACATGGGTCCCGAAATCCTGATGCCCGGCGAGGTGCATCTGGACGACGCGCTCGCACGGAAAGGCATCGAGATAGGCGATCGGATCGCTGCCAGCGTTGAAGCAGCTGACATAGACATTGTTGACGTCGAGCAGCAGTCCGCAGCCGGTTTCCGCCGCCAGCGCGCGCAGAAAATCGGGCTCGCTCAGCGTCGAGTGGGCGAAGCGGACATAGGAACTGGGATTTTCGAGGATCAGCGGACGCTCCAGCAAGTCCTGCACTTGCCGGACGCGCGCCGCGACATGCGCCAGGCTCTCCTCGGTGAGCGGCATAGGCAGCAGATCGTGCGAATTGTGCCCGTTCACGCCCGACCAGCACAGATGGTCGCTGACCCAGGCCGGGCGGATGTCTTGGGCCAGCCGCTTGAGCGAGGCGAGATAGGCGCGGTCGAGCGGGTCGGTGCTGCCGATCGACAGCGAGACGCCGTGGAGCACGACCGGATAGCGCTCGGCGACCGCATGGAGGATCGCGCGCGGGCGACCGCCCGAATCCATGAAATTCTCGGAAATCGCCTCAAACCACAGATCTTGCGGTTCGCCCGACAGGATCGCGTCGAAATGCACATTGCGCAGGCCCAGCCCCAGCCCAAGCCGGGGCAGGCCCGCCAGCCTGCCGTCAGCTACAGCCACCGGCACCGCTCATCCCGCTCGATCCACACGCGGTCATGTTGCCGCGCGCATCGTTATCGCCCGAAATCCACAGATAGCTGGGCCCGGTGCCCGCGAAGGCCGCCGGCGGTGGCCCGAGTGTCGCCGGCAGCGGCTGGCTGGCCCCACCCTTCTGCGTCGCGAGCAGTTCCAGCCGCGTCGCCTCCCAATTCGCCTCGAACACCGCACGCGCCCGCAGCCAGACGCTTTGCCCCTGGTTGGGCCCGTTGGTGCTGAACCGCTCGGCATTGATCGGCGTCGCGCACGATCCTTGCGAGCGGCAGGCATTGGCACCGGGATTGTTCATCTCCTCGCCGGTGCCGTAGAGGCCGCAGCCGCCCTGCCCCTTGCACTCATTCTGGACGTGGCAGGTATGATCGGCACCGGTCGAGCAATAACCTTGCCCGGCACAAGCATTGGGTTCGCGTCCCGGCGCGCCGAACAGGCCGAAGCGATCCGACCCGGCGCAGGCGTTCAGCCCCATACAGGCGTGGAGCGGCAGCCCCTCGGGCTGCGGGCCAATCACCCCGTAGCCCGGAAAAGCGGGCTCGGCGGCATAGGGATACGGCGTCGGCACGGGAACGCCCGGCGCGGGGGCCGGCGTCGGGGTCGGGGTGGAGCAGGATGCCATGGGTCGTTCCTCTCGCGGGCGATCATTGGTTCTGTGCGGCGGTCCAATACGGGCCAACATCGGGCAAGTGCATCGGTACGTTGTTGGTGCCGGTCTTGGAGATGGCGACGCCGACATAATAAATGACGTTCTTCAGCACGCCGATCAGGTCGCTGTCCGCCTTCTCGATCTTCACCGCCTTGGCGGTGTTCGCACCGGGCGCGAACAGCGTCTGGACATGCTCGACCACCTCACTGACGTCACACCGCGCGATCAACGCGTTGGCGGCCGCAATCGCCTTGTTGCCAAAGTCCGTCAGCCCCTGGAACGAGATTTTCTGGTCGCCCAGAGAAACATTCTCGAAGGTAGGGCCCATCATCATGCCCGCATAGTCGCCGGTCGGGATCGGAATCTGGCGGATCGTGCGGATATATTTGTCGAGCACCCAGATCATCGAGCGGTGCAGCCCTTCGTTGAAGAAGACCTTCTGCTGCTCGGGCGGCACGAGATAGATCGTCTCGGTCATCACCAGCATGTACTGGAAGCAGGCGCTGCAGAAATTGGCGATGTCGACATAATGTTCGGGGTAGCTCGCCGCGAGCGGGCTTTCGGGCATGTTCACCAGTACGCCCGCATCGAGCAGCGCCTGGCTGGTGACGGCGGGCTGGATCACCTCCGTCGGCGCAGGCGGCTGGGCCGGGCGCACTTCGCCAGTACCGGCATAGTCGGCGAACTGTGCCTGCAGCGTCAGGAACTTCACATAGTGCGATTCCTCGGACTTGGACGGGTCATCATAGGCGCTCGGGCCGACAGGCTGGATCGGCACGCCCTCGCCCTGATCGCAAATCGTGTCGATCGCGGTCGCGGCGTCCCGGATCGAACGAATCGCGACCAATTGGGTTGCCCCCGCATGGCTGTCGTCAGCGTCGGGATAGACCGCCGCCGCTGCCGCCCCCTGCACCGGATCGGCCCAGCTCACCGCCGCTGGCGGCGCAGGCTTCCATGGATCGAACCCGGCCGAGGGATAGACGGTGTCGACGTTGTTGGGCGAGTAATTATAGGGCTGGATCGCATGGGTCACCGACCCACGCTGAAAGTCCGAATCCTCGAGGAACTGGGTGCTCAGCAGACAGCGGATGTACGAATAGAATTGCCCGATCGTATCCCAATTGCTGTCCTGCGGCGGGGCGTTCCACTGCTCGGGATATTCGATCTGGAGAAAGTGCCAGAGCTGTTCGAAGCTCAGTTTCCCGAGCGGGATTTGTACCGCGGTCTTGCCGTCCGGGCCCGCCGGTCCCTGCGGATTATGATAGGGCAGCCCGGTCGGATAGGCACCCGGTGCCTTGCCATAAAGCTGCGGCATCACGCCCATCGACCACAGGATGTTCGATGAGAGCGACATATGGAGCATCTCCTCCACCGCCACACTCATGATGATGCCGCCTGCCTTATTGGCATAGAGCTGGGCGTCGCTGATCGTCTCGCCGCTCTCATTGTTCCGGACGAGCGAGTAATAAGTGTAAAGATAGATCGGGATCGTCGCGAGTTCGATCTCGACCGCCGTCTGCAGGTCGGCCTTTAGGCGCGTGAGCACCTGATCGCGCGTCCATGTAGTGTTGAGCGTCGCGACGAACGCCTGCTCGGCAGGCGTAAGCGGCGTCACGGGATCAGGCAAATCCATTGGAGCCCCCTCAGGTCCGAACGATGCTGGAACCGGGGAACACAGAATACGGACGCCAACCCCCGCTGGGGCCTATGTGTATTAGTCCAGTTCGCGGAGGACAATGAAAAAATCTGACCGCAGACGTTTTCTAATGTTATTACTTCATTTGCGGGAGAACCCCTCGCATTGCTGATCAATATGCCCCTACAGCGACACTTACAGAGAGTGAACGCGTGGCTTGCTATGTTCCTGTGTTTGCTGTGTTGACACTATCGCGCGTTGTTCCTCGGGGGGATGGATCAATGAACAACCTGGCTGGAAAATCCTGTGGGATGCACGCGGCCGCTATGTCGGGTCCGTCAGCCTGAATGGCGGGCCCGTGACTCACGCATATGTGCGGCACGATCAAATCATGGCGGCTGGAGAATTGCGGTTCACGCTGCAATCGATGCGGAACACGGTATGGGCGGCTGGAGCTACAGATAGACCATCCTCGAGCACCCGGTCGCAATGACCCAGCCGCCCTTTGCGACCATCAACCCTGTTAAGCCGATTCCGCATCTTGCGCGTCGGAGCCGGCTTTCCGTCGCGAAGACGTCCGCCGTGCTGGCCGACGCGCCGCCATCGCTAGATGCGTCACCCTGTCAGCGCTCCGCTGCGCTACGGGTCACCCAGGCAGGCGCAGGCGCTACCGCCACGCCGACATAGGTGTCGGCGGTGCCGTAATAGAGATAGAAGCGTCCTTTGAAATAGCTCAGCCCTTCCAGGAAGGTCGTACCCGCCTGATACTGGCCGCTTTTCTCCCAAGGTAATTCCGGTTTGATGAACGGGACGGTGCTGCGCGCCAGCAGCTTGGTCGGGTCGCGCAGATCGAGCAAGGCCTGGCCGCCGGAATACGCGCCCGGACCGATCGAGCGATCGCGATACGCGTCATTCTCGGAATTCTTGCCATTGTAGAGCATAACGATGCCGCGCTCGGTCACGAGCGGCGGCGGACCGACTTCGGGAAGCTCGCTGTCGAAGAGCGACGGTCGCGCCGCCATCAGCACCATTGGCTCGCCATTGGGCAGGACGACCGGTGACCAATGGATCAGATCGGTCGACCTGGCGATGTGGATCAACCCCTCGCCGAACACCATCCAATATGCGCCGTTGATCAACGCGGCCTTCATACGCCCCCCGTCGATCCGCTGGATGATCGCGGCCGATTTGGTCGAGAGGTTCTCGAACGCGGTGCCAGCGAACGCCGACCCGTGCTTCTGCCAATGGATCAGGTCGCGCGACGAGGCGATGCCCAGTCGCGTGCGGTCGTGGTTCCACTGCGTGTAAGTGACGTAATAGGTCCCGTCCGGCCCCTCGCACAGACGCGGATCTTCGCACCCGCCATCCCATTCGGCGTGCTGCTGGTCGTCCTTGTCGGGATAGAGCACCGGTGTCGGACGATAGGTGAAATGCAGGCCGTCGTCGGAAGACGCATAGCCCAGGCGCGACGTGTGGAAGCCGATCATCTTTTCGTCCGGGCGGTCCTCCGCACGGAACAGGACGACCATCTTGCCGTCGCGCACGACCGATGCGGGGTTGAAAGTGTGGGCTGACATCCACGCGTCCGGACGTTGGTGCATCGGGTCGTCGAAGACGGCGTTCGGGTCGGGCTTGAGCACGGGCGTGGTTGCAGACCGCAAGAAGGGTCCGAGATGCCAATCGGCACGATCAGTGTGGATAGCGCCCGTTCTTGCAGGGCGCGCGCTCGCCCATGCGCCCGGCGCGACCGCCAGCGCCGCACTGGCACCCAGGCCCCGGAGAAACTCGGCGCGGTTAAGACGGAATTGCGACATCTCAGATTTCCTCAGTGATGGCCGATGGTGTCGGCCAGCGTTTCCAGCGACGTACCTTTGGTTTCGGGGAAAAAGCGGGCGACCGCGAAGGCCCCAGCCAGCGTGATGACCGCGAACACCGCGAAGGGCAGGCCCCGCGCATGTGCCGCAATGATCGGAAATAGCAGCGTGATCGCGAAATTGACGATCCAGTGAGTCGCGCTGCCCATGCTTTGACCGGTCGAGCGGACCGAGGTCGGGAAGATCTCGGACAGATAGACCCAGATGACCGCGCCCTGCGAAGAGGCGAAGGCGAGGATGTACACGACGAGCAAGGCGAGCAGATATTGCGAACCCTGGCCGCTGCCCATTACCAGCGCCACGCCGGCCAAAGCGATCGCCATGACGCACGCGCCCGTAACCAGCAGCGTCTTGCGTCCAAGACGATCGATCAAGGTCATGCCAACCAGTGTCGCGAGCAGGTTGGCAAGGCCGACCGCTACCGCCTGCAGGTCCCCCGACACGTTGCCGAAGCCGGCGCTCGCAAAGATGTCATTCAGATAATAGAGGATGGCGTTGATACCGGTGAACTGATTCAGGAACGCCAGCGACACCGCCAGAACGATCGGCTTTTTGTGCAGCCGCCAGTTCAGGCGACCCTGTCCTTCCTCTGGCGCACTGATCTCGGAGAGCGTTTCATGCGCACCGACGCGGCGCAGGCTGGCCTCGGCCTCGGCGATACGGCCTTTCGACACCAGCCAGCGCGCGCTTTGCGGGATCGCGAACAGCATCGCGAAGAAGAAGATCGAGGGGACCGCTGCCACGCCGACTTTCCAACGCCAAACGTCGATCCCGCCTACAAGCTGCCCCACAAGGAAGTTGCTGAGATAGGCGAGCAGAATTCCCAGAACGATGTTGAACTGGAACAGGCCGACCATGAAGCCGCGGTGCCGCGCGGGGACGATTTCGGAAATATAGACGGGTGCCAGCACCGACGCGCCGCCGACGGCGACGCCGAGCGCCAGCCGCGAAACACCAAAGACGTAGATGTCGGGCGCGAAGGCGCAGCCGATCGACGCCAGCGCGAAGAGGAAACCGACCATCTTGAGCGTATCGCGCCCGCCGAGCCGGTTGCCGACGAGCCCGGCACCCAGCGCGCCGACGCACGTACCGAGAAGCGCGACCGCGACGGTAAGCCCCAACCCGGCGTCGCTCAGTTCGAACACCTTGCGCAGCGCGGTGGTGACGCCCGAGATCACGGCTGTGTCAAAACCGAAAAGGAGGCCCGCCAGCGATGCCACTACGGCGGTGAAAATGTTAAGGCGTTTCATCGCCGTACCCCTCCTAACATTGGTATGTTGATTTGTTTTTTTAAACGATGCCGCGCGGGGAGGGGCCTTGTCAATCCTCCTTTTGGCTTCCCCCAAGCGGAAAATCGGCTAATCGATGGCTTGCCCTGCTCTTGAAGATCTAATCCGTTTGCCTCGGACGGATCGGTGGTATCGGTCGGAACAATGGACAGTCAGCCACAAACGGTGCGTCGCCGCAAAGCCAGCCTTTCCGGCACCAATCTCGAACTGACCGGCGACTATAATCAGCGACTGGTCTACCAGGCCGTCCGCGTCAGGGGGCCGATCACCCGCAATGCGCTGATCGAACTGACCGGGCTCGCCAAGCCGACGATCGCGGGCATCGTTCGGCGCCTGCTCGGCAGTGAACTGGTGATCGAGACCAGTCGGATCTTTGGCGCGCGCGGCCAACCCGCCGTCCACCTCGAGGTCAATCCGGAAGGGTGCTATTCCGTTGGTTTGCAAGTCGATGACGACCGCTTGGACCTGGTATCCATCGATGCGTTGGGACACCCGGTCAGCCGGGGCGTCATCACCCGGCCGGCATCGTCCGGCGAACGTGCGAAGACGCACTTCCGGACACAATATCTGAAGCTCACCGAAGACATCCGCCGCGACCGGATCATCGGCTTGGGCGTTGCAATGGTGGGCAGCGTGTCGAGGGACGGTCGGCACGCTGACCCGGGCGATGGCGACATCGGGATCGACCTGCTGGCTCTGTCCGATGTCTCGCCGGGCGTGCCGATCTATATCGATTCCGCGCTTGCCGCCGCGACGGCTGGCGAGTCGCTGTTCGGCGTGGGCGCTTCCCTCCAGAGCTATTATTATATTCTGATGGGGCCGCGACCGGTGGGCGGCCTGGTCGCGCATGAGGGGCTCTTCAAAGGCGCGCACCCGGAAACCAAGCGCTACCTCTTCCCGGGTGCCGAACCTGCCTGGTGCCGTCAGGCGGTCGCGGCGGACCGCATGGCCCCGCTCCCCGCGTGCGAGGAAGCGTGGCTGGCGGCCGCCGCTGCGGACCTCATCCCGCTCCTCACGTCGATCAATTGCATGCTCAACCCAGGCGGCGTGCTGCTCGGTGGCAGATTCCCGGACGGATGGCTGACGCGGTTGGCCGAACGATGCAATACGCTGTTGCTCGCCAGCGCCCCCGAGATACCAAGCCACGCCGGCATCCAGCCGGCCCGCCTGGCCAGGGACGCGACGCTGATCGGGGCGGCAAGCCTGCCGATGCGGGCAAGACTGTTTCCGATCGGCGAGGCATTGCTGAAGGCGCACGATCATGTCGGGTGAGCGGCGCTCAAGCAGCAACGGCGGTGCGAGTGCGCGGACGTCGCGGCACCTGTTTCCCTTCCGGTCGGACCGCGCACCGGCGTCGACCGGCGTCGACGCGGCAGCCGCCTCGCCCGCGCCTTATCTGACGCTGGATATCGACGCCAATCACAACCAGCGCGTCGTCTTCCAGGAAATTCGAACGCACAAACGCGTCACCCGCAGCGAACTGGCGACCATCACCGGCCTGACTATCCCCACGATCGTCAACGTATCGCGCCATCTCCTCCAGGCCGGACTGATCGTCGAGGCCAAGCGACCGGCACGCGGTCGCGGCCAACCCGCGTGGGAACTGGAACTCAACCCGGACGGTGCCTTTTCGGCGGGCCTGAACATCGACCGTGACCACCTCACGCTGGTCGTGCTCGATCTGAGCGGCCAGATCCGTGGCCGTGTCTCGGCCGAGATCGGCTTCGCTTCGCCCGACGACGCGCGGCGATTCTTCGCACAGAGCTGGCGCGAACTGGTGACCAAGGCACACATTTCGCCCGATCGCGTGGTGGGTCTTGGGATCGCGTTGCCCGACGAGCTCGGTACGCTGGCTTTTCCCGGCAAGCCGCTCACCTATGACGCCTGGGCGCGCACCGATGCCGCCGACCTGTTCCGCGACACCTTCGCCGGTCCGACCTTTGTTGAAAATGACGCGGTAGCGGCGGCGATCGGCGAAGCGCAGTTCGGTCACGGGCTTGAAGCGCCGAGCTTTGTCTACGTTCTCATCAGCGTGCTGCTCGGCGGCGGCATCGTGATCGACCGCACCTATTTCCGGGGCGAGAATGGCCGCAGCGGCGAGTTCGGCTTTATGCGGGTGAAAACCCCAACCGGCGCGATGTGCACCTTGCAGGATGTCGTGTCGCTTGGTGCGTTGTCCGAATGGTTGAAGATCCGGGGCGTCGCCATCACCGGGCCAGAGGATTTGAAGCGACTCGATGCCGCCGGAACCGCCGCGGTCGAGCAGTGGCTCGAAGAGGCGAGCGGCTATCTGACGAGCATCTTCTCGCAGATCCAGCGATTCATCGATCCCGATTCGATCCTGCTGGGCGGACGCCTGCCGGAGCATCTGCTCGATCGACTGGCGGTGTTGTGCCAGCAAAGGCAGGCAGACGCACAGCCCTGCGAGCGCGGCGACATACGCCGCGCAAAATTATCCTCCGACGCCCCAGCGATCGGCGCGGCGATTCTACCGTTCCAGACCCTGTTGTTCCCATCGCTGGAGATGCTCGGGCGGTTCTGAGCCGTGCGCGTGCCGCACCGCGCGCTCTGCGATCGCAAGACCGCCGATCAAGCCCGAGATTGGCGAGAAGTGCGCAAGAAGAATGTCTTCCGCATCGAATTCGGAGAGATAGCCGTTGGTGAGATAGTCGAACCGCCGGCGCACATCGCTGATGAGGCCCGAGGTGCCGATCACCCCGCCGCCGAGAACGAGCCGGTCCGGGGCGAGCGTGCTGACGATGTTGACGCAGGCTTGCGCCAGATACTCCGCGATCATCGCATAGCCGGGGTGCTCGGCACCCAGAGTGGACAGAGAATCGCCCCACCGCGCCTTGATGGCGGTGCCGCTGGCCAATCCCTCAAGACAGTCGCCATGGGTCGGGCAAGCGCCAGGGAAGCGGTCATCGGGATGGCGGCGCACGAACATATGCCCCATTTCCGGATGGCTGCGGCCGGACAGCGTCACGCCGTCGAGTACTGCCCCGCCGCCAATCCCGGTGCCTACCGTGAGATAGCAGACTCGCGCATGACCGCGCCCCGCCCCCCAGCGCCACTCGGCGAGGGCGGCACCGTTGACGTCGGTATCGAGCGCGACCGGAACGCGATACCGTCTGAACGGCGCAATCATGTCGACACCCCGCCACGACAGCTTCGGTGTCAAACCCAGCCGCCCCCAGTGCGGAGAACCGGAATCGGTATCGACCGGTCCGAACGAGGCGAGCCCGATCGCGGAAAACGGACCGTTCCGCTCGACCTCGGCGTCGAGCCAGCATGTCACCGCGGCGATGGTTTCCGCGGGTGTCCGCGTTTCGAACTGGGCCTGATCGAAAAGGCTCCCGTCGGGCCCGCCAATCCCGACATTGAACTTTGTTCCGCCTGCTTCGATCGATGCAAATCGGCGCATCTGCGGTGCCGGGGGTCCGCGACGGGACGAAGCGTTCATGTCAAATCCTTGCCTGCACCGCGAGGCGTCTTTCGATTGAAAAGTGGGTCCACCGGCGCGGTCGACCGGAGCGCCCGCTGCTCGCGGACGCTCCGGTACAGAACCTAAAACTTGGCGCGCGCGCCGAAGCCGAAGCGGCGACCATAGCCCTCATAGTCGCCGATCCGGTCGGTCGTGCCCCAATAGCGCACCGCCCGCTCGTTATTGAGGTTGAGCGCCTGGACAAAGACCGTCAGGTTCTTGGTAACGGCAATATTCAAGCTGGCATCCAGCTCGCCATAGGCGGACACGAACAGATCGTTCTCATACGGTCGGCCGTTGAGGGTCACCGCGTTATGCTGGCTGATATAGGCGTTGCGCCAGTTATAGGCCATGCGGAACTGGATCGGGCCCTTCTCGTAAAAACCAATCAGATTGTAGGTCACCGGATCGGTATCAACATAGCCCTGAACGCTGGACGATCCACCGGAGGGGTGGACGTAGGAGGCGTTTGCCTGGACACCGAGGCCGTCAAAGGGCGCGGGCAAGCTGGTGAACGTATATTGTCCCGACACTTCGACGCCGATGAGATCCGATGAATTCAAGTTGAGCGGCTGAGTCACCGTCCAGGTTTGCCCGGCGATTTGTTGAGTCGTCGTACCGGTATATTCCAGATCCGACAGCGACTTCTGGAACAGCGCCACGCTCAGGAAATTGGATTTGCGGTGCCAGGTCAGCGCCGCATCGAAATTCCACGCCTTCATCGGCTTCAGGCCGGGATTGCCCTGAGCGATGGTCAATCCTCCCGCCCCCTGACGCGCGTTGACGCTTTGCATGATCATGAGATCGTACAGCGTCGGACGTGTCAGCGTCTTGGCGACGGCGACCTGCAGCATCAGATTGCTGGTGAGGTCGTCCTTGAAGTTGGCTGCGGGTAGAACCTCTGTGTAGGATCCGCTTTGCGTGTGCGGCGCGACCGGCCCATAGCTGACTTGCGGGTAGCCGGCGTCGGTATACGTCACGCCGGTGATCGCCTGGAACACCCCGGTCGCGTCGGTATCGGTGTGCGTCAAGCGCACGCCGATATTGCCCGACCAATGACTTCCCCCGAAGCTCGCCTCGACGAAGCCACCTGCCGTTCGCTCCTTCACCTGTCCGCTTGCGCCCTGATTCACCACTGCGCCGAAGCCGCCGCCATTGGCATCGAGCGCCGCCTTCTGGCCGGGCGTCAAGGTGGCGACGACCGCCGGTGACAGCAGGTAGTTCATCACGGCTGCGTTGCGGAAGCCCGGAAAGGGCGTCTGGAACATGCCGGTGCCAAACAGATTGCTGACGTCGCTGACCGGGGAATAGAGGTTGGACGGCAGCGTCAACCCCTGGAACAGCGCGATGACATTGTCCGGAGTCTTGACGGTGACCAACCCCTTGGTGCGCTCCGAATAGTTCGCGCCGGCCTGGATGCTCCTGAAAATGCCCGAACCGATCTTGTACCGCAGCTTGAAGTCGCCCTGGTAGATCTCGTCGCTAAAGTCCTGGCCTTCGAGGGCATGATAGGCGGTCTTCAGGTTTGCCGAGGGCGAGAGATCGCCGAGGCCGGTAAAGACCGGAAGGTTGTTCGGCCCGAGCGAATAGGTCGCGTTCGGCAACGCGCCATAGTCGCTCTCGAACCACGATTGATTGCCACCGTTGTTGTTGGTGGCGGTCGACCACGAGCCGTCCAGCGTCATCGACAAGCGCGACGACGGGTCGAACTTGATGTTGATCCCGGCTTCCTTGGTCACGGCCAGTTCCGGGCGGATGTAGTTGACGATCGCGGAATAGGACGTGCCGCCGGTATAGCCGGTGATCGTGTGGTTGCCGTTGACCGTCACGCCGCTGCTCTGGCCGTTATTGCCCGTAAAGAAGGCTTGCGTGTTGTCGTTCACATCGAGCTTGGAATAAAGCCCGTCGGCGGTGATCAGCAGCGTGTCGGTCGGGCGAAACTGCAGGTTGATCTCGCCCGAGATGCGCCGCCGGTTGGTCGCATTGGCTTCATATTCGGTGTAAGCTGGCCCGAACCCTTGCACGCCGCCGGGAACAGTCGCCGTGTTGACGGTTTGCGGGTTCTGATACCCGTCCGAATAGATGCGCCGGTTCTCCACCTTGCGATCGATGTAGGAGAAGGACACGAGCGCGCCGAACCGGCCATCGGCAGTCTTGGTGCTGAACAGCGCGGAGCCCTGCGGCGAGATTTGGCCGCGTTGCTGATCGTAATTGCCTTGCGCCGATACGACGAAGGTGTTGCGGCGGAGGTCGAGCGGCCGCGCGGTGATCATGTCGACCGTGGCGGCGATCCCGCCCTCGGGCTGCTCGGCAGTGACCGACTTGGAGACGTCGACCCGTGCGATCAGTTCCGCCGGGAGGATGTCAAAGTTGAACTCGCGGCCATTGGAGTCGGTGGCCAAGACCCGCCCATTATAGAGGGCCGTGGTGAATTCCGGGCTGAGCCCGCGCACCGAGATCTCGGTCGGCTCGCCCGCAGTCGCGTTATTGCCGTTGACGGTCATGGTCGAGACCGCCACGCCGGGGATACGCTCAATCGCTTCGGCGATGTTCTGGTCGGGCAGCTTGCCTATGTCTTCAGCGACGATCGAATCGACGATGTGATCCGAGCGCAGCTTGACGTCGAGCGCCTTGCTGAGACTGGCGCGAAAGCCCGTCACCACAATGTCCTGCGACGGCGCTTCGCTCGTCGCGCTCGATGGGGTCGACTGGGTCGACGCGTTCGGCGAAGCGGCTAGCCCGCTCGGACCTTCCTGCGCCTGTGCACCTGACGCAGCCCAGCAGGTGGTGGTCAACAACGCCGCAAAAAGCGCGCGATTCCGCATATTCATGATTTTTCCTCTCCTTTTTAGAATCTCGGGCGGTCAGCAATGCTTCTTGCGGCATGCCTTCGCGCTCGGAACCCAATCTCTTCGGGTTGATAGACGTCTCACTCAAAGCTTCGGCTGGTGCCGTATTCTGCGACCGCGCGCCCTTGCCCGCGCCTCCTCCATTGCGATCGTGCCGCCTGCGGCACCGCAAACAGGTTAGCTCGGACCTTCTGGGTGCCTTCCGCAGCGGAAAGTTTAGGATGTTGTTTTTCTATAATCACGTCCCGAGCGGGTCAATAGCTTTTTCAGCGCGGTGCGTTTCCACCACGGTCCCCCTGGAACCGCGTTCGAGACAACCCAAAGGAATGGACGGCCACATTCGTTGAGAATCGTGACGTACGCGAAACGATCCGCGCAACGCGCAAGGACGTGACTGCGAAAGGCTATGGCGGCGACGCCCGCCGCAAGCGCAAGCTGCGCATGGGGGATTAGGGATCGCGCGCTAGGACGTAGCAATCACCCCGCCGACGCCGCGGCAAAGAGCTTATGAAAGGCGCGCAGGTCCGCCGCGTCGACGTCAGACACAGCCCAATATTCCAGGTCGCCTGCCACCCAACGTTCGATAGTGTAGGTATGGCGGCGCAATGCGCCCGGCGATGCGGCCGGGCTTTGGGGCGCGGGCCGGATGAACAGGTTGATGGTGTGCAGCCGCCGCCGATACACCAGCGCCGCGACCGGCCGATCGCCGATATAGTCGAGCCGCCCACCGACAAGCGGGAACCCCTGCTGCACAAGATCGACGACCGGCGGCGAGAAATCGATCCGACCGTTGAACCAGGGTTTGACGACATGTCGGTCAGAGGTGAGCACATCGGTCAAATGCGCGGCCTGGAGCGACCGGATATGACCGGCGATGACCTGATCGGGCAGGTCGGCCACGCTGGCCTGCGGGACGGCGACCAACAGGGCGAGGCTCGCCGCAAGCGCGCCGATCGCCCCGCCGCCGAACCAGGGCAAATAGCGACGAACCGGCGCACGCCTTGGCGCGACCCGGTCCACGGGCGGTGCCGCGACCAGGGCTTCGATGCGGTGCCGCAGCCTGCCAGGTGCGGCTTCATCAAGGGCGACCGATGCGATGACGTCGTGCACCTCCGCGAGGGTCGCAAGATAGCCGCTACACGCAGCGCAGCTGCGGACATGGGCTTCGACCTCGGCCGCGTTCAAACTGTCGAGTTCACCATCGAACAGCGCGTTGAGCGCTGGTTCGCGATCGGCGCAATGGGTCATGCGCGCATCCCCTTTCGTTCGCCGGACAGGAACAGCGTGGCCAGCAAGATGCGCGCGCGGGCGAGGCGCGACATCACGGTACCGATCGGAACATCGGTGATCGAGGCAATCTCGCGGTAGGAGAGCGCGTCGAGCTCCCGCAGAATGATGGCCTCCCGAAAGGGCTCGGGCAGCCCCGCAATCGCATCGCGCACCGATAGCGCGTCAAACTGGCGCTGCAGCGCGGTTTCGGGCGTGTCGGCATCGGTCAAGATCTCGGTGATGTCGGCGGCGTCGCCCGCATTGCCAAACCGATTCGATTTGCTCCAATCGATGAAGCAATTGCGGACGATTGCGAACAGCCATGCCTTTTCATTGCTGTGGCACGATGCGTACCCCTTCAGCGCGCGCAGAAAGGCCTCCTGCACGATGTCTTCGGCGGCCGACTGGTCGCGCGACAGGTACCGCGCATAGCGATAGGCATCGTCGAGATACGGCAAAAGCTGTCGACCGAACCGCCGGGGATCGGGCACGGAAGCCGGAGCGGGCGGCGCGTCAGGCACGACCCGCGGGCGCGAATTCCAGCGGCCTCGGCCATTGCTCACCATGTCGATTAGGCTCGCAAACTGATGACAGTGCGCGGTCAGCGCTGCTGCGCAAGATAGGCGATAATGTCGGCGCGCTGCTTCGGGTTGGCAACCGAAAAATACATCTTTGCGCCGGGCACGACCTTTTGCGGGTTGGTCAACCAACGATCGAGGTTGGCGGGCGTCCAGACCATCCCGGAAGTGCGGAGCACCGCCGAATAGGCATAGCCCGGCACCGTCCCCGCCTTGCGACCAACCACCCCTCTGTGCCTTGGGCCGACGTCATTTTCGTCGAGCGAATGGCAGCCAGTGCAGGCCTGATACAGCGTTCGGCCGGCGACGGGATCGCCCGCCGATTGCGGCACAACCGCGACCGATGCGGCGGCGGCGGCATGGCGCGCTGTCACCCCCGTTGCGCCGACGATGGCCACGGCGATGACAGTCAGTTTTGCAGCAGTTGGAAAGCTCGTCATTGCCTCACCCTGCCAGCGTTTGGTCGATGATCGCGAGCGGCGATGAGGACTGGCGAACCGCGAGGCTCGAAATCCCGATTGCGGAGCGCAGGTCGGCGGGGGGCACCAGCAAAGGTCCAGGCCCCGGACCAACGCCCGGCGATGGCTGGGGATAGGCCGTTGACCGGCCTGCGTGAAACACCATGCCGCCCTCTGTTTTTTGCTGGATCTGGTGGATGTGCCCGTTCAGCGCCGTCACCGAGGTGAACCGCTTGAGCAGGGCCAGCGCCTGCATCCCGTCTGACGTGCCCCAGCCCCATTCCGGAAACAGCGGCCATAGGGGAAAGTGCGACAGCACCACGATCGGCGTCGAAGCGGAGAGGGACGCGACATCGTCTTTCAGCCACCCGAGTTGATCGTCGCCGAGCGAGCCCATGCCTTTGTCCGCAAGGCGAATGACATTGACCAGGGCAATGAAATGCGCGCCGTTGACATCGAAACTGTACCAGCCTTCGCCCTTGGTACCCTTGCCGAACCGGTCGAGATACGGCTGGGGATTGGTGCCATCGACAATGTCATGTTCGCCGGGGACGAAATGGACGGGCATGTTGAGTTCGGCCAGCAACTGCTGCGCGGTGTCGAATTGCTCTGGCGTCGCAAGGTGCGTGATATCGCCGGTATGCACGATGAAATCGGGCTGCACGGCCAGCGCCCGCACCTTGGCGATGGTTTCCTTCAGCGTCCCGATCACATCCGGATTGGCCGCTTTCTTAAAACCGATATGGGTGTCGCTGATCTGAAGAAAGCTGAACGGCTTGACGGCGGATACCGCCGTGTCGCCCGCTTTTGGTGTTGCCGCGATGGCCTGATCCAGCGTCAGCGATCCTGTAATCCCGCCAGCCAGCGCAAACAGCGTGCCCGTCCCCGCCCAGCCCATGCACTCCAGCATCCCGCGCCGATCGATCCGCTTGTCCCAATGATGATCTGCCATGTCCGTCCTTCCCTGATGGGTTCGACGGTAAGACTGGAATGGCGCGGGTTTTATTCCCGTGTCGGACAATATTCCTCTGTTCGGGAGGCCAGTAGGCGGTTCAGCCGACCGCCGCCCAGCGCACTTCGCCTTGGCTCCACGAGAGGAAGGCAGCTTCGTCCATTGGCTGGGCGATGGCATAGCCCTGGATCACGTCGCAGCCGATGATGCGCAGGATGTCGGCTTGCGCCTGCGTCTCGACGCCTTCGCCGACCGCCTGGCAGCCAAGGCCGTGGATCAGCCCGATCACCGCCTGCGCGATGATGCGCGCGCCGGCATCCTCGGCAATATGTTCGATCAGGCTGCGGTCGAGCTTGATCCGGTCGAGCGGGAGCGCGCGGAGGCGCGGCAGGCTGGAATAGCCGGTGCCGAAATCGTCGATCGCAATGGTCGCGCCATCGGCGCGCAGCAGCGCGATCGCCTCCAGCACTTCGTCGCTGCAATGCATCGCCAGCGTCTCGGTGATTTCGAGTTCGAGCAGCCGCGCGGGCGCGCCGACGCGGTGCATGGCGGCGCGCAGGCGGCGGAAGAAGCTGGCATGGTCAAGCTGGCGCGGCGACACGTTGACCGCGAGGCGGTGCTCGATGCCCAACCGGCTCCAGCGCGCGATCGTCTCGGCGACGCTGTGCACGACCCAGTCGCCAATCTCGACGATCAGCCCGGTTTCCTCGGCGCGCGGCAGGAAAGTGCCGGGCAGGCGCAGGCCGTCCTGCGGGTGCCGCCAGCGCAACAGCGCCTCGGCGGCAACGATCTGCCCCGATCCGATGCGGAGTTGCGGCTGAAAGACGAGCGCGAATTCATCGCGGTCGATCGCGTCGCGCAGCGCGCTTTCGAGCCCCGCGCGCTCGGTGATCTGCGCCGCCAGCTCGGCCGAGAAATGCTCGGCCCGACCGCGCCCGCTGCTTTTGGCGTGATACATTGCGGCGTCCGCAGCGCGCATCAGGTCGGTCAGCGTGTCGCCATGGTCGGGGCGCAGCGCGATGCCGATCGACGCGCCGATCGCGACATCGGTGCCCGCCAGATCGAACGGCTCGGCCAAGGCGAACAGCACCGCGCGCCCGACCCGCGCGGCATGCGCGGAATCGACCTGCGCAAAGAACATCGTAAATTCGTCGCCCGCCAAGCGGCCGATCAGCGGGCTCGGACCACCCTCGGGCAGCGCTACGCTATCGGCGACCGCGCGCAGGCGGTTGGCGACCATCCCCAGCAGCATATCGCCACAGGCATGGCCCATCGTATCGTTGACCGCCTTGAACCGATCGAGATCGATGAAGAACAGCGCCCCGCCCGCGCCAGCGGGCATGGTCGACAACAGCCGTTCGCACGTACGGCGGAAGTTGGTGCGGTTGGCAAGGCCAGTCACCGGATCGAACATCGCCAGCCGCTGGACGCTGTCGAGATTGGCATTCAACTGCGCGAACAGCGCATGCATGGCGGTGGCGAGTTGGGGCACGTTGGCGGCGATTTCGGGGGGGATCTGGTCGCTGAGATCGCCCTGCGCCGCCTGCGCCAGGCGGGCGATGGCGGCGTCGATCGCCGACGCTGTCCCGGCGATGCTGCGCTCGGTCGACGCCCAGCACATCGCCGCGCAGACGATCGCCGGGATCAACGCCCGCGAAATGTTGCTGATATCGACGCCACCCGACGACGTGGCGGCGAGCGCGAGGATGAAAGCGACCGCCCCGGAGCACATCGCGAAGACGATTGCGCGGCTTTTGAGCGTAACGCCTTCCATCGCGATATCGTGAGCTCCTGGCAGCGTGGTGCGAAACGCACTGGCTTGCCCAGGAAGATGACAGGCAAAGGTTAAGACTTTCGCGAAGCCCGCGCGCGTTTCAGCACGATGTAGAGCGCACCGCTCCCACCGTGGCGCGGATGCGCCGTGCGGACCGCCGCAATCGCGTCGGCGTGGCGCGACCCGGCCAGCCAGTCGCCGGTCGCCGCGCGAATCGCCCCGCGCGCGTGCGGACGCTCACTGGTCGGGCGCGGCGGCTTTCCGGTGACCAGCAGGATCGTGCGGTCCCCGGCCCGGATCGCCGCGTCGAGCGCGCCGTCGAGTTCATTATAGGCGGATTGCAGCGTATGGCCGTGCAAATCGATCGTGCGATCGGGCGAAACCAGGCCGCGCGCGATTTGCTTGTCCCACGTGCCATCCAGCGTGTTGGCGCGGTTGGCAGGAGCGGCCACGCGCGCGGGCTTGGGGACCGGCGGCGGTGGGATGCGGCCGACCACGCGCTTGGCAGGCGCTGCCGTGACCGGCGGGGCCACGGGCACCGGCGCCGCTGCCCGCGCGGTTTTGGATCCTGTCGCTGGCGCAGTCGGTGCCGCTTTGGCCAAGGGGCGCACCCCGGCCATCACGCGGGCCCACAACGCCGCCTCGTCAGAACTGAGGTGACGCGTTCCCATCGGGCCTCTCACCAGACACGCGTGCGGCCGTCAGTCGCTGCAGGGTGCCGGTCGGCAACAGCAGAAAGGCGGTGCCGCGCGCGGTCATACCGCCCGCAATCGCCTCGGCATCGGGGCCTGCGCCCCAAAAGGTATCGACGCGGTTAGCGCCCTTGATCGCGCCGCCCGTATCCTGCGCAATCCACAAGCGGCTGGCATCGACACGGTCCATCGACAGCAGGATCGGAGCCCCCAGCGGCACGAAATGTGGATCGGCCGCGACACTCACCCCGCCAGTAACCGCCACGCCCAGCGCGCCCAATGGCGAGCCGGATTGTTCATGAAAGAACACATAGCTCTTGTTTTCCCGCATGATGTCGCGGCCCTGATCGGGATGATCATGCAGCCATTGCGACATGCCCTGCAGCGAGGTCTGCCCCGGCCCGAGCAAGCCGCGCTTTTTCATCAGCGTGCCGATGCCGGTGTAGTCGCGGCCATTCTGATTGTCATAGCCGATCCGCATCACCGACCCGTCGGGCAAGCGCAGCCGCCCCGACCCCTGGATCTGCAGGAAGAACAATTCGACCGGATCGGCCGCCCAGGCAAGGATCGGCGCGCGTCCGGCAAGCGAGCCGGTCTCGATCGCGGTGCGATCATCATAGGGGACGAAGCTGCGCCCATCGACGCGGCCGCGAATCTTCTTGCCCTTCAACGTGTCGCTGAACTGGCCGAGATCGACATCGATCAAGTCGGTCGGCCGCGCATAGATCGGCACGTCATAGCCGCGCCGCCGCTCGCGCGCTGCGCGGATTTCGGGTTCGTAATAGCCCGTGGCAAAGGCTTTGCCGTCGCCGACCTGCACCGCTTCGAAATATTCGGCGAAGAAGCCGCGCGCCTCGCCGCGGCGGACGCCTGGCGCGGCACCGCAGGCCGCCGCCCAGTCACTGCCGCGTGTGAGGCCGGAAAGATCGCTACGGCGCAGCAGCGACGGGCAGGACGCCTGAAAAGCGACAAGCGCCCGCGCGGCGGCGGCTTCGTCTATGGGAAGCGTGTAAACGGGCGGCCCGGCGACCACGCCCGCACCAGCCGCATTTGCAGTGCTCGCCGCAACCGGTGCGGCGGGTTGCGGCGCAATCGGCGTGGCGGCAACGGGCCTGCGCACCGGTGCGGGACGATTGGCGACCGGACGGGGCCGCTCGACCTGGCCGCCGCAGCCGGCGAGCAAGACGGCAAGCGCAATCGACAGCCCGGCAAAGCCCCCCCGCATCGGCGTTATGCCTCGTCGGTGTCGGCGAGCTTCCAATTCGGGTCGCTGCTCTTCAACGTACGCGCGAAGGTCCAGACATCATGCGTCTCGACCGCATCGGTCATCGAGCCCGCAATCACATTGCCCTCGGCATCGCGCGTCACGGCGGCGATGTCGGCGTCAAAACGCACGGTGATGCGCGCGAGCTTACCCTCAAGCGAGGCGTCGGCGATCACTGCGCGCTCGATCGACACCAGCCGGTTGTCGAGCACATGACCGGCCGTGTTGCGCGCCAGGATTGCGCTGGTGAAGGCATCGCGCACCGAATCCTCGGCGAGCCAGCCAAGCTGCTCCTCGTCGCCCTTCCAGAACGCCTCCAAAATCATGCGATACGCACCCTGCGCGCCAGCGAGAAAGCGCGGGACATCGAAGCTCGAATCGGCGGCGATGATCGCGCGGATACCGGCTTCGGCCTTGGGCTCGACATTGCGGCTGACCGGCTCGCGCGCTTCGCCAATCGCCTCGACCGGACGCTGCACCACCGTCAGCGGCGCGCGTTCTTCGGCGGGCTTGGGCAAGGGCTGTTCATGACCCGTGCGTTTGCCCAGCACCCGATACAGGTTCAGCGCAAGAAACGCAGTCAGCATTACGAGAATGACGGTCAGGAACACGCGGCCTCCGGGGCTTTCAACAGATGCAGTACATAGGCCTAACACGCCAAGGATTCAAATCGTGCAATATGACGAGCGTCTCCGGCGAGTTGAACTCGGTGCCCCCCCCTGCTAGGCGCGCGCTTTCGACGACGCCACGGAGGTGTGGCGCTTATACGATCAGGGTAAGGACGAGTTCCATGAGCGAGCAGGACGACGGCTTCATCACCACCACGGTTCCGACGACCGACCCCTATGGCAATGGTGTGGACACTGCGCCCGCCGCTGGCCTGATCTCACAATATGTGAAGGACTTGTCGTTCGAAAACCCGAACGCCCCGGCCATTTTCCAGAACCCGACCGCGCCCGCCATCGACGTGCAGTTCAACATCGCGTCCTCGCAAGTCGGCGAAGACGTCTATGAAATCGTGCTGCGCATCGAAGTGAAGGCCGAGGCCGAAGGCACCGTCGCCTTCCTCGTCGACCTTTCCTACGCCGGGCTGTTCGGCCTGCGCAATTTCCCGGCCGAGCATCTCCAACCGTTCCTGCTGGCCGAAGCGCCGCGCCTGATCTTCCCGTTCGCGCGCCGCGTGCTGGCCGATGCGATCCGCGATGGCGGCTTCCCGCCGCTGCTGCTCGAGCCGATCGATTTCGCCAGCGTCTTCCTGCAGCAGCAGGAAGCGGCCGAAGGCGGCATTGGCGAGACGCTCGGCACCGCCTAACGGCCTTTTCAGCCCCCCATCCCCAGGTCCGGATGCGGGGGCTGTTTTTGTGAAGACAGCGCCATGAACCTCGTCAAATCACTCGGCTCGATCGGCGGCCTCACGCTGGCCAGCCGGGTGCTGGCGTTGGTGCGCGATTCGCTCGCCGCCCGTTATGTCGGGGCGGGCTTTGCCTCGGACGCGTTCAACGGCGTCGCCTTCCGCCTGCCCAACATGTTCCGCGCCTTGTTCGCGGAAGGCGCGTTTTCCGCCGCCTTCATCCCGATGTTCAACAAGAAGGCCGCCGGGCCAGACGGCATTGCGGCCGGTTACCAGTTCGCCGAGCGCGCGCTGGCGGTGCTGCTGCCGATCCTGATCCTGTTCACCGGCGCGCTGATCCTGGCCGCCTGGCCGATCACCTGGCTGCTCTCGGGCGGTTTCGCGCGCCAGCATCCAACGCACGAGCAATTCGCCTTTGCGGTGATGCTGTCGCGCATCACGCTTCCCTATCTCGCACTGATTTCGCTGGCGTCGCTCTTGGGCGGCATCCTCAATTCGCTCGACAAATTCTGGGTCAATGCCGCCGCCCCGATCCTGCTCAATCTGGCGATGATCGTCGGGCTATGGGTTTTCCACGGTGCGGACGTCTATCAAACCGCGCGCGTGCAGGCGATTTCGGTCACCGTCGGCGGCGTGCTGCAATTGCTGTGGCTGATCTGGGCGTGCCACCGCGCCGGAGTCGACATGCGGCTGCGCCTCCCGCGGCTCGATGCCGATGTGCGCGAGATGCTGCGGCTGATCGTCCCCGCTGCCGCGGGCGCGGGCGCGTCGCAAATCAATCTGCTGATCTCGACCTCGCTCGCCGGCAGCCTGCTCGCCTCGGGCTCGATCACCTATATCTATTATGCCGACCGCCTGAACCAGCTCCCGCTCGGCCTGATCGGCATCGGCCTCGGCACGATCCTGCTGCCGACGATCTCGCGCCTGCTCTCGACGGGCCAGGACACAGCCGCGATGGAAACGCAGAATCGCGGGATCGAGCTGGCGCTGTTCCTCACCCTCCCCGCCACCGTCGCCTTCATGGTCGCCGCCGAGCCGATCGTGCGCGGGCTGTTCCAATATGGCCATTTCACCGCGATGGACGCGCGCCGCTGCGGCTGGGCGCTCAGCGCCTTCTCGGTCGGCCTGCCCTCCTATGTGCTCGTGAAGGTGCTGACGCCCGGTTATTATGCGCGCGGCGATACCAGGACGCCGGTGCGCTATGCGATGATCTCGATCGCGGTGAACATCGTCGGCAACCTCATCCTGATCCCGCTGATCGGCCATGTCGGCCCGCCGCTCGCGACGGCCCTCGCCTCCACCGTCAATGTCGCGATGCTCTATCGCACGCTCACCCAGCGCGGCCATTTCGCCGCGGACAGCGCGCTGCGCCGCAAGGTCCCGCGCCTGCTGCTCGCCGCCCTATTGATGGGCGCGACGGTGTTCGCGTTCGAGCGGCTGCTCACTCCCTATCTCGGCGGTGCGCTGATCGTGCGCTATGCCGCCCTTGGCGTACTGGTCGGCGCGGGCAGCGCGGTCTATGGCGTGGCCTGTTTCGTCACCGGTGCATACCGGATCGCGGACCTGAAGGCGCTGATGCGGCGGCGCGGCACCTCCAACACTCCCAAGCCCGCCCAGGAATAAGCATATGCGTGTCGTCTCCGGCATCCAGCCCACCGGCAACCTCCACCTCGGCAATTATCTTGGCGCAATCAAGCAGTGGGTGGCGATGCAGGATGCGATGCCTGAGGGAGACGACTGCCTGTTCTTCCTGGCCGATCTCCACGCACTGTCGCAGCCGGTGATCCCGGCCGAGCTCAACGCCCACACCACCGAAATGGCCGCCACACTGCTCGCCTGCGGCATCGACCCCAAACGCGCGATCCTGTTCAACCAGGCACGCGTCCCCGCGCACAGCGCGCTCCACTGGATCTTGGGCGGCACCGCGCGGATGGGCTGGCTCGGCCGCATGACGCAGTGGAAGGACAAGGCCGGCAAGAAGGGCGAGAGCCAGAGCGTCGGCCTGTTCACCTACCCCGTGCTGCAAGCCGCCGATGTGCTGCTCTATCAGGCGACGCACGTGCCGGTCGGCGAGGACCAGAAGCAGCATCTGGAGCTGGCGCGCGACATCGCGGTGAAGTTCAACACCGATTATGGCGACACCTTCACCCTGCCCGAGCCGTTCATCTCCAAGGCCGCCCCGCGCATCATGAGCCTCCGCGATGCCAGCGCGAAAATGTCCAAGTCCGATCCGTCGGACGCCAGCCGCATCAATCTGGTCGATGATGACGACACCATCGCGGGCAAGATCCGCAAGGCCAAGAGCGATGCCGACGGCTTGCCGGGCGAAGTCGCCGGGTTGGCCGAACGGCCCGAGGCGCGCAACCTGGTGACGATCTATGCAGCGCTCGCGGGCGTGACGCCGGATGCGGTGCTGGCGCAGTTTGCGGGACAGGGGTTTGGCGCGTTCAAGCCTGCCCTCGCCGATCTGGCGGTGGCGACGCTCTCGCCGATTCGGCGGCGGCTGACGGGGTTGCTGGAGGATCGTGCGGCGGTGAGCGCGGTGCTGGCCGATGGCGCTGCGCGGGCGAGTGCGCTGGCGGCGCCCACGCTGGCGGCGGCGCAGGCGGCGGTCGGGTTGCAGGTGTAACCTCCGCCGTAGGCCGACCCACCCCCGGCCCCTCCCTTCCAGGGAGGGGAGGAAGAAGACCGCGCGCGTCTCCCCTCCCTGGAAGGGAGGGGTTGGGGGTGGGTCGCTCTCCGTAGCGGGAAACGCCAGCCTGTAGGAAAATTCCCTCTCCCAGCGGGAGAGGGAGGGAGCGGCGAAGCCGCGGAAGGGTGAGGGTGAAGCCGGGCGCAGCTCCTGCAAAGTCGCCCTCACCCTTCCCACGCCTCCGGCGCGGGCCCCTTCCCTCTCCCATCGGGAGAGGGAGGCTAAGCCATTACCCCTCCAGCTCGCGCAGCAAATAGCGCACGGCGGTGTCGATCTCGCGGTCGGTGTCGCGCAGTTCCTCGATCCGGCGCACCGCGTGGATAACGGTCGAATGGTCGCGCCCGCCGAACTTGCGGCCGATCTCGGGGAGCGAGCGCGTGGTCAGCCGCTTGGCGAGGTACATGGCGATCTGGCGCGGCCGTGCCACCACCACCGCGCGCCGCGCCGAGACCAGATCGACCGGCTTCAGCTCGAAATGCGCCGACACCGCCTTCTGGATTTCGTCGATCGTCACGCGGCGTTCCGCGCCGCGCAGCACGTCGCCCAGCGTCGCCACGGCAAAGTCGAGGTCGATCTCGACCCCGGTCAGCTGCGCATAGGCCACCACGCGGTTGAGCGCGCCTTCCAGGTCGCGAATGTTGGCGGTGATGCGCGCCGCCAGCAGATCGAGCACGTCAGCGGGCACCTTCGCCCCCGGCATATCGACCAGCTTGCGCGCCAGCACCGCACGGCGCAGCGCCAGATCGGGTGCCTTGATGTCCGCCACCAGCCCGCATGACAGGCGCGAGGTGATCCGCGCCTCGACCCCGTCGAGCCCCTGCGGGCAGCGATCGGCGCTGATCACCAGCCGCTTGCCCGCGCCCATCACTTCGTTGATCGTGTGGAAGAACTCTTCCTGCGTCGAATCCTTGCCCGCGATGAACTGCAGATCGTCGACCAGCAGCAGATCGGCCGAGCGCAGCCGCGTCTTGAAGCTGTGCGTGTCGCGGTTGCGCAGCGCCTGGACGAAATCGAACATGAAGCGCTCGGCCGACATCAGCAGCACGCGCGCGCCGGGCACCGCCTCAAGATAGGCAGCGCCAATTGCGTGCATCAGATGCGTCTTGCCCTGCCCGGTGCCGCTGTGGAGGAACAATGGGCTGAAGCGCGGCACGCCGGGCTCGGCCAGCGCGCGCGCCGCGTTGAACGCGACCATGTTGGAGGCATCGACCACGAACCGGTCGAAGGTGAAGCGCGGGTCGAGCGGCGGGCGATCGGCGACCACCACGGGCGCTTCCACCGCCGCCGGGAGCGAATCGACCGTGAGCACGGCGGGCGCCGGTGCTGCGGTGGCCGAGCCCGTCTCGATCGAAACGCGCCGCACCGTCGGCAGAACCGCGCGGAATTCCTGCAGCAAACGATCGGCATAATGGTTGCGGACCCAATTGGTCATGAACGCCGACGGCAACGCCAGGCGCACCGCCCCCTCGTCCAGACTGGGCAACAGGGTCATCGGCTTGAGCCACTGATCGAACAGCCGCGCTCCGGCCGATTCCCGCAAATGCGCCCGTACGACGGCCCAAGCGCGGTCGACCGAACCGTCCGGCTGCACGCCGTCCACGCTCGTACCGTTCGCGCTCGCCCCCCTGTTCAACGTTACGACCACACCAAAAACCTTTGTTGGACAAGCGGGTGAACCACCGCGCCGCCGGAATTGCACAGACAAAGCCCCCCACAGCCGGAATCACCGCCTGCCTGACGTTGCCATTCGAATTGAGTCGCGAGACGCTTGGTCTGCGCGTTGGAGGGCCAGTTATGAAGATCGCAGCGAGTCGATCAAGGCCTGCCCCTGTCAGATTTTTGAAATAATCTGGATTGACTCGTATCTAGCCACGGATTCGCGTCAAATTTCTTATAAGTCTTTGAATTATAGGCTTTAATGTCGTTACACTTTCGTGTCGTTTTTGCGAATCGCAGTGAATCCGTGGGTTGCGGTTATTTGGGGTTAGCGGGGTCTCGAAACGTTCCGCGCGCCACGCCTGACGATGGGATGGAAGCGACGCGGTTCCACAGCGGACGACAAAAAGCCCGCCGGATTTGCATCCAGCGGGCGTTTTCGCCAACAATCAGCGCGGTTTAGGCCAGCGCGGAGAGGCGCTTGGTCAGGCGCGAGAACTTGCGGCTCGCGGTGTTCTTGTGCAGCACGCCCTTGGCGACGCCGCGCATCAGCTCAGGCTGAACCATCGCCATCGCGGCGGTCGCTGCGGCCTTGTCGCCCGCTTCCAGAGCATTCTCGACCTTCTTGACGAAAGTCCGGATGCGACCGGTGCGGTTGCCGTTTACCAGTGTCCGCGCGGCGTTACGACGGATACGCTTTTTCGCCTGTGGCGTGTTCGCCATGAAGCCCTCTGATTCTGCAAATAAGAAAGGGCGGGAGAAAGCTCCCGGCCCCGGAAGCCGTGCGCCTTAGCGAGAACGCGCGCGCCGGTCAATCACCGCTGGCATTTTGGGCACCAAAATGTCGAGCGCCCGCCCTCGGCATAGCGCGCCACCGTGCCACCGCAGGCACAGGGCTCCCCCTCGCGGCCATAGACCGCGAATTGCTTGGAGAAATAGCCGAGTTCGCCATCGGGCCGCGCATAATCCCGCAAGGTCGATCCGCCCGCCTCGATCGCGGAGAGCAGCACCGAACGAATCGCCGCGACGAGTCGCTCGAGCTTGGCGCGCGACAGGTCTCCCCCGGCGCGCTTGGGCGAGATGCCCGCAAGATGGAGTGCTTCACAGACATAGATGTTGCCGAGCCCGGCGACGATTCGCTGATCGAGCAACAACAGCTTGATCGACGCGACCCGCCCGGCAAGCGCCCGGTGCAAATATGCAGCGGTCAAATCGGGGCCGAGCGGTTCCGGCCCCAGTGCCTTGAACGCCGGAAAATCGGCGAGCGCGGTCGTCGCCAGCAGATCGACCGAGCCGAAGCGCCGCGCATCGTTGAGCGCGAGGCGCTGCGTCGCGGTTTCGAGAATCAAATGATCGTGCGGCAGCACGTCGCTGGGGTCGACCCGCCAGCGTCCCGACATGCCGAGGTGGAACACCATGGTGTCGCCGCGATCGGTTTCGATCAGCCCATATTTGGCGCGACGGGAAAGCCCGGTGACCGTCGCCCCGGTCAGGCGCTGGCCGAGATCGGCCGGAAAGGGTCGCCGCAGATCGGGGCGGCGGAGCTGGACCAATGTGATGCGCTGACCATCGAGCACGGGCCGCAGCCCGCGCACGGTGGTTTCGACTTCGGGTAATTCGGGCATTCCCCGCTTTTGCCCGAACGGTGCCAAGGGTCAACGACAGCGCGCACTCTGGCTGATGACACGTCCTTCCTTCGCGCCTTCGCGTCTTCGCGCGCAATGCGCGTTCTTTCTCACGCGAAGACGCGAAGGCGCGAAGAGGAATCGCCACCACATGACAATTTGACCCATCCGCCATGCAGTGGTTTGCGCCGCCGCTTCGCTCGGCTAGAGCGGGCGACATGACCGACACACAATCCGGCTCCGACACCGCCCCCGGCACCGTCTCCTTCGGCTACGAAGATATTCCCGCCACCGAAAAGACCGCGCGCGTCGGCGGCGTGTTTTCGAGCGTGGCGCGCAGCTACGACATCATGAACGACGCGATGTCGGGCGGGATGCACCGTTTGTGGAAGGATCGCTTCGTCCGCCGCGTAAAGCCGCGCGAGGGCGAGCAGATCCTCGACATGGCGGGCGGCACTGGCGACATCGCCTTCCGTCTGGCCGAATCGGGCGCGAGCGTGACCGTCGCCGACATCAACCCGCAAATGCTGGAAGTCGGCATGGAACGCGCCGCCAAGCGCGGCATTGACGGCCTGGTGTGGACCGAGGCCAATGCCGAGACGCTGGTCTTCCCCGACCGCTTCTTCGATGCCTATACGATCGCCTTTGGCATCCGCAACGTGACCGACATCCCCAAGGCGCTGCGCGAAGCGCACCGCGTGCTGCGACGCGGCGGGCGGTTCTATTGCCTGGAATTCTCGACCACGCTGTGGCCGGGTTTTGCCGATGTCTATGACGTCTATTCGCACAAGGTGGTGCCACAGCTCGGCAAATTGCTGGCGCAGGATGCCGACAGCTATCGCTATCTGATCGAATCGATTCGCCGTTTTCCCGATATGCCGACCTTCGAAGGCATGATCCGCGACGCCGGCTTCGTGCAGACCGGGGTCGAGCCGATGCTCGGCGGCCTCGTCGCGATCCACCACGGGTGGAAGATTTGATGGGCGAGACGATCACCCTCCCCTCCCGCTTGCGGGAGGGGTCGGGGGAGGGCCTTTCCAAGAGCCTGGCACCGCAATCCCGTCAGCCCCTCCCGCAAGCGGGAGGGGAGCAAAAGTGACCGCCCCCGCTATCCATCTCTGGCGCCTGCTCAAATGGGGCCGCATCCTCGCGCGGCATGGCGCGCTTTCGGGCATCGAGCGTGACCCGAACACGCCCGCCCCGGTGCGCCGCCTCGCGCGGATCGCGCGGCTGGGCGCGCGCGTGCCCGCCGTGCCGCGTTATGCCGATGCGTTTCAGGCGATCGGCCCCGCCGCGATCAAACTCGGCCAGACGCTGGCGACGCGGCCCGACATTGTCGGCGAAGCGGCGTCGAACGATCTGATGCGGCTGCAGGACGCGCTGCCGCCCGTCCCCTATGACACGATCCACGCCGCAATGACGCGCGCCTTCCAGCGCGATCCGGCCGAACTGTTCGCCTCGATCGATCCGGTGCCGGTCGGTGCCGCCTCGATCGCGCAGGTCCATCGCGGCGTCACCACCGATGGCCGCACCGTCGCGATCAAGGTGCTGCGCCCCGGCGTCGAGGAAGATTTCACCCGCGCAATCGACACGTACGAGTGGGCAGCAGCGCAAGTCGAGGCAATGGGCGGCGAACTGTCGCGGCTGCGCCCACGACTGGTGATCGAGACGTTCAAACGCTGGACCGCGCGCGAGCTTGATTTGCGCCGCGAAGCCGCCTCGGCCTCCGAACTCGCCGATGCGATGATGGCGGAGCCGGATTTCCTGGTGCCCAAGATCGATTGGCAGCGCACCACCGGCAAGGTGCTGACGCTCGAATGGATCGACGGGATCAAGCTCTCCAACCGCGCGGCGCTGGTCGAAGCGGGCTATGACATGCAGGCGCTGGCCAACACCTTGGTCCACGCCTTTCTGCGCCAGGCGATTGCCGAGGGCTTTTTCCACGCCGACATGCACCAGGGCAATTTGTTCGCGTTGCCCGATGGCAAGATCGCCGCGATCGACTTTGGCATCATGGGCCGGATCGACCGACGCGCGCGCGTCTGGCTGGCAGAGATCCTCTACGGGCTGATCACCGGCAATTATAAGCGCGTCGCAGAAATCCATTTCGAAGCGGGCTATGTGCCGCCGCACCACAATGTCGCCGAATTTGCCACCGCCCTGCGGGCGGTCGGCGAGCCGATGCGCGGCATGGCGGTAAAGGACATGTCGATCGGCATGATGCTCGACGGCCTGTTCAACATCACCCGCGATTTCGACATGCAGACGCAGCCGCATCTGCTGCTGCTGCAAAAGACGATGGTGATGGTGGAGGGCGTGGCGACCAGCCTCGATCCCGAGATCAATTTGTGGGACGCCGCCGCCCCGTTCGTGCGCGAATGGATCCGCACCGAACTCGGCCCCGAAGCGGCGGTGGCCGATCGGCTGGTCGAGGGGTTCCGGACGCTGTCGCGCCTGCCCGATCTGGTGCGCAACATCGAACGGCGCTTCCCCAATCCGCCCGGCGCACCGCCCGAGCCGCCGCTGAAGCACATTGAGGTGCTGCGCTTTGGGGCTGGCTGGCGCTACGCGCTGGTCGCGCTGGTGAGCGCGGGCGCGAGCCTGGGCCTGGGATGGATGCTCTGGGGGTGAAGGAGGCCGCGCCCTTGTGGCTGGCCACGCCGTCGCGCTTTGCCGGTCTGAGCTTGCGCGGTGCCCGTACCGGCGTGGCGTTGCTGGCGCTGCTTCTGCTCGCGACCTTGCTGGCGCTGGCGAGCCCCGGGGCACCGCCGATCAACCATGATCCGGCCAATCGCGGCGAGGACCAGGTCGACGTCGTGCGGTATGAAACGATTGTGCAGGGCGTGCGCGGCGGTGGCGGTTATTATCCGGTGACCGCGCAAGCGCTCCGCGCGGGCGATGATGCGATGCAGCCCTTCCTCACCTTCCGCCTGCCGACGCTCGCGGTGGTGCAAGCCGCGCTGCCACCCGCCGCCACGATGCTGCTGCTCTATGCGCTGGTCGCCGGGGTGATGTTCGCCTGGTATCGGCAGGTGCGGTCTGCGTTTGCCACCTCAGCGCCGGTGTGGATCGCGATGGCGTTGCTGGCGGGGGGGCTGATCGCCTTCGTGAAGGCCGACCTTGCCTGCTTTCACGAGATTTGGGCGGGATTGCTGATCGCGCTGTCGCTCGCCGTGCGGCGCGAGGGCAAATGGATCGAGGCGGTCGCGATCGGGCTGATCGCAATGCTGATCCGCGAGACCGCCGCGCTCTACGTTGTGATCATGGCGGTGTTCGCCGTTGTCGAGGGCCACCGCAAGGAAGCGATTGGCTGGGCGACCACGCTCGGGGTGTTGGCCGTCGTGCTCGCGCTCCACGCCCATGCGGTGTCGCTGGTGGTGCGCGAGACCGATCCGGCAATGGCGGGCTGGCCGGGGCCGCTGGGGTTCGGCTTTTTCATCACGACGATGCAGTTGTGGACGGTCCTCACCCTGGCCCCCTTGTGGTTCGCAGCCCCGGTGATCGGGCTGGCGCTGTTCGGCTGGGCGACGTGGAAGAGCGCACTCGCCTTGCGCGCGCTGGCGGTGTTCAGCGGTTATGCCGCGTTGCTGGCTCTGTTCGGGCGCGCCGACACCTTCTATTGGGGGCTGATGATCGCGCCCACGCTTCTGATCGGCCTCGCCTTCGCGCCCGATGGCGTGCGCGACCTGATCGCGCGCGCGCAGGACCCGCGCCGCAAGATTACTGTCACGCGGGTGGTGCGATGAAGATTCTGTTGATCGTCGGCGGCGGCATCGCCGCCTACAAGGCGTGCGAGCTGATCCGTTTGTGCCGCAAGGGCGGGATTGCGGTGAAGTGCGTGCTGACCGATGGCGGCGCGCATTTCGTGACCCCGATGACGCTCGCCGCTTTGTCCGAAAACCAGGTCCATACCAGCCTGTGGGACCTGAAGGACGAGGTCGAGATGGGCCATATCCAGCTCAGCCGCGAGGCCGATTTGGTCGTGATTGCGCCCGCCACTGCCGATCTGATGGCGAAGATGGCCGCCGGAATCGCCGATGACCTGGCCACCACCTTGCTGCTCGCGACCGACAAGCCCGTGCTCGCCGCGCCCGCGATGAACGTGCGGATGTGGCAGCATCCGGCGACACGCCGCAACGTCGCAACCCTGCGCGGCGATGGCGTGACCGTGCTGGAGCCCGATGAAGGCGCGATGGCGTGCGGCGAATACGGCCCCGGTCGCCTGCCCGAGCCCTCGGCGATTTTTGCGGCGATCCAGGCGGCGTTGGCGGGGTGACCTTTCATCACCCTCACGCTTCCGTCGCTTCGCTCCTCCCTCCCTCTCCCACCGGGAGAGGGAAGGGGCCCGCCGCCGCAGGCGGTGGGAAGGGTGAGGGTCACCCCCAATGCCTATGTCGGTGACCCCTCCCCACATCCTCGTCACGGCCGGCCCCACGCATGAGCCGATCGACCCGGTGCGCTATCTGGCGAATCGCTCCTCGGGCAAGCAGGGCTTTGCGATTGCCGCCGCGCTGGCCGCGCGCGGCGCGCGGGTAACGCTGGTCGCGGGGCCGGTTACGCTCCCCACGCCGCCGGGCGTGAGCCGCATCGATGTCGAGACCGCGCTGGAAATGGCGGCGGCGGTCGAATCGGTACTGCCGGTTGACGGCGCAGTGATGGTCGCCGCCGTCGCCGACTGGCGCGTCGACAGCACGGCACAGAAGATCAAGAAAGGGCCAGCCGGGCCGCCCACGCTGCGCTTGGTCGAAAACCCCGACATCCTTGCCACGCTCGCCGCCAGCCCGCAGCGCCCGCGCCTGCTGATCGGCTTTGCGGCCGAGACCGAGCGCGTGACCGAGCACGCCACCGCCAAGCTGACGCGCAAACGCGCCGACTGGATCGTCGCCAACGACGTGTCGGGCGATGTGATGGGGGGTGCCGCCAATGCCGTCCACATCGTTACCGCAAGCGGGATCGAAAGCTGGGAGCGCTTGCCGAAGGACGAGGTCGCGGCGCGCCTGGCCGATCGTATCCTGGCGACGCTTGCGCCGAACGCCCCGCCGACCTTCGACACGCCGGATTCGCCCTGCTATGGCACCGCCATGAGTGGCTTGATTACCATTGCGCTGAAACGCCTCCCCCATGGCGAGGGCCTGCCTTTGCCAACCTATGCCACCGACGGTGCAGCGGGCATGGATGTCGTCGCCGCCGAAGACAGCGTGCTCGCGCCCGGCGCACGCGCCGCGATTGCGACCGGCTTCGCCATTGCCATCCCCGAAGGCTATGAGGTGCAGGTCCGCCCACGCTCGGGCCTTGCGCTGAAGCACGGCATCACTTGCCTCAACACCCCCGGCACGATCGACAGCGACTATCGCGGCGAAGTGAAGGTGATTCTCGCCAATCTCGGGCAGGAACCGTTCGCGATCGCGCGCGGCGACCGGATCGCGCAGCTTGTCCCCGCCCCCGTGCAGCGCGCGGTGTTGGAGGTGGTGGAGACGCTCGACGACACGGCGCGCGGGGTCGGCGGTTTCGGATCGACCGGGCGATGATCGCCCTGCTGCTTCAGGCGGCGGAGGTGCCCGCCATGCCTGTGGATTGGTCGGCTCTGGCCCCCATCCCCTATCTCGCGGCGCCCAAGGTAACGCCCGAACTGTCCGGGTTCGTGGCGACCGAAATCACCGCCGGCCGCTGCGCCATCGCCAAGCCGACCGACGGCCATTATGTCGTGCGCGTCGATGTCGCGACCCTGATCGGCCCGGATGGAACCGTGCGCCGTGCGGTACCGCACGCCATCGCCTGCCCGACGGTTGAGCAATATGCGGCGGGCCTAGTCACCGGTTTCGCACGCGGCAATCTCCCGATGCGGCCGGGCGCGACCGATGCGTGGTATCGCGCGACGATCGTCTTCGAGTGGAACGCTTAGTGCCGTCCTCCGCGAGGCCGGATCACCTCCATCCCGTTCAGGCTGCGCCCGTCCTGGGCAAGGCCCTTCGACAGGCTCAGGGCGAACGGAAAACGGCGCGAACCACCAAAACCGTGCCTCTGACAGGGTGCCTGTGACGCTTTCCGACGAAGAACTGAACCGCTACGCCCGCCACATCGTGCTGCGCGAGGTTGGTGGCGCGGGGCAAATGCGGCTGAAGGCGGCATCGGTTGCGATTGTTGGCGCAGGCGGTATTGGCAGCCCGGCCATCCAATATCTGGCGGCAGCCGGGATTGGGCGGCTGATCGTCATCGATGACGACACGGTCGATCTTTCCAATCTCCAACGCCAGACCATGTTTGGCGATGCCGATGTCGGCGCGGGCAAGGTGGCGGCGGCGGCGCACGCAGCGCACCGGATCAACCCGCATGTCGTCCTCGACCAGCGCCCGGAGCGACTGACCCCCGACACTGCTGCGCACCTGCTGGGCGGCGCGGACGTGGTGATCGACGGCACGGACAGTTTCGCGACGCGCCTCGCCGTCGCCGACGCCGCGCACGGCTTGCGCATCCCGCTCGTCTCCTCGGCGGTCGGGCAATTCGAGGGGCAACTGGGCGTGTTTCGCGGTTGGGAGGCGGACAAGCCGTGCTATCGCTGCTTCGTCGGCAATGTGGTCGATCAGGCGGGCGACAGTTGCGCCGAACAGGGCGTGCTCGGCGCGATGACCGGGGTGATGGGCAGCCTCGCCGCACTGGAGGCGATGCGCAGCGTGATCGGCTTCGGCGACGACAGCGCAGGCAAGCTGCTGCTGGTCGATGCGCTCGCTTTCCGCTTCCGCACGATCGCCTTGCCGAAAGACCCAGGCTGCCCGGCCTGCGGTTAGCGGGGTTTTAAGGGAGCGCGCGCTATGCGCCTGCCATGACCTCTCCGCGCATCCTCGTCATCTTCGGCACCCGGCCCGAAGCGATCAAACTCTTTCCCGTCGTTGCGGCGCTCAAGGCGCAGGGCGGGCTCGACGTGCGCACCTGCGTCACCGCGCAGCATCGCGGGCTGCTCGACCAGGTGCTCAGTATCGCCAATCTGCGCCCAGACATCGACCTCGATCTGATGGAGCCGGGCCAGACGCTCGACCGCCTGACCGCGCGGTTGCTGACCGGGCTTGGCGATGTGATGGATGCCGAAAAGCCCGACCGGGTGATCGTGCAGGGCGACACCGCCACAGCGATGGTCGGCGCGCTCGCGGCATATTACCGCAAGGTGCCGGTCAGCCATGTCGAGGCGGGCTTGCGCTCGGGCGACATCTACCAGCCCTGGCCCGAGGAAGTGAACCGCCGCATCGTCGCGCCGATCGCCGACCAACATTTCGCGCCGACCGAAACCGCCGCCGAGGCGCTGCGCCGCGAGAATATCGCGCCCGCGACGATCCACGTCACCGGCAACACCGTCATCGACGCGCTGCACGCGACGCGCACCAAGCTCGCGGCAGACCCGACGCTCGCCAGCGGGCTCGACGGTATCGCGCAGCGTTTCGCGGGCAAGCGCATCATCCTGGTGACCACGCACCGCCGCGAAAATTTCGGCGGCGGCATGGACAATATCGCGCACGCCCTCGCCCGCATCGCCGCGCGCGATGACGTGGCGATCCTGTTCCCGATGCACCCCAACCCCAATGTCGTCGAGGCAATGAACCGCGTGCTCGGCGATCGGCCCAATATCGCGCGAATCGATCCGCTCGATTACCCGCATTTCATCCGCGCGCTGGAGCTGTGCGAGATCGCGCTGACCGATTCGGGCGGCGTGCAGGAAGAAGCGCCTGCGCTCGCCAAGCCCGTGCTGGTCATGCGCGAGACCACCGAGCGCCCCGAAGGCGTGGCGGCGGGCACCGCCAAGCTGATCGGCACCGATGCCGAGCGGATCGTTTCCGAAATATCAACCCTCCTCGACGACAAGGGCACCTACCAGTCCATGGCACGCGCCCACAATCCGTTCGGCGACGGCCATGCGTCCGGCAGGATCGCAAAGGTAATCGCCGATGGTTTCGGATGCTGAACTGAAGGTTGTCGTCGTCGGCCTGGGCTATATCGGCCTGCCGACCGCCGCCGTGATCGCGCGCACGGGTGCCAAGGTGCTTGGCATCGACGTGTCGGAACATGTCGTCGAGACGGTCAATTCTGGCAAGATCCATATCGAGGAAGTCGATCTCGACGGCCTCGTTTCCGGCGTGGTCGCGCGCGGGACCTTGCGTGCGGCGACGCAGATCGAACCCGCCGATGTGTTCGTCATCGCGGTGCCGACGCCCTTTGCCGACGATCATGCGCCCAATATCGGCTATGTCCTGCGCGCCGCCACCACCATCGCTGCGGTGCTGAAGGCAGGCGATGTCATCATCCTCGAATCGACCTCGCCCGTCGGCACGACCGAGAAGGTGCGCGACTTGCTCGCGCAGTTGCGCCCCGATCTGAAGGTGCCCGGCAAGACCGGCGAGAGCGCGGACATCGCCATCGCTTATTGCCCCGAGCGCGTTTTGCCGGGGCGAATCCTGGTCGAACTGATCGACAATGACCGCGTGATCGGCGGCATCACGCCGCGTTGTGCGCGCAAGGCGCTGCAATTCTATCGCCGTTTCGTGCGAGGCGCGTGCGTCACCACCACCGCGCGCGCGGCGGAGATGACCAAGCTGACCGAAAATGCCTTTCGCGACGTCAACATCGCCTTCGCCAATGAACTGAGCCGCGTCGCCGATACGATGGAGGTCGATGTGTGGGAGGTGATCCGCCTCGCCAACCGTCACCCGCGCGTCAACATCCTGTCGCCCGGCCCCGGCGTCGGCGGGCATTGCATCGCGGTCGACCCGTGGTTCCTGGTCCATGCCGATCGCGACAACACCCCCCTCATTCGCACCGCGCGCGAAGTGAACGACGCCAAGATCGACTATGTCGTGGAACGCGCCGAGGCGATGGTGGCGGCGCATCCGGGCGTCCGCGTCGCGTGCCTGGGCCTCGCCTTCAAGGCCAATATCGATGATTTCCGCGAAAGCCCGGCGCTCAAGGTCGCGACGGCGCTCGCGGCGCGCTTCGGCGATCGGCTCGATGTGGTCGAGCCTTATACCCGCACCCTGCCCGCCGCCTTTGACGGCACCGGCGCGACGCTGACCGACATCGACACCGCAATCGAGACGTGTGGCATCATGATCGTGCTGGTCGACCATGACGTGTTCAAATCGGTGCCGGTCGATGAGCGCGCCGACAAGATCGTCTATGACACGCGCGGCATTTGGCCCGATCAGCCGCGCGCGCCCGTCCGCACCGAAGCGTTGCGCCTCGCCAGCTAAGGCCCGATAGAGACCGCCATGTCGACCGATCCCATCCTCGTCACCGGTGTCGCCGGGTTCATTGGCATGCACGTCGCGCGCGCGCTGCTGGCGCGGGGTGAGCATGTCATCGGCATCGATAGCTTCAACGACTATTACCCCGTCAGCCTGAAGGAAGCGCGCGTCGCGGCGATCGCCGCGGAGGCCGAGGGGCGCTTCACGCTGCACCGCGTGGATTTCGCGGATCACGCCGCGCTCGATGCGGCGCTCGGGACCGCCCCGTTCACCCGCATCGTTCATCTCGGCGCGCAGGCGGGGGTGCGCTATTCGATCGACAATCCGCGCGCCTATATCCATTCGAACATTGCCGGGCACCTCAACCTGCTCGAGCTCGGGCGGCAGCGCAGCGTCGCGCATCTCGTCTATGCGTCATCCTCCTCCATCTATGGTGGCGATGCCACCCTGCCGTTCAAGGTCGATGACCGCGCCGACCGGCCGCTGTCGCTCTATGCCGCGACCAAGCGCGCCGACGAGCTGATGAGCGAGACCTACGCCCATCTCTATCGCCTGCCGCAAACGGGTCTGCGCTTCTTCACGGTCTACGGGCCGTGGGGGCGGCCCGACATGGCGATGTGGCTGTTCACCAGCGCGATCCTGGAAGACCGCCCGATCCAGGTGTTCAATCACGGGGATATGCGGCGCGATTTCACCTATATCGACGATATCGTCGCAGGGATCATCGCCTGCCTCGACCATCCGCCCGCCGATGACGGCAGCATCAAGGCCGGCGGCAGCCCGGCCCCGCACCGGCTGTACAATATCGGCAACCACCGCTCGGAACGGCTCGACCGGCTGATCGACCTGATTGAGGCCGCGTGCGGCAAGCCCGCCATCCGCATCAACGCGCCGATGCAGCCCGGCGACATGCCCGATACCTTCGCCGATATCAGTGCGATCCAGCGCGACCTCGGCTTCGCACCGACCACCTCGATCGATGTCGGGGTACCAAAGTTCGTGGAATGGTATCGCGGCTATATCGAGCGCTGCCGAGCGCCCGATTAGCCCCGACCCGCTCGAATCTTATTTGAGCAGGTCGACCGCAAAGGCACGAACGGCATCGCCGATATCGGCGCGCCCAAACGCGACCGCGAGATTGGCGGTCATGTATCCCGCTTTGTCCCCGCAATCGTAGCGTTTCCCGTCGAAGGTCAGCCCGTGAAACGGCTGCTGGCCGATCATCCGCGCCATCGCGTCGGTCAGCTGGATTTCACCGCCAGCACCCTTGCCCTGCGTTTCCAGCACACGCATCACCTCGGGCTGGAGGATGTAGCGACCGATCACCGACAGGTTGGACGGCGCAGTGCCCTTGGCGGGCTTCTCGACCAGCCCTTTGACTTCGGTCAGAGCACCCTCGCGCACGCCTGGCGTGATCACGCCATACATATGCGTCTGATCCTCCGGCACTTCCTGCGCGCAGATGATGTTGCCACCAACCTGCATATAGGCATCGACCATTTGCTTGAGGCAGCCCGGCTTGCCCACCATGAAATCGTCAGCGAGCAAAACCGCAAAGGGTTCATCCCCCACGATGTCGCGCGCGCACCATACCGCGTGGCCGAGACCCATCGGCTCCTGCTGGCGAACATAGGCGACCGCGCCGGGCTTGAGCCGGGTGGCGTCAAGGATCGACAGCGACTTGCCGCGGGCGGTCATGGTCGCCTCGAGCTCATAGGCGATATCGAAATGGTCCTCGATCGCGGATTTGCCGCGCCCGGTGACGAAGATCATCTGCTCGATGCCTGCTTCCAACGCCTCGTCGACCGCATATTGGATCAACGGACGATCGACGACCGGCAGCATTTCCTTGGGCATCGCCTTGGTGGCCGGAAGGAAACGGGTGCCAAGGCCGCCGACGGGGAAAACGGCTTTACGAAGCGGGCGAACGGTCATTTTTGCTCCGAAAACAAATACGTTGGCGAAAGGTTTACTTCGTTACGCCTCAATACCGATCCTGCCGGATATTGCATCCATCAAATTGGATGCCGGTTTCTCGATATCCCGTTAGGGAGCGGCGGGAGCCGTCTTAGGATCAGCAAGCTGCTGCTGGCGCAACTGGTCGAAAGTCGCCTGCGAAATGAAATCGATCAAATCGATGTCGAACACCAGCACCGACCCCGGCGGGATTGGCCCGGAACCGGCCTCGCCATAGCCCAGGCTGGGCTTGATCCATACACGATAGTGCGCGCCGCGCGGCATCGCCTTCAACGCTTCGGCGAAACCCGGCACGACCGCTGCGACCGGCAGCGGCGTGGGTTGCGCGCTCTTGTCGAAAATCTTGCCATTGGTCAATTTGCCGACATAATTGACCAACGCGACGTCTCCGTCGCCCGGCTTTTCCGCGCCGGTTCCCGGTTTCACGACCAGATATTGCAGGCCGGACGCGGTCTGGATGACACCGCGCACACGCGCGTTCGCAGCAAGGAATGCGTCCGCAGTCACTGGGGCTGCGGCGACAGGCTGGGCGCGGCGCGGGAGCGGTTTTTTGACTCGCGCCTGCGCAATCCCGCTGGTCAAGACGACCGCCGCGAGCGCGGCGGCACAGACGATCGATCGCATATCAGCGGCCAGTCGGCGGTCCAGCGGCACCCGGGGGCATCATGCCTTGCTGTTGCTGCATCATCTGCTGCTGCATCTGCTTGTATTTCAGGATCGGCATCGAATCGAGCAGTTCGACATCGAACACCAGCGCCGCGTTGGGCGGGATCGGGCCGCCGGGGGGCACGTGATCGCCATAGCCCAGGCTCGGCTTCAGCCAGATCCGGTACTTGCCGCCCTTGTTCATCAGCTTGAGCGCTTCGCTGAAGCCCGGCACGACGCCGCCCACTTCGAGCGGAGTCGGCTGCGCGGACTTGTCGAACACGGTGCCGTCGAGCAGACGGCCCTCATAGGTGATGAGGACTTCGTCCGCGTCGGTCGGGTTCGGCCCGGTGCCCGGCGTCAGCACCTGATATTGCAGGCCCGACGGCGTCGTCACCACACCCTTCGCCCGCGCATTATGCGCGAGGAAGGCGGTGGCGGGATCGGTCGGGGTCTGGAACGCCAGCGCCACCGCCGCGACCAGCGCGACGGCGATGCCAACCCACAGATACACCAAAATGCTCCGCTTCACGGGCTTTAGCGGGACAGCGGTGATCGACATGGTGGCTCCCGGGCAGGGGGTCGAGAAAGATAGGCAGGCGAAATCAGGTCGCGGCGGGCATCACCGCCCGCCCGATCATGATCTTACCGTGCGCCGTCGCGTTCCATGCGCTTGCGCTCGAGCTTGCGCGCGCGGCGAACGGCAGCGGCACGCTCACGGGCGCGCTTTTCGCTCGGCTTCTCGTAGTGACGGCGCAGCTTCATCTCGCGATAGACGCCTTCGCGCTGCAGCTTCTTCTTGAGCGCGCGCAGCGCCTGGTCGACATTGTTGTCGCGTACGATGATTTGCATAAACCCGAACAGCTCCGAATCGATAGAAAAGCGCCGCCGCGAACATCAGGTCCGCGTCGCAAGGCGTGCGCCCTACACGGCGATGCCCGAAGTTTCAAGGCATACCGCACCTTTTACGTGACTTTGGCCCGGAGCGGTCTGTAAGCGGGCGCAATGAGCAGCAGCCCCCTCACCTTCTATAACAGCCTTACGCGCTCGCTGGAGCCGTTCGTCCCGATCGATCCGCGCCTGGTGCGCCTCTACACCTGCGGGCCGACCGTGTATAATTATCAGCATATCGGCAACATGCGTGCCTTCCTGTTTGCCGACACGCTCGGGCGCGTGCTGCGCTGGAAGGGCTATCCGACCAAGCATGTCATCAACATCACCGATGTCGGCCATTTGACCTCGGATGCCGATGCAGGCGACGACAAGATGGAAAAGGCCGCCGCCGCGCAAGCCAAGTCGATCTGGGAGATCGCGGCGCATTATACCGCCGCGTTCAAGGAAGACGTTGCGCGGCTGAACATCGATCCGCCCGCCGAATGGACCGTCGCCACCGACCACATCCCGCAAATGATCGACTTCGCCAAGCGAATCGAGCAGGACTGCTATCTCATCGACGGCGGGCTCTATTTCGACACCACCCGCGTGCCCGATTATGGCAGCCTCGCCCGCGCGGTGTCCGATGCGGGCGAAAGCCGCATCGATCCGGTCTCGGGCAAGCGCCATCCGCAGGATTTTGCGATCTGGCGGCGCTCGCCGCCGGGCGAGCAGCGCCAGATGGAATGGGATTCCCCCTGGGGCAAGGGCGCGCCCGGCTGGCATCTCGAATGCTCGGTGATGAGCCTGCAGCATCTCGGCCACCCGTTCGACATCCATACCGGCGGGATCGACCACCGCGAGATCCACCATCCCAATGAAATCGCGCAGAACCAGGCGTTCTGCGCGTGCGACGACACCGGCGCGCGGCTGTGGATGCACAACAATTTCCTGGTCGATCGCGGCGGCAAGATGTCCAAGTCTACCGGTCAGTTCCTGCGCTTGCAGACGCTGGTCGACGCCGGCTTCCATCCGCTCGCTTACCGCATGATGTGCCTGCAGGCGCATTATCGCAGCGAGTTGGAATTTACGTGGGAGAACCTTGCCGCCGCTTTCACCAGGCTAAAACGTCTCGTGATCGCGCGCGATGCGCTGCGCGCGCGCGATGACGGCACATTGAAGGGCGATGCCGAACCCTATCTGGCGCGGCTGGAGGAAGCGGTCGGTGATGATCTGGGCACCCCGCGCGCGCTGCCGGTGCTGGACGAATTGCTGGCGGACAAGCGCCTATCGCCCGCGACTCGGTTGCAGGCGCTCGACGATTTCGATGCGGTGCTTGGCCTCAATCTCACCACGCTGACCCGCACCGACCTGCGCGTGCGCCCGGTGACGGCCATCGTGACCGAGGCCGACATCGAGGACCAACTCGCCGCGCGAAAAGACGCCCGTGCGGAAAAGAACTTTGCGCGATCCGACGAGATTCGCGATGCGCTTGCCGCCGCCGGAGTCGAGGTAATGGATGGTGATGCGCTGGCCTGGGACTGGAAATTGACGCTCTGAACACACCCCCTTTTCTTCCGTCCTGCGCGCGTTAAGCTTGCCCCTGCATCAACCGGGGGGGATAGATCATGCAGGGACGGGTATTGGGTTTCGACACCCATTTGGGCGAGGGCGTCATTTCATCAGAGGATGGCCAGCGTTATCCCTTCCGCGCCGAGGAGTGGCGTCAGCGCGTACCACCGCACCCCGGGCAACGCGTCGATTTCGAAGCGGCGCAGGATCATGCGACGGCGATCTATGTCATCGGCGGCGGCAGCACGATGGTGGCCGACAAGAACCGCATTGTCGCTGCACTGCTTGCCTTTTTCCTCGGCAGCCTGGGCGTTCACAAATTCTATCTGGGCAAGACCAGCGCAGGCGTCATCATGCTGCTGTGCGGCACGATCGGCTGGTTTCTGATTTTGCCCGGCGTCATCAACGCGCTGGTCGCCTTTGTCGAATTCATCATTTACCTCATCACCCCGGATGAAGCGTTCCAGCACAAATATGTCGAGGGCGACGCATCCTGGTTCTGATCGCCCCAAGCGATGATACTTGAGAGGAAAATTCCATGAAGGCCGTCCTCCCCGCCCTAGCGCGCGCTTTGCTGGAGCCGCGTCTGCCAGCGGGGCTGGACGTATTTTGGGTCACGACGCGCGAGGAAGCGACGACCGCGATGGCCGACGCCCATATCGGCTGGGTCGACCTCTATCCGCACGGGCTGACCCCGGAAGCCGTTGCAGCGGGGACATCGCTCAAATGGCTGTTCACCGCGATCGCCGGAGTCGAATCGCTCGATTTGCCAACGCTCGCCGCGCGCGGGACAGTGGTCACCAATGGCGCGGGCATCAACGCCATTGCGGTCGCCGAATATGCCGTGCTCGGCATCCTCGCCGCCGCCAAGCGTTTCGACATGGTGGTGCGCAGCGCCGACCGCCACGAATGGCCCGATTATGCGCCGGGTCGCCTCGAACTGTTCGACACAGCCGCGCTGATCGTCGGCTATGGCGCGATCGGCCGCTTGATCGGCGAACGGCTCGCCGCCTTCGGGGTCGCGGTAACGGGGGTCACCCGCTCGGGCCGCGACGGCACGCTGACGCCCGAGGCGTGGAAAGCCCGGCTCGGCGATTTCGACTGGGTGGTCTTGGCCGCCCCCTCGACCGACGCCACCAAGACGCTGATCGGCGCGGATGAGTTCGCCGCGATGAAGCCCGACGCCTGGCTCATCAACATGGCGCGCGGCGACATGGTCGATCAGGACGCATTGCTCGCAGCGCTGACCAAAAAGACGATCGCGGGGGCGTTCCTCGACACCGTCACGCCCGAACCGCTGCCCGCCGACCATCCCTTATGGTCCGCACCCAACACGCTCCACAGCATGCACCTGTCGGGCCGCAGCCAGACCAAGATGTTCCAACGCGCCGCCGCCTTGTTCCTGCGCAACCTCGATGCTTTCCTGGCGCGCACGCCAATGGAGAATGTCGTGGATTTGGGGGCGGGATATTAGGGTGTGACCAGGGTCGCAGCGTCCGTCCGGAATCGCCCAGTGCGTTCCAGGTTATGCCGATTGGCCGTCAAATGCTGTTGATCGAGACGACCGACCATGACTTCGCCGACTTGATCGAAGGACGCGCGCCGGGTGGATTGCGGCAGGCAGGCGGGGCCGTGGAAAGTGCCGAAGTGCTCACGATGCTTCGCGAACTCGCGTCCAAGATCCGGCCGAGGTTCGATCCCGCCTGCTGGATGATGGTAGAGAATGCGGAGATCGTCGGCCTATGCTCGATCATTAAGGTCGGTCCCGACGGCAGCATATTGATCGGATACGGCGTGTCCGCTGAACGGAGAAAGCGCGGGTTCGCTTCTGCCGCAGTCCGTACTCTTGTGGACTGGGCTCGAAGTGACACTCGTGTGCAAAGCGTCAAGGCAGAGACCTCCGTCGACAACCGCCCGTCACAGCGGGTTCTCGAGAAAAACGGCTTCGCACGCACCGGCGAGCGCTTCGACGAAGGAGACGGGGATTTGATCTGCTGGAGCATTCCTACGCCGCACTCAAGGCTGTCGGAGTAGCAAAAGGAGCGCCAATCCGCACGACTACCGGTCGCCGCTTCCGCCCAATTTACCCCATCTGGGAAAATTCCCGCTTGCCGCGCTTACCCTGATTGGGTAATGCGCCGCCCATGACGACGATGGCCGGCCTCAAGATCAAGCACTTTCGCGAAGAGCGCGCGCTCAGCCGGGCGGCGTTCGGGGCGTGGTATGGCGCGCCCGGATCCACCGTTCAGGGCTGGGAAGAAGATGGCAAGCGCGCCAGCGGCCCGGTCGTCAATCAGATCGCGGCCAATGGCATCGCCACCCATGCCGATTGGTACATTTCGATTCGCACGGAGAATGACATGAGCAGCTGGGCCCCCGATAGCTGGACGCGCGCCGATGCCCGCCAGATGCCCACTTATCCCGATGCGGCAGCGCTCGATGCGGCGACCGACACGCTCGCCAGCTTCCCGCCTTTGGTGTTCGCGGGCGAAGCGCGCAACCTCACCGCTGATCTCGCGCGTGTCGCCGAGGGCAAGGCGTTCCTGCTGCAAGGCGGCGATTGCGCCGAGAGCTTTGCCGAACACAGCGCCAACACCATCCGCGACACCTTCCGCGTCATCCTGCAAATGGCGGTGGTGCTGACCTTCGCGTCGAAGCTGCCGACGGTGAAGCTCGGCCGCATGGCCGGACAATTCGCCAAGCCGCGCTCCTCCGATGTCGAGGTGCAAAATGGCGTCGAATTGCCCGCCTATCGCGGCGACATCGTCAACGATATCGAGTTCACGCCCGAAGGTCGCCTGCCCGACCCGCAACGCATGGTCCGCGCGTACAGCCAGTCGGCGGCGACGCTCAATCTGCTGCGCGCCTTCGCTGGTGGCGGCTATGCCAATCTCGCGCAAGTCCATCGCTGGACGCTCGATTATATGGGCCGCAGCCCCTGGGCCAAGAAATATGCCGAGACCGCAGATCGCATCGGCGAAGCGCTCGACTTTATGGCGGCCTGCGGCATCAGCCCGGAGACGGTGCCGCAACTGGCACAGACGCGCTTCTACACCAGCCATGAGGCGCTGCTGCTGCGCTACGAACAGGCGCTGACGCGGCAGGATTCGCTGACCGGCGACTGGTACGACACCAGCGCGCACTTCCTGTGGATCGGCGACCGCACCCGCTTCGAAGGCAGCGCGCATGTCGAATATCTGCGCGGCATCGGCAATCCGATCGGCATGAAGTGCGGGCCGAGCCTGGAGCCCGACGCGCTGCTGCGCTTGCTCGACACGCTCAACCCGCACCGCGTGCCCGGCCGCATGACGCTGATCACGCGCTATGGCCATGACAAGATCGAGGCGGGCTTGCCCAAATTGGTGCGCGCGGTGCTGCGTGAGGGGCATCCGGTGGTGTGGAGCTGTGATCCGATGCACGGCAATACGGTGAAGGCGGCAACAGGCTATAAGACGCGCCCGTTCGACCGCATCTTGGCCGAAGTGCGCGGCTTCTTCGCGGTCCACCGCGCGGAAGGCTCAATCGCGGGCGGTATTCATGCCGAAATGACCGGGCAGAATGTGACCGAATGCACCGGCGGTGCGGTCGACGTGACCGAGCAATCGCTCGCCGATCGCTATCACACGCATTGCGATCCACGCCTCAACGCGGGGCAGTCGATCGAGCTGGCGTTTTTGCTGGCGGAAATGCTGAATGTGGAAATGGCGGAACGGCGGCGCGCGGCGGCCTGAGCCGCCCCGCGCCGCGCGCATCCGTCAGAGTGCGCTGCGGCCCTGCAGCAAGCGGACGACCACGACGATCAAGGCGATCACCAACAGCAGATGGATCAACCCACCGCCGATATGCACGGCGAAACCCAGCGCCCACAGCACCAGCAAAACGACGACGATGGTCCACAGCATCGGAAATCCTCCCATTAGGCCGCCCCGCAGATGCGGGCGGTATCGGCGAGGGAAACGCCTATTCGCCGGGCCGGTTCCGCCAGCACGGCAGTTCGCTTGACGCCGCGAGGCGGGATCGGTAAGGCCGCACCTCCGCCTCACGGCCCCTTCGTCTAGCGGTTAGGACGTCGCCCTCTCACGGCGAAAGCACGAGTTCGATTCTCGTAGGGGTCACCAGCGACACGCCAGAATCGTTGAAATTCGGCGTTTTAGGCGGGGGATCCGCGGTCCGCCGCCTCGCGATACCGGAAGCGGAACTCCAACAATTCGTGAAGTTCGTGCATCGCAGCGACGTCCGCCTAACTGAACCGGCGCGCTTCAGTGTAGCATCGGTTGCGCTCTCGCTGACGAAAAAGGCGAAACCTGATCCGGCAGCCCGTAGCGCAATTTTTCGTCTGCCGGCACGCACTGACCTGCCCCCCACCGCCAGCCCAGCACAAGCAGCGCCGCGATAACGCCAGCGATGATCGACGGCAGCGTCATGTAAAGCAGCAGATGCGGGCTCGAAGGATCCCGGAAGCGGGCATCCGACATCAGCCACCCCATGCCGATCGCATCCAGCGCCAGTGCCGCCTTGGCAGCGGCGGTGAACAGCCCATAGGCCAATCCTTCGCGTCCGCGGCCAGCATCCGCGACGACCTGCCCGAACGCGGACCAGATCGCCATGCCGAGGCCACCGGCGCTCAGTCCCACCAACCCGGCGGCGACCACCAGCACCGAGCCTCCGGCCCACCCCGCCAACCCGAACAACGCCGCCGCCGCCGCCAATGCCAGGGACGATGCCGCTACATGAATCGCCGCCGAGCGCCCGCGCAATACCCGGTACCAGAATGGCGGCCCCGCCAGCGCGCCGAGCGATACGAACGCGATCGCGCTCGATCCGAGCAGCGGGTCGTGGATCTGGTAATCCGCATAATAAGGCAGCACCCTGGTAAAAACCGGCGCAGCGAAGTTGATGATCAGCATCACCAGAATGAGCCGCCAGACAGAGACGGGAAGCCGCCCCGGGACGACGAACGGTGCCCCGATCGGCGAGTGCAGGCCGCCTCGCCAGGCGCGGACCCGCCTTCGCAGATACGCGCTCGAACCGACGGTGATGGCCGCGATCGTCAACGCGGCCGGGATCAGCAATAGCGGCCGGTGCGACGCGGAACTGTACACGATCGTCGATGCCCATGCGCCGACCGTCAGCGCCGCCAGCCCGCTTGCGACAAGGCGCAAGGATGCGAGCGACATGCGCGCATCGTTCTCCACCAACAGGCTCAGCATCGCGTTCTGCGGCAAGTCGACGAACGCGTAGGCGAGCCGAAACAGGAGGATGACCGAGGCGGCCGCGACCAGCGGCATCGCCGGGTGAACCACCGGCACACTGAACAGCATGAGCAGCGCGGCCGCAGCTGTGACGGCCCCGACCAACTGAAGCCGTGAACAGGCGGCAATCGTCGAGAGCTGCTGCCGGAACGCGGTACCGACGCCGATATCCAGCGCTCCGCTGACGATGTAGCTCACGGCGAGCACACAGCCCACCGCCATCGGCGGTAGATGCGCGAGTTCGGTCAGCAAATATGCGAACATCGACTCGCTCGCGCACCAGAGCAGGCTCTTGCCATAGTGCGCGGCGACGTAAGGCAGTCTCAGTGCGCCCGCCCAGTCCCTTAGGGTTGACTGCCCGCAGTCAAGAGGGGTTTTTATTTGCAGCATGGTTCCGGCCCGATCCCCCAAGGCTGGTACAATGCTTGTGTGACACCTATCGGGCAGTGTTAAAGAGCGATGCTGGCATGGATGGGCAGCAAAGCAGCCCCCAGCGTGATCGCGGTGCCCCCGAGCCGGGATGCCAAAACCTCCGGCATGAACGTCGAATAGGGCCCGCGAGAAATGCCGGCGGCGTTCAGGCGCTCGGCCAAGCGCGCCACCAGCGCGTGCGGCAACGGGCCGGACAGGACGATCCGGCCGGGATCGAACCAGGCGAGCGCACTTTCCACCACCAACCGCAATTGATCCGCCGCCCGCACCACCCAGGCATCGACCACCGCCTGGTGCTGCGACGCCTTGTCGCCGACATCGGCAACGGAATCGATCTCGCACCCATCGGCCCGAAGCACGGACAAAAGATCGACCGGAGACGGGCGGGGCCGATCCATTGGATAGAAGGCACCAATATCGCCGGCGTTGCCCATCGTGCCGCGCAGCAACCGCCCATCGACGACGACCCCCGCCCCGATGCCGTAGCCGAGCAATATGGCCACCATGGTTGCGCTTCTGTCGGACGGGTCGGCCATATAATATTCGGCCAGCGCGGTCGCCGTGGCGTCGTTTTCGATCCAGACCGGCAACGCCAGCATATCCTCCAACATCGCCCGGATCGGGACGTCGCGGGCTCCCCATAATTCGGGTACCGTGCGCCAGTGCTCGCCATCCGGCGAGGAGGCGAGACCGGGCATCCCGATCCCCAGGCCCAGCAATCGCGCGCCGACCAGATCATGCCGGTCGATCATATCGAGGATGCGCGTCCGTACCGCGCGGCACAGCGTACGCGGATCGTGATCATGGAACGGCTCGGCCGATTGCGCGATGATGCTCCCGGCATAATCGACCAGCGCGATATCCAGCACGCCTTTGTGCGCGGTGGTGCCGATGGCATAGCCCGCACGGGGTGCAATGCGCAGTGGCATCGCGGGGCGTCCGCGTCCCTGCGGTCCAGCATCCTCCATCTCCTCCACCAGACCGATCGCCAGCAACCGCTGCGACAATTTGGTGAGCTTGGCCGGGCTGAAGTCGAGCGTGCTGACCAGCGCCGACCGTGACGCCGGCCCCGACAGGCGAAGGCACCGCATGATGCTTTTCTCGTCTTCATCCAGGTGAAGCGCGATCCCGCGTGACCCCGCCCGACTGATCATGCGATTCTCCCCCCGCCCCTGCTTCGGACAAGGATGGGCATTCCGTATTTATTTTTCAAATAATAAATAAAACTGTCACCATGCCCGCCTAGCGCGACGTCGGGCGAGCATCGGGGGTCGGTGCTCCGAAGGGGACTCTCATGCGAAATATCACTTTGGCCACTGGCTGCGCTGTTGCCGCACTCGCGCTTGCCACCACCGCCCCAGCCTCGGCGCAGGTCGCGTCGACGCCCGCGCCCCCCGCCACCGCACCGGCATCGGACGATCCGCAGGCGGCGGACGCACCGGGCACCACCGGCAACGACATCATCGTCACCGGCTCGGCGCGGGCGCAGCGCCGCTTTGATGTCTCGTACCAGATCAACTCGCTCTCACAGGCGGACATCAAGCAGCTCGCCCCCAAGAGCTTCGCCGACCTGCTCGGCGACCTTCCCGGCATCCATGTCGAGACGACCGGCGGCGAGGTGCAGAACATCACCCGGCTGCGCGGCATCCCGACCGATCGCGGCATGTTGATTTTTCAGCAGGACGGCCTGCCGCTCTATCACGAGGTCGATGGCTACTTCTTCAACTCGGGCGATGGCATGAACCGCTACGACCTGATGACCGAGCGGGTCGAGGTCGTGCAGGGCGGACCCGCCCCGATCTACGCATCCGAAGCCGCCGGCATCGTCAACAACATCACCGTCAGCGGTACCAGCAAGTCGCGCGGTGCCGCGCAACTGACCATCGGCGATATCGGTCTCTATCGCGGCGACGTGATGCAGTCCGGGCCGCTTGGACACGACACCTATTATGCGATCGGCGGCTTCCTGCGCTACAGCGACGGCTATCGCGACAACGGTTTCCCGAATGATCGCGGGGGCCAGATCCGTGCGAACATCAAGCACGACTTCAGCAACGGCTTTGTCAAAGTGACGGCCAACTATCTGAACGACCACAACGTCTTCTACCTGCCGATCCCGATCGCCAACCCGACCAATCCGTCGCAGTCCCTGAACCCGTGGCTCAACTACTTCACCGGCACGATGAATTCCCCGGCGTTCCGCGACACGACGCTCACCTATCAGGACGCGAACGGCGCGCTGCGGAGTCAGAACCGCGACCTCGCGAGCGGCCGTCACATGGTCTACGGCAATGTCGGACTCCAGTACCAAGGCGATTTCGACGGATGGCTGGTCAGCTTCAAGGGCGGCGCGACCAAAGGAAAGAACACGTTTGACGCGCTCTATTCGACCACCAACCCCAGCGACGCGAATGCCTATGCCGCCGGCTATCGCGCGGCCGCGACCAAGGCGTTCGGCACGGTCGATCATTTCGGCTATGTCTATGCCGGTAGCAACACGGCCTATGACCCCTATTCGCAGTCGGGTCTGGTGATGCCGGCGCAATATCGCGCGGCGGATTCGAGCTTCTATTCGGTACAGGGCGATCTCAGCCTCACCCACAAGGTCGCCACCGGTTTCGGCACGCATGACGTGAAGGTCGGTGCCTATACGTCCTTCTACGGCGACACGCAGAACCAATATTACCAGCAATATCTGATCCAGGTGCAGGGGCAGCCCGCCACCCTCGACTTGATCGCCTATTCTGCATCGGGCGCAATATTGGGCAAAGTGACCAATAATGGCGCGTTGCCGGGCACCAATGCGCTGGGGATCGGCAAGGTCGATGCCAAGGTGCTCGCTATCTATGCGAACGATACCTGGGAGATCACGCGCGGACTTCGGCTCGACGGCGGTATCCGGCACGAATGGTACAGCTATAACGGCTTTGAGGATTTCACCAAGACGGTGACGAACACGGCGCTGACCGGCACGCTCGCGAACACGGTCATGGCGTTGACCGGCACGGCCAACCAGTTCCGCCTCAGTCCGCAAGTGACCAACTGGACGGTTGGCCTCAATTACGACTTCACCCGCCATTTCGGGGCCTATGGCCGCGCCAGCCATGTCGAGGTGCCGCCCACCGCCGGCACCGCCTTCAGCACCGCGCCGACGCCGACCTATACCAAGGCGAACGAATATGAGTTCGGCGTAAAGGCGTCCCTCGGCCGCAACTATTTCTATGCGACCGGCTATTACACCCAATTCAATCCGCTGAACGGCTCCTATCCAGACCCAACCACCCAATACACCACCAACGTGCCGTTCATCGGCAAGGCGGTGAGCAAGGGGGTGGAGATCGACGCGAATGTGGAGCCGGTGCGCTGGTTCTCGCTGAACGGGGCGATCACCTTTGCCGATCCGCAATATAACAATCTCTATAACCCGAATAATCCGTCACAGACGATCGCCGTCGCGGGCAAGCAGATCATCCGCGAGCCCAAACTGTACGGCCATGTCATTCCAAAATTCCATTTCGAAAGCGGCCGAAATCTGTTCGATATCTATGGCACGCTGAACTTCGTTGGCCGCGAATATGTCGACTATCTGAACAGCACGAAGCTGCCTGCCTATCAGACGCTGGGTGTAGGCTTCAACTACACGCGCGGCTCGTGGCAATTCCAAGTTGTGGGTGACAACATCACCAACAATCATGGTCTGACGGAGGGCAATACCCGCAGCGACGCCTTCGGTCAGGGCACCGCAGTCGCGGTCTATGGCCGTCCGCTCTTCGGGCGCAACTTCCGCTTCGTGCTGACCAAGTCGTGGTAAACGCTCTGCGTGCGGGCATGCTTGTCGGCTGTGCGGTGCTGCTGGTCGCGGCGGCTCCGTCGGGAACCGCCGTCGTACCGGACCGCGTGATCGCAAAGCTGGCCGCGCGGCTGTTCCCGGTGCTTTCGGCCTGGCCACGCGGCGTGCGACCGGAGCCGGTCGCCACGATGCTAACACTACGCCACCAGCGGATTGCGGCGTGCGCTGGCGAATTCCGCTGCGTGCTTCAGGCGGCGCGCTGGACCGACTCGGAGCGCGATGCGATCGCCGGTGCCGGTGACCAGACGGGCCTGCGGGCCGCGTCCGACGATGGCATTCGCGCGAGCATCCTGCGCGAAATCGGCGGTATCAACGCCGTCATCGGTGTGTACGGCCAAGGTGTAGCGCCCCGATACCCGAAGATCGATGGACCCGATCCCGAACGCGCCGCCGACAATGCCGCCGCGGCGGTCGCGCTGGCAGAAGCGGCGCGTGACGCTCCGGCGACCGCGCTCGACCCCAGCATCGGGCTCGCGCTCGCGCTGCTCGACGTCAACGATCGGGACGACGCTGCCGCTTTCGAGCCGCTCGACGCGCGCTTGAACCACGCCGCCATGGCGCGCGCCAAGACGATCGACTGGTCGCACTATCGCTACACCGCGATCATCGTACCCGGCATCGGGCCCGAGGACCTGTCGACACCGTTAAGCGCGCTGGGCAAGCTCAACGTCCAGATGGCGGCCACATTGTGGAAGGCCGGGCTTGCGCCGTTCGTCCTGTTCTCGGGCGGGACGGTCCACCCGCGTGGCACGCGCAATGCCGAGGCGGTGGAAATGGCCCGCGCAGCGCTCGAACGCTTTGGCCTGCCAGCGGATGCGATGATCGTCGAGCCCTATGCGCGACACACCACCACCAATCTCCGGAACGCCACGCGTCGGCTCGCCGCGCTCGGCGCTCCGCTCGACCGGCCAGCGCTGATCTCGACCAATCCTGACCAGAGCCGCTACATCGCAAGCGCTACCTTCGCTGACCGCAACCAGACGGAACTCGGCTACCAGCCGGGCCGCATCGGTGCCCGTCTCTCGCCGACGCAAGTGCTCTTCCAGCCGTCCGCCGCGTCGCTGCGGATCGATCCTTCGGACCCGCTCGATCCGTGAAGATCGATCCGCCTCGATCGTGGGTTGGACGATTCAGGCCAGCCCGGGCGTCCCTGCCGCGACAGAGGCCGTGTGCAGCACGCTCAGCGTCGCACGCGGATCGGCGCGATCGCTAATGGCCATGCACCGCGCATCCAGCCGCACCGGGGTGAGATCGAACGACATGTAGCCGCGATGCGACGAATCGAAATAGCGGATCTGCGGATTGTTCGGCATCGCTGCCTTGTAATAGCCCTCCGGCGGGCCGCTCGACGTGATGGAGGATACGACGAATTCCGCCGCCACCGGCCGCTCCTCCGGCTTGTCGAAATTGCGAAACAGGTTGTTGCACCAGAACGAGTGATAGTCCCCCGCGAGCGTCACCGGGTTCGCGAGCCTGCTGGAGACCATCGCGTCGATCAAGCGCTGCCGCGCCGCGCCGAAACCGTTCCAACTGTCGGTCCAGAGCGCAGGCCCTTGCGGCGATGCGAACGTCATCGGCGCGACCAACAGGTTCTGGACGAGCACGTTCCAGCGGGCGTGGCTTTTCGACCAGCCATCGTACAGCCAGCGCTCCTGCTCGAAGCCGAGATAGGTGCGTGAGGGGTCGTCGAAATCGGCGCAGTCGACCGGCGCGACGTGCCCTTTCCGGCTTGGCAAGCCTGCGGCGCAGGCTTGAGGAGACCTGAATTGGCGACCATCGACCATGTCAAACTGCGCAAGCGTACCCCATTGCAGCCGCCAGTTGATGCGAAACTGCTGTCCGTGCACCACCCGCGACAGCCGCACCGGCAGGTTCTCGACAAAGGCGCGATAGGCCGCCTGCCGTCGACGGACGAACGCGGCTGGCGCTAACGCCGGATCTTCGGACCAAATGCCGGAATAATCGTCCTGGACTTCATGATCGTCCCAGATCGCGATCGCCGGTGCGGCCGCGTGAAGCGCGCGCAAGTCGGGATCGCTATGATGCAGCGCATAGCGACGACGATAGTTTGCGAGCGAATCCGCCTCCGGCAGGTCACCATAGCTGCGCACGATGCCCTTTTCTCGCGACAACGGACGACCGGCGCTTTCGTAAATATAGTCCCCCAGAAACAGCGTGAACCGGCTGTCCTCATCGCGCGCCATGTGGCGATAGGCGGAAAAATAACCGAGCTCCCAATGCGAGCAGGTCGCCGCCGCAAAGCGCACGGCCTGCACCGGCGCGCCGGGGGCCGGGGCCGTCCAGGCCCGGCCGACTTGGCTGTTCACCCCATAAGCGATGAAGCGATACCAATAAGGCCGGTCCGGTTGCAGGCCATCGACCTCGACATGCACCGTTGCGCCCATCGCATGGCGCGCGAGCGCGTCGCCAGCGCGCACCACATGGCGAAACGCTTGGTCAGCGGCCACTTCCCAGCGCAGCGGAATATTGTCGGGTGCCCCGCCGAGCCCATCGGGTGCGAGGATATCGGGCGCGATGCGAGTCCAGATCACAAAACCATTTGGAAGCGGATCGCCGCTGGCCACGCCCTGGGTGAATGGATCGCTGGCGGCAAGTGCGCGACCATGGGTCAGCAAAGCGGGCACGCCGATCGCGGTCCCGACCAGAAAGCTGCGACGCGTGGTCGATGGAAGGGACAAGCGCATGAGCTTCCGTGCTCCGTATCAGGGTAAGGTTATAGGTCGTCGGCGCGCCGGACCACGGCGCGCCGACGATGACCAGGATTAGAACTTGATGCCAGCGCGCACACCGTACGTGCGCGGCGGATCGACCGATACCGTCCGCGCGCTGATGAAGCTGTTACGCGTTTCCTGAACATAGGCATCGAACAGGTTGTGCACCCACAGCGTCACCTTCACCCGGCTGTGGGCCGGCATGATGCTGAAATTCGCATTGGCGAGCCAAAACGCGGGGATGGTCGACAGGTCCGACGTGCTCCAGCGCGCGCCGCGATAATTGACATTGAATTCCGGGTCGATCTGCCAGTCGTTGCGCAAGCGGAGCAGCCAATGGGCTTGCGCCTTATAATCGATGCTCGGGATCTTGATCCGCGTGCCTCCGGCATTGGTATAGGTCGTCGTGACCACGCCCGTGACAGGGTCGGTGAAGGACTTGTCCGGTTGCAGATACACGTCGAACTTGCCACGCTTCCAGGCGACCGATTGGTTGATCTCGAGCCCGTGGACCGGCGAAAATCCGATTTCCGCCTCGGCACCGTACAGATGCGACTTCTCCGCATTGACGATGCGTCCGTTGCGCGAGCCGTCTTCGGCGTAGAACACGCCCTGCAGCTGATAGTCTCGATAGTCGTAATAGAAGCCGGCCAGGTTCACGCGCAGGCGGTGATTCAACCAGTCCGTTTTCAGACCCCCCTCATACGCGATCAGCTTTTCGGGTTTATACGGATTGAGCTGGTCCGGAACGCTGTTGTTATAGGTCGTGAAGCCACCCGACTTCACCCCGCGCGAGACACTGGCATAGGCATGGACGTCGCGCGTCACGCTCCAGTCGAGCGCAGCCCGGCCAGACCATTCATTCATTTCCAGGCTGCGGGAGATTGCCGCCTTGTCGATAACGGTAGGCCAGACCGTTATGGTCTTGAAGTCGTTCAGCGCGCGCGTCTCATGCTCGAAGCGGAGCCCGCCGGACAGGACGAGCTTCCGGGTGATGTTCTGCTCGGCATTGGCGAACACCGCAGACGTATGGACGCGCTGCTTATAGGTGGTTTGCAGGATACGCCCGATCTTGGCGTAATCGGAGAAGTCCGACAGGAACCCGCCGTCGATCGATTCATCGTCATGATACAGGCCGAGCATCCAGCGCGTCGGTTGATTCTGACGCGATGCGAGCCGGAGCTCCTGAGAGCCGACATCGATGCCGTTGAAGAAGTAGGTGCCCGCCTCGTTCGACGCCGTCGCGTCGAAGTCGTTAAACTCGCGCCGCGTAAAGTGTCGGTACGCACCTATGCCCGTCAGTGTCGCCCAACCGAAATCCCGGTTGAGCTCGACATGACCGCCATAGGCTTCGTTGTTCCGAAACGGATTGGCGGTGACCGGTACCCCCATCAAGTTCGCAAAGGGCTTGTCGAGGCCCCAGCCGGTAAGGCGCGGATTGCCGGTCTGAAAATCATTCGGGTAAGATCGGCCCGACGCATCCTTGAAGTCCGACAGAAGCTGAAGCCCGCTGCCGTCGGACTTGTTGCGCATATAGTCTCCCACCAGGTCGACCGTCGTGACCGAGTCCGGCCGCCATTGGAGCGATACGCGCACGGATTCCTGGTTTTTGTTGCCCAGCGCCTCGCCGGTGTCGCGATTATATTGCCACGCACCGCCCTGGTCGGTCGTGAACGCGACGCGCGCGGCCACCGTGCTGCTGAGCGGACCGGAGACGAAGCCGTTCAGGTTGAAGGCATTATATTGGCCGAACGAAGCATCCACGCCGGCGTGGAAATCGCGCGTCGGGCGTGCACTGATGATGTTGATCGCGCCGCCCGTCGAATTTCGGCCGTAGAGAGTACCCTGCGGCCCGCGCAGCACTTCGATCCGCTCGACGTCGTAAATGGCACCCTGCGTCATCACGCCGTAAGGATAGGCAACCCCATCGACATAGATGCCGACGGTGTTGGTGTTGTTCGCTGCATAATCTTCCCCGCCGACACCGCGCAGCCGATATTGCGGCTGCCCCGAGCCGAACTGCTGATCGACTTCCAGGCTGGGAACGGAATTTTCCAAATCGCTGGCCGTGTTGATATTGCGCGATTCGATCTGGTCGCCGCGGATCACCGTGAGCGCGATCGGCACGTCTTGCTCACGCTCGCGGCGATGCTGCGCCGTCACGATAATGTCGCCGGACTCACCCGAATTTCCAACCGCAGCGCCAGCGCCGGGTTCGGACTTGGGCTTGGGTGCCTCGGTCATCCCCAGGACGATCGTCTTGCCATCGTCCTGGCGGACGACCAACCCGCTGCCCGCGATCAACTTGGCAAGCACCTGGCGGTTGCCGAAATGGCCCTTAACAGCGGGGGCCCGGCGATTGACGATGCTTGCGGCGGGGAAAAAGATCTGGACATGGGCCTGACGCGAGAAATTGGTCAAAGCACTCGAAAGCGGCTGGGCATCAATTGTAAAATATTGAATACCACTTGCATAAGATGGAGCACTGAAAACAACAGGCATAACAAGCATCGCCGCAACAAGCGGCGTGCGCGAATATCGCACGATCATTAGTGGGGTTCCTCGCTACTGCGCTTTTGCGCATCTATTATGCAGGACGGTTGAAGAAGCGATCCCCGCCACATTTTCAAAAAATAAATTATCGACTCAGGATAATTTGGCCTTCATCCGTCGTGACGCGCAACCCCAGCCCCAGCCTGAGCGACGACAAAAATGGCGCTGCATCGGTGGAGGTGAACCGCCCCCCGATCGGAATGTTCTTCAAATCCGGGTCGGCAATGACGATCTTGCGCATCAGATAGCGGTTATATTCCTCGACCGCCGCGTGCAGCGGTTCGTTGTCGAACACGATTTCGCCCTGCTGCCACGCAATTGCCGCCGAAACGGCTTCGGGAGAGGCGGATTGGACATCGGATGTCGCCCGCATCAGCAACAGCCGCTCGAAGCGTCCTGCCACGACGTCCGTGTCTGCGTCGCGCGTCATCGTTTCCCCGGCGAAGCGCGGCGCTGTCGCCTCGCCGCGCATCACCACGATGTCGAGCGCTGTGGGTTGAAGGCGGATGTTGAAGCGCCCGGCCGACAGAAATGCCACCGCACCCGCGCCGTGGAACCGCGCGGTTTGTCCGCTCGTCAATTCCAGAGCGACCTCGCCGCGGTTGATCCAGAGGCTACGTTCGGTTTTGGAGAATCGCCAGGAGACTTCGCTATCGGTGTTGAGCATCGCGACGCTGCCATCCGGCAACGCCACGCGTTTTCGCTCCCCGACGGCGCAGGATGCCGAGTGCCAGGCGTAAGCGCGCGTGGACCACCCGCCGACCGCGATCACGCCGACCATCGTTGCTGCAACCAGTCCCCGCAGCACCTGGCGGCGGTTCGTGTCATCGGCGCGAAAGCGGTCGCTGCTTTCGCCCCCCGACCGGTTCCAGACGGCCAGGGCGCGCGCAAAGGCAATCTCGTTATCGGGATGCGCGCTGCGCCAGCGTTCGAACATCGCCTCGTCCATGCCGCCAGCCTCGAAACGCGCGAGCCAGGTCGCGGCCATCGCTGCGGCGCGCTTGCGCCGGTCGCGATTGGAAGATGCAGGACTGCCCACGTTTGATGCTTTTTCTATGGCCACAAGACTCTAGACGAGCCAGCGTCCGCGATCCGCCAAATCGCTGACCGAGATTTCCGGAAGACGCCCGCCACCGTGTCACCAGGACAAGCTGCGTTACCGCTTTAGCGCTTGGTTACGCCCCTGCGCTCGGCCCCTTCTTGCTCGAAGGGCGCGTCATCGACCAGCGCGGAGGCGGCAAGAAGCTGAATTGCCCGGCCCAGCCGTTTCTCGAAAGTCGACTGGCTGATTCCCAGATCCCTCGCAATCGCCGACGCCGATTCGCCGTGGACGCGGCGGCGGACCAGAACGGTCCGGCATCGCTCAGGCAACGCAGCGACCATTTCGGCGACGCGTCGCAGAGCATCGCGACCAGCGGCAACTCTGTAAGGCGACGGTGCCTCATCGGCGAGCGCCAAGTGATCGGTATCCAGCAACTGCTGGAAATCGACAACGCGCTGCCGCCGCATCCGCTCGATCGCAATATGTCTTAGCATTTGAAGCACATATGCGGGCGGATTGACGATTTCACCCCACCCGTTGATTGCGAAGAGCCGGGTCAGGGCCTCCTGCACCAAGTCCTCGGCCTCCTCGCGCGTCTTGCAAATGCGCCGCGCGGCCGCATGAAAGCGCGCCTCGTGCGGGAAAATCTCTTCCGCGAACCAGCGGTCGATAGGGCGGATAATGGGCACGACACATCACATTAAGAGGTAGCACGTCGCGTCCGTAGAGGAGGATTGTTGCAATTTGCCGACCGATCGATGGGCCTGAGCTTGTCCAACTTCGGCCATGCGTTCCGCTATTGCTTGCGGTGGCTGGCGACCAGATGTCCGATCAACGGGTGCGCTTGATCGCGCATCATGACGTGACGTCGAACGGGGAATAGCTGCTACAGATCGACTGCGAGATCGGCCCTCCCGACAACCGCGATATATCGCGCTGATACCCTGGTCACCCCGGCGTGCGCTCCAGCTCCACCACCTCGAACGCAAAATCGCGCCAGCCGCGCTGGGTGGCGGCGTCGCGCGCTGCGCTGTGCTTTTTGCGGGCCTCGGCGAGCGACTTGGCGTGGCCCCAGAATACCTCGGTCTTGCCATTGCCAAGCTCGGCGACGATCCGCCAATAATGCGTAAACCCAAGCGCGGTCGGGCCGATCGTCTTTACATAGCCGTCGGACAGCGTGGCCGTCAGATAGTATTTCTTCGCCATGGCCCGTGCCCCGGAAACGTGATCGCGCCGTCAATTGACGGGTTATCGACCGGCCCATGACATGCGATGAACGCCCCCTCAAGCCAGCGGGCCCAGGCGCTCGTCAGGAAAGGATGTGGAATGCCGAAGATCGGGTGCGATGCGATGGGCCGAGACAGGATCGTGCTGGCTCCAGCGACGCGAAAGCGCGCCGCATGAGCGGGCGCTACTTCGACGCCTGGGCGGTCGGCGACCGGATCGAGCACGCCTTGCACCGCACGGTGACCGAGACCGACAATCTGCTGATCACCACCCTCACCCACAATCCGCAGCCGCTGCATCTCGATGCGGACTATGCCGGCGCAACCGAATTCGGCCGCATCGTCGTCAACGGCATTTTCACTTTCGGGCTGATGGTCGGTCTGTCGGTCGGCGATACCACGCTCGGCACGCTGGTCGCCAATCTCGGCTATGACAAGGTGGTGATGCCCAAGCCCGTGTTCGTCGGCGACACGTTGCGCGCCGAGACCGAAGTGGTCGAGCTGCGCGCGAGCAAATCGCGCCCCGATGCCGGGCTGGTCGTGTTCCAGCACCGCATGTTCAATCAGCGTAGCGAATTGGTGTGCGAGTGCCTGCGGACGGCGTTGTTGCAGCGGATGCCGGGTTAAACGGTAAAGCTCTCGCCGCAGCCGCAGGCGCCCTTGGCATTGGGATTGTTGAACACGAAGCCTGCGGTGAAATCGTCCTCGACCCAGTTCATCGTCGATCCGACGAGGTACAGGATCGACCCGCCATCGACGAACAAGGTGCCGCCGGGGGTATCGATACGTTCGTCGAACGGCTTGGCCTCGGTCACATAGTCGACCGAATAGGCCAGGCCCGAACAGCCGCGCTTGGGCGTCGACAGCTTGACGCCGATCGCGCCCTCGGGCGCCTTCGCCATCAGCGCGGCGATGCGGTCCTCGGCGGAGGGCGTTAGCATCAAGGCGGCGGGGCGTACCCGGGTGGTGGTGGTCATCGGCTTCGTCCTTCTTCTCCCCTCCCGCCTGCGGGAGGGGAATTTTACAACATGCCCAGTTCGAGCTTGGCGTCGTCGGACATTTTGGCCGGGTCCCAGGCCGGGTCCCACACCAGATTGACCTCGGACGAGCCGATGCCGGGGACCGCGCCGACGCGCATTTCGACTTCCATCGGCATCGATTCGGCAACCGGGCAGTGCGGCGTGGTCAGCGTCATGGTGACGACGGCATGGCCCGCCTCGGTAACATCGACGCCGTAAATGAGGCCGAGATCGTAGATGTTGACCGGAATTTCCGGGTCGTAAATGCCCTTGAGCGCCTCGACCACTGCCTCATACAGCGCGCCGCCCGGCTCACCCGGCGCATCGCCCGCTGGCTTTTGCGCAAGGAAGCCTTCGAGATAGTCACGCTTGCGCTCGAGCGTCTGGCCCGGCGTTTCCTCCGCCGCCTGGACGCGGGCGCGCGGCGGCTGCTCGACCGCCCTCACTTCCTCGATTTCGATCCGGTCGCTCATCCGAAAATCCTCGTCACTCGTTCAATCCCGCGCACCAACGCCGCAACATCATCTGCACTGTTGTAGATGCCAAAGCTGGCGCGCGCCGTCGCATCGACGCCCAGCGTCTCCATCAGCGGCTGCGCGCAGTGGTGCCCGGCGCGCACCGCCACGCCCGCTTCGTCCAAGATGGTGCCGATGTCGTGCGGATGCACCCCCTGGATGCTGAAACTGACGATCCCGGCGGAATCCTCGGGCCCAAACAGCGTGAGGGAATTGATCTGCGACAGCGCTTCGCGCGTCAGCGTGACCAACGCGGTCTCATGCGCGTGGATACGGTCCAGCCCGATGCTTTCGACATAGTCGATCGCGGCGTGCATCCCGAGCACGCCGACGATATGCGGCGTGCCCGCCTCAAACCGCCCCGGCGGCGGGGCGTAGGTCGTTTTGGCGAAGCTGACCTTGTCGATCATCGACCCGCCGCCCTGATAGGGCGGCATCGCGTCGAGCAGTTCGGGCCGCGCCCACAGCACGCCGATGCCGGTCGGGCCGTAGAGCTTGTGGCCCGAGAAGACGTAGAAATCGCAATCGAGCGCGGCGACGTCGACCGCCATGCGCGGCACCGCCTGGCAACCGTCGAGCAGGAGCCTGGCCCCGACCGAATGCGCGATATCGGCGGCGCGCTTGCCGTCGAGCAGCGAGCCAAGCACGTTCGAGACGTGCGCCAGCGCGACCAGTTTGTGCGCAGGCGTGATCATCGCCGCCATCGCACCCAGGTCGATCTTATGGTCGGGCGTAAGCGGGATGACGTCGATCGCGACGCCGAGGCGCTCGGCCACCATCTGCCACGGCACGATGTTGGAATGGTGTTCAAGCTGGCTCAGCAGGATGCGGTCGCCCGCTTTCAACTGCGTGCCTGCCCAGCACTGCGCCACGAGGTTGATCCCCTCGGTCGCGCCGCGCACGAACACGATTTCATTCTCGGACCCGGCGTTCAGGAAAGCGGCGACGCGCCGACGCGCCGCCTCGAAGGCGAGCGTCATGTCGGCGGAGCGCTGGTACACGCCGCGATGCACCGTGGCATAAGTCGTGTCATAACCGCGCGTGATCGCATCGATCACCGCTTGCGGTTTTTGCGCGGTGGCGGCGGTGTCGAGATAGGCCCAGCCCGCGGGGATCGCGGGGAAGTCCGCGCGGTGGTCGAGGGCTTCGGTCTCGGTTTTGGGCACGATCAGCACGCTCATGCTCTCCCCTCCCTGGAAGGGAGGGGCTGGGGGTGGGTTGGCGCGCGGAATGCGGGTCGCCCGAACAACGGGCCGACCCACCCCCTACCCCTCCCTTCCAGGGAGGGGAGCAGGGCAAGCCCGCTCACAGCATCCGCTCCAGCGCGGCCTGCGCCGCCGCCTCGACGCGGTCGCGTTCGGCGGCGTCTTCGATCCCCTCGAACACCGATCCGATGAATGCGCGCAGCAGCATCACCTTGGCCTCTGCCGGGGCGATGCCGCGCGACGCGAGGTAGAACAGCGCATTGGCATCGAGTTCGCCGACGGTCGCGCCGTGCGCGCACTTTACGTCATCGGCGAAAATTTCGAGCTCGGGCTTGGCATTGGCGGTGGCAGTGCGGGTGAGCAACATCGCCTTGACCGACTGCGCCGCATCGGTCTTCTGCGCATGGCGCGCGACCGCGACCTTGCCAAGATAGGAGCCCGTCGCCCGCCCGCCGAGCACCGAGCGCACGACCTGATTGGAAGTGGCATTGGGCTCGATATGGTTGAGCGTGGTGACGAGTTCGAGCGTTTGCTCCCCCGCGCCGAGCATCGCGCCGCCGAGTTCGAAATGCGAACCCTGATGGCAGGTGACATCAATCGTCACGCGCCCGAGCTTGCCGCCGGTGTTGAGCACATGGAAGGTCGCCGAGGCTCCTTCGCGCAGGATCACGCGGTAATCGCGGATCGCGACGGCATCGGTCGCGGCATCCTGCACGATGACGCGCGCGAGCGACTGCCCGGCGGGGACGTCGATCAACTCGGGCATCGGGACCGGCCAAACCGAGGCGACAGCCTCCAGATCGCTGTAGCGCCAGGATTCATCTCGACGTGTGGGAAGGGCAGCGCTCATCGCCTCCCCTCCCTGGAAGGGAGGGGTCGGGGGTGGGTCGGCTCGCGGAATGGGGTACGTCCGACCAAGGGGCCGACCCACCCCCAGCCCCTCCCTTTCAGGGAGGGGAGCAGGTTGCGCGCGCTCACGCCACCACCCCGGCATAGCCTTCGCGCTCCAGCTCCGCCGCCAGTTCCGGCCCGCCCGAGCGGATGATCCGACCGGCCGAGAGGACATGGACGAAATCGGGCGCGACATAGCTCAGCAAGCGTTCGTAATGGGTGATCAGGATCACCGCTTTGTCGGGCTTGCGCATGATGCGGTTGATGCCCTCGCCGACGATGCGCAGCGCGTCGATGTCGAGCCCGCTATCGGTCTCGTCGAGGATTGCGAGCTTGGGGTCGACGATGCCCATCTGCACCATCTCGTTGCGCTTCTTCTCGCCGCCAGAGAAACCGACATTGACCGGGCGCTTCAGCATATCCTGGTCCATGCTCAGCGCATCGGCCTGTGCGCGGGCGAGCTTGAGGAATTCGGCACCCGAGAGCGGCTTTTCGTCGCGGCCCTTGCGCTGGGCGTTGAGCGCCTCGCGCAGGAACTGCACGTTGGACACGCCGGGGATTTCGACCGGATATTGGAAGCCGAGGAAGAGACCAGCGGCGGCACGCTCGTGCGGGGCGAGGGCGAGCAAGTCAAATCCCCTCCCGCTTGCGGGAGGGGTTAGGGGAGGGGATGTCACATCGGAGTGTGGCACCGACGGAACAGCCCCTCCCCCAGCCCCTCCCGCAAGCGGGAGGGGAGCAGGATTGAACCAAACCGAGCCCGCCGTCACCTCATACCCCGGCCGCCCGCCGAGCACATAGCCAAGCGTCGACTTGCCCGCGCCATTCGGCCCCATAATCGCATGAACCTCGCCCGCATTGACGGTGAGCGAAAGGCCCTTGAGGATTTCCTTGCCGTCGATTTCGGCGTGGAGGTTGGTGATTTTAAGCATTGGTATCTTCTTCTAATGTTTCGAGCTGCCTGAGGTCACCGCCATAGCGACGATAAACGGCTTTCAATTCCAACAAGTCATGCGCTGTCAGTGCGTCTCGATCGATTGCCAAAAATACTCTACGTCCTTCGCCGCGAGCATCACGAATACAGGCGATGCCTCCGAGCCAATCGAAGTGCGCCTTCTCGTCGCCTTCAGACCAGTACCTGGTGCCTTCAAAGAAGAACGGGCTATCCAACCGACCCCTCCAGCGAAATCCCCAGCAGCTTCTGCGCCTCGACCGCAAACTCCATCGGCAGTTGCTGCAGCACTTCCTTGGCGAAGCCGTTGACGATCAGCGCCACTGCCGCCTCTTGATCCAGCCCGCGCTGCATTGCGTAGAACAGCTGGTCGTCGCTGATCTTGGAGGTGGTTGCCTCATGCTCGATCTGCGCCGAGGGGTTGCGCACCTCGATATAGGGCACGGTATGCGCGCCGCACTGGTCGCCCAGCAGCAGCGAATCGCACTGGGTGAAGTTGCGCACGCCCTCCGCGCCTGGTGCCACACGCACCAGCCCGCGATAGGTGTTGTCCGAGCGGCCCGCCGAAATCCCCTTCGACACGATGGTCGAGCGGCTGCCCTTGCCATTGTGGATCATCTTGGTGCCGGTATCGGCCTGCTGGCGGTTGTTGGTCACCGCGACCGAATAAAATTCGCCGACCGAATTTTCGCCGTTCAGCACGCAGGACGGGTATTTCCAGGTGATCGCGCTGCCGGTCTCGACCTGGGTCCACGACACCTTGGAATTGCGGCCCTGGCAGAGTGCGCGCTTGGTGACGAAATTGTAGATCCCACCCTTGCCGTTCTCGTCGCCGGGATACCAATTCTGCACGGTCGAATATTTGATTTCGGCATCGTCCAACGCGACCAGCTCGACCACGGCGGCGTGGAGCTGATTCTCGTCGCGCATCGGCGCGGTGCAGCCTTCGAGATAGGACACATAGGCCCCCTTGTCGGCGACGATCAGCGTGCGTTCGAACTGGCCGGTATTCTCGGCATTGATGCGAAAATAGGTCGACAGCTCCATCGGGCAGCGCACGCCCTCGGGGATATAAACGAAGGTCCCGTCGCTGAAGACCGCGCAATTGAGTGCCGCGAAGTAATTGTCATGCTGCGGCACGACCTTGCCGAGCCATTTGCGGACGAGATCGGGATATTCCTTGATCGCCTCGCTGATCGAGCGGAAGATGACGCCCGCGCTTTCCAGCTCCTTGCGGAAGGTGGTGGCGACCGAAACGCTGTCGAACACGGCGTCCACCGCGACGCGGCGCTTGGGCTGGCCGTCAGCGCCCAGTTCCTCGACCCCGGCGAGCATCTTCTGCTCCTCGATCGGGATGCCGAGCTTTTCATAGACGCGCAGGATTTCGGGATCGACTTCGTCGAGCGAGCCGAGCTTGGGCTTGGCCTTGGGCTCGGCGTAATAATACGCGTCCTGATAATCGATCGGGTCGATCTGCAGCTTGGCCCAATCGGGCGTGTCGAGCGTCAGCCAGAGGCGATACGCCTGCAGCCGCCAGTCGAGCATCCATTCGGGCTCACCCTTCTTGGCCGAGATGAAGCGGACGGTATCCTCGCTCAGCCCCTTGGGCGCGAAGTCCTGCTCGATATCGGAATGGAAACCCCATTCGTACGACTTATTCGCGGCTTCATAGGCTTCGGCGTTCTTGGTGGCCATTATCGTACTCCGGTCGCGCAGCGACCTGTCAAAATCTCCGCGTCTCCGCGTCTCCGCGTGAACAAAACTTTCTGTTCACGCGGAGGCGCGGAGACGCGGAGAGAAAAGATAGTGCCTGCGGCGCTCATGCTGGCATCCTCGACAGGCTGGCCAACGTCACGCCGTCGAGCGCGCCGCGGACGGCGCCGTTGACGGCGTTCCAGTGCGGCTTGACGCGGCAGTCGCCTTCCAGCGCGCAGTCGTGGCGGCCTTCTTCGACACAGGCGGTCAAAGCGATCGGACCTTCGACCGCCTCGATGATCTCAGCGAGCGAAATCGCCGCGGCCGGGCGCGACAGGCGGAAGCCGCCGCCGGTGCCGCGCGTGCTTTCGATGAGGCCACCCGCCGACAGGCGGCTGACCAGTTTCTGCACGGTGGGCAGCGGCAGGCCGGTCTCATCGGCCAGCGTCGTCGCATTCAGCTTGGCCGCACTGCCGCAATGTCGCGCGGCGGCGGACATCATCACGACGGCATAGTCGGCAAGGCTGGAAAGACGCATCGAGTCCAATCGGATTAATTCTGTCCGATTGCAAATGGGCGCAGTGGCGGCGCGGGTCAACCCCCGGATCCACCCCTGCCCCGCACTTAGGCATGGAGTGCGCTATGTATCGCTGATCAACGGGCTGACGACGCCGCCCAGCGCGCTCCGGTGCAAAATGGTCAATTGGGAGAGCAGGCCGGGATCGGCGCGAATTTGTCGCGGGGTCAGGCCGGTAAAATGCTTCACCTCGCGAATCATGTGCGACTGGTCGTAGAAACCGCGGTCGATCGCATCGGCGACCCCCTCCTCGCCCCCACGCATCGCCACCGCCGCGCGCAGCGCGCGATATTTGCGGGCGAGCACCTTTGGCGGCGCGCCGTACAGGATATTGCACTTCCGCTCGATCTGGCGACGCGACAGGCTTGTCGCCGCAATCAGACATTCCATTTCGGGCGACGGGCTGCCCGCCAGCCACGCGTCGACATGGCGGATGAAATTGGCATAGCGCGGATCCACATTATGCAACAGGTCCCGCACCAGCACCTCGCAAATCCCCACCCGTGGGCCGACACCGGGCGATTCGCGCAACGCGTCGGCAACCGCTTGCAACCGCGCCGCGCCGAACAGCGGCGCTGCATCGATCACACGGTTGAGCATCGTCGATGCGTCCGCCCCGATCATTGCCGACCATCCCGCAGCCGTCAGCCCCATGCCGAACACCGCCACCGGCCCGGCCACGCGCACGCTGCGCGGGCCGCTGGTCGGCCCAAGGACATGTGCGTCCGGTGCTTCCTGCGTGCTCCCGTCCGGAAAGGCATAGACCGCCTGGCCAGGCGACAGATGGAACCGCAATTGCGCATAATCGGCGCGCTCGACATCTTCCAGCATCGGCACGTCCGCTGAAAAATCGTAAAACAGCGTGATATACTCAGCTAAGTCGGACGACGGCACGGCGTAGTCCAGTTCAATCGATCCCACGCTGCGACACCCCTGACCTGTCGCGATCAAGTGTAATGCTTCTGCAAGACAAATAAAAGCGGCCCGGATGGTATACCATCCGGGCCGGAGGAAAGATGCTCCGGTCCGGAGCTTCTTGGGTCGCACTGCTTTAATGGCGTTTTCCGAGCGTCGTGTATTGGACAAATTCGTCGCTTTTCATGCTAAATGCACAATTAAGGCACTTTCGCCGGCTTTGACGCCAGCGCTCCTGGATGCCATCAGGCGCACGATGTTGTTCCCCCTGATCCGCCCCGCTTTGTTCGCGCTCGAACCCGAACGCGCACACACCCTCACCCTCAAGCTGCTGGCGCTTGGGGCCAGGGGGGCGGCTCCGGTCTTTTGCGGACGCTCACCCGCCAGCCTGCGCACCTCCGTCGCTGGTCTGGATTTTGCCAATCCGGTGGGCCTGGCAGCCGGGGTGGACAAGGATGGCCGCGCGATCGACGGGTTTTTCGGGCTTGGCTTTGGCAGCGTCGAAATCGGCACGCTCACCCCGCTGCCCCAGGCGGGCAACCCGCAACCGCGCCTGTTCCGGCTGGTCGAGGACCGCGCGGTGATCAACCGCATGGGGTTCAACAATGGCGGTATTGCCGCCGCGCTGCCGCGCGCGACGGCGGCAAAGCGGCGCGGCGTGCTCGGTATCAATGTCGGCGCGAACAAGGACGCGCCCGACCGGATCGCCGATTACGCGCATGGCGTGGCGGCGGCGGCGCAGGTGGCCGATTATGTCACGGTCAACATCAGTTCCCCCAACACGCCGGGCCTGCGCGATCTCCAGCACGGCTCCGAACTGACCGATTTGCTGGCTGCAGCCGACGAAGCGCGGCGCGGGCCGATCGCGCGACCGCGCCTGTTCCTGAAGGTCGCGCCCGATCTCGACGCCGCCGCAATCGATGCGATCGCGCGCGCCGCCGCTGCGCACCATGTCGATGCGCTGATCGTCAGCAACACCACCATCTCGCGCCCGCCGCTGCATTCCGCCCATGCGGGGGAGAGTGGCGGGCTGTCGGGGGCTCCGCTGGCACCGCTGGCCCGCCAGCGGCTTGCCGATTTCCGGGCGGCGACGGGCGGTGCGATTCCCTTGATTTCGGTCGGCGGCATCGACAGCGCCGACGAAGCCTATGCCCGCATCCGCGCTGGCGCGAGCCTGGTGCAGCTCTACACCGCCTTGGTCTATCAAGGCCCCGGCCTTGCCCGCCGGATCGTCCGCGGCCTCGCGAACGCCCTGAAGCGCGACGGGTTCGCGACCGTCGCCGAGGCGGTTGGGAGCAGCGAACGACACCGCGCAGCGTAAATCCGTGCCCGCTTCTTTGTGGCTTTGTGCCTTTGTGCGCGCAAATGTCTCGCACGAAGCCACAAAGCCACAAAGAGAAGAAGGCGAGGATGCCGCAGTGCGGGCGGCGGCTTGCCTGTGCGGTGAAGCGCGTTAGGGTCGCCCCATGAACAGATCGCTCGCCGCCCTCGCCCTGCTGTTGCTCGCACCCGCCACAGCAGAAGCACGCCGCCCCGCCGCCAAGACCGTCACCAGCCTCGGCATGGTCAGCGCCGCCGATCCGCGTGCGGCAGCGGCAGGCGCGGAGATCCTGCGCAAGGGCGGCAGCGCGACCGATGCCGCGATCGCGACGATGCTGGCGCTGAATGTGGTCGAGCCGCAGAATAGCGGGATCGGCGGCGGCAGCTTCATGGTGCATCACGATGCCGCCACTGATCGCACCACCGGGCTCGACGGGCGCGAGGCCGCGCCTGCTGCCGCCGATCCCAAATGGTTTTATGGGGCCGATGGCAAGCCGCTGCCCATCTTTACCGCTATCCCCGGCGGCCGCAGCGTAGGCGTGCCCGGCAATTTGCGGATGATGGCGCTGGCGCATCAGCGCTATGGCAAACTGCCCTGGGCGACCTTGTTCGGCCCCGCGATCCGGCTGGCGCGCGATGGTTTTGTGATCACCCCGCGCCTCCATAACGGGCTCAATAATTTCGGTCGGCATCTCGATCCGTGGGCGCGCGCGCATTTTCTCGGCGATGACGGCAAGGCGCTCCCGGTCGGCACGATCCTGACGAATCCGGAGCAGGCCGCGCTGTTCAGCGCGATTGCCGCCAAGGGGCCTGACGCCTTTTATACCGGGGCGGTGGCGCAAAAGATCGTCACTGCGGTCAACGGGGCGGCACAGAATCCGTCCAAGATGACGCTCGCTGATCTTGCCAGCTACCGTGCCAAGGAGCGCCCGCCGATCTGCGGAACCTACCGTGTCTACAAGGTGTGCGGGATGGGGCCGCCCTCGGCCGGGGGGATCGCGGTGCTGATGATCCTCAAGCAGCTTGAGCGCTTCGACATGGCGGCGCTGGGCAAGGACAGCCCAGTCGCGTGGCACCTCTTCGCGGAATCCGAACGGCTCGCTTATGCCGATCGCGATCTGTATCTGGGCGATCCCGATTATGTCGGCGTGCCGGTCAAGGGCCTGCTCGACCCCGGCTATATCGCCGCGCGCTCGGCGTTGATCTCGCCGGAGCGCAGCATGGCAAGCGTCGCCCCCGGCACACCGCCCGGCGCGCCGCCGCGCACGCCCGCCCCCAATGCCGATATCCCCGGCACCAGCGACCTGGTCGCGGTCGACCGGCGCGGCAATGTCGCCGAGGTGACCACCACGATCGAAAGCTATTTCGGATCGGGCCTGTCGGTCGGCGGCGTGATGCTGAACAATGAGCTGACCGATTTCGATTTCGTCCCCGCCAAGGACGGCTATCTCGTCGCCAACCGCGTCGAAGGCGGCAAGCGCCCGCGCAGCTCGATGTCGCCGACGATCGTCTATGGCCCCGATGGCAAGGTGCGCATCGCGATCGGCGCGGCGGGCGGATCCACGATCATCGCCCAAGTCGCCAAGGCGCTGGTCGCGGTGCTCGACTGGAAGATGTCGGCGCAGGATGCGATCGGCCTGGGCCTGCTCTATGCGCCCAAGCTCGACGCGGTGGCCGAGAAGGGCACGCAACTCGATGCGATGGTCCCAGCACTCCAGGCGCTGGGCGAGCATGTCCAGATCGCGCCGCTCGGCCTCAAGGCCAATGCGATCGAGCGCGTGAACGGCCAATGGATCGGTGCCGCCGATCCTCGCAGCGAAGGCGTCGCGGTGCGCGAGGACGGCCAGACCACGCAGATCGTCCGCGCCGGTGCCGCGCCGCGCCCGCCTGAATAAGCCCTCACACGCAGCCGAACGCGGCGCGCTTGCTCCCCGGGAGAGAAGAATGCGAACCCTCGAACACTTCCCCAATCTCGTCGCGATGTTCCTGACCCGCGCCGCCGAAAAAGGGGATGCCCCGTTTCTGTGGCACAAGAGCCAAGGGCAATGGGTGTCGCGAAGCTGGGCGGAGACCGCACGTCAGGTGGCGAGCCTTGCCGCTGGCCTGAAAGCGATCGGCCTGATGCCCGGCGACCGCGTGATGCTGGTGTCGGAAAACCGCCCGGAATGGTGCATCGCCGATCTCGCGATCATGGCGGCGGGGTGCATCACCGTGCCGACCTACACCACCAATACCGAGCGCGACCACGCCCACATCATCGAGAATTCGGGTGCCAAGGCGGTGATCGTGTCGACCGCGAAACTGGCCAAGACGCTGCTCCCCGCCGCGATCCGCGCGAGCGCCGCCAAGATCGTGATTTGCATCGAGGATCTGCGCGCCAACCAAGCGGGCGCGCTCGAATTCCATCCGTGGAACCGCCTGCTGGCCGATCACGACACCGACCCGGCCAGCATCGCCGCGACCGCAACGCGCGACGACACCGCCTGCATCATTTACACCAGCGGCACCGGCGGTTCCCCGCGCGGCGTGATGCAGCATCACGGCGCGATCCTGCACAATGTCCATGGCTGCTGCACAATCATCGAGGAGGATTTCGGCTGGGAAGACGAAGTGTTCCTGTCGTTCCTGCCGCTCAGCCACGCTTATGAGCATACTGGCGGGCAATATTTCCCGATCGGGCTCGGGGCGCAAATCTATTACAGCGAGGGCCTCGACAAGCTGGCCGCCAATATCGAGGAAGTCCGCCCGACGCTGATGGTGGTGGTGCCGCGCCTGTTCGAGGTGCTGCGCACGCGCATTTCCAAGGCGGTCGAGAAGCAGGGCAAGCTCTCCAGCTATCTGCTCGGCCGTGCACAGGCGCTGGGTGCCAAGAAAGCGGCGGGCAAAGCGGGCTTGCTCGACAAGCCGATGGACCTGTTCCTCGGCGCGACGCTGCGCCCGAAGATCCAGCAACGCTTTGGCGGCCGGATCAAGGCGCTGGTCTCGGGCGGGGCCCCGCTGACGCCCGAGGTCGGCACCTTTTTCGAGGCGATCGGCATCACCATGCTGCAAGGCTATGGCCAGACCGAATCCGCCCCGGTCATTTCGTGCAACCGCCCCAAGGTCGGGCTCAAGATGGATACGGTCGGCCCACCCTTGGTCGAAACCGAAGTGCGCATTGCCGAGGATGGCGAAATCCTGGTGCGCGGCGAACTCGTCATGAAGGGCTATTGGCGCAACGAGGCCGAAACGGCGCGAGTGCTCAAGGATGGCTGGCTGCACACCGGCGACATCGGCGTGATCGACGCCAAGGGCCGTATCCAGATTACCGATCGCAAGAAGGACATTATCGTCAACGACAAAGGCGAGAATGTCGCGCCGCAAAAGGTCGAGGGGATGCTGACGCTGCAACCCGAAATCGCGCAAGCGATGATCTTCGGTGACCGGCGGCCCTATATGGTGGCGGTGCTCGTGCCCGATCCCGAATGGACGCAGGAGTGGTGCGCGCGCGAGGGGACGGTGTGCGATTTCAAGCGGCTGGCGGAAAGCAGCGCCTATCGCACCGCGCTTGGCCAAGCGGTCGAGCGCGTGAATGTCGACCTTTCAGTGACCGAACGCATTCGCCGCTTCGTGCTTGCCGACGAACCCTTCGCGATCGAGAACGAACAGCTCACGCCTTCGCTCAAGATCCGGCGGCATGTGCTGAAGGCGGTGTACGGGCCTCGCCTTGAGGCCCTGTACAAGGCGTAGGTCACTTCGCCTTCGGCACCACCTGCATCGTCCAGTCGCGATCGGGACGGAGATATTTTGCCGCCGTCGCCTGCAGGTCCGCCGCCGTCATGGACGAGATGTCCGAATAGAGATGGGTCAGCGCGGCGATGCGGGCGGGGTCATAGGTCGCGCCGTCGAGCTAGTTCATCCAGAATTGGTTGCCGGTCGATTGCCGCATGATCGATTGCTGCATCGGACCGATCGTGCGCTTCAATTCGTCCTCATCGACGGGCTTTGCCACCAGCTCGGCGGCAATCTCGCGCGACAGCTTGAAAAACAGCGGGATGTTGTCGGGCGCGACCTGGCCGATCGCCATGATGCGCCCCCCGCTCGGCGTGCCGGTCGGCCACGAACTGGAAACGTTGGGGCTGTAGCTTGCGCCCGCTTGCGAGCGCAGCCGATCGAACAGGCGATCGCTGAAAATCGCCGCCAGCACGTCAAGACGGCGCGACTCGGTCGCGCCCGCGACGCCGCCGCCGGTCGGCCAGGCGATCACGGCGGCTGCCTGATTGTCCGGCCCGTCATGCGTGCGCACCACCGGCTGCAGGTTATGCGCCGGGAAGCGCACCGGCGGCACCACCACCCCCGTCGGCACCGCACGCGGCGGCAACGCCCCCAGCGTCTTCTGCACCGCCGCGATCGCGGCATCGGCCTTGATGTCGCCGAACACCATCACCTCGATCGGCCCGGTCTTGAGCAATGGCTCCCACAGCGCGCGGAACGATTGCGGCGTAGTGGCGGTGATCGCCGCCAGGCTGGGGTTGCCCCAGCGCGGATCGCCATCATGCAGCAAGCGTTCGAGATCGCGCGACAACACCCCTTCGGGCGACGAGTTCGAGCTCGGATATCCCGAAATCGCCACCGCCCGCGCGCGCAGCACCGGTGCCGGATCCCAGGCTGGGGCGGACAGTGCCGCTGCCATCAAGCGCAATTGATCGCCCAGATCGGTCGGCGAGGTCATCGCGTTATAGGTGAAGGCGTCCTCATCGATGCCGAAGTCGAGCCCGATCCGCCGACCCGAGGTCAGTTCGTCGAGATCGCCCTGGTTCAACTTGCCGATACCGCCTGCGGTCAGCGCGAGGCCGGCCGCCCAAGCCGCAGTCTCGCGGTCGGTCGGCAACGCATTATAACCGCCACCGAAGCGCACGCGAACATAGACGCGGCTGTCCTCCGACGTGGTCGGATAGATCAGCACGCGCACGCCGTTCGACAGCGTATATTGCTGCATGTCGAATTCTTTGATCGGCGTGTGCGATACGATCGTCGCCGGGGCCCCGAGTTTGGGCAATGCATCGAACGTCACTTTGCCCTGCTTGACGCGCTTGCCCGCAAGACCTTTGACATCGACCTTGAGCGCGCCAGCGAGCTTTGTCTCGACGCCAGGTTCGGCGACCGGAGTCGAGATCAGGGCGCGGGTCGCGCTGCCCTGAAACAGCCGCCGGGTCGAGGCGAGGATCTTGTCCGGCGCGAAGAAGCCCTTTTTCTCGGCATCTTCGAAGACCTTCTGGATCGTCGATGGCGCGGTCGTGGTCTCGCGAATGTCGAGCGCCTGCACCATGTCGTCGGCTTCCTTGCTACCGGCCTCGGCGCGATAGGTGTCGACCAGCGTCTTGAAGGCGATGCGCTCCTCGGCGAGCTCGCGCTCGATCTCGGCCTTGGTCGGCGGCGAGGCCTGCGCGTCGGCGATGACCGCGCGCACGTCCTTCAAGGCAGGCTCCCACGCCGAGCCAACCGGCAGAATCGTGACGAAGGTACCGTTGGCCGAGCGCGACGGATCATCGAGCCGGACGGCGGCCGCGATAAAGCTGCCGCCCGAGCGCGCCCGCGTCTCCAGCCGACGATTGATCACGGCGAGCGCGGTCGAGTCGGCCAGACGCTTCTGGTTGAACAGGACGGTATCGTCATTGTAGCGCCAGGGCCGCAGGATCGCCATTTCGATCCGCGTCGGGATACCAGGCTCGACCACCGCCTTGGTCGTGATCTGCTTGGGATCGGGCACGCCGAAATCGGGGTCGGCGGGATTTGGGCCGGTACCCTTCCAATCCGCGAAATTCTTCGCGACCATCAGTTCGAGCTTGGCCGGGTCGAAATCCCCGGCAATCACCACCAGCGCACGCTCGGGGCGATACCAGCGATCGTGAAACGCCTTCACCGTTTCGGCGGTCGCCGCTTCCAGTTCGGCGACGTGGCCGATCGGCGAACGATCGGCGAGCGGTTGCCCGGCAAAGAAGGTCGCGTTTAGCGCGTCGATCACGCGCACTTGCGGCCCCGGTGCCTCGCGCTGCTCGGCGAGCACGGCGGGGCGTTCGGCATTGAGCGCTTGCGGCGTGATGTTGGGCTTGGACACCATGCCCGCCAGAATGTGCAGGCTCTCATCGATCCCGGCATCGGTCGCGCTGGGCAGATCGAGCTTGTAGACCGTCTGCGTCGGGGTGGTTTGCGCGTTGGTGTCCGACCCGAAGGTCGTCCCCATCCGCTGCCAGATCCGCTTGGCCTCGCCATCGGGCACATATTCCGAGCCGCGGAAGGAGAGATGCTCGATCATATGGGCAAAGCCGCGCTCGCCGTCTTTTTCGTAGAGCGAGCCCGCATCGATCCGCACCCGCACCGAAATCTGCCCCGGCGGCACGCCATTCTTGCGCACCGCATAGCGCAGGCCGTTCTTCAACACCCCGAAATGCCATGCCGGATCGGGCGTGATATCGCTGCCCTTATAAAGCCAGGCCGCACGGCTGGCGATGGCAGCACCGGGGCGTCCATCGGTCGCGTCGGTGCTCGATGACGGCGTGGCCTGCTGCGCGTCGGCGCGGCTTTCGGGAGCCCGTACCGAATGCTGAGGAGCAGCGCCGATGGTCAGAAAGGCGAGAAGGGCGAGGCGCGCGGTGCGCGAATACACGATCATGCCGGTCACGATAGCGCGGCGAACCCGCATCCGCCAGCGGCAGCCGATGTACGCCTGGCCGAGGATCGCATTTGGCGACGCTGCGTTTCCTATTCCCGACATATCCGCTCTTGCGCGTACGCCGCACGCGCGCCACATGCCAGCCATGCTGATCGAGACCGAAACAACGCCCAACCCGGCGACGCTCAAATTCCTTCCCAACCGGACGGTGATGGACGCGGGCACCCGCGATTTCGTCACCCCCGAAGAGGCCGAGGCCTCGCCGCTGGCCGAAGCCCTGTTCGGCTTGGGCGACGTGACGGGCGTGTTCTTCGGGCGCGATTTCGTTTCGGTCACGGCTGCCCCCGGCACCGACTGGAGCACCCTCAAGCCCGACGTGCTTGGCCTGCTGCTCGACCATTTCAGCGCTGACATGCCGCTCTTCCGTCCCGGCACCGCAGGCGCGATCAGCGTCCCTGCCGAAGACTCCTTTACCGACGATCCCGAAGATGCCGACATCGTCGCACAGATCAAAGACCTGATCGAAACCCGGATCCGCCCGGCGGTCGCCAATGATGGCGGCGACATCGTCTATCGCGGCTTTGACAAGGGCAAGGTCTATCTGGCGATGCAGGGCGCGTGCGCCGGTTGCCCGTCGTCGAGTGCGACGCTGAAGAACGGCATCGAGCAATTGCTGCGGTATTACGTCCCCGAAGTCACCGAAGTGCGAGCTGTATGATGACCGTTTTGAACGACGCGACCCTGGACCAGATCTTCCGCACCGCGCGGAGCTATAACGGCTATACCGATGCGCCGGTCAGCGAGAGCGATCTGCACGCGATCTGGGAGCTGATGAAATGGGGCCCAACGTCGGCGAACCAGCTTCCCGGTCGCTTTATCTGGTGCACCAGCGATGCCGCCAAGGCCAAGCTGGCCGAGTGCTGCTCGGCGCAGAACGCGCCCAAGGTGCTCAACGCGCCGGTGACGGTCATCATCGGCATGGACCGCGACTTCCATAACTATCTGCCCGAGCTGTTCCCGCACGTCGACGCCAAAGCGTGGTTCGATGGCAATGCCGAGCTCCGCGCCGCCTCTGCCTTCCGCAATTCGACGTTGCAGGGCGCGTACTTCATCATCGCGGCGCGCGCGCTGGGGTTCGATTCCGGGCCGATGTCGGGCTTCGATGCGGGCAAGGTCGATGCGGCCTTCTTCGCCGATACGCCGTCAGTCACCACCAACTTCATCTCGACGCTTGGCCATGGCGACCCCGCGACGATCTTTGATCGCCTGCCCCGCCCGGCGTTCGAGAAGTTCAACAGCATCGCCTGATCGCGGTTTGCGCACCCTCGTCATCGAAACCGCGACGGCGGCCTGCTCGGTCGCGTTGATCGAAGACACCCGCGTCGTCGCGCACGCCCATGAAATCGTGGGACGCGGCCATGCTGAGCGGCTGGTGCCGATGATCGCGGCGTTGCCCGAGGGTGGTCGCGCAGCCCACATTCTCGTCGATTGCGGACCCGGCAGCTTTACCGGAATCCGCGTCGGCATTGCCGCCGCGCGCGGGCTGGCGCTCGGCTGGGGCGCAAGCCTCAGCGGCTATTCCTCGCTGCCGCTGCTGGCGGCCGCCGCCTTTTCGCGCGGCATGACGGGCGAGATTGCCGTCGTGCTGGAAGGCGGCCACGGCGAGGTGTTCCTGCAGGGGTTCAGCGCCCCACTTGCCGAAACCGGCCCGTTTGCCTCGCTGCGTCCCGAAATGGCACTGGCGACTTTGGGCGGTCGGCGGGCGGTCGGTAACGGCGTGCGCTTCCTCACCGCGTTGGACCCGACCGTGGCGGCCGAAGCCTGGCTGCCCGACGCCATGGATGCGGTGCTGCTGACGCCTGGCCTGGCCGGGTTGGAGCCGAAGCCCATTTACGGGCGCGCGCCCGACGCAAAACCGCAGGCGACCGCGGAAGCCGTCGCATGAGCACGATGCTGGGGATCGATTTGCGCAGCGGTGCCGTCGCCGATCTCGCGATCGTCGATCGAATCATGCAGGCTGCGTTCGATGCCCGTTTCGGAGAAGCGTGGACGCACAATCAAGTCCTGGGTCTGCTGGCCATGCCCGGTGTGTGGCTGACGATTGCCGAAGTCGGCGGAGAACCGGCCGGTTTTGCGCTGTGCCGCCGAGTTCTGGAAGAAGCGGAGTTGCTGCTGCTGGCAACCGCGCCGCATTTGCGGCGGCGGGGCGTTGCCGCTGCTTTGCTGCGCGCGGTCGCGTCCGACGCGTCGGCGCAAGGTGCGCGGACGCTCCACCTGGAAGTGCGCGACGGCAACGAAGCGATCAAGCTCTATAGCAACGAAGGCTTTGCAAAAGTCGGCGAGCGGCGAGATTACTATCGGGGACCTAACGGTCGCCTGTTCAATGCTCTGACATTTCGGCGGGACCTATCCTAACAATCCTGCCTAACAATACTGTCATGCGGCACAATACCTACTTGCGCGAAGCGTGATCAGGCGCGATAGGCGTCTCCCTGACGATGCGTAACAATCGTCCAGTTCGGTTGAAAGGATTATTAATGGACACCATGAACGAGCTTCAGGAGACTTTGATCACGCTGACCGCAGATATTGTTGCGGCCCATGTCAGCAACAATAGCGTTGCAGTTTCGGATCTTCCGGTGCTGATCGCTCACGTTCACGGTGCATTAAGCAACCTCGGCGGCCCCGCACCGGTTGAAATCGTGAAGCAGGAGCCGGCTGTGTCGGTCCGCTCCTCGATCAAGCCCGACTTCATCGTGTGCCTGGAAGACGGCAAGAAGTTGAAGATGCTCAAGCGTCACCTGATGACGCACTATCAGATGACCCCGGAGCAATATCGCGCGAAGTGGAATCTTCCTGCGGATTATCCGATGGTTGCACCGAATTACGCAGAACAGCGGCGCACGCTGGCCAAGAAGATTGGCCTTGGCACCAAGCGTCGCAAAGTCGTTCGCTAAGCCGTTTAGCCCCTCCCCGACGTGGGAGGGGCTGACCCTTTGCCTATTGCGAATCACTATCCCCTTTCGCAACAATCGCGAAACGCCTAAACGCCTCTCATGGCGCGTCACATCGATCTCGAAGCTCTCTGTGCAGAAAAAGGCCTGCGCATTACCGATCAGCGGCGCGTGATCGCGCGCGTGCTGTCCGATGCCGACGATCATCCCGATGTCGAGAAGGTGTATGAGCGCGCGTCGGCCATCGACCCCGGCATTTCGATCGCAACGGTGTACCGCACCGTCCGCCTGTTCGAGGAAGCCGGGATTCTCGACCGGCACGATTTCGGCGATGGCCGCTCGCGCTACGAGCCCGCGCCCGAGGCGCATCACGACCATTTGATCGACGTCGAGACCGGCAAGGTTATCGAATTCGTCGATCCCGAGCTCGAACAGCTCCAAAAAGCCATTGCGGAAAGACTCGGCTTCCGCCTGGTCGATCACCGCATGGAACTCTACGGCGTAGCGCTCGACCGCAAGGCCTGAGGCGATGCCGATTCGCCCCGAGGCCCGCGCCGCGGCGGCAGCAGGCAATCCGCCACCGCTGGGCTGGCTCGGCTGGTGGCGCTTATGCGTTCGCTCCACGCTGTTGGCGCTTGCCCTGCTGATCGCGATTCCCCCGCATTATTTGTGGCGGATCCTACATATTTCCTCGCCCTGGCCGCGCTTCTTCCTGGCGGCGGCCGCGCGAATTTGCGGTGCGCGCGTGAAGGTGAAGGGCGCCGCGCTGAAGCGCGATGTCTTCTACATCTCCAACCATGTCAGCTGGATCGACATCCTCGCCATTGCCGGAGCGAGCGGCACTGCCTTCGTCGCCAAGGCGGAAATTCGCGATGCACCGGTGGTCGGCTGGCTCGCCACGCTGAACCGCACCGTATTCGTCGAGCGCGAGGATCGCTTGGGCGTTGCCGAACAGATCAACCGCCTGCGCGATGCGCTGGCCGAAACCTGGTCGGTCACCGTCTTCCCCGAAGGCACAACCACGGACGGTCGTTCGCTGTTTCCGTTCAAGACGCCGATGCTGAAGGTGCTGGAACCGCCACCGCCGGGGATTCTCGTGCAGCCGGTGTTGCTCGATTATGGCGCGGCGAGCGAGGAAATCTCCTGGATCGGCGTTGAAACGGGCAAAGACAATGCCGTGCGCCTGCTCGCCCGGCGCGGCACGTTTCGCATGACCGTGACCTTCCTGGAACCGTTCCACCCGCGCGACTTTCCGGGGCGCAAAGCCATCGCCGCCGAAAGCCGCCGTCGCATCGAAGAAGCGCTGATCCGCGCGATCGGTCGCCCGCTGCAGCCCTTTACCGGGCACCCGCAACCGTAATTTGTCACGCTGGCGCGGCGCGCCTATAGCCCGCTCATCATGAAACCCGCGCCCAAAACCTATGCCGTAAAGTCCTTCGGCTGCCAGATGAACGTCTATGACGGCGACCGGATGGCCGAATTGATGGCCGCGCAGGGCCTGACCCAGGCCGATCCAACCGAGGCCGATCTGGTCGTGCTCAACACCTGCCACATTCGCGAACGCGCGACCGAGAAGGTCTATTCGGACATCGGACGGCTGCGCAAGGAAGCGCTCCGCGACATCGGCCGCGCGCCGATGATCGCCGTCGCCGGCTGCGTCGCGCAGGCTGAAGGGGCGGAGATCGTGCGCCGCGCCAAGGTCGATGTGGTGGTGGGGCCGCAAGCCTATCACAATCTGCCCGAACTGGTGGCGCGGGCGGCGCGCGGCGAATCCGCGCTGGATACCGATATGCCGGTCGACATGAAGTTCGGCCATCTGCCCGCGCGCCGCCGCGTGCCGCCGAGCGCGTTCCTGACGGTGCAGGAAGGCTGCGACAAATTCTGCACCTATTGCGTGGTGCCCTATACGCGCGGCGCCGAAGTCTCGCGCGGCTGGGACCAGATCGTCGACGAAGCCAAAGCGCTGGTCGATGCGGGCGCGCGCGAACTGACGCTGCTGGGGCAGAACGTCAACGCCTGGAGCGACGATACGCGCGGTCTGCATGATCTCATCGCGGCGCTCGCCGAGATCCCGGCGCTGGCGCGGATCCGCTATACCACCAGCCACCCCAATGACATGACGCAGGGGTTGATCGACGCGCATGGTGACATCGAGAAACTGATGCCGTTCCTGCATTTGCCCGTGCAATCGGGCAGCGACCGCGTGCTGCAGGCGATGAACCGCAGCCACAGCCGCGATTCCTATCTGCGCATCCTCGACCGCGTCCGCGCGCGCCGCCCCGACATCGCGCTGTCGGGCGATTTCATCGTCGGCTTTCCCGGCGAGACCGACGCCGATTTCGAGGAGACACTGAGCCTGGTCGACGCGGTCGGCTATGCCCAGGCCTATAGTTTCAAATACAGCCCGCGCCCCGGCACCCCCGCCGCGACCATGGCCGAGCAGATCCCTGAAGCGGTGATGGACGAACGGCTCCAGCGGCTCCAGGCCGCGCTCAACCGCGATCAGGCCGCGTTCAACGCCGCCACCGTCGGCCGCACGTGCCAGCTGCTGCTGGAGCGGCCCGGCAAGTTGCCGGGGCAGTTGATCGGCAAGAGCCCGTGGCTGCAATCGGTCCATCTCGTCAGCGATGCCGCGATCGGGGACCTGGTCGAGGTAACGCTGGCCGAAGCCGGGGCAAATTCCATGCTGGGAACGTTGGCAGGCTAACCTCTCCCCTCGACACCGCCCAACAAAACGCCCAAATAGGGGCCATGTCGAAGCCCGCGCCAACCGATCTCGTTCCGCCGCAATGGAAGCGCAATCCGGTCGCCTTGTGGGTCTATATCGCGGCGGGCGTCGGCATGATCCTGTTGTCGGGCGCGCGCATCGTGCTCGAACGCGTCGGGCTGCGACGCTGACGCCTCGGTCAGCACGCTCGACGCCGCTTTCCGCTACCACGCGGCCCTTTCCTGATTTGTTGCCCACCCAACCGAGCAAAGGAAACGCATGAGCCGCAAGCCTGTACCCGCGCAATCCGGTGACCGCAGCCGGACCGAACTGGTGTTCGACCGGCCCCAATTGATGGCGCAACTGTTCGGCGAGTTCGACCAGAATCTGCTCGCGCTGGAGAACAAGCTCGGCGTCTATATCACCGCGCGCGGAAACAAGGTGGGGCTGGAGGGCAGCGCCGAGGCCGTCGCGCAAGCACGCGATGTGCTGCACGGGCTCTACAACCGCATCGTGCGCGGCGAAGTGGTCGACCCCGGCCTGATCGACGCGGTCATCGCCATGTCAAGCGAGCCGACGCTCGCCGGTATCATCCAGGCCGATGCCGGTGGCGGCGCGGTGCCGCAAATCATGATCCGCACGCGCAAGAAGACGATCGTGCCGCGCACCATCGCCCAAGCGCACTACATGCGGCAATTGCTCAATAACGACATTATCTTCGCGCTTGGGCCAGCGGGCACCGGCAAGACCTATATCGCGGTCGCGCAAGCCGTCGCGCAGCTCATCACCGGCAGCGTGCAGCGGCTGATCCTGTCGCGTCCGGCGGTGGAGGCGGGCGAGAAACTGGGCTTCCTGCCCGGCGACATGAAGGAGAAGGTCGATCCCTATCTCCGCCCGCTGTACGACGCGCTCAACGACTGTCTGCCCGCCGAGCAGGTCGAACGACGCATCGCCAGCGGCGAGATCGAGATCGCGCCGATCGCCTTCATGCGCGGGCGCACGCTGGCCGATGCCTTCATCATCCTCGACGAAGCGCAGAACACCACGCCTGCGCAGATGAAGATGTTCCTCACCCGCTTCGGCGAGAACAGCCGAATGGTGATTTGCGGCGACCCCAAGCAGACCGATCTGCCCGGCGGGATGAATGCCTCCGGGCTGAACGACGCGGTCGGCCGGCTGGAGGGTGTCGAAGGCCTGTCGATCTGCCGCTTCGGCAGCGGCGACGTGGTGCGCCACCCGATCGTCGGGCGGATCGTCGAGGCGTATGAGGGGACGAGTTAGTTGACGATCAGGATATCCCAAGATTATACAGGGGATATCCCGGAGAGTCCGATGGCCTCGCTCTATATCAAGAATTCCGACACCGCCGACCTCGCGCGCGAGGTCGCAGCGTTGCTGGGAACCAGCAAGACTGCTGCCGTTCACGACGCGCTCGAACATCGCAAACGCGCGCTTGAGGCGGAGCGAAGCCGCAGCATCCACGATCGGCTCGCAGCATGGCGCCGGGAGCACCCGCTCGGCGAACCAACCGGGCTCGACGCCGACAAGGCCTTCTACGATTCGCTGAACGATGAGGAGGAGGATTGATCCTCTTTCTCGATGCGTCCGCGATGGTCGCGATGATGACTGGGGAGCCCGGCTCAGCCGCGATCGAGGAACGCTTCGGCGCGGCGGATGAAGTCCTGTGTTCTGCCCTCTCGCTGTGGGAGGCAGCGCGCGCGGTGGCCCGCAAGCGCACTCTTCCGATCGCCTTTGCCTATTCCGAAATCGAGACGTTCATAGCCCATTTTGCGATCCGTCTCGTGCCCATTGGCGCGCTCGAAAGCCACGCCGCCGTTGACGCGCACAATCGCTATGGCAAAGGCAGCGGCCATCCCGCTAAGCTCAACATGGGCGATTGCTTCGCTTATGCCTGCGCCAAAACCAACGACGCCACATTGCTCTACACGGGCAACGACTTTGCAAACACGGACATGGCCTGATGCTTGAAATCGCCCTCTCGCGCGAAGACGTCTGGCCCGAACAGGATTGGGAGGCGCTCGCTACCCGCGCCGCGACCGCAGCGATGGAGCGCACGCCGCATGGGCCGTTGCTCACCGTCACCGCCACGGTCGAAATCTCGATCCGGCTGACCGACGATGCCGAGGTGCAGACGCTCAACGCCCAGTATCGCCAGAAGGACAAGCCGACCAACGTGCTGTCCTTCCCGATGGTGCAGGCCGACCTGCTCGACACGATCGACCAGAATAGCGACGCCCATGATATTTGGGGGGGCGAGGTGCTGCTCGGCGACATCGTGCTCGCTTATGAGACGTGCGTGCGCGAGGCCGCCGAAAAAGGCGTGAGCGTCGATGATCATGCGTCGCATTTGATCGTGCATGGCACGCTGCATTTGCTAGGGTATGATCATCTGGACGATCGCGAGGGCGATGCGATGGAGGCGATCGAGGTCGACGCGCTCACCGCCCTTGGGATCGCCAACCCTTATTGTCTCGAAGAGGACTAAACGACCGCCATGCCCGACGGCCAAAGTACGACCGGCACCGCCAGCCATCTCGGCGGTGCCTCGCCTAATGAAACCAGCATCTGGCGGAGCTTCCGCAGCTGGATTTCGGGTCATTCGGGCGACGAGTCGCTCCGCGCCACGCTCGAGGAAGCGATCGACGCGCATGAGGATGACCCCGCGCCCGACGCCAAGGGCGACCTCTCCCCGCTCGAACGCACGATGGTGCGCAACCTGCTCCATTTCGGCGAGCGTGATGCGGGCGATGTCGGCGTGCCGCGCGCGGACATCGTCGCGGTCGAGGAACAGACCAGCTTCGCCGATCTCGTGCGGCTGTTCGCCGAGGCAGGGCATAGCCGCCTGCCGGTCTATCGCGAAAAGCTCGATACGATCATCGGCATGGTCCATATCAAGGACGTGTTCGCGATCCTCGCCACCGGGGCCGAGCATCCGGCGAGCATCGCCGCGCTGATCCGCGAGCCGCTCTATGTGCCGATGTCGCGCGGTGCGCTCGATCTGCTGGCCGACATGCGCCAGAAGCGCGTGCATCTCGCGATCGTGCTCGATGAATATTTCGGGACCGAGGGCCTCGTCACGATCGAGGATCTTATCGAGGAGATCGTCGGCGACATTGAGGACGAGCATGACGATGCGCCGCATTCGCTGCTCGTGCCGCTGGATGGGGGCGCCTGGGATGCCGATGCCCGCGCCGAGCTGGAGGATGTCGGCGAGACGATCGACCCGCGCCTGGCCGAGGTGGATGGCGACATCGACACGATCGGCGGCCTCGCCGCGGTGCTTGCCGGGCACATGCCGCATGTCGGCGAATGCCTGGTGCATGACAGCGGCTGGACGCTGGAAATCACCGCTGCCGACACGCGCCGCGTGCTGGGCGTGCGGCTGCATCCGCCCAAGGCCGAACCAGAGCACGCGTAGCCAAGCGAGAAAGTGACCCGAAAACGGCGTCGTTGCCGCGTTGCGCAGTCGGAATGCGCTATCCGCTGCCCGCCCAGGACAGGATCGATTTGGTCAGTGCCTCCGCCACGGGCTCACCCCGCCCCGGACCGACGATCACGAATTCCATCTCGGGCAAGACGGGCAGCGCGGCATCCGCCGTAACGCGGGCCAGGCCCGCTGGCAGCAAACGCAGCGAATGCGGCATCATGCCGAGGCCAGCGCGCGCGGCGGCGGTCAGTCCGCTGAGGCTCGCGCTGGTGAAGGCGATGCGCCACGGTCGACGCGCCTGATCGAGCGTCGCGATCGCCATGGCGCGGGTGACGCTGGGTGGCGGATAGAGCAACAGCGCAAGCGCACCCTCCGCATCCGGCTGATAACCGGGGCGCGATACCCATTCGACCGCTTCGCGCCACGCCGTCACGCCGCGCGGATCGCCCGAGCGGCGTTTGACGAAGATGATATCGAGCGTGCCGGTGTCGAACGCATCGTAGAGAGTCTGGCTGAGCCCGGCGGTCACCACCAAATCCACCTCCGGGTGGCGCCGCGCGAAACTGGCCAGCACATCGGGCAGCGCCGACAGCACGAAATCCTCCGACGCGCCAAAGCGCAGGCGCCCGCGCAACGGAGTGCCGGACACCTGCCGCTCTAGCGCGCCATAGGCATCGAGAATGCGTCGCGCAGGATCGATCAAGGTCTCGCCATCGACCGTCAGCGCCACCCTGTGGGTGTCCCGCGAAAACAGGCTGCGCCCCAGACTCGCCTCCAACCGTTTGATTTGCTGGCTGACGGTCGACTGGCGCGTGCCGAGCGCGCGCGCCGCCGCGGTGAAGCTGCCCGTCTCGGCCACGGTCACGAAGGCAAGCAGCAAATCGGGATGCATCGGCTCCATGGTCATCATGATAGATGATAACTGTTATTACTGCCATCATGATTGTGCGTAAGCGCTTTGGAGCATAAATGGGCATGGCCTCCTTCAGGATGTTTTTGCCATGCCCACTGTCCGCTCGCTGATCGCGCGTTCCCCGATCGACCCGTATTTGCTGCTGTTGATCGGCACGGTCGGGCTGGCCATTCTTTTGCCCGCGCGCGGCTCCGCCCAGCCGCTGGCCGAAAGCGCGGTGACGATCGCGGTCGGGCTGCTGTTTTTCCTCTATGGCGCACGCCTTTCGCCCGCAGCGGTATGGGCGGGGATTTCGCATTGGCGGCTGCAATCGCTGGTATTCGCCAGTACCTTCGTGATCTTCCCGATCATTGGGCTGGGTGCATCCTGGGCGGTGCGGGGCTTGCTGCCGCCCGACATTGGCGTGGGCCTGCTCTATCTGTGCCTGTTGCCCTCGACCGTGCAGTCCTCGATCGCCTTTACCGCGATCGCGCGCGGCAATGTGCCTGCCGCTTTGTGCAGTGCCTCGCTCTCCAATCTGCTTGGCGTGGTGCTGACACCGGTGCTGGTGGCGGTGCTGCTGTCCACCGCCGGGGGCGGCTTTTCGATCACGGCGATCGAGGGCATCGCCTTGCAGATCCTGCTGCCGTTCGTCGCCGGGCAAGCGGTGCGGCCGTGGATCGGGGCATGGCTGCTGCGCCACCGCACGCTGACTGCAGTGGTCGATCGCGGGTCGATCCTGCTGGTGGTCTATGCCGCGTTCAGCGCGGGCGTCGTCGCGGGCGTGTGGACCAGCCTGTCAGTGTCCGACCTGGCGATCGTGCTGGCGGTCGATCTGGTGATTTTGGCGATCATCATTGGCGTGACGACCCTGCTCAGCCGCCGCCTGGGGTTTTCGACCGAGGACGAGATCGCGATCGTGTTTTGCGGATCGAAGAAGAGCATGGCGGGCGGCATTCCGATGGCGACGATCCTGTTCGCCGGGCATGCGGTCAGCTTGATCGTGTTGCCGCTGATGCTGTTCCACCAGGCGCAATTGTTCGTCTGCGCGACGCTGGCACGCCGTTATGCCAAGCGGCCGATCGAAGACGCGCCGTCGGTCGCGGGGCCGCCCAGCCAGCTTCGTATCGCGACAAGCGCATGATGGCACAGCGCCCCGGTTCATATTAGGCGACCGATCACTCTTGGCGGATTAATCCATTTCTCCGATCAACGCCGTCATGGCATCCTCTGCGCAAGCCAACCAGAAACCGCAATGGAGACTGCCATGAATGCCGAAACGAAATGCCCGATGGGTGCAGGCAAGGTGGATGGCAATGCCGTCCTGTTCGAAATGACCAACCGTCTGTGGTGGCCGAACCAGCTGGACCTGTCGGTGCTCCACCAGAACCCGCCCGCAGGCGACCCGATGGACCCCGATTTCGAGTATGCCGAGGCGTTTAAGGGCCTCGATCTGGCGGCGGTGAAGGCCGACATCTTCGCGCTGATGACCGACTCGCAGGACTGGTGGCCAGCCGATTTTGGCCATTATGGGCCGCTGTTCATCCGCATGGCGTGGCATAGCGCGGGCACGTACCGCATTGGCGACGGGCGCGGTGGCGCGGGTAGCGGGCAGCAGCGCTTCGCCCCGCTCAACAGCTGGCCGGACAATGCCAATCTCGACAAGGCCCGCATCCTGTTGTGGCCGATCAAGCAGAAATACGGGCGGGCCTTGTCCTGGGCCGATCTGCTGATCCTGACCGGCAATTGCGCGCTGGAATCGATGGGGTTCAAGACCGCCGGTTTCGCCGGTGGCCGTGTCGACGTGTGGGAACCCGCGACCGACGTGAATTGGGGTGCCGAGCGCGAATGGCTGCAGACCAGCGACAAGCCGGGTGGCCGCTATTCGGGCGAGCGCGAACTCGCCAACCCGCTGGCGGCGGTGCAAATGGGGCTGATCTACGTCAACCCCGAAGGCCCGGACGGCAACCCCGACCCCGTGCTCGCCGCGCACGACATTCGCGAGACCTTCGCGCGCATGGCGATGAATGACGAGGAAACCGTCGCCTTGATCGCGGGCGGGCACACCTTCGGCAAGACGCACGGAGCCGCCGTGCCCGACCAATATGTCGGCCCCGAACCCGAAGGTGCGGGAATCGAGCAGCAGGGTCTGGGCTGGGCCAACAGCTATGGCAGCGGCAATGGTGCCGACACCATCACCAGCGGCCTGGAAGTGACCTGGACGCAGCAGCCGACCAAATGGACCAACCTGTTTTTCGACAACCTGTTCGGCCATGAGTGGGAACTGACCAAGAGCCCGGCGGGGGCGCATCAATGGGTCGCCAAGGATGCGGCGGAAGACGTGCCCGACGCGCATATCGCCGGTAAGACGCATCGCCCGACGATGCTGACGACCGACCTCGCGTTGCGCTTCGACCCTATTTACGGGCCGATTTCGAAGCGTTTTCATGAAAACCCAGACCAGTTCGCGACCGCTTTTGCCGAGGCGTGGTATAAGCTGACCCACCGCGACATGGGGCCGCATGTGCGGATGCTGGGCGCGGAAGTCCCCGCCGAGCCGCGCATCTGGCAGGACCCGGTTCCCGCGCCCACGCATCCGCTGATCGACGAGGCCGATGCGGCGGCGTTGAAGGCCCAGATCCTGGGCTCGGGCCTTTCGATCTCGCGGCTGGTGAAGACGGCGTGGGCCTCGGCCTCCACCTTCCGCGGCACCGACAAGCGCGGCGGGGCGAATGGCGCACGCATCCGGCTTGCCCCGCAAAAGGATTGGGCGGTTAACGAGCCGGTCGAACTCGCCGAGACGCTCGCCAAGCTGGAAGCGATCCAGGCGGCGTTCAACGCAGGTGGCAAGACAGTGTCGCTGGCTGATCTGATCGTGCTCGGCGGCAATGCTGCGGTGGAGGCGGCGGCGAAGAAGGCCGGGCATGATGTGACCGTGCCGTTCACACCGGGCCGCACCGACGCCAGCCAGGAGCAGACCGACGCGCATTCCTTTGCGCCGCTCGAGCCCAAGGTTGATGGCTTCCGCAACTATGTCGGTGGGCCCTTGCCCTATTCTGCCGAGGAACTGCTGGTCGATCGCGCGCAATTGCTGACGCTGTCTGCACCGGAAATGACGGTGCTGGTCGGTGGCCTGCGCGTGCTGGGCGCGAACTTCGGTGGTTCCACCCACGGCGTGTTCACCGATCGGCCCGAAACGCTGACCAACGACTTCTTCGTCAATTTGCTCAAGACCAGCACGGCGATGAAGTGGACGGCGAGCGAGGACGGCGTGTTCGTCGCGCGCGACCGCAAGACCGGGGCCGAGCACTGGGCAGGCACGCGGGTGGACCTGATCTTCGGCTCCAACTCGCAATTGCGCGCGCTGGCCGAGGCCTATGCTACCGACGATGCCGCCGACGCCTTTGTCCGCAAATTCGTCGCGGCGTGGACCAAGGTGATGAACCTCGACCGGTTCGACGTGGCGTGATCCGGCCGATCCGCTGAACCGAGAAGGGCCGTCGACCACAGGTCGGCGGCCCTTTCCCGTTTTAATCGGGCAGAATCGCCTTCCCCTCCCCCGCTCCACCCCCTAGTTTGCGGCCATGCGCAAACACATCCTCATCATCCTCGCGATCGTCCTCGTCCTCGCGGGGGCCGTCATCTGGTGGGCGGTGCAGCCCGACGTGGCAACGCTGCCGATCGCCAAGGTCGAGGGCGAACGCCCCACCATCTCCGCCCCGCGCGACCAGACCATCCCGACCATCGCGGTGGCCGATGCGGTCGGCTGGAAGGATGGCGCAAGCCCATTGGCAGCACCCGGGCTGAAGGTGGTGCCCTTCGCCAATGGGCTTGACCACCCGCGCTGGCTTTACCGGCTGGCCAATGGCGACATTCTGGTCGCCGAGACCAATTCGCCCCCGCGCAAGGTCGCCGGCATCGCCGATGTGGTGATGGGGTATCTGATGAAAAAGGGCGGTGCCGGGGTCGCCTCGCCCAACCGCATCCGGCTGTTGCGCGATACCGATGGGGACGGCGTGGCCGAGCTGCAGACGGTGCTGATCGGCGGGCTCAACTCGCCCACCGGCATGGCGCTAATGGGCGGCTATCTCTACATTTCCGATACCGATGCGCTGCTGCGCGTGCCGTTCACGCCCGGGCAGACCCAGATCACCGCCAAGCCTGAGAAGGTCATCCCGCTGAGCGGTGGCGGCAACCATTGGGCGCGCACGCTGCTCGCTGATCCGGCAGGCAAATATCTGTATGTCGGCGTCGGCTCCTCCACCAACATCGCCGATAACGGGCTCGATGCCGAGAAATACCGCGCCAACATCCTGCAGGTCGATCCAGTCGCCAAGAGCTTCCGCGTGTTCGGCGCTGGCCTGCGCAACCCGCAGGGGATGGCGTTCGAGCCGAAATCGGGCGCTTTGTGGGTCGCAGTCAACGAACGCGACATGCTGGGGTCGGACATCGTGCCCGATTACATCACCCGCGTTGGCCTGGGCGACAATTTCGGCTGGCCCTGGTATTATTGGGGCGGCTATCCCGATGCGCGGGTGAAGCCCGAAAACCCGGCGCTACAGGAATATTCCAAGCGCCCTGATTTCGCGATGGGGCCGCATGTCGCCGCGCTTGGCCTGACCTTCGCGCAGGACGCGAAATTGGGCCCGAACTTCGCCAATGGCGCGTTCGTCGGCGAGCATGGTTCGTGGAACCGGGTGCCGGTGTCGGGCTATAAAGTGGTGTATGTGCCGTTCGGCGATCTTGGCTTCCCCAAAAAGGGGGCGAAGCCGGTTGATGTGTTGACCGGCTTCCTCAACGCCAAGGGCCAGGCGCAGGGCCGCCCGGTCGGCGTGATCACCGATGCCACCGGCGCGCTGCTGGTGGCGGATGATGTGGGGAACACGATCTGGCGGGTGAGCGCGAAATAACGTCTCACCCGCGTAACCCCGGCCCCGTGCCGGGGTCCACCGAGCACCAAGACCATCACCCGCAGGAGATGCGTCGCGGTGGATGCCGGGACGAGCCCGGCATGACGGATCACTCCAGCAGCTTTGGCGCTTCCTTGGCGAGTTTCGCGCGGATCTTGTCGGCGAAGAGCGCGAGAAACGGCGGCAAGTCGATTTCGGCGCGGACCTTGTCGGGCGCGACCGTCAGGCGGCTGGCGACGCGCTGGCCGAGCGCGGCGACGGTGAAGTGCAGCGTATCGCCCTCCCAGCGGTGATCGACCGCCGCCCCGCCGGGGAACATCGCGGCCAATGTGCCGATGCCGCCATCGACCCGCGCGCGCGCGGCCTCCAGCCCGAGGTGGTGGGGAAATTCGACGATGATCGGTTCGCTCATGTCCGGTCCTTTACGTCGCGAACAGCATCGCGTCATCGGCAAACGCCTTGAACTCAAGCGCGTTGCCGCTGGGATCATAAAAGAACATCGTCGCTTGCTCGCCCGGCTGGCCGACGAAGCGGATGTGCGGGGCGATGCCGAAGCGTGTGCCCGCCGCCGCCAGCCGATCGGCGAGCGCTTGCCAGTCGGCCATGGTCAGCACCACGCCGAAATGCGGAACGGGCACCTCATGGCCATCGACCGGGTTGGAGACGGTGACGGGCTTCGCGGCGGGATCGAGATGCGCGACGATCTGGTGGCCGTAGAGATCGAAATCGATCCACGCGTCGGAGCTGCGGCCCTCGGCACAGCCGAGGGTGCCGCCGTAAAAAGCGCGCGCGGCGGCGAGATCATGGACCGGGAAGGCGAGGTGGAAGGGGCGGGTCATGGGCCGACCGTACCAAATCCTCCCCGGCACGGGGAGGGGGACCGCCAGCCTTCTTCAGGCTGGGGGTGGAGGGGGCTCTCAATAGGCGCTGCGCTCGTGGCACGCCCCCTCCACCCTTCGCTGAATGCTTAGGGTGCCCCTCCCCGTTCCGGGGAGGATTGCGCGGGGCTCGCTATGCCGCGATAGCGCGGGCATGACCGAACGCCCCGCGCTCTTCTCCTTCCTGCTTGGCGGGATTGCCGCCGTCGGCTTTGCGCCGCTGGAGCTATGGCCGGTGACGCTTGGCTGCGTGGCGGCGTGGCTGTGGATCGTGCACGAAGCACCCGGCATCCGCGCGGCATTGTGGCGCGGGTGGCTGTTTGGTTTTGCGCATTTCCTGATCGGCAATAACTGGATCGCCAAGGCCTTCACCTATCAGGATGCGATGCCGCACGCGCTCGGCTGGATCGCGCCGGGCGTGATGGCGCTGTATCTCGGCGTCTTCCCGATGGCCGCCGCCGGGGTGGCGTGGCGCTTTCGCGGGGCGCGGCCGGATGCGCCCTATGTGCTGAGCTTCGCCGCCGCATGGATCGCCACCGAATATCTACGGGGGTCGCTGTTCACCGGCTATCCGTGGAATCCGCTGGCGGAGATCTGGCTGCCGACCCCCGTCGCGGCGAGCGCCCGGTCTTTCGGCACCTACGCCCTGTCGGGGGTCGGCAGCCAGATCTCCGCCAGCGGATTCCAC
>Ga0209482_1000056_pt1 | contig 91313 bp, 67 predicted proteins | sample CoawatmetaG10DNA_FD_187512 | JGI IMG/M metagenome (GOLD analysis project Ga0209482, IMG submission 187512) | Marine microbial communities from the West Antarctic Peninsula - Coastal water metaG104-DNA (SPAdes) (version 2) | ecosystem: Environmental > Aquatic > Marine > Coastal ...
AAAGGTCTTAAGCTAGACCCTCCTAGATCTCCACCTTTCTCATTAATTTTATGGTTGCCTTTTAAATTGCATAAATCTGCAAGCGTAGGATATAAATCTATCAGAGATACAGGTTGCTCAACTTTTACAACTTATCTATATTTGGAGTTATTGCTTGAGGATGCCCACCAAATATTCCTTGATAATCATTTAAATCATCACAAATAATAAAGATAACGTTTGGCTGTTCTTGGTTAGAGCTCTGACCAGATGTAATTTGGCCGTTTTCGGAATTTGCAACAGAATGAATTCCGGTCATTTTATAAGATTTATTACACCCTAAAAAAAACATGACTGCTGTAATAATAAGGATTGTTTTGGTAGTTTTTATTAATTTATTCATGATATATCTTTTTCAATTATTTGAATTTAATATTTCCTCGATCTATGTTTTATTACCCTTTTTTGATGTTTATATTTTAAGTATTTCAAGACTTTGGCTTCTTAATCTAAAAGACTATTTAACTCATAAGGATTCTCAGAAATATTATAAAGTTCCCAATCCTTATAATTTTCAATATTAACATAATCACAATTCTCTTTTATCTCTTTTACAATTTCTTCATAATCCCCATACATAGGAGCTATTAAACTTTATTTAATAAAATGTATCGATTTTTATATTCGCTTGCAGAAATACTTTTTAGTTTTTTAAAAATTCTATTGAAACTAAAAAAAGAATTAAAGCCTACTTCATAACAAATATCAGAAATGTTTTTTTCTCCATTAATAAGCATTTGACATGCCTTATTAATTCTAAACTCTCTTATAAATTCAAAAGCAGTTTTACCTGTTCTTTTTTTAAAGTATCTACAAAAAGAATTAGTTGTCATGAATGCAATATCAGCTAAATCTTTTAATGATATTTCATTTGTATAATTTTCTGAAATATAATCTATTACTTTTTGTATTCTGTATTCCCCTTTATAATCATTTTTTATAGAAAATTTTTCTGATGCTAAATAATCATATTTTTTTTCTTCTGAAAGCAATTTTATTAAATTAAGTAATCCAGTAATTTTACTAACCCCAGTGCTTTCAGATAAATTAATTAAATGTTTTATTATTGTTTTCGAAAATTTTTTAGAAAATAGAATTCCTCTGTTTGCTTTTTTTAAAAATGGTATAACTTTAGAAAATTCAGGAAGTGAAAAGATAGATTGTCCACTTAAAAAGTCATTAAATTTAATAACAATATAATCTACATTAATGGATTTGTCTACTTTTTCATTTTTAAATAAATGTGGCACTTTACTTCCAATAAAAACCAATTCATTATCGCTAAAGTGGTCAATCTTATCTCCTACAATTCTTACACCTTCTCCTTTTATTATATAAATTAGCTCATATTCTTCATGATAATGCCAATGAACCCCAAAATAAGGTGATTTTTTTCGTTCAACATAAAACGATTCAAAATCTGATTTTACAGACGGATTATATTCTAATTTCAAAATTATTTTTACTTAGTGTATTCTTTTTAATACTTCAAAGGGTCCAGTTTGTGAAAACTGAACCCTTTGAAAACAAATAAACATATAAAAAAACTATTTAATATCCTGGATTTTCTACTAGGTTTGGATTATCAGCCAATTTGTCTGTTCCATAGGGAAGCCAGTACATTTTTGGAAGGAAAGGAGTATTTTGTGAAAAATTCCATTTCCACTTTTTAGCCTTATACATTCCATCACTTTTTCTTCTATACCATTTTGTTCCAAACTTTGTGACGAGATGTAATTCTGCTTCCGCATCTTTCCAGGTTCTTAAATCCCAGTATCTATGATTTTCTGCGTAAAGCTCAACAAATCTTTCATTTTTAATAAGATCTAAGGTTACAGTATTTTTTGCTGGCATATCTACTCTTGCTCTTAGAGCATTCAGTCTGTCTTTTGCTTGAGTTATTTCACCTGTTTCAAATGCTGCTTCAGAAGCATTTAAGTACATTTCTCCAGTTCTTAGGACTATGTAATCTACATCGTCTGTTCCAAATGCAGGAAATTCAACATCTGGATGTATTCTTTTTTGAATAAGTCTTCCTCCTCTATTTCTGTTTCTTCCTGGTGCTCTTTTAGGGACGGCATTACCTGCTCTACCTAATTTATCTCCTGTACCTACTGAATTGTCATGAAACCATACCTCTCTTCCTTGAAATACTTCTTCAGGAGTAAATATTGATGCCAAATAACGAGGATCTCTTTTGTAAACCACCTCCTCGATGTCAAACCATGTTTTATTATCAAATTTAGCATGATGCGTATCTCCAGCACTTCCATCTTGATATTCAAATCTAGCTTCAGAAGCTAGATACATATGCATATTGGAACCCCATCCTGCCTTAAATCCATCAGGCAAAGCATATCCTGACCAAGCATGAGTTTTTCCTAAAGCTGTATTATATTCTTCAGAGAAAATTACTTCTGAAATTCCTTTCACTTTATAAAATATTTCACCAAATGCAGTTACATTATTTGAACCTGAATGTAAAGGATGTTTTCCACCATCAATTACGGCATTTGCAGAAGCAAGAGCCATTGCGTAATAACTACTAGCTGAACCTAAAGGAATTGATGTAAATCCATTAGAAGATTGAGGATGATATTTTGCTATCCTAGCAGCATACAAAGCAGCTCGGCTCTTTAATGCATGTGCAGCCCACTTAGAAGCTTTTCCATAGATTACTTGTACAGGCAAATCTAAAATACCAGCATCCAAATCTGAAATTATTTGGTCATAGGTTGCTTGTAAAGTTGATCTAGGAATCATTAATTTTTCAACTGAAGAATCAATTGGTTTTGCTGTTAATTCTAATGGCATGCCACCATATCTCTTAGCCATATCCAAATACATCCAAGCTCTTAAAAACTTAGCCTCAGCAATTTGTTGTTTTATAATTTGGGGATCAAAACTGGCATCATTTAAAATTTCAATTATTTCATTACAAGATCTAATGTTTCCGTAATGCCATCTATTTAAATTATTATGAGCTCCACTTGTTGTAGGAATATCATAAGATGCCTTAACTGCATTTTGCCATGGAGCCATAAGTGTATACTCCCCACCAACAACCGCATCTGTTAACCTTTCCTGACCATTCATTCCTGACACTTCGTTAGGTTCAAAAACAGCGCTAGCATAAATTTTGGTTAAAAAAGCTTCTACAAGCTGAGGGTCTTTCTTAACTGCCTCTTCTGAAATCATATCAGTTGGGGAAAGGTCAAGATCTGCACATCCGAATGCAAAAAGTACAATTAGTAAATAAGTTAATTTTTTCATTTTTATCATTTTTAGTTTGTTATATATCTATTTGTTTAATAATGGTTTAAAATCCTATTTTTATCCCTGTTGTCATTGTTTTACTATTTGGGTAAGCTCTATCTATATTACCACCTTCAGTTCCGGATACTATTTCAGGATCGTAACTTCCCGAATATACACCTAAATTATCAATTGTTAATAGGTTTGAAGCAGCTAAGTAAACTTGAATACTGTTTAATCCTAACTTATCAACTAACTTATTCTCAACATTATAAGTAAGGTTAACAGTTTTAAGTCTTAAATACATAGCATCAACTCTATTGAAATCACTAGCATTTTGATCTACTTGAGGCATACCTCCAGTTGTAAAGGTTGGTGGAAATGCTCTTAAGATTTCGATATCACCATTAGCTCCTCTAATTGATCTATTTTCATATGCGAAATTTTTTGAAACAGTTTGGTGACCTGAATGTGACCAAGGTCCAGCAGACCCCTGAAACGTAATGGTATATCCTGAAGCTCCTTGCCATAACATATCTACGCTCCAATTCTTCCATTTTGCCCCCATATTTGTACTATAATTCCATTTAGGCATACCTCCTTGTCCAATAACTACCTCATCTCTCCAATCAATTAGTCCATCACCATTTTGGTCAATCTTAATTAAATTACCAACAATTAGAGTTGCATTATTAGCTCCATCTATGTCCACTGGATGGTTATCAATCTGACTTTGAGTAGTAAAGAAACCATTTGTTTGGTAACCCCATTGACGATCATCCCAATTTCCAGTAAGTACATATCTTTTGTTATACGCCGCATTAGCATCTGCATCTACTCCATCTGTTGGAAGAATATCTTCTTCCCATTTAATATACTTTCCTCTAGAATAAGATACCATAGGCCTTATATTGTAAGAAATATTTCCAATTTTCCCTTTATGTTTTAACATCAAATCAAAACCTCTATTATCTCTTGAATTAAGATTGGTATTTGGTAAGCTTGCTCCAAAATGAAAAGGAATATCAGAATCAGGAATAGCCAAGATATCTTCTCTTACTCTATAAAAAACGTCTAATTCAAATCCTAAACTGCCATTCCACAAAGTACCCTCTATACCAATATTAGCAATTTTCATGGTCTCCCATGTCACAAGTGCGTTTGCTAGACCAGCGGAGGAAATAATAGGAAAAGGTTTTCCGTCAAACATGTAAAAGCCTGAAGAAATATTATATCCTGTTAAAAAGTCAAAATTGGAAACAGCATCATTACCCATAAGTCCATAAGATGCTCTAAGTTTAAGGTTATTCCAATCAGTAGAATTTTTCATAAAGTCTTCTTGTGAAATTCTCCATCCAAAACTAACACTAGGAAAGTATCCCCACCTACCCACAGCTGCATATCTTGCAGTCGCATCAGCTCTCATTGTAGCTTCAAATAAATACTTTTGTTTATAATCATAATTAACCCTACCTACGTAACTAGATCTAGCAGATTCTAAAAAAATCTCTGCATTGTCTCTTTCCGCTTCAGATGAATAATTTAAATATGGAGCCTCCCAAGATAAAGGGTCCGTTCTTGATGCCATCAAATAGTCTCTTTCAAATGTAGTAGACTCCGCTACAAATATTGCTTTTAAATCATGTTCACCCCATGAATTTTCATAGTTCAAAGTAAATTTTGGAAGTAATTCCAAGTCTCGATCAGAATTAACCGATATCATATCTCTTTGGTAGGTACCGAAAAATTCGTATGCAGCATCACCTTCGCCTAATAATGGATTATAGGTGTACATGTTAAATTTCTTTTGAATTTGTTTGTTCCATTCCGTTTGTGTTTCCATGTTCAAACTAGCTGTAGCAGTTAGTCCATCAATAAATGGAACTTCGTATTTTAAACTAATACGAGCCTGTAAGTTATTATCACGATCCACCCTAGATCCAGAATGAGACTTTTTTACCATGTAAATAGGAGAATATGGTGTAGCTGCTCCAGTTTGTGATGCAAAATCAGGATTTGGAAATATCGGAAGGTTAGTAGGTTTTCCTGTCCCAAGTCTATTATACATTTCACTAATACCAAAATTTGCTCTATCTAAAGTAGTTTGACGATAACTAAGATCTAATTGAGCACTAAAATTATCAGTGAATTTAGCGTCTAAATTAGATCTAATATTAAATCTATTACTTATATAATCAGCATCTCTAAAGGCACTTTCAGTATCTGTTAAACCTAAAGAAATAAAATACCCCATTTTATCACTCCTTCCACGAGCACTCAAGTTATGTTGTTTTTGAGGAGTCCAATCTTTATACATAGTTCTATACCAGTCCACTCCATCAAAATCTTCACCAGTAATACTGTTGACTACTCTTTTTCTAGTAGTATCATAATTTAAATACTCTGGCATTTCATTTTCAGCTCCTAATCCGTTTTCTTCCATTAATTCAGCAAACTGATGAGCGTTAACTGTTTTTGGCATTGTTATCAACGAAGACCAAGTTGTAGTCCCATGATAATTAAACTTGGTGCCCTCGGCGGCATCCGATCCTCTTTTGGTTGTAACAAGGATAACTCCATTACCAGCTCTTGCACCATAAATGGTAGCTGCTGCATCCTTTAATACAGAAATAGATTGAATATCATTCGGATCAATTTGACCAAGTGTCGACTCAACTCCATCGACCAAAATAAGAGCAGATCCAAAGTTTCTAATACTAAGAGTTGCCGCATCATTACCAGGCAAAGAACCACCTTGTCTAGTGGATAATCCAGCTATCTGACCCATAAGAAGTTCAGTTGTATTTTGAGCGGGTCTTTGTGTTAATGCTTCAGAAGAAACTGTTCCAATTGCTCCTGTCAATGTTTTTTTAGTAGTTTTTCCATATCCAGTAACAACGACTTCCTCAAGGCTGGCTATATCAACAGTCATAACAATATCTATATTGGCAGAAGATGTGGATACAGACTGAGTTATAAATCCTAAGTAACTAAAGGTTAATGAAGAATTTTCTTTTGTTAGAGTTATGGTATAATTACCATCAAAATCTGAGTTAACTCCGTTAATAGTTCCTTGTTCAATCACAGAAACACCTGGAAGAGGTAAACCGTCAGCAGTTATAGTTCCAGTTATTGATTTCTGAGAAAACAGTGATCCAATTCCAAAGACAAATGCTATTAGAATGGTCATAAAGTTTAATTTTTTCATAAATAATCTTTAGTTATATGTTTAATTTAAATTAAAACTATACTTTATTAAAATTTATTAAGGGAACAAATAATTCATGTTAGGGGTTTTATAGTTCATGGCATGAATATTTTTTAAACTAATTTCTTCTTTATATCTGAAATTTCGTTTATAATTTTGGAGTTTTTGTATTTTGAAGGAAGACAGTTGAACTGTTGCTTAAATGAAGTCCTAAAGTATTTATAATCATTAAAACCTACTTCATAGCATATATAAGAAAGTTTTGTGTTTGTAGTGGAAATCAACAAAGCTGCTTGTTTCAACCTTATAGATCTTATAAATCCAGTTAAAGATAATCCTGTTAGTGATTTGACTTTTCTATATAGTGTAGATTGACTCATACAAAAATGATCTGTCATTTTCTCAATTCCAAAATTTGTGTTTTGAATATTTTCTTCAACAAGAGTAATTGCTTTTTCAATAAATCCTATCTCAATGTCATTACTATTAACTCTAATAACAGGTTCAAACCTTACTTTATTTAGTAAATACTTTCTTGTATTATTTCTGTTTTCTAATAAACTTTTAACTCTTGCTTTTACAATATTGGTATTAAATGGTTTTGTGATATAATCATCTGCACCAGATTCAAGTCCGCTTATTTCAAATAAAGTAGAATTTCTTGCAGTAAGTAATATAATTGGGATATGAGATGTGCTTAAATTCTTTTTTAATTCACTACATAAAGTAATCCCATCTTTTACAGGCATCATTATATCACATATTATTAGATCTGGCATCATTTTAATTGCAATAATACCTCCAGAACCTCCATTTTCTGCTTCTAAAATATGGTAATTATTAGACAGTAAAGATCCTAAGTAAGTCCTAATATCTTTATTGTCATCTATAATTAATAGGGTTTCCTTAGCTTCAATATTTAAATTTGTCAAATCAGAAGGGTCTTCATGGTGTTGATAGGAGCTAATATCTTCAGCTTTTTTAAAGTTTAAATCAACTTCTCTGTATATAGCAGGATCCATATTAATAGAAACTATTATTTCTGTCCCAATACCATATTCACTTAAAACATCAATTTTTCCATGATGAAGTTCAATTATTTTTTTAGAAAAATATAGACCAATTCCAGTTCCAGTCGTTTTACTGTTTGTTTTTACCGAATAAAATTCATCAAAAACCTTGTCGAGGTCGTTTATTGGAATTCCAATTCCAGTATCTCTTATAGTATAAATGCAGCATCCATTAACTGATTTTACAAAAACATCTATTTTTCCACCTTCATTTGAGAACTTTATAGCATTAGAAATTAAATTGCTCAAAACAATTTCCATTTTGTTTCTATCAAAAGGGAAATTAATTTCTTCTTGTTTAGAGTGGAAGTTGTATTCAATTTTTTTAATTTTAGCTAATTCACTAAAAAGAAGAAAAATTTCTTTGCTGAAATTATTAAAATTACCATACGCTACTTTAATTTTTAATAAACCATGATTGGACTTTCTAAAATCTAAAAGTTGGTTAATTAAGTTTAATAATTTATTAGCATTTTTTTCAACAGTTATTAGTTTACTTGAAATTTCTGTTTTAATGTCATGATTATTTAACAAATCTTGCAAAGGACTGATTATCAAAGTAAGTGGAGTTCTAAATTCATGAGAGATATTGGTAAAGAAACTTAATTTAGATTCAGTAAGTTTTAACTCTCTTTTTTTGTCCATTTTAATATTAATTAATCTATTTTTTAACTTTATTCTTTCTGAATAATTTCTTAAAATTAGAAAACCAAAAAAAACAATTGTTAGGAAATAAATTATAAGAGCTGGAAGGGATAAAAAAGGAGAGGGTTTTATATTTATTAAAATTTCAGCAGAATTATCCCAATTTACATTGTCTATTGAAGAGGCGATTTGTAATTTATAATTTCCTTTTGAGAGCAAAGAGGAGGATAACCCAGTAAAATCAACTTCTTTTTTATACCCCAATTTAATCCATTCATCTTGATATCCTATCAGCCTATAAGCATACTTGCTTTTATCTTTGTAATCATTATTGACAAACCCTATGGAAAAGGACTTTTCTTTATGGCTTAAATTAACTTGATCTAAATAGGCTAGATTTTTTTTAATAAGAATTCTTCCATTTAACTCTTCATTAGGATAAATTTTATTGTTATTAATTTTTAAATCTGTAAAAATTAAATCTCCAGTATCTTGTTTATAATTTATTTTATCAATAGACACATATGTCAAATTATCATTTCCGCCAAAATAAAGAGTTTGATTATTGTCATTACTGGCTACTCTTAAATTAAACATTGTAACTTTTACACCATCTTGTTCATTATAATGTGTTAGCCCTCCATTATCCTGATTATAATTCACTATTTCAGTCATAGTTGACATCCATATTGAACCAACACCAGAATTCTTCTTTTTTATTTTTAAAATCGAGTTGATAAACTCATTATTAAGACCATTTTTTTTATTGATGATTTGATTAATGTTTAATATAATATTATTGTTTTGATCTCTTGATTTATAATCTAATTTATAAAGTCCATTAGGTGTAGCAAGCCAAATAAACTCATCTACAATGATATCGTTAATTATATTTGGTAAAGTGATTTTAGAAAAATCACTATAACGAATCATTTTATTATTTTCACTTAGCAGGTAAAGTCCATTATAAGTGCTAATCCAAATGTTCTTTAATTCATCTTGCTTGATTCCGGTAATTCTTCTACTATTGTTAAATTTATTATCTGATTGTATATGCTCAAACTGATTATTAAACAAACCCTCTTCGTCAGTTATAAATAAACCACCCCGTTGAGTTCCTATTAAAATAGAATTTGATGAATCAACAAAAAATCCTGTTATTAATTTTTTTTTAAAAAAATCAGAACTATTAAAGGATAAACTACGCTGGATTACTTTATTTGTTTTGGAGTCAATAATATGTAATCCGTTTTTTACGCCAGAAATGATATAGTCTTTATATCGTCCTATTGTATTTATTCTGCCTCCTTCTGTGTTTTTATAATGAGAGGTTTTTCCATTTTCATCAATTTTATAAAGACCTGAGTAGAGTGTTCCTACATACAAATATTCATTATCCTTAAAAACTGAAGTTATATTTTTGCCTTTAAGCAAGGCTTTGCCTAATTCTAGACTTTTTATAGATTGAAATACTTTTTTAGAACTTAATTTAACTACTCCACCATTTGCCATAGAGAGCCATGTTGTATTGTCTAAAGAGTGTTTAATATGATTAATCGAAGAATAATTAATTGGAAGTTTTCCACTTTCCTTGTTTATTAATTCTATTTTTTTAAAATTTTCAAGATTTGAATCGCTTACATAAAGTCCGTGCCTCCATGTCCCAACCCATAATCTACCATCATTATCAAAAGACATGGTAGGTAAATGACTGTAGTTCCTAATTCTGTTAGAGGAAGTAACTTTTTCTATTATTTTTACTTTTTTACTTTTCTCATCAATCTCTCTTAATAGTCCATTATTAGAAATGAATAATATCTTGTTTCTCTTAGCGTCTTCAACAATATCACTGATAAAATCAGAGTTGATGTGATAAGGTGTTAATTTCTCTTTTTCTAAATCAAAAAAGTTAAGCTCTCCTTCTGAGCTAAACCATACATTTCCTTTTTTATCGTTAATAATACTTCTTACATTTTTACCATTCTTAAAATGAAAAATTAACTTTTTATTTATTGAATTAAATACATACACACCTTTTGTAGAAGTTCCTACCCAAATTCTTCCATTTTTATCTTCATTAATTGCAAAAATTATGAAATTGAATTCTTTGGACGATCCTAAAATTGAATTATAGTTCTTAGTCTCATTATTCACTGGATTTATTGAAGAAAGACCTCCGCTTTTAGTTCCTATCCATATTATATTACGGCTATCCTTAAATAACGTTTCTATATTTTCATTTAAAAGTTGAGGATATAAGGAACCAGGCTTAATTATTTCAAAATTATTTCCATTATATTTTGAAATGCCATTTTCTGTAGCAATCCATTTTGTATTTAAGTCATCAGTAATTATGTTAGTAACATAATTACTGCTTAAACCTTCTTTTGTTGTTAAATATTCAACCGAGTAGTCAAGTTGTTGAGAATAAATTATTATGCTAAATAAAAAAAAGAAAGAATAGGCTAATCTTATAATAGAATCATATATTTTCAATAATAGATTATTTGGCATTTTTATCATCATACAATTAATATATGATTTAATTAGTTATCGGTTTAATAATAAAGGAGTATTTATAACTGTTGGGTTGAATTAAATATTTTTTTAACGGCCTAGCTCCCCAACTATTATCTCCTCCAACTCCCATTTGTTTTAAATCAATGTTTAAACTTATAAAATCTCTTTTAGGAACATCAATAGGTTTTCTTTGTTTTTTAATAATTCTTGATCTTGGTTTTAAGTTTTGTCCTGGCTTATTTTCGCTAAGACCATCATCAAAATCCTCAATAGTATTAAAATGAGCACTAAAAGATATATAAGGATCGCCATAAACTTTAAAACCAATCCCTTCTTTGTCAGTTAGTTGAAGCCACCTGTTTTCTGTACGATACCCGTTTTCTTGGGGACGAGAGTAATCATAGCCTAGGTCGCTAACGGTAGAATTGTAAATTCCTTTAAATGCAGAATTTTTTCTGTCAATATAGTTTTCATGCTGACCTCTTCCATACCATTTAACATTATAATAAGCTTTAGGTACCTGTAAATTCATGCCAAACCTAGGCATTTCAGCATCTTTTAATTCTCCATTATATTTGAAATCATTAGTTATTTTTATTTCTCCTTTTCCATTTATTAAAAATTCAGTTATATAAAAAGATGAAAGATTTATTAACTCATATTTAGAAGTAACTTTAATTAAATCATTATTAATTTTTTCATAATCAAATGATTTTAATTTTCTATTGTGAGAAGCAATTTTCCATTCTTTTGATCTTACAGGAAGTTTATTACCATAATCATTATCAATTGGTGCTCTCCAAAAATTCAAATAAGGAGATTTATTAATAAATTCATTATTATTAATTTTATAACCGATTAATTCACCATTTATCTTATCAAAATTAATTTCAATATTTTTATTATAAACTTTCAATAAATTCTTTGATGATTTGATTTTTATTGATTGTGTTTCTTTAGAAAGTTGATTTTTAAAGTTTGATTTAATTAATTCTAATTGTTCAGCTAACAGCAAATGATTTGATGGGATTAAGTTCTTCTCTTTTTTTAGGATGCCAAATAAATTTAAATGATAATCTTTTGTTTTAAGATCACCCTCTTTTTTTAATTTATCTAATAAATTATCATCAAGAGTTAATTCAATTATTTTAAAAGATTGAGGTTCTAGATCTAAATTAAACTGACCATTTTTAATAATTACCCCATCTTTAATTATCTCATATTTAAAGTCGAATTCATTCAGGTTTGTAAAAAAATACTGATTATCTAATCTAACTTTTATTTTATCTGAAATTGATTCCAAACTAAATTTCACATCTTGATAAACTTTTTTAATTTCAGCCATCGCTGGATGAAATGTTCGATCTGGATTGACTAGTCCATTCATGCAAAAATTTGAATCGTTATGATAACTGCTTGGCGCATAATCCCCACCATATTTCCAATATTTATTTCCTTTATCATCGTATTCAGCAAGCCCTTGATCAACAAAATCCCATATAAAACCTCCTTGCATTTGTCTTTCCTTGTGGACCATTTCCCATAAATCAGAAATATTACCATTACTATTTCCCATGGCATGAGAATACTCAGCCCATATAAATGGTCTATTAGGGAATTTATTTAAATATTCTTTTTTTATTTGAGTCATTGTTGCATACATCCAACCCAAAAAATCAGTATGTGGTTTTAAATCTATACCCATCCTTTTTATATCATTTCTATCAGATGTTCTCTCATAAAAAACAGGTCTTGAATCATCGAATTTTTTAATCCAATCGTAACCTTTTACAAAAGTTGGACCATCACCAGCTTCATTTCCTAAAGACCACATAATTATAGATGGATGATTCTTATCTCTATTAACCATTCTTTCCCATCTGTTCATATGCATAGCTTCGAACTCAGGTTTATAAGCTGGTGTTTTGTCTTTTTCATAACCAAAACCATGAGACTCGACATTGGCTTCATCAATAAGATAAATACCATACTTATTACACAGTTCATACCAATACGGGTCGTTTGGATAGTGTGCGGTTCTTACCGCATTAATATTATTTTGTTTCATTATCTCAATATCTTTCAACATCGATTCTTTAGAAACAACATGACCAGTAAATTCATCGTGTTCATGTCTATTTACGCCTTTAAATAGTATGGGTTGCTTGTTTACTAATATCTGACCTAATTTAAGTTCAACTTTTCTAAATCCAACTTGTTGACCTATTGCTTGCGTTTCTTTACCATCTTGAATTAAAGTAGTAGTTAAATAATACAAATTTGGCTGCTCCGCACTCCATAATAATGGTTCTAATATTTCTTCACCAAGGTTTACCTTTAGACTTGAAAGAGCCTCAATTTTAAAATCTTCAATAAAAGTCTTAATTATTTGATTTTTATTGTCATATAATTTTGATTGTACTGTTAATTTAGAGCCAAACTCATTATAATTTCTAATATCGACATCGATTTTAAAATCTGATTTTTTTAAATCATCACTTAAATTAGTTTTAATAAAAAAATCTCTTAAAGCGACTTTGGGTTGAGCGTATAAGAAAACATCTCTTTCTATTCCACTCAATCTCCAGAAGTCTTGATCTTCTAAGTAAGTGCCATCAGACCACCTTATAACTTGAAGTACTACAGTGTTTTCTCCTTGTTTTAATACCTTGGTAAGGTTAAATTCAGCAGGCGTTTTGCTACCTTCGCTATAACCAACTTTCGTTCCATTAATCCATATATAAAAAGCTGAATTTACAGCACCAAAATGAATAAATATCTCTTTGTCATCCCATCCCTTTTTAAGTTCAAATTTTCTATGATAAAGTCCAATAGGATTATATTCCTTTGGCATATAAGGAGGGTTGATTTCATAGGGATAAACTATATTGGTGTAAAGTGGAAAATCATCTGAATGAAACTGCCAATTTGAAGGTACTGGAATTTTTTGCCAATCACTTTTGTTGAAATTATTTAAAAAAAACATTTCTGGAAGTGAATCTGCATTTGAAAAAAGTTTAAAATCCCAACTCCCATTTAAAGATTCATATAATTCAGATTTTGTCAAATCTAAATTCAATAGATTATTCTCGCTTGAGAATGGATAAAAAGTAGCATGTGGGTCTTCAGTATTTATAGAAAAAACTGAAAGATCTTCCCACTCTCTATATTGTGAGTTTAAAACATTATAAAATATAATTGAAATAATTATAAGTAAATGATTTATTTTCATAATTTATTGTTTTTCAAGTCATTAGGAGACGTAGCTCTAATTTTGGAATTACTCATAAGGTCTTCATAAATCATTTGAGTTACAATATTCCAGTCCTTGTTTTCTACCCAATTAGGATTTATTAATTTACCTTCCCAAATTAATAATTTTTTTAATAAAGAATCGTGTATGTGTTTGTTAGTATTTTTAATATCTATATCCTCGTAAAAATTATCTTTCAAATTGTAAAGAACTGTATTGCTATTATTTAATCTTATTAATTTATAATTTCCAGATCTTACACTAGCCATCTTGTCTTTTCTCCAAAATAAATCTTCATTTATTATTGATGAATTTTTTAATAGATTCATAATATTTTTTCCATCTGTTTTACTAGTCAGTGAATCCTCTACTTTTGCAATTGACACAGATGTTTTGAAAATATCAAGCGATGAAATAAATCCATTATATGTGCTGTTAGATTTAATTTTATTTTTCCAGGTCATTATCATAGGAGTTTTTATTCCCCCCTCATATTGATTGCCTTTCCAGCCTTTGTATGGAAAAGATGAAGCTCCATTTGACAATGCTGCCCCATTATCACTTAAAAAATAAATTATGGTATTATCATAAACACCATCACTTTTTAATTTTTCAATCACATTTCCAATAGCCTGGTCCATTGACCACATCATTGAAGCATAAGTTTTCCTTGGATTGTTTTTAAATTTATCTAAAACCTCTTTTTTAGCTTGCATTGGAGTATGTGGGGCGTTAAAAGAAAGGTAAAGAAAAAAAGGATTGTAAGAGTCTGAATGCTTATCAATAAAATTAACCGCCTTGTCGCCTAATACGTCTGTTAGGTATCCCTGAAACACTGTATAGGTGTTATTTTCCATAACACTTTTAATTGATTTAGTAACAGCCTCATCTTTATTAAAAAAATAACTTCTTGCTCCTGAAATAAAACCCCAAAAATAATCAAAGCCATTATTTAATGGATGATTTTGTTTTTTATCACCTAAATGCCATTTACCAATTATTCCAGTATGATATCCTTTAGATTTTAAAGCTTCAGCAATTGTAATTTGATTTGGGTCAAATGAATTATTTACATCGGAATCTAAATTGCATTCATGACCAAACCTTTGTTGGTACATTCCAGTTAACAGACCTGCTCTAGACGGACTACAAACGGAAGCAGATACATAAGCATTATTAAAAACTAAACCATCAAAAGCTAATTTATCAATATTAGGTGTTAGTATATCTTTACTTCCTGTGAATCCAAAGTCAGAATAACCGGCATCATCTGCTAAAATTATAATGATGTTAGTTTTAGGTTTACCACAGCTTACGATTAAAAAAATAAATAATATTAAAACACTTTTTTTTAGCATATATGTAAATAAATAAAATTTCATCATAATCTATTGGGATAAAGCAATCATCATGTAGGTATAATAAGTATAATTTAATGAATTATTTAGCCTATAGTTATGCACTATATGTTCTGTTTATTAATAACTATAATAACTATTTTTACTAAAAAACAAACATGAATTCAAATTTCAAATTCTTTTTTTTAATAATTTTAATAGCATTAGTTATTAATTTTTCTTTTTTACCAGAATTAAATGAAGAAAAACCAAATATAGTTTGGTTAGTTACTGAAGACAATTCAGTTCATTATATGAATTTATATAATGAAGGAGGGGCTGAAATGCCAGTAGTTTCCAATTTAGCAAATGAAGGTGTTGTTTTTGATAATGCATTTTCAAATTCTCCTGTATGTTCTGTTGCTAGAAGTACAATAATTACAGGGGCATATGCACCTAGAATTGGAACTCAATATCATAGAAAATTATCACCAGTAAAATTACCTAAAAACATAATACCTCTTCCAATTTATTTAAAAGAATTAGGCTACTACACCTCTAATAATGCAAAAGAAGATTATAATTTTATTAAAGAAAATAAAATATGGGATGAATCGTCATTGAAAGCTAGTTATAAAAACAGAAAAGCTGGACAACCTTTTTTTCATGTTCAAAATTATCACACAACTCATGAAGGAAAATTGCATTTTAACAAAAAAGAGCTTATTAGCGCTCTTGAATTGAATGATTTAGATAGCATCACTCCATTTCCATACCATCCAGATACTCCAACTTTTAGATACACCCAATCTTTACTTCACACCCATCACAAGAATGTTGATAAAGAAATGGGGAAATTTATAGAAAATTTAGAAAAAGAAGGATTAATGGAAAACACTATTATTTTTTTCTATGGTGATCATGGTGGGGTTTTACCTAGAAGTAAGGGTTATTTATATGAAAGTGGGCTCAATGTTCCTTTTGTAGTATATGTTCCTAAAAAATGGTCTCATCTTTCACCTTTTAAAAAAGGAACTAGAACTTCTACATTTATTGATTTTGTAGATTTAGTCCCTACTGTATTATCTATAGCTGGAATTGAAATCCCTAAGGGAATGGATGGAACTCCTTTTTTAGGTGAAAATTTAAAAAAGAACAACCTTGAAAAACAAAATATTACATTTGGTTATGCTGATAGATTTGATGAAAAACATGATTTAGTTAGATCCGTTAGAAAAGGAAAATACAAATACATTAGAAATTACCAACCTTTTAATGTGGATGGAATATATAATTATTACAGATATAAAATGTTGGCATCTAAAGAATGGTATAATCTATTTAATAAGGGGGGATTAAACGGAATTCAAAGTCAATTCTTTCTTCCTAAATCACCAGAAGCTCTTTACAATATAGATGAAGATCCTCATGAGATCAATAATTTAGCTAAACTTAAAAAACATAAAGAAACATTACTAAACTTAAGAGAAACTTTAAATAATCATATAATTTCTCAACCCGATCTTAGCTTTTTCCCAGAACCCTATTTTTTAGAAAATGGATTAGAAAATGCTGTGGATTTTGGTCAGAAAAATAAAAAAATAATTGAGAGTATAATAGAAGTAGCTAATCTAAACTTATATGCTTACAAGGATGTTTCGTTAAAAATTAGAGATGCGTTAAACAGTGATAATCCATGGATTAGGTATTGGGGGCTTATAGTATGTTCTTCTTTTGGAATAGATGCAAAAGAGCATTTAAATAAAATAAACTCAATGTTTGAAAATGATTCAGAAAATTTGGTTAAAATAAGGGCAGCTGAATATCTTCTTCTTAATGATTTAAAAATATCTTCTTCAAAAATTAATAGTTTATTAAAAAGTGCTAAATCAGAATCGGAAGCAAATCTAATGCTCAATACTTTGGCCCTAATTAAAACAAAAGACCCTAATTACAAATTAGAGCTAAATAAAAGTGTATTTCCAGAAAAATGGATTAAAACAAAAAATTCACTTGTTAATAGAAGAATGGATTTTTTAACTAATAATGAATAGAACTTTGAAAAAATTCAATTATTTCATCTTATTAATTGTAATTTTTATTTTAATCTCCTTTAATAAAGAAGAAAAACCCAATATTGTTTTAATTATGGCTGACGATCTGGGTTGGACTGATTTATCATATATGGGTTCAAATTATTATCATACTCCCAATATAGATAAACTTGCAAAAAATGGAATGACATTTTACAATGCCTATGCATCTTCTGCAAATTGTGCCCCTAGCAGAGCAACTATGATGTCTGGAAAGTATCACACTAAACATGGAATTTATACTGTAAGTCCCTCTGAGAGAGGCATTGATAAAACAAGAAAAATAATTCCAACAAAAAATACAGAAAATTTAGATTTAGATTATTTTTTAATACCTGAAATGCTAAAAAGTAAAGGATATATTAATGGTCATTTCGGAAAATGGCATCTTGGTTCTAATGGGTTTTATCCTAAGCAAAATGGATTTGATGTTAATGTAGGGGGTTGGGAAAAAGGAAGTCCAATAGGGGGGTATTTCTCTCCATACAAAAATCCTAAGTTGGAGAATGGACCTAATGGAGAGTATTTGACTGATAGATTAGCTTCTGAAGCAATTAAATTTATTGATAAAAACAAAGAAAATCCATTTTTCTTACACTTAGCTTTTCACTCAGTTCATACACCAATTCAATCTAAAAAAGAATTAAAAAAAATCTATGATAAAATAAATGGAGATAAAAACCATAATCGGGCTGATTACGCGGGAATGATTCATTCTCTTGATGAAAACATTGGAAGGGTAATAAATAGAATTGAGAAATTAGGTTTAAGTGAAAACACATTAATTATTTTTTCCTCAGATAATGGAGGAATTCGAGCAATTTCAAATCAATACCCTTTAAGAGCAGGAAAAGGATCTTACTATGAAGGAGGAATTAGAGTCCCATTAATTTTTTCATGGCAAGGGAAAATTTCTAAGGGAACTAAATCTCTTGAAAGAGTGAGTAACATCGATTTTTATCCAACTATTAAAAATACAATTGATTACAAGGACAAAAACTTAAAATTAGATGGAGTAGATTTAAATCCAATATTTAAAGGTGAAAAATTAGAAAAAAGGGCTCTGTTTTTTCATTTCCCAATCTATTTAGAAGCTTATGATTTTCAAGAAGATGATGGGAGAGATCCGTTATTTAGAACCAGGCCAGGATCTGTCATTATTAAAGATAATTGGAAATTACACCATTATTTTGAAGATAATGAATTGGAACTTTATAACATTAAAAAAGATGTTTCGGAATCAGAGAATCTAAGTGAAAAAAATAAAGAAAAAACTGAAGAGTTATTTAATGATTTAAAAAAATGGAGGAAAGATGAAAATGCTCCTATTCCTTCTAAAAAAAACTCCAAATACAATCAAAAGTTTGTTGACAGTTTATTATTTTTAATTAAAAATAAAAAAATGACAGGAAGTGTTAAAGGCTTGATAAGGGGGTAGGATCATTAATACTTAAATCGACCAGGGTTTAGCTTGTTATATTGATCATTTGCTAATAGACCTAAAAAAGTTGGATCCATCAAAGTTTTAGACCATTTTTTATACTCATTTTTAAGACTATCATACATTTCTTTTTTTTTGTCTTTTAAATTAGTTTTTTCTGAAATTTCTTTTTTTAAATTATAAAGCGCATCCACTTCTTTAGTTTTGATAAACTTGAATTTTTCAGATCTAACAGCTGAAGCCTCCGTTCTTAATTCATTTTCATTTTTTTTGAGGCCATTTCTCCAAAATAAATAGCTATGTGGAGAATGTTTTTTTTCTCCCTTTATAAAAGGAATAAGATTAACCCCATGTAACTGGTTTTTAGATGTGATTTCAGGTGAAGTAATTGCTTTTGATGTAGCAAAAATATCAAGTGAACTTACTGGTTTATTAAAAGTTTGACCTCCTTTAATTTGGTCAGGCCATTGCATGACAAAAGGAACTCTTATTCCTCCTTCAAACAAATTTCCTTTTTTACCTCTAAGTTCTCCGTTATCTGAATCACCTCTCAATCTTCCTCCATTGTCTGAAAGAAAATATACAATAGTATTACCATAAATGCCTTTTTCTTTTAGTTTAGATATAACACTTCCTATTCCATCATCCATCGCACTTACCATTGCAGCATAAGTTCTTCTGTTTTTGTTTTCAATTTCTTGAAATCTATTTAAATATTTTTCAGTTGCTTGTAATGGGCCATGTGGAGCATTGTAAGCCAAATAAATAAAAAATGGATTATCTGCATTTCTTTCAATAAAATTAACACTCTCTCTTGACAAAGCATCAGTTAAATATTCTTTCTCTTCTATTCTCTGCTCATTTCTTAAGAGCTTAGTTCTGTAAGCATCACCTTGACTTTTAACCTTAGTTTCATCTTCTAAATCCCATTCATGTGGAAAGTACCTATGTCCTCCTGTTAAAAAACCAAAAAACTCATCAAACCCTCTTTTTAATGGTCTTAAGCTTTCATGAGCTCCAAGATGCCATTTACCAGCAGCAAAAGTTTTGTAATTTGAAAGTTTAAGCATGTCAGCAATTGTTTGCTCGGATAATGGCAGCCCCATGTTTGGATCTTTTGGAGTAAATAATGGGTTTTTGCCAAATCCAAAAGTATCTTGATATCTTCCAGTTATTAAACCTGCCCGACTTGGTCCACAAACAGGATAAGAAACATAGCCTTCAGAAAAAATAACTCCATTTTTAGCAATATCATCAATATGAGGAGTTTTAATATCTTTAGAACCGTTAAAACCAACATCAGCATATCCTAAGTCATCTGCTAATATGATTATGATATTTGGCAATTCTGTATTCTTGTTAATAACAGAATTACAGCTAATTACAGTTATATATAAAAACAAAAAGGTATAGATGTTTTTCATAAATAAAAATTTATTAATTTAAAATTAATAATAATATTTTTAGATATGGAATTATTTTATTTTTATGAATGTTATTACCTACAAAATGAGTTAAATGACCTTTAAATTGAATAATAGGTATGCATATATTTATAGAATGATTAAAATAATACACTTTTTCCTCAAAATCACGTTGCTTTCTATATTATTTATAGGTTGCTCAGATCTTCAGAAAAAAAATAATAAAGAAATCAAACCTAACATCATTGTTATTTATACAGATGATTTAGGCTATGGAGATGTAAGTGCTTACAGTAAAGGGACTTTGATCACCCCTAACATGGATAAACTAGCTAACGGAGGCATAAGGTTTACTAACGGATATGCTTCTTCTGCAACATGCACTCCTAGTCGATATGCTTTATTAACGGGGACCTATCCATGGAGAAATTCTAAAGCAAAAATATTAACAGGTGCCTCACTTATAATTGATACTTCCGAAATGACTTTACCTAAAATGTTAAAAACTGTTGGATATAATACAGGAATTGTTGGTAAATGGCATTTAGGATTAGGTCTTAGTAAAATAGATTATAATTCTAATATATCACCTGGCCCCAATCAAGTTGGTTTTGATTATTCTCATATTATGGCTGATACTCAAGATCGTGTTCCATCTGTTTATATAGAAAATGGTGTCGTGGTTAATCTTGATAAAAATGATCCAATTTATGTTGATTTTAAATCAAATTTTGAAGGCCAACCAACTGGATTAAATAATCCTGAATTAACCACTATGAAATGGCATCATGGTCATAATAGTTCAATTGTTAATGGAATTCCTAGAATTGGTTTTATGAAAGGTGGAAAAAAGGCTAGATGGAGTGATATTGACATGGCAGATCATTTCTTAAAAAAAGCACAAGATTACATAACAAATAATAGAGATGAACCTTTCTTTCTTTATTATGCTCTACAGCAGCCTCATGTACCTAGGATACCCCACCCTAGATTTGAAGGAAAATCTGGTATGGGCCCAAGAGGGGATGTTATATTAGAAGCGGACTGGTGTATTGGAGAGCTTTATAAAACTTTAGAATCTGAAGGAATTTTAGATAACACATTAATTATATTTTCAAGCGATAATGGACCTGTGTTAAATGATGGATACTACGATGATGCTGTTGAGAAACTAGGAGATCATACTCCTTCTGGGGGTTTAAGAGGGGGTAAATATAGTTTATTTGAGGCAGGAGCAAAAGTTCCTTTTGTAGCATATTGGAAAGGAAAAATAGACCCTGCTGTTTCTAATAAAATGATTTCTCAAATAGATCTTTTGAACTCTATATCGACTATTGTTTCTAGTAATATAAAATCATCAGACGGACAAGATCTTTCAAATTTAATCCTGAATAATGAAGGGGAAGGAAGGGAAGAACTTGTGTTAGAAGCAAGCACCAGAACTGCTTATAGAAATGGAGACTGGATAATGATTCCTCCATATAAAGGTGATGCAGTAGCTAAAAATGTGAATATTGAGTTAGGTAACTCTTTAGAATTTCAACTATACAATATAAAGCATGATCCTAAACAGGAAAATAATCTTGCTTTAAATGAATCTGAAAAGTTAAAAGAAATGATGTCTAAATTTGTTGCAATTAGAGGAAGTAATTTTTCTAATATCAAAAAGCTCAAATTAGAGTAGCTTTATTAAATAACCATTTTCAAGTCACTAATTTTTAGTTGAAAAATTAATCATATTTAATAATAATTTATCAGCTACAGGGTCTTTTCCTAAGTTTTTAATAATTTGAAGTGTTGATAACAGCATTTTTCCATTACCTAGATTAGCCTCAAGTACATCAGCTGACCACCAGACCTCTCCAATTCCATTATAATTACGTAACATAATATCTTTATTAGGGAAGTGATCATATCCTATCATTCCTGCTATGTATAATCCTTCTTGTTTTGACATAGAGGATATAGGATGAACATTTTCATATACACCGTGCATGATTTGATTAGTAGGTAAACCATTAAATATAGGATGTTCAGTTACTATATGTGATTTTGCTGCCCAACCACCTCTTGAATCCCATTTCCCTAATAGCTGAGCTCCAAAAGGCAACACTTCTTTACTTATTTCTTTGAGTTCTCTATTCCAGTTTTTAGCACTTTCACCTGGAACATCTAACATGACAGCATAACCACCAGCCTTAACATGTGATTTCGCCATTTCTACTTGCTCTTTATATTTATCACTTTTTTTAATCGATTTACCAATAAATATTGGAATATCTAGATTTAATTCATTTGTAAATGAAACGTACTCAATGTTTTGTTGTTCTAAAAAATTAGTCAATGATTTTTCGGGATCAATAATTGCTATTTTATTTTTTGGGTAAACTAAACTCTCCTTATTAAATACATCAAAAGATTCATTGTTATAAGAAATAATTTCTCCATTTTCATTTTTTAATTCAACCTTTACCATATAATTTCCATTAAAATTTTGTGTATTTACTTTTGTTGTAAAAAGTTTTGATATTCCTCTTTTAAATGTTTGTTGAATATTTTTTTCAAATACTGTTTCTCCGCTTTTAGAAACTATTTTAACATTAAGGTTTGTTTTTTCATTCGCCAATTCATTCACTCCGTGAATTTCTAATTGTGTGCCTTTTTGGGCATACACGTTTCTGGGTAAAATTCTTATGGGAATAATTTGTTTTTGATTAGCTTCTTTTGTCATTTCATATGCTAAAGTTTTTGGATTTCGCCATAAATCTAATAATCCTGCTCCTAAAACCCAATCACCACCAACTAGAGCATGTACACAATAACCCATTATAGTTTCGTTTAACCTTGTGGCTTCTAACATTCGTTTATTAGCAATACCGTGCATTTTTTGTTGTTCTATATAAAGGTCTTCAGTTTTTTTATAGATTTTATTAAAGCCAACTTTTTTTAGAGCTTTTTTATATCCTTCATCTAGCTCTTTATGATAAATTGTTGTAGCTAATAGAGGGTTCCCTATCTCGTTAAATACTTTATTATTTGATGTCAAATTTGGCGTGCTTCCGTATCCTATTTCCGATATAAAGGTCATAATCCCAGGAACAACATTTTTCCCAAAACCTTTAGTATTCTCTAAGGATAAAGTTTTTAATTCATCATTAGTTTTTCCTGTTGCTAGATATCCATTAAATTCTTTTTCATCGACTTGAGATCCACTATAATGATGGATGTCATTGAACTTAGTAGGAGTTTTTTCATAAGGCAAGTAGATGTTAGCACCTTCTCCCCATCCTCCTGATTCATCCAATATCATTCGAGTTGGGTCTAGTTCTCTAGCCAAAACAGACATTGAATTTAACATTTGTGCTAGTATAGGTCTGTTAATTTCATTAAATAATTCCCACTGTACAATAGAAGTTCTATTGCGATTACTCATAATTGTTTGACGTAATTCGTTTTCTACAACAAAAGATAATCGAGGTGTAGATATTGGTCTTTTCATGCATTCTACAGCTAGACTTCCAACTGTTAAAACTCCCATTTCATCACACAAATCTAACCACATTTTAGATGCTGGTTTACGCCATGGTCTAATCATATTAAAACCTGCTTCTTTAGCTAATTTTATTTCTTTAACTGCCATTTCTTTACTATCCGGATAGGCTAATCTAACAGGATATAAGCCTTCAAAAAAAGTAGCTTTTAAATAGAGTGGTTTATCATTAAGGTAAAATTCATTGTTTTTTATAGTAAACTCACGTAGACCAAATTTTGTTTCAAATTTATCTGAAATAGACTCGTTAGTTTTTATTACGACCTGAGTATTATATAAATAAGGGTTTTCAATAGACCAATATTCTGCATTTTTAATTGGCATGTGCCATTGGACCTTATTTTTACCAGGTAACACATTAAATGAATCAGATTTTCTTATTAATTCAGTCCCATCTTTGGATAAAATACTTATTGATAATTCAGCTTTATCTATATAAGTATTTGTGTTATTGATTTCTATGTTAAAAGTAGCAGTGTTTGTAGTTATTTTAGGCTCAATAAACACGTCATTTAATCCGATAGAACCTTTTGCTGAAACTGAAACTGATTGCCAAATCCCTCCAGTAATAGCACCTCGCCACATTGGCATTTCTTGCCTTCCTAATCCATCAATATATTTGTCTGTTAATATAATTGGACTGATTACTCTAACTATTAAAGTGTTTTCTTTTCCTAGTTTCGCTAGTTTATCAATCCTAAACTTAAAAGGCGAATAGCCTCCTTCATGAAATCCAACAACTTGATCGTTTAACCAAACTTCTGATTTATAATTTACTGCTTCAAAATTTAATTCAATGATTTTTTTATCCCAATTTTCAGGGATTTTAAATTTAGTTCTATATATAGCTACCCCTTCATAATCCTTTTCAAATTCTTCCCAAGAACTTGGGACTTTTATTGTTTTTTTATTTATATTTTTATTATAATTTTCATTTAAATACCATTTTTTTTGAACACCTTCATTGTTGTGATCAAAAATAATATCCCATTGTCCATTTAATGATAATAAATTTTTATCATAGTCTTGAGAAAAACAAGTTATAGATGATAGAAAAGTTGTTAAAAATATAATGCAATTGGTTAATTGTTTTATAGTCATTTGAATAAATATTATAATTTTTTAAAATTGAGAGTATTTTTATTTTTTTAAATATAAGTATGTCTTTTATTCTATTTACGGGTGTTTTAATTCATTATAAAGGCTATAACATTCATAAATTTTTTTCTTTTTCAACTAACTTAAAAAAGAAGTAATAAATAATGTCTTTTTCATTTTCAGCTATAAACGATTAAAGGCTGCAATTTTTTTATTTTTTAAATTCAAATCAACTCTTTTAATCTATTAGCTGCAACTTCAGCTGTGATATCTCTTTGAGGAGACCCAAACATTTCATAACCTACCATGAATTTTTTTACCGTAGAGCTTCTTAAAAGAGGAGGATAGAAACTCATGTGCCAATGCCAGTGATTGTTATTTTTACCATCTGTTGGTGATTGATGAATTCCACTTGAATAAGGAAAATAACAATTAAATAATCTATTATAAGCTTTTGTAATTAACGAAATTGCTTCAGCGAATGTTTTTTCTTCAATTAATGACATTTCAGAAATATTTTTTTGAACTTTTTTAGGAATTATCATTGTTTCGAAAGGCCAAATTGCCCAAAAAGGAATTAGGATTACAAAATTTTCATTTTCAAAAACAACACGCTCTTTGAGTATTAATTCTTGACTTAAATAATTTTGTAATAGAGATTGTTTGTTTTTCTTAAAATAAGTTGCTTGCTGATGATCTTTTTTTAAAACTTCATTAGGAATAGTTGATTGACTCCAAATTTGACCATGAGGATGCGAATTACTACATCCCATGACAGCTCCTTTATTTTCAAAAATCTGAACATAGTTAATAACTTGATTTTTTCCTAAATCAATGTATTCATGTTTCCAAACTTCAATTATTTTTTTGATTTGTAAAACATCTAATTCTGCTAAGCTTTTGGAATGATCTGGACTGAAGCAAATCACTTTACAAATACCTTGTTCACTTTGCGCTTTTAATAACCCTTGATTAAACTCAAATGACTTGGAGTCTTTTTGAAGCGCTGCAAAATCATTTATAAATACAAATACATCTTTATAGTCAGGATTGACTTCCTTGTTAATTCGAATATTGTTTGCACATAAGTAGCAAGTAGAATCGTAGGAATGTTTTTTTTCTTCAAATACTACTTCTTTTTGTCCTTTCCAAGGTCTTTTGGATCTATGTGGTGATACTATAACCCATTCTCCGGTTAGAATATTAAATCTTTTATGAGAATATTTTTGTAAATTCAAATTCATTATAATTATTTAATAAGACTAGTGCCTTTAGATAGTTTTACAGAATAAAAGGAACAATTTTTGTTGAATTCTTTTAAATATGCTTCTAAAGTTGTTTTTTTAAAATTTTTTACCGCACTTTTTTTAATTAAGTTAATTGTGCATCCGCCAAATCCACCTCCCATCATTCTAGCTCCAAGAATATACGGATTATCTTTTGTTTGGTCAACAAGAAAATCTAGTTCATCACAACTTACCTTATATAGATTTTTTAAACCCTCATGAGATTGGTATAGTAAAAGCCCTATCATTTTTAAGTTTTTAGTAGTTATAGCTTTTACAGTTTCTTTAACTCTTTTATTTTCTTGAATCACGTAGAGTGCTTTTTTGTAATCCTCATCAGGAATCTTTTTCATCAATTTATTTAGGTCGTTTTCTGAAGCATCTCTTAGAGCTCTTATTTTGAGAGATTTAGATATGTTTTCACAGACAATTCTTCTATTATTGTAAGCGCTTTCAGATAATTGATGTTTTACATTTGTATTGATAAGTATAAGTTTGTAATCATTGAAATCAATTTTAAATGTAATTGAATTAATTTTTCTACAATCTAATAATAATGCACTTTTTTTCTCACCAAACATACTTGAATACTGATCCATGATACCACACTTCACACCAACATAATTATGTTCTGCTTTTTGTGATATTATAATCATTTTTCTTTTAGACAAACCTAAATTATAAACTTCGTTTAGTGCAAAGACAATACTATTTTCTAAAGCAGCAGAAGAAGACATTCCTGCCCCTTCTGGGATATCTCCAGCAAAAACAAGATTAAAGTTTCCTAATTTTAAATCTAGTTTTAGAATTTCAAAAACAACTCCTAAAACATAATTTTTCCATCCGCCGTTTTTTAAAGGCTTAAGATCATTTAATTGAAATTCATACGAATCAGATTTATTTAGTGCGATAGCCTTGCAAAAAGTAGAGTCACTTTTTTGAATACCTGCAATAATACCTTTATTAATAGCTGCTGGAAATACAAAACCTTCATTATAGTCTGTGTGTTCTCCTATAAGATTTATTCTTCCAGGTGAGAACACAAGAATTGGTTTTTTTTTAAATTGATTTAAAAAACCATCTTTTACTTCCTTAATTAATTTCTTGTTCATTAGTGAAATGTAGTATTTTTTAAAATAATTTATTTAAAGTAAAATGTAAAGGTGGAATAGTTCATTAAATAATAACATTAATTAAGTTAACCTAATATGATAATTTAATTTTTATTAACTTACTGTTGATAACAATTTTTTCATTATTTAAAAAAGTATAGTTAATTAAATACCTTAATAATTCTATGGTGATTTAGATAAATGAATTGAGAAACTAATTTATTAAAAAACATAGTTTAAAAAAATATTACCAACTGTCGGATCTAAAAGAAGAAGCCGGCAAACCTTGTGTGTTATAAAGGTTTCCTTCTAAAAAATTTTTCCAACCGTATCGTACTGCTACAGGTTCTTTAACTTTGTCGCTAGAGACTTCTAATTTTGACCTATTTTCTCCATTTCTAATAACTCTAGCATTTGCAGAATGAAAAATTCTATCAGAACCTGCAATTTCAAAATCATTTATAGGATTGTTGTAACTAGTAACTCCTCTTTCTGCATAATCAAAATTCACTATGACTTTATCTCCCTTTATATCTAGAGATTTATATACAGGTCCAGAAAATGAAACACCTTCCATTTTATAATCTTTTGCTAAAGCCCAATATGCGAGTCTTTTTCCAATAAGAATTTTTTCTGGAGGATGAATTGTATGTTCACTTCCAATGTCAAGTGTAACAACCATTCCGGCATTAACTGTGTTTAACATAGTTTTCAATTGAGCTTCTCTTAAAAAGGCAGAATCTTGTTTATCATTGTCACCATACTTAAAAGGTGCTAATTGAACAAAATAAAAAGAAAACGGATCTTGATCCCACTCTCTTCTCCATCCTTCAATCATTTTATTCATAAGTTTATCATAATTGTTTGCTCTTTTAACATTACTCTCCCCTTGATACCAAATTACCCCTTTAATCTTATAAGGAATTAAAGGGTAGATCATAGCATTAAAAAGATTTGAAGGCTCATGTTGAGGCGTATCTCTATGATTTTTAATCTCAGACTTATCAAAATTAGTAGTTAAAGTTTTTTTATCAGTCCATGCTTCTGCAGGAGTTCCTCCCCAAGAAGTTTTGATGATACCTATAGGAACTCCTAAAATATCATTCAAATAATTAGCATAGGAGTAAGCAACTGCGCTAAATGTTGATGTATTTTTTGGATTTGATATTAACCATTTACCATTTAAATTTTCAAGTGGATTTTTACTAGTTTTTTTATTAACCGTAAAAAGTCTAATATTGAAATTAGTTGATTTAGCTATTACATCTAAAGAACCAAATACAGGTTCTTTGTTAAAGCCATTCAATGGCATTTCCATATTTGATTGTCCAGAAGCAATCCAAACTTCACCTATAAGAACATTTTTAAAACTTATTGTTTGTTTAATAGAATTAACGGAAAATTCATAGGGTCCTCCATATTCGGGTGTGTCAATATTTATAATCCATTTTCCTTCACTGTTACTTTTAGCTCTGTACAATTTCTTATTCCAACTAACATTGATAGTAACATCTTTATTTTTTTTAGACCAGCCCCATACTGGAGCACTTGAGTTTTGTTGTAAAATCATGTTGTCACCAAAAATTGAAGCAAGCTTTAGATCTTGAGAACTAATATTTAAAAATATTAAAAGAAAGATAGTCGATAGAAATTTATTCATCAGCTAGAGTTTTAAAAATGCTATATAAAATAGTTTAATGTTTGTTAATTAATTTTAATCCATTTGGAACCATCGGATAGGTCATTTCTTTCAAAATAGCTACCATTTCATCTCTTTTTGGATGGGATTTGTTAAATAAAAGGTTGTTCCATTCTTTGGGATCAATACTATTATTGTACAATTCTTCTTTTCCAGAATCGTAGATTATGTATCGCCAATTTTTAGTTCTTACAGAGTAGTGATGATTTGAAGGGGTGTCTTTGTTTTTATCAGAACTATAGACAACGGTTAGTGCAGCTTTTGGCCCAGTCCAATTCATTGTATTAGGGTCTTCTAAAAATGGTTTTAAACTATAACCATCTAGTGGTCTTCCAAATTTATTTTTTGTTGTATTATTATCAATTCCTGTTAAATCCAATAGAGTAGGGTAGATGTCTATCAAAGATACTGGCTGTTGAACTTTAGAATTAGGTTTGGTTAGTCCAGGAACTCTAATACTCATTGGAATCCTTGTGCTTTCTTCCCATAAGGAGTTTTTATATACATGGTCTTTTTCTCCCATTGTCCATCCGTGGTCACTAACTAAAATAACTACTGTATTGTCTTTTAGAGATGAATTATTTATGACATTCATTACCTGTCCAACATTATCATCAACTGCAGTAACGCAAGCCAAATAAGCTTGTGTAAACCTCCTTAATCCTTCATTTTTATCTTTATATGACGCTCTTAAATTTTTAAAAATTTGGATTGACCTTGTTCTTCTTGCTTTAGTTTCAAATTGATCCACATAATGTAAAAATGTATCATCTTTGTCATTTTCTTTAATGTTTGCAAGCTGAACTTCATCTAAGGGATACATATCAAAATATTTTTGGGGAACAATAAGAGGAGTATGTGGCCTTAAAAACCCAACTGCGAGAAAAAAAGGTTTATCATCTTTAGATTTTGATAATTCTGTTAACCTGTTTTCAGCCCATTTAGCATTAATTTCATCAGGAGTAAAGTCTCTGTTATCCTCCGAATTGTATTTAAACTCCCTATAGTTTCTTGATCCTCCGTAAGCCCATGAAACTTCCTCCCCATCTATTGTTAATCCATTCACATTTTTTAATGGACCGTAGGATCCGTCAATTTGACCTCCTGCCATATTCAATCCATCAACTAGTTTATTAACTCTAAATGGTTTAGGAACATCAGGATGAGAAATTCCTCTTTTCCCTTTTTTATGTTCACCTTTATAAGCAACAGGACCATAATCAGCTGCATGCTCAAACTCAGTCCACATGTCTAATTTATTTTCATGCATAATTTTTCCACTTCCAATTACATTATATCCATTTTCTTTAAATTTCTCCATTATAGTTTTGGTATTGAAAAGAATTTTATTTTTCAACCATGATTTTTGCCAGAAATTAGAAGAATTATGCGGATAAATCCCTGTCATCAAACTTGCTCTTGATGGTCCACACATGGGGTTATTTGAATAGGCTTGTTGAAATGAAACACCAGATTGAGCTAATTTTTTAATATTTGGAGTTATTGCTTGAGGATGACCGTTGAACTCTTCAGGGTAATCATTCAAATCATCGATCATTATTAACACAATATTTGGTTGAGAGTCATCATTATGATTACATCCAATTAAAAAAGAAATAAACAGGAAACTCACAAATAATAAAATTATTATTTTTTTCATATAATATAATTTAACTTCTATCTAATTTAAAATATTTATCTATTATCCTTAAGGTCATATAATGAAAAATTTTGATTTATTTGTCCCATTTAAAATATGTAATTTTATAATTAATATAGGTTTTTTATTATCATGATTTTAGTTATTAATTGTGATTTCTGTGTTTAATAACTCATCTAATTTAAGATAGTTTTATACATTTTGAAAATACTTGAGACGGAGAACAATTACTAACTACAGGTGTAGTTAATTTTAAATAAAAGACATATTACTGTATTTTGAGATTTTTAAATTAAGTCTTAACCATATCTTCTTTTTTTAACTCACATACTAATTTGAATGTTTTTTTCTATATTTATATTATATGAAAAAACTAATTCTTATTTTATCTATTCTGATTTTAGGTTGCGAAACCAAAACTCCTCAAAACAATCAATGGACTTTTGACGATTCTGGTGGAACTTATATTCAGTGGGCTGGGGATAATTCTATTGCTAATGAAATGTTACATCATGCAATGAAGCACATGTATAATGTTGAAAATGAAAAATCTATGACATTTTTTGAAAAAGTATTAGAATATGACCCAACATTATTTGGCCCTCATGTTGTTCTCGCTGGATTTTCAGTTGAAGGTTCTGATAAACAAAAAATGCATATAGAAAAAGCTAAAGAGCTTGTGTTAGACAACAATGAAACTTCTAAAATATTTGTTTCAATGCTTGATTTACCTAGAGGAGGCAATTGGCCTTTAGTTACGGAAGGTGCGCATGATCTTTGGTCAAAAATGCGTGAACTTGAACCAAAAGGAAAGCTAATTCATTACTACTATGCTTTCACTAATCCTGATGAAAATTTAAGAATCCGTGAAATGGAAACATTGCTTTCAGAAATAAAGGACCAAAATGGAGATCCTAATTCATTACCAACAAGTGGAGATCATTCTTATATGATTCCTTCGATTACAAATACACTAGGTTATTTCTATTATGGAATTGGAGAGAAAGATAAAGCGAAAAATCTTTTTGATCAATACCTGGATCTATATAAAGGATATAATGCCTATGACTCCATGGGAGAATTTTATTTTAACGAAGGAGATATTAAAAATGCTTTAAAATATTATCAAAAAGCAATTGAGATGTACCCTCCAGCTTCTTCTGCAAACTCAATGATAGCTAGGATTGAAGAATTAAATCAAGATTAATTTTTATTTATAACCAATTAATCTAAAATATTATAAATGAAAAAGTATATTTTATTTATTCTATTCATTTGCGGGTTTAAAATAAATTCTTTCCCCATTTTTATTATATAAATCTCCATGAGTTAAATTTGGAGCTTTTCGGGAAGATTGCTGTTCAAATTGTCTTCCAATTCCTTTGGGTTTTAGTTTTGCATCTGCTATTCTTACATCAATTTCTATTTTCAGAGAGTCAAGTAATAAAGAGTAATTACGATCATTTACAAGATTTTTTAATTCTTCCTTATCTTTACTATGATCATAGAGTTCATATCCTAACTCACCATTCTTACCCCATTTAGTTAGTCTGTAATTTTCAGTTTTAATAGAATAACCATTTTTCCATTTTGTTAAGGCACTATTTCTAATTTTAACATTATTATTTTCAAAAATTGGTTTAAGACTTTTTCCAACCACGTGATCCGGTGATTCAATTCCAGTTAAATCCATTAATGTTGGATAAATATCAATTAATTCTACTGGTGAACTTTCGATTCTAACATTACTTTTTATTCCAGGACCTGAAAAAATAAGAGGAACTCTTGTGGAATTATCAAAAAGAGTTTGTTTTTGCCAGTGTCCATGTTCACCCAGATGATAACCATGATCTGATGTAAATACTACAATGGTATTTTTATCTAAACCAGTTTGTTTTAATTTTTTCAATATCCTTCCAATTTGAGCGTCTACAAAAGTTGTGGTAGCGAAGTATGCTTCTTTAATTTCTTGAGCAAGTTCTTTATTAGATTTTAAATTTAGTTTGATTTGATCTTTTTTCCATCTAATTGAACTTGCCGCTATTTTTGGAATAGTTTTTAAATACTCATCATTGCTTCCACTGTAGGGGATTTCAATAGAGTTCCTGTCGTACATATCAAAATATTTCTTTGGAGCAACAAAGGGTGTATGAGGCCTGTACATTCCTACAGCTAAAAAAAAATTTTGTCCAGTTTCAGAAAAATTTTCTAGTTGCTCTATCGCTTCGGTTGCACCAATCCCATCAGTTTGTTCTTCATCGGTACCATCGGCTGCTAACCAACTTAGAGTTCCGCCATATTGCCTAGGTATTAAAGTATTTATTTTATACTCCTCAATTTTATCTCTTCCATATGGATTAATTGTTTGATCCCAAGTATATATATCATCAGCACTCGAAGTTCCTATAGAACTAGGATTATCAAAATGATAAATTTTACCAATTCTTACAGATCTATAACCTTGTTGTTTAAATCTTTGTCCCATTGTTATAACATCAGGGACTGTAGTTCTTAATAAGACGTTATTATTAGTCATCTTAGTTTGATCCGTATACATTCCGGTCATAAAAGAAGCTCTTGATGGGCCACATAAGGGATATTGGTTGTGTACATTTCCAAAAAGAGTGCCATTTTCTGCTAATTTGTCAATGTTTGGACTTATTACCTGAGGATGTCCATAGGAACCTAAATCGCAATTTAAATCATCAGCAATTAAAAAAAGAACATTTAGTTTTTGACTTTTGTCAATCGTATTTCCTTTATTACATCCAAATATTATAATAAATAATAATAAGCTTAAAGTAATTTTAATGTATTTCATAATGATTAATTTACATTAATTAATATATTAAATTTAATATGAAAAACTTGTTCAAATTCTTCTACTTTCTTATTTTATTAACTACATCGATTGGGTATGGCCAAAATCAACCAAATATTGTTTGGCTTGTCGCTGAAGACCAGTCTCAGCATTTTTTCCCATTTTACGGTAACAAATCTGTTAACTTACCTAATATTAGTTTTTTACTTGAAAATGGAATTGTATATGATGACATGAATTCTCCTTACCCAGTATGCGCCCCCTCAAGAAGTGGAATAATTACAGGAATGTATCCCAATTCTATTGGAACTGGGAATATGAGAGCGTTCAGTGATAATAGAAATTTTAGAGGAAAAAAGGAAGCTTCTTTGGAAATACCATATTATTCATCAAAATTAGCTGAAAGTATTAAACCTTTTACCCAAATCTTAAGAGAAAACGGATATTATTGTACAAACAACTCTAAAAGAGATTATAATTTTAAATTAAGAGATGAAGCATGGGACGATTCAAGTAATGATGCATCATGGCAAAATAGGGAAGAGGGGCAACCCTTTTTTTCAATTTTCAATTTTAATGTCACTCATGAATCTGAAATATGGAAAAGGGATAAAGAACAACTTAAAGTAGATCCAAATAATTTAACAGTTCCTCCAGTATTTCCTAATGATTCTATTTCAAGACATGCCTTAGCTGTAAACTATTCAAATTTAGTTGAGATGGATAGGCAGATGGGGTTGATTATAAAAAAATTGAAAGATCAGGGATTGTATGATAATACTTATATCTTTTTTTATAGTGATCATGGCGGACCTTTCCCTAGATACAAAAGAGCAATATATGAAACAGGATCAAAGGTTCCATTGATTGTTAAGTTTCCTTCAAACATTAAAGTAAAAGAAAAAAGGAATAGAGATATGCTTAATTTCATTGATTTTGCTCCAACAATTTTATCTCTTGCAAGTATTGATATTCCAAAAATATTTCAAGGCAAAGCCTTTTTAGGAAATAAGAAGTCAAAGATTAAAAGAAAATATTTATTTACTGCCAGTGATAGATTTGACGAGCATCCTGATAGAATTAGAGCAGTAAAAAGCAAAAGGTATAAATACATAAGAAATTATGAAATCAATAAACCCCATGCATTGCCTATAGGTTATAGAAATCAGATGGCTTTAATGCAACATTTGAATAAACTGAACGACTCAAATACGTTATCTCCAGAACAGAAACTTTGGTTCCAAGTTCCAAAAAGCTTTGAGGAATTTTATGATTTAGAAAATGATCCTTTTGAATTAAATAATTTAATTGGAGATAATAATTATTCTAATGAATTAAATGATTTAAGAGAACAACTTGACAAGTGGATGGAAGAAATAAATGATTTGGGTCACATTCCTGAAAAGGAATTAGCAAAAATATTAACTAAATAATTTTTAAGTTATTAAATACAATAAATCTATTGTTAACAGTGGATTGAATTAATTGCTTCCATCTGTAAACAAACAAAAAAACCCTACCAATTAAGGTAAGGTTTGATGTGATCGCGACACGATTCGAACGTGTGACCGTCTGCTTAGAAGGCAGATGCTCTATCCAGCTGAGCTACGCGACCTTTTAAAGATTGCAAATGTAAATAAATATGTTTATTTACGTATTTAATATTTGTGATTTATTTACACATATTGATATAATATTTTATATTTTAAGGAAAATAATATTTAAACACTTTTATTTCAATGTATTATATAGGGTATGATTTAGGTAGTTCTTCTTTAAAAATAGCTTTGGTTTGTTCTGAATCAGGAAAAAAAATAGATATAATTAATGAGCCTTCAACTGAAATGGAAATTATTTCTTTAAACCCAGGTTGGGCTGAGCAAGATCCTAATTTTTGGTGGAGATGTTTGTGCATAGGAACAAAAAGAATTATCGTTAAAAACAATATAAATTCATCACAAATATTAGGAATAGGAATTTCTTATCAAATGCATGGTCTTGTTTTAATTGATAAAAACGGGAATAGTTTAAGAAAATCTATTATATGGTGTGACAGTAGAGCTGTAGAAATTGGAAACAAAGCTTATGATGATTTAGGAAATGATAAGTGCGAATCTCATTTATTAAATTCACCTGGAAATTTCACTGCATCTAAACTAGCATGGGTAAAATTAAATGAACCTGACATTTATAATAAGATTGATAAATTCATGCTTCCTGGAGATTATTTAGCCTATAGATTAACAGGCGAGATTAATACTACAATTGGAGGATTGTCTGAAGGAATGTTTTGGGATTTTAAAGATAATAATATTGCTAATTGGTTTTTAGAATATTTTGATATTGCCCCATCTTTAGTACCTGACATTATAGATAATTTTACAAATCAAGGGATTGTACATGAATTAGCTTCTGAGCAATCGAATCTACCTAAAGGTATACCAATCATGTATCGAGCAGGCGATCAGCCAAATAATGCTTTTTCTCTTAATGTAATGAATTCAGGAGAAGTTGCAGCTAGTGGAGGAACTTCGGGAGTTTTATATGCTATAACAGATCAGATTATTTCTAAAGAATCTTTAAAGATAAATAGCTTTGCACATGTTAATTATTCTATAAAAAATCCAGTTATTGGCAAGTTACTTTGCATTAATGGAGCTGGCATTCAGTATAAAAAATTAAAAAATTCAACTAATTCTAAATCTTATAATTTAATGAACCAGAAAGCTTCATCTATTAAAGTAGGTAGCTCAGATTTGGTAGTTTTGCCTTTTGGAAATGGAGTTGAAAGAATGTTTAATAATAAAGATATTGGTTCGCATATTATAAATTATGATTCCAGTATTCATAATAATGATCATCTTTTTAGGGGTACCTTAGAAGGAATTGCTTTTTCTTTTGTGTATGGAATGGAACTTTTAAAAAATGACAATTTAATCCCCTCATTAATAAGAGCAGCTAATGATAATTTATTTCAATCTGAAGTATTTTCAACTACTATTTCTACACTTCTAAAGAGCGAAATAGAAATTCATAATGTTTCTGGTGCCTATGGAGCAGCTAGGTCAGTAGGGGTTAAAAATCAGGATTTTAAATCTTACAGTAAAGAATTTTCAAAGTATGACTATATTAAATCCTTTGAGCCAGACAGTAAATGTCAAAAATATATAGATGCTTATAATATTTGGAAAGAAAAATTACAACTAAAAATTTAAAACACATAAAATGGTAACTATTGGAAACAAGGAATATTTTAGAGGAATTGGTGAAATAAAGTTTGAAGGAAAGGATTCTAAAAATCCTTTATCTTTTAAATATTATAATCCAGATCAATTAGTTGCTGGTAAATCTATGCGTGATCATTTTAAATTTGCTATCGCTTATTGGCATTCTTTTGGTGGAAAAGGTACTGACCCTTTCGGAGCTGAAACACAAAATTTTCTATGGGACAAATCTCAAAATCCTATTCAAGCTGCAAAAGATAAAGCTGATGCTGCTTTTGAATTTATTAGTAAAATGGGATTTGATTATTTCTGTTTTCATGATTTTGATTTAATTCAAGAAGCAAATTCATTTACTGAATCAGAAGACAGGCTTAAGTCAATAACAGAGTATATTAAAGAAAAAAAAACAACTTCAGGAATTAAATTACTTTGGGGAACAGCTAATTGTTTTTCAAATTCACGCTATATGAACGGCGCATCAACCAATCCAGAATTTGACATTCTAGCAAGGGCAGGAGGACAGGTCAAACTAGCTTTAGATGCCACTATTGCATTAGAAGGTGAAAATTATGTTTTTTGGGGAGGAAGAGAAGGATATATGTCTTTACTAAATACTGATATGAAACGAGAGTTAGATCATATGGCTGAATTTTTAAAAATTTCAAAAGATTATGCCCGTAAAAATGGATTTAAAGGAAATTTTTTTATAGAGCCTAAACCTATGGAACCAACTAAACATCAATATGATTTTGACACCTCAACTGCAATAGGTTTTCTGAAAGAATATAATTTAGACAAAGATTTTAAAATTAATATTGAGGTCAATCATGCTACACTAGCTAATCACACTTTTCAACATGAGCTTACAGTTGCTGCTAAGTCAGCAATGCTAGGAAGTATAGATGCTAATAGAGGGGATTACCAAAACGGATGGGATACTGATCAGTTTCCAATCAATATTCAAGAAACCACAGAAGCAATGTTAGTACTGTTAAAATCAGGTGGTCTTCAAGGTGGAGGAGTAAATTTTGATGCTAAATTGAGGAGAAATTCAACAGATCAAGAAGATTTGTTTATTGCTCATATAGGAGGAGCTGATACTTTTGCCAGAGCATTATTGATTGCTAATAATCTATTGACTGATTCTCCATATAAAGATTTTATTTCAAATAGATATGAGTCTTTTGACACAGGTTTTGGCAGAGATTTTGAAAAAGGAAAGATTGAATTGCAAGATCTTTATGAAATAGCTAAAAAAAATGGAGAGTTAAAATTAAAAAGTGGAAAGCAAGAATTTTTAGAAAATTTATTATTTAATTACATTAAATAAATATTCAAGTCAATTTATTTATTTAAATTCAACAAAATATATAATTTAATATTCTTACAATGGTAAAATCAGGATTTTCATTAAATTATGCCGAAATACTATTATTGATCATTCCTGCTTTTATGATTTTAATTTTAGTTGAGATTCTATATGGTCATTTCACTAAAAAACAAACTCATTCATTTATGGATACTCTTTCTAGTTTAAGTTCTGGAATGACTAATATTTTGAAAGATTCTCTAGGCTTGGTTCTAATAATTATTTCTTATCCATACATCCTAGATTCAATAGCTATGTTTGAACTAGACTCTAGTATGACTTTATATTTAATTGCATTTATTTGTGTTGATTTTGCTAGTTATTGGAATCACAGACTTAACCATAAGGTTAATATTTTTTGGAACAGACATGTTATTCATCATAGCAGTGAAGAGTTTAATTTAGCTTGTGCTTTAAGGCAAAGTATCTCAGCTTGGATAGGATTTGGTGCTTTATTTTTAATTCCTGCAGCTTTATTTGGTGTTCCTGCTAATATTATTGCAGTACTCGCTCCACTACATTTATTTGCTCAATTTTGGTATCACACTCAGCATATAGGAAAATTAGGTTTTTTAGAATATATAATAGTTACGCCTTCACAGCATAGGGTCCATCATGCTATAAACTCTATTTATATCGATAAAAATTTATCAGCTATTTTTTGTGTTTGGGATCGTATTTTTGGAACCTTTCAAGAAGAATTAGATGAAGAACCTCCGGTTTATGGTGTTTTAAAACCTGTCAATACATGGAACCCAATAGTTATTAATTTTCAACATGCTTTTAATGTTATTCAAGATGCATATTATACCAATAGTTTCAAAGATAAACTAAGAATCTGGTTTATGCCTACTGGTTGGAGACCAGTAGACGTAATAAATAAGTTTCCAAGGCTTATTACAGAAAATCCAAAAGAGAGACCCAAGTATAGCCCTAAATACTCTTCATTATTAAAAGGAATTGCTCTTTTTCATTTTATTTCTATAAACCTGTTACTTACTTTTTTTCTATATAATTTCTCAGACTTAAGTATTGATTTTAAATTAACTTATGGTTTTATAATTTGTATATCAATATTTGGTTTTACATCTTTAATGGATTTTCATTCTTGGGCGATTAAATTTGAAATTTTCAGATCGTTAGTGTCAATTGTTCTTATCTCTTTACTTCTAAACAATCAATTTTTAATAAATGATTATTCATTATCATATTTTTTAATGATAATATATTTCAGTTTCTCATTAATTCTTGCTCTATTCTTGCTGAAAAACAAAAGTAATTTATTCTCTTACAGCGTTTAAAATATTATTAAAATAAAAAGTTTAAAGATTTAACTTTTTTGAATTTTTCTAGCGTATTTTTTTGGGACTTTTAATAAGAATTTTTCAAATTGCTTCATAACTATTAAGTGCACTTTTGCTTGTGTATATTTGTAAAAAAACCAAGGAAGTCTTGGAACAAATTCATGTATTCCGGCAATCAGATATTTATTATCTAAAACTGACCTGAACTCAAGCCAGCCTATTTCAGTTCTTTTAACTAGTAAGCCACCTGTAATAAAAAATAGTTGTCTTTTCTCATCACTTCTTGATTTTATCACCTTTAATTCTAATAATGAAATTGATAAAAAATTGAATTTAATATACTTTCCGTCAAAATTTGCATTTAATAAATTCGCAAAGGTTTTTGTTAGCCAAATTGGATAAATTCTTGCCACAAATTCCGTTGATCTATTGCCTGGGTTAGCAATTCTTTGAACACTTCTTACAGTATTCTTTTCTTTTTTTACGTTAACAAACTCTGGGTTTATTGGAATTCTTTCTTTAGAGTTTAACGCTTTTTCTACACTTTCTTCTACTGAAATATAATTAATATTAAAATCTATACTATTTTCTGGGTTTAAGGTCATTTTATGCTTTAGACTTTCGATAAGGGGGGAGACTAAAAATTTACTAGTGCCTGTAATTAAGCTTACCCATAGTTTAGAAAGACCAACTGTTATGAATGATAATGAAAAAATCAATCTTTTTTTATTCATTTTTTTTGCCGTAATCTTTAACAAATCCATATACGTTATGATCTGATCTCCTCCTATTTCTAAAGGTTTATTATATACTTTTTCATTTCCTATGCATGATTTTATAATTTTTAAAGCATCCAATACATCTATAGGCTGATTTAATGATTTTGTCCATTCTGGACAAGCCATAACTGGGAGATTCTTTACAAGTTTTTGAACTATTCTAAATGATGATCCATTTGGACCAATTATAATTCCAGCTCTAACCGATGTTAATGGGGTGCTTCTAGAGCCTAATGTTTTTTCAACTTCATATCTTGATTGTAGATGTTTAGATATGGTATATTCATCTTTTGGAAGTATTCCTCCAACATAAATTATTTGTTTTAATTTGCATTTTTCTGCAGCTCTGGAAAAATTATCAGCAAGTAATATGTCAGTATCTTCAAAACTTCCCTGATTTAATCGTGTGGATGGCATCATTGAGTGCACTAGGTATATTGCAACATCAATTTCAGCAAGTACCTCAGTTGTGCTAGAAATTGAATAAAGATCAACCTGCTTCCATTTTACAGGACCTTGATCGTTGTTTAATACTTTATTTCTGCTTAAAGCTGTGATGTTAAACTCATTTTTATATCTGTCAATAAGCCATTTTCCAATAAATCCTGTAGCCCCCGCAATAGCAATATTTTTTTTCAAAATTTCAATAAGTTATTTCATTAAGCACAATAATTAGATTTATAATAAAGTATATAAGTGCAGGTAAAGATTTTAAAGTTCCATCTCTTACTTTTAATCTTAAAATAAATCCTAATAACATCAATAAACTTAAACCGATAGCTGATATCAAACTTAAAAATGGATATAAAAAACCAAATATTAAACCAAGACCACCAACTATTTGAGAAAGACCTACTATTACTCTAAATTTAGATATACCCCATCTATTAAATTCACTTTTCATTTTAAGAGAAGTAAAGGATAGGATTCCATAAGATAGAAATGAAAATGAAGAAAATAGTTTTAAGTATTCAAAATTAGATAGGTCCATTTATTTATAGTAATTCATTATATTTAATATATGAAGAATCTTTATAATATTTCTAAATTAATTTTCATACTTTTTATTAGTCACTTATCTAGTTCTCAACAAGATATGATTTCTAAGTTAAATGAAATTGCTATTGTAGATCAAAAAGTGATGGTTCCAATGAGAGATGGCACAGGATTAGCCACTGATATCTACCGTCCAAAAGTTAATGTTAAAGTCCCTGTTATTTTTTCTAGAACTCCCTACAACTTCAATACGTGGCGGAATGGCAAAGAAAATGAAGGGACATATAAAAGAGCATATGAAGCTGTAAAAAGAGGTTATGCTTATGTTGTACAAAATGAAAGAGGAAGATATTTTAGTGAAGGAGAGTGGGACATATTAGGCACTCCTTTAACTGATGGATATGATGCTTTTTCTTGGATGAGCACTCAAAGCTGGTCTAACGGTAAGATAGGTACATTAGGTTGTTCTTCAACTGCTGAGTGGCAAATGGCTGTTGCTGCTTTAGATCATCCATCTCATGCTGCTATGGTTCCGCAAGGCTATGGAGCTGGAGTTGGTAGGGTTGGAGATTATTTTGAACAAGGTAATTGGTATAGAGGAGGAGTAGAACAGTTATTATTTTCCTCATGGTTATATGGTGTTGAACACGATAAGTTTAAACCAAGAATCCCAAAGGGAGCAACTCAAGAAGATTTAATTAGAATATCACGCTTTTATGATTTAGCTCCTGAAAACCCAAGAGTAGATTGGGCAGAAGCTTTCAAACACTTGCCTTTACAAGATTTATTAAAAAACATTAATGGTAAAAAGGAAATTTTCGATAAAATGATTAGGCGTAAACCAAATGATCCAGAATGGTATAAGGGAGGTCTTTATCATGATGATATGGATTTTGGTGTTCCTAGTTTTTGGTTTGTTTCATGGTATGACGTAGCTACAAGTCCTAATATTGCTTTGTTTAATCATGTTAGAAATAATGCAAAGGATTTGAGTGTTAGAGACGATCAATATCTAGTAATTGCTCCAACTCTACATTGTGGTTTTATTAGAGCTACTGAGAATACTATAGTTGGTCAGAGAAGTGTTGGAGATGCTCGATTAAATTATGATGAACAAATATATAATTGGTTTGATTTAATGTTAAAAGGAAAAAATAACGATTTTAAAGCTAAAACTCCAAGGGTTCAATATTATACTATGGGATCAAATAAGTGGCAAAATTCTGAAACTTGGCCACCAGATAGCACAGAAATGACACCCTTTTATTTAAGTAGTAATGGCAATGCTAATACTTTAAATGGAGATGGTATACTAACATCACTAAAAAGAAAAATAATAAAAAATAAGGATTCGTTTAAATACGATCCTATGAATCCAATTAAATCTAATGGTGGAGGAGTGTGTTGTTCAGGAAATGCTGTTCAAGGAGGGGCATTTGATCAAAAAGAAATGGAGTTAAATGAGAATATTTTAGTTTACTCATCAAAAACATTAAAAAAAGGCATGGAAGTTTCAGGTTTTATAAAGACTACTTTATACATTTCTTCAGATGTTAAGGATACTGACGTTACTATCAAATTAATTGATGTTTACCCCGACGGAACAGCTTATAATTTAGACGAAACTATTCAAAGAGTTAGGTACAGGGAAGGTTATGATAAAGAAGTCTTTATGGAAGATGATAAAGTTTATAAAGTAAAGATGACGCCAATGTCTACGAGTAATTATTTTAAAAAAGGTCATAAAATTAGAATAGAAATTTCTAGTAGTAATTTTCCCAGATTTGCAAGGAATCTAAATACTGGTGGAAATAATTATGATGAATCTAAAGCAGTTATTGCAAATAATAAAATTCACCATTCTAAACTACATCCTTCATCAATAACATTACCTATTGTTAAAAAATAATTTATTAAAACTGTAATAAATATTGATTTTTTACTCTATCTCTATTTAGTTTCCTTTTGAAATATTACCTTAGTTTTTTGGAAACTACATTTAGTAATTTTAGAGTATTATAAACCAAATAAAATGGAAAATAATTTTGATGCAATTGTAATTGGAACTGGAATTAGTGGGGGTTGGGCTGCGAAGGAACTTTGTGAAAGTGGATTGAAAACTTTAGTTCTAGAAAGAGGACACATGTTAAAACATGTAGAGGATTACAAAACAGCAAACTTGGAAAACTGGGATTTCCCATCTGGAAATATTATTACAGAAGAAATTAGAAAAAGACAGCCTAAACAAAGTAGAACTGGATATGTTAATCAAGAAGCTACTAAGCATCTATTTGTAGATGATATAGAACACCCTTATAATGAAGATAAAAGATTTGATTGGATTAGAGGGTATCATGTTGGCGGAAGATCACTGCTTTGGGGTAGACAAAGTTATCGTTTATCAGAATATGATTTCAAAGCTAATAAAGATGATGGTTATGGAGTAGATTGGCCCATAAGATATGAAGACTTATCTTCTTGGTATGATTACGTTGAAGATTATATAGGAGTAAGTGGAGAGAATTTAAATCTCCCTCAGTTTCCAAACCAAAGGTTATTAAAGCCCATGGAACTTAATTGTGTAGAAGATGTTTTAAAATCATCCATATCAGAAAAATATAATGACAGAAATTTAACTATTGGTAGAATTGCTCACATTACAGAAGGCACTAAACCTGGTTTAGGAAGATCAACTTGCCAATATAGAAATCGTTGTAGAAGAGGGTGTCCATTTGGAGCTTATTTTAGTAGTAATTCCTCTACATTACCTGCGGCTGAAGTGACTGGAAATATGACTTTAAGACCTAACTCTTTAGTATACGAAATTGTCTATGATGATAGTAAAAAGAAAGCGAAAGGAGTCAAGATAATTGATTCTGAAAATAACCTTACTTATGAATTTAATGCAAAAATCATTTTTGTTTGTGCATCGACAGTAGGTTCAACTTCAATTTTATTACAATCAAAATCTAATAGATTCCCTAATGGAATGGGGAATGATTCAGGGGAACTTGGACATAATTTAATGGATCATCATTTTCAAGTAGGTGCAACGGGTAAATTTGATGGGTTTAAAGACAAATATTATACAGGAAGAAGACCAAATGGAATTTATATCCCAAGATTTAGAAATATTGGAGGAACAACAAATAGAAAAGATTTTGTTAGAGGATATGGGTACCAAGGGGGGGCAAGTAGAACAGATTGGACCGAAACTATTAAGGAGTTATCTTATGGTAAAGAATTAAAGGAAGCCGTCTTATCTCCAGGAGAATGGTCAATGGGATTAAATGGATTTGGAGAGACTTTACCTTATCATGATAATAAAATGTATTTAAACCATGATAAAACTGACAAATGGGGATTGCCTACAGTTACTTTTGATGCTCAATTGAGAGAAAATGAATTAAATATGCGAAAAGATATGACGGAACAAGCTCAAGAAATGCTTGAAAAATCAGGTTTTATTGATGTTAAACCCATGGGTGGGAATTATGGATTTGGAAAAGGTATTCACGAAATGGGTACCGCTAGAATGGGAAGAGATCCTGAAACTTCAGTTTTAAATAATTATAATCAAATTCATGCAGTTCCTAATGTGTTTGTAACTGACGGATCAGCCATGACATCAGCTGGAAATGTCAATCCATCACTAACATATATGGCTTTAACTGCTAGAGCGGTTAAACATGCAGTAAGTGAGTTAAAAAAACAAAATATTTAAGATGAATAGAAGAAAAGCAATTAAAAATTTAGGATTAAGTCTAGGGACAATATCTCTAACACCAGCTGTATTTACCTTACTTCAAAGTTGCCAAAATGATTTAGATTGGAACCCTGTCTTTTTTAATTCCAATCAAATTAAATTTATTTCTGAAATAACAAACCTAATAATCCCGTCTAGCGACGAAGTACCAGGGTCTAATGAGTTAAATCTAATTAGGTTTATTGATTTATATATTAGTAATGTGAGAAATAATGACGATCAAATCTTTATTAAATCTTCTCTAGATTCATTTATTGAAAATTATTATAATAAGTCTAATAAAAACTCATTAACAAACTATGATGTTGAAGAGTTAGATGAAATATTGAAATACTATTTTAAATCTGATGTTTCAAAACAAGAATTATGGTCAAGCGATTTTAATAAGATTAAAAATTCTGTTCTTGATGGTTCTATTGAATCAAGCTCTAATGATGCTTTATCTTTTTATTTTCTAAAAACTATTAGAGACTTGACAATTACAGCATTTAAAGGATCTGAATATATTGGGAAAAATATTTTAGTCTTTAGACCAGTTCCGGGTCAACAAAAGGGTTGTGTTGATTTATTGGAAACTACAAATGGAAGAGCCTGGACAATTTAGAATTAGATAACATGAAAAAAACTTTATTTAGACTTAGTGTAATTTTGTTTATTCTTTTTTGTGCAAATGAAATTAATTCTCAAGAAAAAGAAGATCTATTTGCTCTTATATCTAAAGATCAAAATCAAATAGATTTAATTCCTGAACGAATGATTTTTACTCAAAGTTTACTTTGGGGAAAAAAAGGTTTGCTTAGGAAAACAGGTATTTCGCCTCTTAATATTGAAAACAGACAAAAAGAGCTTAAGATTAGGGAAACAATGCTTACTGCTCATCAAGTCATAGGTTATTTGACTTTAGCCTCCATGGTAGCTCAAGGTATTATTGGAGGGAAATTATACAATGGTCAAAATGATTTATATAAAACACATAAGACAATGGGAAGTATTGTGAATATAGGTTACTTTACTGGAGCTGGACTTTCTTTATTCGCTCCTCCGCCACTAATTAATAAAAAAGTAGAAGGTCTTAACTCTATAAAAGCTCACAAAATATTAGCAACAGTTCATTTCTCAGCTATGGTTGCTACTAATTATTATAAAGATAAAAATAAAAAAATTCATAAAGCTGCAGCATATACTGCTTTTGCTAGTTATGCAACAGCTGTATTAGTAATAAAATTTTAAAATGAAAAAACATATATTAATATTTTTAATGTTATTTATTCCTTTGTTTAATAGTTTCTCACAGAACAATAATAGGTGGATGTTAAATTCTGAGAAATCCTCAATTGAATATAGTGCTAAACATTTACTTCATAATTGGAATGCAATAAATAAAAATGTTAAAGGAGTGTTTTTTATTGATGAAAATAAAGGTAAAATTGCAGTGTCTGCAAATATTGCTGAATTTGATAGTGGGATTAGTAATAGAGATTCAAATACTTTAAGAGTTTTAAATGTTTTTAAACACCCACAAGTAAGGTTTTATTCTGATCAAATATTAATTTCAGGAAACATTATAACTTTTGATGGAGAGTTAGATTTTCATGGAATAAAAATTAAAAAAAAACTTGAAGCCTCTTATATTAACAAAGAGAAAACTGTAAATATTGAAGGGGTTTTTTCTGTGGTATTAACTGATTTTAATATAAAATTACCGTCATTAATGCTTGTAAAAATGGATGATTTTGCAGATTTATCTTATAAACTTGTTTTTGAAAAAAAATAAAAAAGTTTTTTGATTTAAATATAACTACCGCTCTTTATTTTTTAAAAAAAGGTATTTGATATGAAATTGAATAAGAAATACCTACACCAAAGTTATTTTCTTCTAAAACTTTGTTATAACCTGGAATATAAAGGTTACTAAAATTTGTTGGTTTATCTTGATTCATTAATCTATTTAATCTTAGATCTAATCCAATAAATATATTGTTAATTATTTCTGCTTTAAAACCAAAAACAAACTCTATCCAACTGGCACTTAGTCCTGTAAAATCAGAACTTTCGTTCACTGAATTTTGATTCCAGTATTGGTCTAAATTATAAATTGTATAAGAATTTAATTTATGATTAAAATCTCCTAACCCATACCTAAAACCAACATATATTTCGTTATTCAACCCTTTGGGATTGTTGTATATATTATAATTTATTCCCATTTTTAAAAATGAGCCATCAGTTTTAAAATCTAAGACCTCATTCGTTACTCTTTTTTCTTCATTTCCGAGTTCTGCAACTAAAAAAAGTTTATCTAGGACTCTGTAATCTGCCACTAGAACTAAGCCTTTGTAGTCAGGTTCAGTGAGCATTCTAATTTGTTTGCTAATATCAATTCCAATTTTTAATCCATATTTTGTTTTTAAAGGAATAGTGTCTACTGGCTTGTTTTCTTGAGAAATAGCCTCCAGACAATTTATTAGTAATAATGTGCTAATGAAATATTTTAACATGTACTGCTTTTTCGTCTTTAACTGCTGAGTTTGTTATTTCTGTTTTAGTGATCCAATTTTGACTATCACTTTCAATAACTATTTGATTTAGGTCGTAATTGGAAACATAGCCACAAGCTCTGCTAACAAACATATGGTTGTATTGGTAGTTGAAAAGAATATGATCATCATTACTACTGATACCAGAATTTTCATCAAAATCTTTTATAAATAAATAGCTGGTTATTTTTTCTAGATTTTTTAAAGGAATGGAGATAGAATCGGTAGTTTCAAAAAAATAAAATTCATCATTATCTAGTCCCTGAACTTTAAGATTAGTTACTTCTTTTTTTAACCCATTAGATTCGTCAAAAAAACCAATAATAAGTTTTGGAGTATCAGGAATTGATACTAAGCAAATATCATCTGGTTCACATGAGATCATAAAGTAACTTAGAATTAAAAAGATTATATTTTTTTTCAATTTGTTATAGTGATTTGTTTATCTTTAAAAGTACAACATTTTCGACATGATCAGTATGAGGGAACATATCTACAGGTTGTACGTTGAAAATATCATATTTTATTTTCAATAATTCCAAGTCTCTACATTGGGTAGATGGATTACAGCTTACGTAAACAATTACTTTAGTGTCTAACTTTAAAATTTCTTTAATAACATCTTTATGCATTCCCTCCCTAGGGGGGTCTGTGATAATTACATCAGGATTTCCATGAGTTGATATAAATTCAGATGTAAATATTTTTCTCATATCTCCAGCCTCATATTCTACATTATTTATTTTGTTATAAATAGAGCTCTCTCTAGCAGAAGTGACAGCTTCTCCTATGCTTTCTATTCCAATAATTTTTTTTGCTTTTTTAGCCAAAAACTGTGTTATTGTGCCTAAACCAGAGTATAAATCGTAAACTATTTCATTTCCATTTAAATTAGCTAAATCTCGAACAACTTCATAAAGCTTGATTGTCTGTTTTATGTTTGTTTGAAAAAATGATTTAGGAAAAATTTTAAACTTTAATTCTCCAATCGTTTCTTCAATGTATTTTGTGCCAGAAAATAAATTAATCTTTTGGTCATAAAAAGAGTCATTATCCTTACTGTTTATAATAAACTGAATAGAACTTAATTGTATAAAATTATTTTTTAAATGATTCAAAATTAATTCTATATTTTTTAAATCATTTTCATAAAACTGAACAATGACCATGAATTGACCTAAACTAGTGTTTCGAATCATTAAATTTCTAAGTAATCCTTTTTTTAATCTAGAATTGTAAAAAGAAATGTCATTTTTAATTGCAAAGTCTTTAATAGATATTCTGATTTCATTAGATGGTTCAGCCTGAAGGTGACATTTATTAATATCAACAACTTTATCCCACATCCCTGAAATATGAAAACCAACTCCTCTTCTTTCTAAATCAGTTCCAGAATTAGAAATTTCTTCGTTGGTTAACCATCTATTATCAGTGAAGGAAAATTCTAATTTATTTCTGTAAAAATATTGATTTTCACATTTGATAATTGGTTCGATTTTACAATTTTCAAATACATTTTGAATAGTATGCTTAATTTTTTTTGCCTTTAAGTCAGTTTGAGCATCATAAGTGACATCTTGCCATTTACATCCTCCACATGTTCCAAAATGTTCACACTCTGCCTTAGTTCTTAATTTAGACATTGAATGATATTTAGTGATATTTCCTAAATAATAATTTTTTTTCTTTCTGTAAGTTTCAATATCAACTAAATCTCCAGGAACACCTTTTTTAACCATTAAGACTATACCATCATCAGATTTTGCAATTGATTGACCTTTAGAGCCAATGTCAATAATTTCAACTGAACTGAATTTTTTATTTTTTCTAGCCATGATGCTAAGTTAAAATGAAAAAATCGATATTATTAATTATATTTATGTAATTCCAAATTTTATTTATTATGTCTTATTTTAAAAACTTAACATATATTATTGTTCTATTGCTTTTATCTCCATCTGTTAATTCTCAGAAAAAACAAGATAAAAAGTCTGATGAAAGCTCATTGTATTCTGGGCTCAAATTTAGAAGCATTGGTCCAGCTTTCATGTCTGGAAGAATAGCTGATATTGCAATTAATCCATCAAATGAAAATGAATGGTATGTAGCAGTTGGTTCAGGAGGAGTCTGGAAAACATCAAATTCTGGTAGTACTTGGTCCTCTTTAACTGATAATGAATCTTTTTTCTCAACCGGATCTATAAGTATTGATCCTACCAACAATAGTGTTATATGGCTTGGTACTGGAGAAAATGTAGGGGGAAGACATGTTGGAATCGGAAAAGGAGTTTATGTCTCTTATAATGGAGGAAAAAAATGGATTAATAAAGGATTGAAAAAGTCAGAACATATTTCAAAAATTATTATTGATAAAGATGATTCCAATACAGTTTTTGTTGCTTCTCAAGGTCCACTTTGGTCTTCAGGGGGAGAAAGAGGGTTGTATAAAACTACTAACGGAGGAGATAGTTGGAAAAATGTGTTAGATGTAGATGAATGGACCGGAGTCACTGACGTTGTAGTTGATCCAAGAGATAAAAAAGTTATGTATGCTGCAACTTGGCAAAGACATAGAAATGTAGCAGCTTATATTGGAGGAGGGCCAGGTACTAGTTTGTATAAAAGTACTGATGCTGGAGAGACGTGGGATAAGCTTTCTGTTGGTCTTCCATCAGGGAATATGGGCAAAATTGGTTTAGCAATTTCTTCAATAAATCCAGATGTGTTATATGCTGCTATTGAACTAGATAGAAAGAAAGGTGCCATATATAGGTCTTCAGACAGAGGGGAAAGCTGGAGTAAAATGTCTGACACCGTTTCTGGGGGAACAGGGCCTCATTATTATCAAGAACTTGTAGCATCTCCTCATTATTTTGATAAAATTTATTTAATGGATGTTAGAGTTCAAGTTTCAGATGATGGTGGTAAGAGTTTTTATAAAATGAATGAAAGAAGTAAACATTCAGATAATCATTCAATGACATTTAAAAAAAATGACCCAAACTATGTTTTAGTTGGTTCAGATGGTGGGATTTATGAATCTTCTGATAACACAAAAACTTGGAAGTTTGTAAATAATTTACCAATCACTCAGTTTTATAAATTGGCTTTGGATGATTCAGAGCCTTTTTATAATATATATGGAGGAACTCAAGATAATAATTCTCAGGGCGGTCCGAGTCGTACCTTTAGATCTAATGGGATAGTTAATAGTGATTGGTTTGTTCTTCTTGGTGGAGATGGTCATCAACCAGCTACCGAGCCTGGAAATCCAAATATTGTTTATGCGCAATCTCAACAAGGAAACCTTCATAGGTTAGATAGAACAACAGGAGAGGCTGTTTTTATCAAACCTCACTCTGGAATTGACGAGCCATACGAAAGGTTCAACTGGGATTCGCCAATCCTTGTTAGCAATCATGATTCTAAACGTTTATATTTTGGTTCTCAAAGAGTTTGGAGATCTGATGATAGGGGAGATAGTTGGGCTCCAATATCTGAAGATTTAACTTTAAATCAGGAAAGAATGTCATTACCAATTATGGGAAGACAGCAGAGTTGGGATGCTGCTTGGGACGTATATGCTATGTCAACTTATAATACTATAACATCATTAAGCGAGTCTCCATTAAATGAAAACTATATTTATGTAGGTACAGATGATGGATTAATTCATTCAACAAAAAATAATGGAAAAGAATGGTACTCTATTACGGTAGACAAATTACCCGAAGTTCCTAAAACTTCGTTTGTAAATGATATTAAAGCTGATTTACATGATGAAAACATTGTTTATGTAGCACTTGATAATCATAAGTTCGGAGACTACAGCCCATACTTATATAAAAGTTTAAATGGAGGAAAAACATGGAAATCCATTACTCAAGGTATTCCAAAAGAGACTATGGTTTGGAGAATTGTTCAAGATCATGTAGATCCAAATCTTCTTTTTTTAGCTACTGAATATGGATTGTATTTTTCTAATAATCAAGGTGAAAAATGGATTAAGTTTTCCAGTGGGCTACCTACAATATCTATAAGAGATCTTGCTATTCAAAAAAGGGAGAACGATTTAGTATTAGCTACTTTTGGAAGAGGATTTTATGTGTTAGACGATTATAGTCCATTAAGAAAACTCAATAAAATAAACAGTAACGAGACTATACTTTTTGACGTTAAAGATGCAATTCAATATAATCCAATTCGAGCTGGAACTTCAAGTCAGGGTAGTTCGTATTATTCAGCTAAAAACCCACCATATGGGGCTATTATTTCGTACTATATCCCAGAGTCAACCAAAACTTTAAAAGGAGAAAGGAAGAAAACAGAAAAAGAACTTAATAAATCAAAAAAAAATATTCCTTTTCCTGGATGGGATAAATTAGATAAAGAAAGTTCAGAAAAAAAATCAAATATTATTTTAGAAATTAGAGACTCTAAAGGTGAACTTATTGATAGAGTAGATGGATCATCTAAAAAAGGAATCAATAGAATTGCTTGGAATTTGACTAAACCTATAGTTTCAACTATTAACACTAATTCGAAAGGCAGAGGAAACATAGGGTCGGTTTCTGTTAAATCAGGTTTATATACTGTTCAATTATTTAAAAATGATAAGGGGGATTTATCTAAATTGTCAGAAAATAAAAAATTCAATGTTAATGTAATAAGAGAGAATATTCTTATTAATCCTTTAGAATCTAAATTAGATACTTACACAAATGATTTAACTGATTTTCAATCTAATTTAGAATTAAAAATGAATAGGTTTAGGAAATCAAAACAAAAATTATCTTCTTTTGAAACTGCTATTAAGTTAATTGATTCTGATAATTCTTCTTTACTAAGTGAATTGAATAATCTTTACATAGCTATGACTAGTATTGATTCCGTGTTTTCTGGTAATGAGTCTAAAAAAGAAATCGGAGAAAAAGATTACCCTACAATAATGGATAGGTTATCAGTTGCTAAAAGAGGGTTTTATGGTAACTCTTATGGACCTACGAAACTTCATATGGATAGTTTTGAAATAGCTAAAAATATGTGGGATAAGTTAAAAGTCGAAATACAAATTTTTAATAGTTCTACTTTAGCTATTGAAAACAAGTTAAATCAACTTAGCGCGCCAATTATTTTGGACTAGTGTAGTAATTCACTAATAAATTAACAACCAAGTTGTAGCTTTTTATTCCATTAACTTGGTTGTTAGCCTTTAAGAAATAATCAAAAATATTTTTAAAATAGGGTTCTAAAGGATTATTAAATTTATCCATCTCTTTTCTAGCTTCACGTATATTTTTTATAACTCCTTTATTTATTTTTAAATAAAGGAGATCATAACTTAATTTGTCAACTTTGTATAGTTCATTTAATAAATATTTTAGTGCAAGTATATTTCCGCTGTAATTAACTAAGTTATCTTTTGATTCAATTGAGGCAATAATCCCAATAAAATTTGCTTCGTTTTCAGCTGAATAACCCATTTGATGAGCAATTTCATGGAGTATAGTTGTTGGAATTTGAATTTTAGGAATGTTTTTATTTATATGAGCTTCCAAGGTGAAAGGATTGATGTATCCGCTAAATCCCATGTAAGAAAGAGGAGTACTGAATAAAGAATTTTTAAGACTAATCAATGGAGCATTTTCATTTATAAATTTATTCTTTTTTAATGCTTGGATAGCTTTTATAGATGCATTATAAATCGCTTTATTATTGTCACTGAATATAACGGGTAAAGTATCATTTTTAGAAAGTTCTTCTTGTGTATTGTTTGTTTTTCTAATAAATAAGTCGGTAATATTAATTAAAGATTTAGTGCTATAGTTGTGTTCAATAAGTAATTTATCTTTAAGAGGAGTTCTGTGGTAGTTCAATCCCCATTGAAATTGAAAAATTATATAAATTAACATCAGAAAACATAATAAATTTTTAATATTTTTTCTTCTAGTGTTTTCTTTATTAATATTAAAATAGATAATAAAGGGAATTAATAAATAGAGAATATCCCCAACTGAGAAAGGTAATTTTCCGAAAATATATAAAAAAACACTAGAGCTGTATTTATATAAGAAAGTACTATAATAGTTTTCGATTAAATTAGAATCAAATTTAATTAACTCTAAAAATATTATAATAAAGAAAAAAACAAATAGTATAAATTGTTTTTTTAAAACAGGAATGATGTTTGTTTTTAACATTCCTTTAAAAAATTATTTTAATTCTATTATTTCAACTTCAAATATTAGATTTGTTTTAGGAGGAATCATGGATCCTCTTCCAGCTTCTCCATAAGCCAAGTAATAAGGAAGAAAAATAGTTGCTTTATCTCCAACATTTAACAGTTTTAAACCCTCTTTAAAACCAGCTACAAGAGCATCATCAGGACCAACCTTACATTCAAGTGGTACGTAACCATTTGCATTTTGTTTCTGAACATTTACTATTTCATATAGCTCTGCAATTTCAAGAATACTTGTATCTAAAAGAGATCCGTCTTCAAAGTATACTGCATAATGAGTCATTACAGTTTTATTAGGATCTACTTTTTGACCATTACTCTTGTATGTTTTAATGTATTGTAAGCCTGAACTAGTGGAAATAGATTTTAATTTTTGAATTTCGTGATTTTTTTTCTTTCCTAGTTTTGTGTTTTCTAGTATTGCTAATTTCTTTTTAATTTCTAAACTATCTTCAGCAAAATGATTAGAAAACACTTTAGCAGCTTTAAAAGATTTTGCATCTCTTCCAACTCTTATTATTGAAACTTTCTTAATTGTATCATTTTGTTCAATTAAGTTGACAATGTCCATTCCTTCAATTACTTTTCCAAAAACAGAATGTTTGCCATTTAACCATGGAGTTTCTTTGTATGTTATAAAGAATTGACTGCCGTTAGTTTTTGGACCTGCATTGGCCATTGATAAAATACCAGGTGAATCGTGATTTAAATCTTTGTGAAACTCATCTTTAAATTTGTAACCTGGTCCTCCTTGTCCTGATCCTAGTGGATCTCCTCCTTGAATCATGAAATCGGGAATGACTCTGTGAAAAATCAAGCCATCGTAATATTTTTTTTTACTATATTCTGGACTTACTTCTTTATTTTTACCTTCGCTTAATGAAACAAAATTTGCTACCGTTACAGGTGTTTTGTTGTAGTTTAAATTTATTAAAATATCTCCTTTATTAGTTTTTAGTTCAGCGTACAAACCTTCATTCAGGTCAGGGTGGGAGCTAGCGCATGATGTTATAAGGATTAAGATAAATAAATAGCTATATTTTTTCATAATTAATTGATTAGTTTTTCTTTATAATTAGGTAATATTTTTAAAAATTTATTGATAGCATCCTCTGCATTTCCATCATTTCTTCCTCCAGCTGCATTAATGTGACCTCCTCCGTTAAAATGTTCTCCAGCAAATTCATTGCATGAGAATTCACCTTGTGATCTAAAAGATATTTTAACATTGTTATTGTCATTTGTATCTTCAATAAAAATAACACTAAAAAGAACATTCTTTAATGAAAGGCCGTAATTCACAATACCTTCAGAATCACCTTTTTGGTAATCAAATTTCTCAAGATCATTTCTTTTTAAAAACATATATGCTGTTTTTAAATCTTCTAAAAGGTTTAGATTGCTAAGAGCAGACCCTAAAACTTTCAATCTGCTAGAAGAAGAGTCGTTATAAACTTTATTATGAATTTCATTTTGATTAATTCCTTTATCAATCAATTGCGCAACTATTTGGTGTGTTCTTGATGTGACACTTGAATACTGAAATGAACCTGTGTCAGTCATAATACCAAGATATATACAAGTAGAAATATCACGATCAATTGATTTTTCAAAACCCAAAGAAATCATTATTTCAAAAAGCAACTCACATGTTGAGCCTATTTCTGGATCTGAAAACATTAAGTCAGCGTATTTTTTTGGATCTCTATGATGATCAATCATTATTTTTTTTGAACTACTAGATTTTACGAGATCACCTAACTCTCCTATTCTATTTAAATCATTAAAGTCTAATGTAAAAATCAATGTTGATTTCTCTATTTTTTTTTGACAATTTTCTGGTTCAGAATCGAAATATAATATATCATTAAATCCAGGAGACCAGTGTAAGAAATGAGGAGGTTTGTTTGGACATATTACTGATGAATTATGTCCATTTCTTTTTAAGACATGAGACAAAGCTAAGCAGCTGCCAATTGCATCACCATCTGGATTTGTATGTGGAATTATTATTAAATCTCTACTTTCAGATAGTAGTGTTTTTAAAACTTTAATGTTTTCAATTTTCATGTTCCACAAATATAATGATTCCTATGAGAAGAATTGAACGAATTTTTAGACTCAATTTTGTACATTTGAGTCTAAATATTTATTCGATTGAAAGTTAATTTATTTAAACTAAATAAAAACAAGCGTTTTAATTACAGGCCAAGATATTCAAATGATAATTCTTTTGAAAATATTTATGAATTTGATTCGATGTACTCTAAGCAAAGAAACTCAAATAGTTCAGTTGATGTATCTTCTAAATGGAGTGAAGCTAGAAAGTCCTCAAGAAACAGAACTAATACGCATTTTTCAAAAATATTTTTTCTTATAGTTTTTATTTTAATTCTTGTATTTTTATTTATAATTGATTTTGACCTTACTATTTTTTAATAAATCTTTATTATGAGTATTATTAAGTTGCTTGCTGAAAATGTAGCAAACCAAATTGCAGCAGGAGAAGTGGTTCAAAGACCATCATCCGTGGTCAAGGAGCTTTTAGAAAACTCAATTGATAGTGGTGCTAAATCAGTCAAACTCATAATTAAAGATGCAGGAAAAACTTTAATACAAGTGATTGACGATGGTTTTGGTATGAATAAAACGGATTTAAATAAGTGCTTTTTACGTCATGCCACATCCAAGATTAGAAAATCAAGTGATTTGTTTAATTTGAATACAATGGGATTTAGAGGCGAGGCTCTATCAAGTATCTCATCTGTGTCTCATATGACGATAATTTCAAAAACTAAGAATGATCTTCCCTTAGGAAATGAAATTAGACTTAAAGGTGGGACTTTAGTTTCTAAAAATGAAGTTGTTAGTAATTTAGGGACCTCTATTTCTGTAAAAAATCTTTTTTATAATATCCCTGCTAGAAGAAATTTTTTAAAATCTGATAATGTTGAACTAAAACATGTTATTGATGAGTTTCATAGAATAGCTTTAATAAATCACGAAATAGATTTCATATTTGTTAATAATGAAAATGAATTATTTAACCTTAAAAAATCTATTTTTAAGGAGAGAATCGTAAGGATATTTGGGAAATCATCTGAGCAGAAATTGGTTCCAATTAAAGAAAATACAGATATTGCATTTATTGAAGGGTTTGTTTATAAGCCTGAATATTCTAAAAGAACTAAATCTGCGCAATTTTTTTTTGTGAACAATAGATTTATTAAAAGTTCTAATCTTTATCATGCTGTAAAAGCAGCTTATGATGGATTGATTTTTGACAATCATCATCCTTCTTATTTTTTAAGTTTTAAAGTGCCTTCAGATACAATTGATGTTAATATTCATCCAAATAAGACAGAAATTAAATTTGATAATGATCAATCTATTTATGCGATATTAAGATCCTCAATAAAACATAGTTTAGGTCAGTTTAATATTGCTCCTACGATTGACTTTGAAAGTAGCGTTAATTTAAACACACCCTATTCTTATAAAGATAAAGAAGCTTCTATTCCTAAAGTCGATTATGATACAGCTTTTAATCCTTTTGATAAGCCTAAAGTGTCATCCACTTTCTCTTCTAAAGATTTCTCTTTTGAAGGTTTAGAGAATTCTTTTGAAAATACAAATAAAGATTCAAACCTTTTTGAAGACAATAGTTTTATTGCTTTTCCTGTATTTCAATTAAATTTGAATTATATAATCACTAAAACTAGCGCTGGAATTGTGATTATAGATCAACAAAGAGCTCATCAGAGAATACTTTATGAAAGGTTCTTAAGTGAGCTTTCTTTTTCGAATAATTCTACTCAAATATTGATTTTCCCAATTAAACTTGATTTTAATAGTGAAGAAATCAGAATGCTAGAATTAGTTAAGAATTCTTTGATTCATTTAGGGTTTAAGTTCGGTAAGTTTGATAGTAGAGGAGTTGAAATATCAGGAATTCATCCTTTTTTTAGTGAAAATCAGATTAACACTCTTTTTCAAGAACTTATTGATAGTCAAATTTTAGAATTTCAAAAAACTAGCCATACGATTAATGATTTTCTAGCTAAAATTTTATCCAAAAGCTCTTCAATAAAATCTAATATTAAATTAGAGAAAAAAGTCTTAGAATCTTTAGCTAATGACTTGTTTGCTTGTAAGGATCCAAACGTATCTCCTTTTGACAAGTTGATATTTAAAGTAATTTCAACAAAAGAAATAAATAAAATGTTTTTTAAATGAGAAGTATTTCAGAAACTGTAAAGCAGCTTATAATAATTAATGTGATATTTTTTATTGGATCTCAATTTTTAGGAGATATAGGTTACGATATTTTAGCTCTTCATTATTTTGAAAATGATAAATTTCTTATTAGTCAACTTTTAACACATATGTTCATGCATGGAAGTGTTTCACATATTTTGTTTAATATGTTTGGGCTTTGGATGTTTGGTTCGCCACTTGAACAAATGTGGGGGAAAAAGAAATTTTTATTTTTTTATTTTTCTTCGGGTTTAGGTGCAGCAGGGTTACAGTTACTTGCTAATTATCTTGAAATTCAATCTGTTTTTTCTGTATTGAATTTAAATGGTATGTCATTGAATTCTTTTAATGATATACTTATTAATGGTAGTTATGATGGAAATATTTTAAACTATGTAGACAAAAATGATTTAACTAATGCTTATTCGTTATTTAACACTACGCTGGTAGGTGCATCGGGGGCAATTTATGGGGTGCTGGTGGCGTTTGCTTTTTTGTTTCCTAACTCTGAATTAATGCTAATTTTCTTACCAATTCCTATAAAAGCTAAATATTTTGTTCCTGTAATTATTCTTATGGATCTTTTTTCAGCTTTTACTGGCGTTTCTATTTTAAGTCCATCAAATACAGCTTTTTATGCTCATATAGGTGGAGCTTTAACGGGCTTTATAATGTTATGGTATTGGAAAAGAAATCAATTTAATGATAATAGATGGAATTAATTAATGATTTAAAACAGCGATATATAAGACTAGATATTCTTAGTCAATTCATTGTTGTGATTACTTTGTGTTTCATTTTACCTTTTATTCTTAATACGTTTTTATTTTTATTTAATTTAAAAGGAGTGTCAGTAATTGACTTTTTTGAAGTCTCTCCATCTTTAAGCGAATTGCTTTATAAACCATGGTCTTTAGTTACTTATGGATTTTTTCATGCTGATTTATGGCATCTTATAAGTAATATGATTATTTTCTATTTCAGTGGAAGAGTAGTTCTCGATCTTTTTGGAAAAGAAAAGTTCATCAAAGTGTTTGTGTTGGGTTTATTAAGTGGTTCGGTTACATATTTATTGAGCTATAATATTTTCCCTGTTTTTAATGGATTAAAGCCTTCAATGATTGGAGCTTCTGCTGGGGTTATGGCAGTTTTCGTCTTTTTAGCTTCTTATAATCCTCATTATACTTTTAGACTAATTGTTTTTGATGTAAAGATTATGTATTTGGCTCTTATGCTTATTGCGTTGGACCTTATTCAAATTCCAATCGGAAATTCTGGTGGTCATTTAGCTCATCTAGGAGGTGCTGCTTGGGGTTTCTATTACTGCGGTCAGATTAAGCAAGGAAGAGATACTGGTCAGTGGGTTTTAAATTTTATAGGATATTTACAAAGATTTTTTTTTAGAAAAAATAAAGTTAATAAAGTATATAAAAGAAAAAATCCTAAAACAAGTTCTAAATCAAGTCTAGATCAACAAAAGATAGATTTAATATTAGATAAAATAAGTAAATCTGGATACGATAGTTTAACTAAAAGCGAAAAAAATACACTTTTTAAAGCTGGTAAAAAATGAATTTTTTTAATAAAAAATCATTTTTTAATCCCTTTGTATTTTTTTTAAATATTTTCAACTCTATTCTTATATTGACATGTCTAGTCTTTTATAATTATTACCTATCTATTTTTTCTACATTTTCGTTTCTGACTTTTTTTTTCCCAGTTTTTTCTATATTTAACCTATTCTTTCTAATCTACTGGATTTTAAAGCTTGATTTAAAGCTGCTTCTTCCGTTAATTGTTTTTTTAATAATAAGTAAACATTCAATATCTTTTTATAAACTAAGTAAGCCTAATCCTGATTTAAGTGGCCTTCACATAATGAGTTATAATGTTAGACTTTTTAATCATTACAAATGGATTGATAATGATAATATTCCTTTAGAAATTGAAGAATTTCTAATTAAAAAAAAACCAGATGTATTAGCTATTCAAGAGTATCATGATGATTACAAGTATTTATTTAAAAAATTTAAGCACAAGCATGTGATATTGTCAGGAGATAATGTTGGACAAGCTATTTATACTAATAAGAAAATGATCAATAAAGGAGTGGTTAATCATTTAGATTTTGGAAACATCGCAATTTATATAGATTTTTTGCAAAGTACAGACACTATTAGATTTTATAACACGCATTTTGAGTCTTTTAAAGTTGATTTAATTGCTCTAAAAGCAGATGTAGAATCTGCTAAAGAAATTGTTTTTAAAACTAAAAAAGCATATTTAATTCAAAAAAATCAATCTTCAGCATTGATCAAACATATGTTGCTTTCTCCTTACCCCGTTGTGTTAGCAGCTGACTTAAATAACACTCAATACTCCTTTTTTTACAAACAATTTAAAGATATTTTTAATGATGGTTTTGTTTCAAATGGCGCTGGCTTTGGCGCGACTTATGATTTTAGATATATGCCAATAAGAATAGATTATTTGTTTAATTCAAAGTCGATAAAGGTGAATAATTTCATAGTATATCCTCATGTATTTTCGGATCACAAGGCTATAAGTATTTTCTTGGATATTTAATCTAAAACTTTAAATTTACATATTTAAAAATCTGGTTATAATATTATTATAAATAAAAAAAAGAAAAAGAACACCCGCCATATTCTCTTGATTCTTTAAAATTATCCATCAAGTTTAACTTAATTGTTTTAGAGTGTTCTAATATAAAAGTACCATCAATATTTAGTATGTTATTTTTGAAAATTAGATTTTGAATTTCTGCATAATTCTCTAAAGAATAATCATAAGGAGGATCACAAAAAATAATATCAAAACTCAAAGTATTTATTTTAAGAAATTTAAAAACATCTATTTTTTTAACATTTATATTTAAGTTAAGACCATTAGAAATTGATTTAATAAAGTTTACACATTTAGGATTATTATCAATTGAAGTAATATGAACCACACCTCTTGAAGAAAACTCATAACTTATATTTCCGCTACCAGCATATAAATCCAAGACTTTAATGCTTTCAAAGTTGTACCTATTCTGAATTATATTAAATATAGCTTCCTTAGATTGATCTGTAGTTGGCCTTATTGGAAGTTTTTTTGGAACATTTATTCTTTTCCCTTTTCTTTTCCCTGAAATAATTCTCATGAAAGTATAAAATCAATTTTTATTTTAATTAAATCTTTGTCTGTAAATGATTTTGTTTTAGATGTTTCTATGTTTTTTATGAACTGGGAAATGAAATTATAATTTTTGTCATTTTCAGAAATATCTCCTAATATATTTAATTCAGTATCAGATTTAATTTCTTTGTTTTGCTCAATCACAAAAAGTAAAAAATATAAAATATCTTCTTTTGTTTGATATTCAAAATCATTATAATAGAGTAAGTTTTTATTTTTAAATATTATTACTTGAAAACTATCAGTCTCAATATTAGTAAAAAATAAAGTCTTACTGTCATTAGTAGTTGTTTTTAATATTTTTCTCAGTAAGATTGTTGAAGAATGATAATATTCAAAAGAACCAAACCTCTGAACTAAATAATTGTTTACATTAACAAAAGGTAAGTAGACATTATAAATTTCTAACTCTTCAATATAGTCATTAGAAGCAAAGTCATTTTCAATAAGCTTTGAATTAAACTTTAAATAATCTAAACTTAACCTTTCATCAAATAATTCTTTAGGAACAAGACATGAAAGGTTATTAGAAATAATTAATTTAACGTTAATGACATTAGAAAAATCGATTTTAGATTCATTTAAAAACGAATCCAATTTAGATTCTAGGTTTTCGGTTATAGCCTTTTTATTAAAATTACATCTTTTGTAATCAAGGATAGAGTTATCCTCTAGATTACTTAACATTAAATCAAAGCTAGATAAGCTAATTTTAATGGAAAGCTTGGTGCTTGGCTCTATTCTAGTTTCTTGCGATCGCATCATAGGTTGTAGGCCAATTACCATTGGTACTAACCTCAGTCATTGATCCTAGAACAAGATCTGGTCCATTAACTCCGTCAACTGACATAAGGGCTTTCTCCTGTTTCAATAAGTCTCTATTCTGATCAAATAAAATCACATCTTTGGATACTCTAACTTCAAACACATGAACATCATAGTCACCTTTTTTAATCATATCTGATTTAATGGAGAAAATTGCGTCAACTCCACTAATAGGAATTTGTGCCATACTTTTGTATCTATTTGAATTTCCAAAAAGAGAATCTTTTACAGAAGCAAAACCTAAGGTGTCTATTACTACTACTTCTCTAAGCATATCAATTCTGTAGACTCTGTCATATTGTAAATAACTAGAGTCCCTTTTTTGTGTTAGAGTATATTGAGCTGTATCAATAAACTTAATCAACCCATCAAAATTGTTAGCATATGAACCATTTACACTTTTATAAGCTAGTTGAGCATTTCTAATATCTTTAAGCTTATCAATCACTTTAAGATAACGCTCTTTTTTAACTTCGTTGAATTTAATTGGAGCATTAATTGAAGTATAAACCATGTAAGAAAAAAAGAATATAAGTGACCAAAGGACAGCTTTAATAATTCTCATGTATTTTGATATGAATCCCATTATTTAATTAATTATATTTAGACAAAACTACAAATTTTTTTTATTCCAAAAACTAAATAAATATTTCAATAATTACACAATGAATTCTCAAGAATTTAGTGATCTACTATTAAAAAATTTTAAATTTAAGCCAACTTCAGATCAGAAAGAAGCTATTATTAAACTAAGTGAATTCTTGTCAAATAATAATAATGTTTCTTTATTTTTATTAAAAGGTTACGCTGGTACTGGTAAGACTTCATTAATGAAGACTTTAGTAGAGAATATTCACTTTAAAAAAATGAATTTTTGTTTATTAGCTCCAACAGGAAGAGCTGCGAAAGTTTTATCAAAATATTCTGGCAAAAAAGCATCTACTATTCATAAAAAAATATATTATTCTAAAATTGATAAATCTGGAAAGTTTCAAACTAAATTAAAGACAAATAAAATTAAGAACACTCTGTTTATTATTGATGAGGCTTCAATGATTTCTGATTCTTCTAATAACAGTGATTTATTTGATAAAAAATCAATTTTAAAAGATGTTTTTAGTTATGTAGATTTTAAAACTAACTCTAAATTAATTTTTTTAGGAGACACAGCTCAACTCCCGCCTGTTATGCAAACTATCAGTCCGGCTCTTAACTCAAATTTTATAAAAGAATCTTATAATATTGATTCATATGAGTATGAAATTAATGATGTTGTTAGACAAGAAGAAGAGTCAGGTATCCTAATCAACGCCACTTCTATTAGGAATAATATTTCCAATAATTTGATAGATTTTAAATTTGATAATTTTTCAGATATTGAGTTTTTATCTGACGGTTTTGATATTCAAGAAGCTATTGAATCCTCTTACAATTTAAATGGTTCAGAAAATTCAATCATTATAGTTAGATCTAACAAAAGGGCAAATCAGTACAATCAACAAATCAGAAAAACTATTTTGGCACATGAGAATAAAGTTTGTGTTGGAGATTTATTGATGATTACTAAAAATAATTATTTCTGGACTTCTCCGGATTCTGAAATTCCTTTTTTAGCTAATGGAGATATTGTTCAAATTCTGGAAATTTTTTCATTTAAAGATCTTTACGGATTTGAGTTTGCAGAAATAAAAATCAAAATGGTCGACTATGCAGATCAACCTACTTTTGATACCGTGATCATTTTAAACACTTTAGATTTAGATACTCCTTCACTTTCATATGAGCAATCTAATTTGTTATATCATGAAGTTCAAAATGATTACTCTAAAATTAAGTCTAAGTATCAGAGGTTTTTAAAAACAAAAGAAAATCCATTTTTTAATGCTCTTCAAGTCAAGTTTTCTTATGCTATTACATGTCATAAAGCACAAGGTGGCCAGTGGCCTGTAGTGTTTATAGAAAAACCATATCTTAAAGATGGTCCAGATATTGATTACTTCAGATGGCTATATACTGCTGTTACGAGAGCTGAGAGCAAACTATATTTAATAGGTTTTTAAATTAAAATATAAATGTATTTTTGAAAAAAAGAAACTTATGAAAGTCATTGCTATGATTCCTGCAAGGTTTGATTCTGAAAGACTGCCCGGAAAATTAATGATGGATTTAGGAGGAGAGCCTTTGATTTTAAGAACTTATAAAAATGCCTTAAAATCTAAATTATTTGACAAGGTTTATGTAATCACTGATTCTAAATTGATTTATGATTGCTTAAAAGATTCTGAAGCTTTAGTATTTATGAGTGTAAAAGAACATATTTCAGGGTCTGATAGAATTGCTGAGTTTGCTTCAAAAACTTCTACAGATGTTATAGTGAATATTCAAGGGGATGAACCGTTTATTGATTTTAAAAGTCTAAGTAAATTAATTAATCTATTTAAAAAAGATGTAAATAGTGAAATTGATTTAGCATCTCTTATGCAAAAAATTTCAAGTGCTGATGATATAGCCAACCCCAACGTTGTCAAAGTTATAGTAGATTCAAATAGTTTTGCAATATACTTTTCAAGATCTCCAATTCCATACGATAGAACTGAGGATAATAAAACTCTTTTCTTTAAGCATATAGGAGTGTATGCATTTAGAAAAAAAAGCTTAATTGATTTTTACAATTCAAAGCCAACTCCTTTAGAAAAATCTGAGAAGTTAGAACAATTAAGATATTTGGAAAATGGAAAAAAAATCATGATGGTTGAAACTAATTATAATGGCTTGGGTATTGACACTATGGATGACCTTATTAACGCAAGAAAAATTATTTAATGTTTTTATTAACTAAGTTTATTTTTAATAAATTGTTGAAATGGAAGGTAGTGGGTAATACTAATTTATTAAAAAAATGCATAATTATTGCCGCTCCTCATACTCATTGGCAAGATTTATTTATAGCTATAATGGCAAGAAAAGTTATTAAAAAAGAAATTAATTTTATTGGTAAAAAAGAACTTTTTAAATTTCCTCTTGGATATTTTTTTAAAATGATGGGAGGTAAGCCAGTTGAAAGAGGGAGCAAATCAAATAACGTTAAATTAATAGCAGATGTTTTTAAGAACAATGATCTATTTAGACTTGCGCTATCTCCAGAAGGAACCAGAACAAAAGTCGATAAATGGAAAACGGGTTTTTATTACATTGCAAAAGAAGCTAATGTTCCGATAATAAGTGCTTCATTAAATTTTAAGGATAAAGAAATTAAAATATCTGATCCATATTATATAAGCGGAAATATAGATGTGGATATTAAATATTTAAAACTTTTTTTTAAAGGAATTGAGGGAAGAGTTCCCGATTTTTCTTAAACCTATTCCATGTTATGAAACACGTTTTGTACATCATCGTCCTCTTCAATTTTTTCTATTAAAAGTTCTAACTCTTCTTTTTGTTTATCGTTTAATTTTTTCAACTGTTTTGGAATTCTTTCAAAATCAGATGAAATTATCTCAATTTCTCTTTTTTCAATTTCTTTTTGAATATAACCGTAATTCTCAAATGGAGAGTAAAGTACTACACAACCTTCTTCTTTAATTACTTCATCAACTCCAAAATCAATAAAATCTAATTCTAATTCTTCAATATCTATTTGTGTATTGATTTTAAAACTACACATTCTATCAAACATGAATTCAACTGACCCAGCAGTTCCTAAATTTCCGCCACATTTATTAAAATGACTTCTTACATTAGCTACTGTTCTATTGTTGTTGTCACTTGCTGTTTCAACGATAACAGCAATACCAAAGGGACCATATCCTTCGAAAATAATTTCTTTATAGTTTTCTGTTGATTTATCTGAAGCTTTTTTTATAGCCCTTTCAATATTATCTTTGGGCATGTTAGCTGCTTTAGCATTTTGAATGACAGCTCTTAGTTTTGAATTACTTTCAATAGATGGTCCGCCATCTTTTATAGCCATCACAATATCTTTACCAATTCTTGTGAAGGTTTTAGCCATTGCTGACCATCTTTTCATTTTTCTAGCTTTTCTAAATTCAAATGCTCTTCCCATGTTTTTAATTATATATTAAAAATAAGTATTTTTTTAATTCAATTTTTATCAATCATTTCTAATAAAACATCTTCATAGCTAAATTGTAAATGTTTTGGAAATAAATTATAGTTGGAAAATAAGGCTAGATACCTATTTTCATTTGTAGTGTAAACAAACTTATAACTGACTTGCTTTAAATTTTTATTTTTAATAATGGAAAAAATAAACTCATCATGATTTATGAGATCTTTACTTCCGTGGTGAAAAATTCCATTAAGTTTTCTGCTTATTATGTAATGTATTTGTTTTGCTAGGATTTCAGAAGAATTTATATTTATAATCAAGTTTGGAAAAATTTCAACAGGAATAGAATGCTTTATATCATTTATCAAATTTTTTAATCTAGTAGATTCATTATCAAATAACATAGCTGATCTTAGGATAGCCCAATTATCAGTCTTCATTCTTAAAATTTTATTTTCAATATTAATCTTAACCTTTCCATATATGCTATTTGAAAATGTTTTATCGTTCTCATAGCTAGGATAGTTTGTAAAAAAATCAAAAACATTTAAAGATGAAATAAACAAAAGTTTGATTTTATTTTCTTCGCAGTATTTTATTAGTTTTTCATGAAATGTAATTTGTAAATTAAAATCACCTTTTAAACTAGATATAATTAAATTAGGATTTGTTTTTTTTAACAAATCATCAAATTCATTTGAAATGTTAAAATAAAAATATCTTTTATTTTTTTTAAAATGAATTTGAGAGTAATAAGTGGAATATATATTAAAAAAAGGATTTAACTCTTTAAAGACAGCTTGTCCCAGAGACCCGCTTCCTCCAAAAATCAAAATCTTGTTCATGCTATATAGAGACAAAAGGTAGTTTTACAACACTAGCTTCTATTTTTTTGTTTCTTATTTCAATCAATAACTTATCACCAACTTTCGCATCAGTATTGCTTATATAGCCTAAGCCTATCCCTTCTTTCAAACAAGGTGACATTGTCCCAGAAGTAACAATTCCAACTTCATTTTCTTTTTGATCAAAAATCTTATAGCCTGACCTAGGGATAGCTCTTTGATCTAGCTTAAACCCAACGAGTTTTTTATTTGTGCCATTTTCAAGAGCATCAATTATTTTTTCTTTACCAATAAAATCCTTGTTGGTTTTTGTGATCCATTTTAACCCAGCTTCTATAGGATTTGTATGCTCGTTTATATCATTACCGTATAAACAATAGCCCATTTCAAGTCTTAAAGTATCTCTAGCTGCTAAACCTATAGGCTTAATATCAAATTCTTTACCAACTTTAAATATAGCATCCCAAATACCTATCACATCTTCATTATTACAATATATTTCAAAACCACCAGATCCAGTATAACCTGTTGTAGATATTATAACATCTTTGAAAGTTTTAAAATCTTCTTCAATGAAACTGTAGTTTTTTAAAGTTCTTAAATCAAAACTTACTAATTTTTGTAATAAATCGTATGAATTTGGACCTTGAAGAGCTAACAAAGATGTTGTGTCAGAAATATTTTTTAATTCATTGTTAAATTTTTTATTATGAAGCGTAATCCAGTTCCAGTCTTTTTCAATATTTGCAGCATTAACTACAAGCATAAATTTATTGTCATTAAATTTATAAATAATTAAATCATCAATAATACCACCGGCTTCATTAACCAAACAATTGTATTGAGCTTTGCCATCTGTAATGCTTGACACATCATTTGAACATATAAGCTGAAGTAAATTCAAAGATTGATTTCCTTCTAAGGTAAATTCTCCCATATGAGAAACATCAAACAATCCAACATTGTTTCTTACATGCAGGTGTTCGATATTAATCCCTTCATACTGAATAGGCATTAAATAACCAGCAAAAGGAACAATTTTAGCTTCAAGTTTTTGATGAGTTTCGTAAAGTTTAGTTTTTTCCATAATTAATAAAATCAAATGTAAATTTCGTTGATTTTTTTTACTTTACAATAAATTAATTAGAATACAATTGAATTGATTAAATTTATTATTTTAAAAGAATTAATTTATGAATCACAAAATTTTTTATTTAACAATTATTAATTTTTTAATGATTTTTAATTGTTTAAACGCCCAAAGAATTATGGGTGATAAAAGTAAATTTAACCGTCAAGACACATTGCGAGGATCCATAACAAAAGAGCGAATTTGGTGGGACTTAAAACATTACCATTTAGATATAGCTGTAAATCCAGAAGAAAAAACTATTTCAGGATCTAATACAATCACTTATTCAGTAATTGAACCCTACTCTGAAATGCAAATTGACTTACAATCCCCTCTAGTTTTAACTAGAGCAGAGCAAAATGGTAAAGTTCTAGATATAAGACATGATGGAAATGCTCATTTCATTAAATTAATTGAAAAACAAGTCAAAGGATCTATGAATGTAGTGAAAGTGTTTTATAGCGGAAAGCCCAGAGAAGCTCCAAGAGCACCTTGGGATGGGGGAATTTCATGGGAAAAGGATGTTAATGGAAATCATTTTATTGCCTCCTCTTGTCAAGGCTTAGGTGCTAGTGTTTGGTGGCCTAATAAAGATCATATGTATGATGAAGTAGATGATGGTATGTTAATCAGTGTCAATGTTCCAAAAGGATTAACTAACGTTTCAAATGGAAGGTTAGTTAATGTAGAAGAAAAGCTTAATTCAACTACTTTTCACTGGAAAGTATTAAACCCTATCAATAATTATGGTGTAAATATCAATATTGCTGACTATGTAAACTTTTCAGAAATTTATGAAGGTGAAAAAGGTGATTTAGATATGGATTATTATGTCTTAAGAGACAATCTAGAAAAGGCTAAAATTCATTTTAAAGATGCTGTTAGAACAATGCAAGCTTTTGAATATTGGTTCGGACCATATCCTTTTTATGAAGATAGTTTTAAACTGGTCGAAACTCCCTATTTAGGTATGGAACATCAAAGTTCAGTTACTTATGGGAATAAATATAAACAAGGTTATTTAGGAAGGGATTTGTCTGGGACCGGATGGGGTTTGAAATTTGATTATATTATTATACACGAAACTGGACACGAGTGGTTTGCAAATAATATTACCTATATAGACATCGCTGACATGTGGATTCATGAAAGTTTTACTACCTATTCAGAAAATTTATTTTTAGATTACCATTATGGTAGTGCTGCCTCATCTGAATATGTTATTGGGACAAGAAGAGGGATCGGAAATAAAAAACAAATAATAGGTCCATATAATGTTAACAAAGGGGGTTCAAGTGACATGTATCCTAAAGGAGCTAATTTACTACATACTCTAAGACAGTTAGCTAATGATGATGAGAAATGGAGGTTAATTTTAAGAGGATTGAATCGTGATTTTTACCATCAGATGGTAAACACATCTCAAATTGAAAATTATATTTCTGAAAAAATGAACATGGACTTGAGTCCAATATTTAATCAGTACTTAAGAGATATTAGAATTCCTGTATTTGAATATATTTATAATGGTGGAATTCTAAAATACCGTTGGAACGATGTGGTTTCTAATTTTAATATGCCAATCGAATTGACATATGATAATAATATTAAACGTTTATTTCCAACTAAAGAATGGCAGGATTTAAAATTAGAAAATGATAATTTTATAATTGACGAAAACTATTACGTTTTTTCAAAAGAATTAGAAAAATAAATATTTATGAGAATTTTTTTTTTAAATCTGACTTTATTCTTCATGTCTTTTTTCTTGAACGCACAGTCAGAACCTCAAGATTATCTTTCATCAGATTTCCATAAAGATAGGAGAGATAATGTAAAATCATTGATGCCAGAAAATAGTATGGCTGTTTTTTTTTCTAACCCAACAAGAAACCGTGCAAATGATGTAAGTTACCATTATCATCAAGATCCGAATTTTTATTACTTAACAGGGTTAAAGGAGCCTAATTCGGTTTTATTACTATTTTCCGAATCACAAAGTAAAAATAACATTAAATATGATGAAATAATTTTTGTTCAATTTAGAGATTCCGTAAGAGAAAGATGGGATGGTAAAAGGCTAGGGGTAAAAGGAGTGAAATCTAAACTTGGTTTTGAGAAGGTTTATACAGCAGATAAGTTTAAGGAAATTTCTCCAGAATTTACACAATTTAATAATGTTTTGTTTTTTGACTTTAAAAACGATGTCAGAGATAACAAAAGTAATAATGAAGACCTTTATTCTTTGATTCAACAGTTTAAAAACATGTCAAATTACCCAATAAATTTTGATCCTGAAAGAGAGAAATTCTATGACATTATTAGCCTTGCTCCTGAGGAAAATTCAGCTAATGTAGCTCAGGTTTTAAAAAGTAATTTTAAATATCGTAATGTTATAAAAAAAGATGTATTATTAAATGAATTTCAATCTACCGCTGACAAAAGTAAGTTGATAGAGATTAAAAAACGAATTTCTATAAAATCTGCAGAGACTAACTTAGACGGTATTGCATTAACTGAAATCATGAGGCAGTTAAGAGAAGTCAAGACAAAAGAAGAATTAGTGTTAATGAAAAAAGCTTCTAAAATTTCTGCAATTGGTCAAGTTGAAGTCATGAAAGCAATGAACCCTAATTTATCTGAAATGGAAATTCAAGGGATTCATGAGTTTGTGTATAAAAAATATAATGTTGAGTATGAAGGATATCCATCAATTGTTGGTGGAGGTCATAATGGCTGTATTCTTCATTATACAGAAAATACAAAACTCAATGTTGGAAATGATTTAGTTTTGATGGATTTAGGAGCAGAATATCATGGTTATACTGCTGATGTTACAAGAACTATTCCGGCAAATGGAGTTTTTTCAAAAGAACAAAAAATAATTTATGATATTGTTTATGATGCCCAAGAAGCAGGTATTAATGCAAGTGTTATTGGAGCTGGTTTTAGGGCCCCTCATTTAGCTGCAGTTAAAGTTATAGCAAAAAGATTGATAGAAATAGGCTTAATTAAAAATGAAAATGAAGTAAGAAAGTATTTTCCGCATGGTACTTCGCATTATGTTGGACTAGATGTTCATGACCCAGGAACCACTGGCCCTTTTAAAGCCAATTCTATTATTACTGTCGAGCCGGGAATATATATTCCTAAAAATAGTGAATGCGATTCAAAATGGTGGGGTATAGCTGTGAGAATTGAGGATACAGTATTAATTACCAGTAATGGTCCTCTAAACCTTTCGTCAGATGCTCCTAGAAAATCAGAAGATATAGAGCGATTAATGAAAAAGAAAAGTCCGTTAGACTCGTTTGTCTTACCTAAAATTTAATTAATTCACTTTTAAATTCTTCATAATTTTCAATATTGATGAATTTTTTTTCTCTCTTTAATAAATCAGATATTTCATTAGGAATTTTTAATTTAAAACCAATGGCTTTTTCAACTTCATCTGAAAATTTGACTGGATGAGCAGTTTCAAGAAAAACACCAAGATGTTTAGGGTTCATTCTAAGGTGTTTTTTCAAACCTAAGTATCCAACTGCTCCGTGAGGGTCTAGGATGTAGTTAGATTTAAGATATACATCATGCATTGCTTTGATAGTTTGCTTGTCATCAAAACTAAATGAGCTCATTTTTTCAAATAACCCCTTGTCATCATTTTTGAATATTTCAAGAATTCTTACAAAATTACTTGGGTCACCGACATCCATTGCATTTGAAATTGTTTGTTTGGATGCTTTAGCGATATATTTCTTTGTTTTAAAATAAGTAGGAATGGTATCATTTACATTGGTACTAGCAATAAAATGTTTTACAGGTAAACCTAATTTCATGGCAATTAGTCCAGCACATATGTTACCAAAATTTCCGCTAGGTACACTAAATACTATTTCTTTTTTTTGTTTTAACAGTTCTTTGTAGGCTATAAAATAGTAAAACATTTGAGGAAGCCATCTCGCTACATTTATCGAGTTTGCAGATGTTAGATTTTTTATACTGTTTAATTCCTTGTCAGTAAATGCCTTTTTTACGATTTTTTGGCAATCGTCAAAAACTCCGTTTACTTTTAAAGCTATAATATTTTCTCCATTTGTTGTTAATTGATGTTCTTGAATTTCACTCACTTTACCAGAGGGATAGAGTATAACGACCTTTGTTCCTTTTACTCTTAAAAATCCATTTGCTACAGCCGCTCCTGTATCACCAGAAGTTGCTACCAGTACAGTATTTTCTTTGTTTTCTTTATTAAAATAACCAAGGCAATTAGCCATGAATCTAGCTCCTACATCTTTGAAAGCTAAGGTAGGGCCATGAAATAATTCAAGAGTTAATATATTTTCATCTATTTTAATTAATGGAAATGGGAAATCTAAAGTTTTTTTAATTATATCTTTTAAATCAATTTCATTTATACAGTCCCCTACAAATTGTTTTATTAGTTCGTAGGCAATTTCGTGATTTGATTTTTGAGATAAATTTTTTAAAAAACTTTGATCAATTTTTTCTATACTTGTTGGGAAATAAAGTCCACCATCTTTAGCTAAACCATTTTTAACAGCAGTTTCAAAATTCACTAGCTCTGAATTTGATTTTAAACTTTTATAAAGCATTTATTTTATTTTAATAATTTGAATCCCTTTTTCGTTTACAGATGAGGTATGAATATCAAATGACAAGCCTAGTTTACTGTAATTTACTTTTAATAAGTCTCTAATTTTTTTAGCGTTTACCAACCCTTTAGACATAGCAAACACTGATGGTCCTGAGCCAGAAATTCCAAAACCTAATGCATTATTTGATAAACTAATTTCTTTTAGTTTATAGAATTCAGGAATCAAAATTGATCTTATCGGTTCTACAACTACATCTTTAATTGATCGACTGATTAAGTTATAGTCTTCGTTGTAAAGTCCGCTTATAAAAGCTCCTAAATTTGCAGATTGTGTAATCATTTTATCTAAAGTAATAGGTCTTTGTAATAATGCTCTAGATTCAGAAGTTTTGACTTCAATTTGTGGGTGAAGAATTGTGAAAGCTAAATCTATTGGAGTTTTTAATTTAAAAATATCAAAGTTTAGACTATCTCTAACAAAAATAAACCCACCTAATAATACTGCGGAAACATTATCAGCATGAGCAGCTCCACTCGCAATTTTTTCTCCTTCCAAAGCAAATTTTATTAACTCTTTACTTGAATAAGGCTTCCCAATGAGTTCGTTAATTGCAAATACACTTCCCGCTGAACTTGCAGCGCTACTTCCAATACCACTTCCTGGTTTTATTCCTTTGTGAATTTCAATTTCAAAACCACAATCAACATTTGTTTCCTTTAATAATGCTAAGGCTGATACTCCTGCAACATTTTTATTCACATCTAAAGTTAATTTTTGACCAGTAACTTTTAAAATTTTAATTCCCTTTTCTTTTGTTTTTCTTACTGTTATTTCATCACCAATATCATTTAAGCATACCCCTAGAATATCAAATCCACAAGATAAATTAGCTATACTGGCTGGTGAAAAAATTTTAATTTCAGTCATTGTTTTCCTATCCTAATTATATCAGCAAAAACACCTGCTGCTGTCACTTCTCCTCCAGCTCCAGCACCTTTGACTATTAATGGTTGATTTAAATAACGCTCAGTATAGAACAAAACTATATTATCGCTTCCATCTAGATTGTAAAAGTCATGTCCTTTAGGTATGTTTTTCAATTCTACTTTAGCTTTCCCGTTGCTAAATTCAGCCACATATCTTATTTTACACTTTTCTTTATTAGCTTTTTTTAATATCTCGTTAAAATGTGCTGAATGATTTCTAAGAGATTCCACAAAATTATTATTATTTTTTAAATTTTTGCATTTTTTAGGTAAAAAAGATTTATTATTAATATCTGATAATTCAATTTTTTCTCCACTTTCTCTAGCAAGTATTAATATCTTTCTTGCCACGTCAATCCCGCTAAGATCAATTTCAGGATCAGGCTCTGTGTAACCCTCGTTCATAGCATTTTGAACAATTTCATGAAATGTATCTTCTTTTTTAAAATTATTAAATATGTAATTTAAACTTCCTGATAATACTGCCTGAATAGAAATAATTTTGTCACCTGAAGCAACTAAGTTATTTAAGGTATCAATCACTGGCAGTCCGGCTCCTACGTTAGTTTCAAATAGAAATGAAGCTCCGTATTGTTGAGCTAAATCTTTTAGATTTTGATAATTTGAATAACTATTTGAACAAGCAATTTTGTTACAAGTGACTACGTTTATTCTGCTCTTAAGATAATACTGATATTGACTAGCAATTAATTGACTAGCAGTGTTGTCAATAAATATGCTGTTTTTTAAGTTTAATTCCTTTGTTTTAGAAATAAATTTAGCAGGGTTTGAATCTTCACCATTATTTAGTTCATTTTGCCAATCACTAAGTTTGATGCTATTTGAATCAAATATCATTTTTTTTGAATTTGAAATCCCAACTATCCTTATTTGTAAATTTAGTCTAGTTTCAAGATATTTTTTTTGTTTAATAATTTGTTCTAAAAGTTTTTTACCAACATTGCCAACTCCGTTTATAAACAAATTTAATTGTTTTATGTTTTTTGCATTTGAAAACGATGATTCTTCAAATTTGACTACTTGCATTTTAAATATGTTTATTATTTAGTGATCACTAACCTAAAGAAAATAGATATGGCTTAAGTGATTAAAAAGAGAAATTCAACACTAATGTGAATTTGTTAATTTTTGATGTATTAATATGAGATTTCTTCAATTAAAACCTAAAATATTGTAATTGAAATCAAGATTTGACTAATTAATGTTCGTTTGAAACACCATTTAGATATTTACTTCAAAGAAATTAAATCTAATTTTTCAGATTTTCCATTCCAATCAATTTTTATATTGTTTCCTTTTTTAAGTTTTGACTGAACTATTTCTTCTGCGATTAAATCTTCTATATAGTTTTGAATAGCCCTTTTTAAGGGTCTAGCACCATACTTCTTGTCGTAACCCTTTTCACACAGAAAATTAACGGCTCTGGTTGATATTGTAATTCTATAACCTAAATCTTTTATTCTTGATTTAAGTTTTTCTAATTCGATAGAAATTATTTTTTTAAGATCTTCTTTTTCTAAACTATTGAATATAACAATTTCATCAATTCTATTTAAAAACTCAGGGGAGAAAGCTTTTTTTAATGATTTTTCTATAGTGTTTCTTATGTTTTTTGATTCTTGAGATTTTACTGCTTCAGTTCCAAATCCTACACCATTTCCGAAGTCCTTTACTTGTCTTGCTCCTAAATTTGAAGTCATTATTATAATAGTGTTTTTGAAATCAATTTTTCTTCCAAGACTATCAGTCATCACACCCTCATCTAATATTTGTAATAACATATTAAATACATCTGGATGTGCTTTTTCAATCTCATCTAATAATATAACACTGTAAGGCTTTCTTCTTACTTTTTCAGTCAATTGTCCGCCTTCTTCATATCCAACATATCCTGGAGGTGCGCCAATTAATCTTGAAATAGCAAACTTCTCCATGTATTCACTCATGTCTACCCTAATCAAAGAATCAGCTCCGTTAAAGAGTTCTGAGGATAGTATTTTTGCTAATTGTGTTTTTCCAACACCAGTTTGACCTAAAAAAATAAATGATCCAATAGGTTTGTTAGGATCTTTAATTCCTGCTCTATTTCTTTGAATAGCCTTTACTACTTTACTAACCGCTTCATCTTGACCTATTACTTTACCAGATATATTTTTATCAAGTTTTGATAATTGGTTTAATTCCGCCTTGGCAATTTTATTAATTGGTATTCCGGTAATCATTGATACCACTTCTGAAATATCGTCTTCAGTTACGGTTTCTCTGTGTAGTTTTAAATCTTCTTGCCATTTATCTTGAGCTGCTAGAAGTTCCTTTTCAATTCTTTTTTCATCATCTCTTAATTTAGCTGCCTCTTCATACTTTTGCTTTTTGACAACTTCATTTTTCTTTTCTTTTACGGATTCTAAGCTTGCTTCTAAATTAATAACATTTTTAGGGACATCCATGTTGGTTATATGGACCCTTGACCCAGCTTCATCCATGGCGTCAATTGCTTTGTCTGGAAGAAAACGATCAGAAACATAGCGATCAGTTAATTTAACACAAGCTATTATAGCTTCGTCGGTATAATTAACATTATGATGAGATTCATACTTGTCTTTAATGTTTTGTAATATCTCAATTGTTTCATCAATTGAAGTAGGTTCAACTATTATTTTTTGAAACCTTCTTTCTAATGCTCCATCTTTCTCAATGTACTGCCTATATTCATCTAGAGTTGTTGCACCAATGCACTGTATTTCACCTCTTGCTAATGCTGGTTTAAACATATTGGATGCATCTAAACTTCCAGTAGCTCCTCCAGCCCCAACAATTGTATGAATTTCATCTATAAAGAGAATAACATTATCATTCTTCTCGATTTCATTCATCACAGCCTTCATTCTTTCTTCAAACTGTCCTCTGTATTTTGTTCCGGCGACAATACTAGCTAAATCTAATGTTACCACTCTTTTATTGTAAAGAATTCTTGAGACTTTTTTTTCAATAATTCTCAAGGCTAAACCTTCAGCTATAGCTGACTTACCAACCCCTGGTTCTCCAATAAGTAATGGATTGTTTTTCTTTCTTCTACTTAGAATTTGAGAGACTCTTTCAATTTCTTTTTCTCTACCAATTACTGGGTCTAATTTTCCTTGACTAGCCAGAGTTGTTAGATCTCTTCCGAAATTATCAAGTACAGGTGTTTTTGACTTTACCTTTGATTTAGTGTCAGATTTTATAGTAAAAGGGTTTTCATCTATTGGGCTGTCATCCTCTTTTGAATCGTCAGGAAATGTTTCAGATGAAGGTAAATCAGAAAAACTATCATCTGATTCTGTAAGCATGTATTTAAACTGCTCTTTAACTGTTTCGTAATCTAGTTGTAACTTAATTAAAAGTTTTGTTGTAGGATCATTTTCATTTCTTAAAATACACAAAAGTAAATGAGCTGTATTAATAGATTTTCCTTGAAAAAGTTTGGCTTCTAAAAAAGTTGTTTTCAAAGCTCTTTCTGCTTGCCTAGTTAAGTGTAGGTTTTTTTTATGATTCTGATCAAAATCATTAATTGGATTTGGAGGACTTAAAATTTCTACTTTTTTCCTTAAATAATCTAAATCAACTTCAAGTGAGTTTAAAATATTAATAGCTTTTCCGCCACCATCTCTTAAAATACCTAACAACAAGTGTTCGGTACCAATAAAGTCGTGGCCAAGTCTTAAAGCCTCTTCTTTACTATAAGTTATCACATCTTTTACTCTTGAGGAAAAATTATCATCCATTCAATTACGTTTTGTAGGTGTATTTATAGGTAAATAGACAAAAAATTTTTTTTAATTGCAAGTTTTTTTAATGGTGAATTAAACAATTGTTTCATTAAAAATATGTTAATAAATTTTTGTAAAATTATATACTTTATATAACACATATGACTGAGGCAATCGTTATCTTTGGTAAGATGTAAATTAACGTATAAATAGATACTACATGAGTCAAGGAGAAAAGCTTATACCAGTAAACATAGAAGACGCTATGAAATCAGCCTACATTGATTATTCGATGTCTGTTATTGTTTCTAGAGCATTGCCTGACGTTAGAGATGGTTTAAAACCTGTGCATAGAAGAGTTTTGTATGGTATGCATCAATTAGGTTTAAGGTCGTCTAGTAAGTTCAAGAAATCTGCTTTTATAGTCGGAGAGGTTTTAGGAAAGTATCACCCTCACGGTGATTCTTCTGTATATGACACTATGGTTAGGATGGCTCAAGAGTGGAGTTTAAGATATTTGATGGTTGATGGTCAAGGTAATTTTGGTTCAGTTGATGGAGATAGTCCAGCGGCAATGCGTTATACTGAGGCTAGAATGCAAAAAATTTCTGAAGAGATGGTTGCTGATTTAGATAAGGAAACTGTAGATCACCAATTGAATTATGATGATTCAATTATGGAACCTACAGTATTACCTACTAGAATCCCTAATCTTTTAGTAAATGGAGCAAGTGGAATTGCTGTTGGTATGGCAACAAATATGCCTCCACATAATCTAACCGAAGTTATTAACGGAACTGTAGCTTATATTGAAAATAATGAGATAACTATTGATGAGTTAATGCAGTATGTGAAAGCTCCAGATTTTCCAACTGGAGGAACTATTTATGGATACGACGGAGTTAAAGAAGCTTTTCACACTGGAAGAGGAAGAGTAATGATGAGAGCAAAAGCTGTTATTGAAGAAGTTAGCGGAAGAGAGTGTATAATAGTTACCGAAATACCCTACCAGGTAAATAAGGCTGAGATGATTAGAAAGACAGCCGAGATGGTCAACGATAAGAAAATAGAAGGAATATCAACTATAAGAGACGAGTCTGACAGAAAAGGAATGAGGATCGTTTATATTTTAAAAAGAGATGCTATTCCTAATATTGTTTTGAACACTCTTTATAAACACACTGCTTTACAATCATCTTTCAGTGTAAATAACATTGCCCTTGTAAAAGGAAGGCCTCAAATGTTGAATTTAAAAGAAATGATAGGTCATTTTGTTGATCACAGGCATGAGGTAGTGGTTAGAAGAACACAGTTTGAGTTAAGAAAAGCTGAAGAAAGAGCTCATATTTTAGAAGGTTTAATTATAGCTTCTGATAATATAGACAAGGTAATAGCTTTAATTAGATCTTCTTCAAATGCAGATCAGGCTAGGGAGAGGTTAATGTCTGAATTTAAGCTAAGTGAGATACAGTCCAAGGCTATTGTAGAAATGAGACTTAGACAATTAACTGGTCTTGAACAAGATAAGTTAAGATCAGAATTTGATGATTTAATGGAAACCATTAAAAAATTGAAAGGTATTCTAGATAGTAAAGAACTAAGAATGAGTATTATTAAGAATGAACTCTCACAAGTTTTAGAGAAATATGGTGATGAAAGAAGATCTCAAATTGAATATGCTGGTGGTGATTTAAGTATGGAAGATATGATACCTGATGAAAAGGTTGTTTTGACTATATCAAATGCTGGTTACATAAAAAGAACACCATTAGTAGAATATAAAACACAAAATAGAGGTGGAGTAGGTCAAAAAGGTTCCACCACAAGAAATGAAGATTTTCTTGAACATTTGTTTGTAGGTACTAACCACCAATACATGCTTTTCTTTACTCAAAAAGGAAAATGCTTTTGGATGAGAGTATTTGAAATTCCTGAAGGAAGTAAAACTTCTAAAGGAAGAGCAATGCAAAACTTAATAAACATAGAGCAAGATGACGAGGTCAAAGCGTTCATTTGTACACAAGATTTAAAGGACGAAGATTACATAAACAATCACTTCGTGATAATGACCACTAAAAAGGGTCAGGTCAAAAAAACTTCTCTTGAACAATATTCTAGACCTCGCTCAAATGGGATTAATGCCATAACAATTAAAGATGATGATGAATTGTTAGAAGCTAAATTAACTACAGGAAATTCTCAAGTTTTGATTGCAGTAAAGTCTGGGAAGTGTATTAGGTTTGAGGAGAGTAAAACTCGTCCTATGGGTAGAAATGCTTCAGGAGTTAGAGGGATTAGATTAAAAGATGATAATGATGAAGTAGTCGGTATGATTTGCGTTAACGATATGGATAGTGATATTTTAGTAGTTTCTGAAAATGGGTACGGAAAAAGATCTAGTCTAGAAGACTATAGAATTACAAATAGAGGTGGTAAGGGTGTTAAAACCATTTCAATTACTGAAAAGACAGGTGAGCTAGTTTCTATAAAAAATGTTTCTGATAATGATGATTTAATGATTATAAATAAATCTGGAATTGCAATTAGAATGGAAGTTTCTTCTTTAAGAGTTATGGGAAGAGCTACTCAGGGAGTTAAACTAATTAATTTGAAAGATACTGATTCAATTGCTGCTGTAGCTAAAGTTGTTAATAACGATGAAGATGTTGCTGATTTAGAAGAAATTGAAGTTGCAAATGAAAACACACCGGCTGATAAAGATGATAGCAATAACAAAAAAATATAAAAAATAAATAATAAAATATTACTTAATATAACAAGAGATGAAGAAAATATTACTAATTGGTTTACTGTCATTTTCCTTTTTATCATTTGCTCAAAAAAAAGAGCTAAGAAAAGCCTCTAAGTTATTAGATCAAAGTTTTTACAATGAAGCTTTAGATGCCTTAATTCAAATTGAATCAATTATAGATGGAACAGATCAGAAATATCAGGCACAATATTACTACTTAAAAGGTTGGGCATTGAAAGAAGATTCTAAACTAAAAGAGTCTGTAGTATCTTTGAAAAAAGCAATTGAAATCGATAAGAAAATTAGATTAAATAAATATATTGAATTATCGAATTTTAAAATTGAAGAGGTTGAAACAGAGTTAGTTAATTCAGCTGTAGCAGATAATAAAAAAGATAAATTTAGTAGTGCTTCTAAAAAACTATATCAAGCTTATTTGATCTCTCCAGAAAAAGAAAATAATATTAATTATCTGTATTTTGCTGCATCTAGTGCTGTAAATGCCAAGGATTATGATAATTCATTAAAGTACTATTTGGCATTAAAAAAAATGAATTATACAGGTATTATTTCTGAATATTTTGTTACTTCAGTTGAAACAGAAATTGAAGATAAAGTAACCGAAACAGAGTACAACCTTTTTAAATCTTCGAAAGACTATACTAATGCTAGAGTTGGAAAAACAGAATCTAGACTTCCTGAAATAGTCAAAAACATTGCCTTGATATATGTTCAGTTAGGTGAAGTTGATTTAGCAATATCTGCAATTAAAGATGCTAGAGCGATCAATCCGGAAGATGTTAATTTATTACTTTCAGAAGCTGACCTTTACATTAAGCTTGGAGATAAGTTGAAGTTTAAAGAATTGATGCAAGAAGCAATTACTAAAGATCCAAATAATGCAATTTTGTATTATAATTTAGGAGTTATTAATGGAGATCAAGGTGAACTTGAAGACGCAATGAGTTACTATAAAAAAGCTCTTGAACTGGATGATACTTATGCTCCTACATATCTTAACATAGTTGGATTAATTCTTGAAGGTGAGAGCCCAATTGTTGAACAAATGAATAAACTAGTAACTTCAAACAAAAGAAGTGATCAGACAAAATATGATTCTTTAGAAAAAAGTAGAGAGAATTTGTATAATGATTGTTTACCTTATTTAGAAAGACTAATTGAAATTGAGCCAGATAATATAGAAGCAATTACCACAGCTAAAAACATTTATTACACAGTTGGAAATAATGAAAAATTTAAATTAATGAATGCTAAGCTCGTAGAATTAGAAAATCAATAAGTCTTAAAAAAGAGTAAATTGTGTGTAATTGAATTTGTATCAACTATTCCATTTGAATTAATTTTATTAATTCTTACTTTTCCAAATGCGTGAATTATACTTGTTTTATTTACCATAATACCAACATGTGTTATTGATTTCTCTGTTTTACCAAAAAAAGCTAGATCACCTGGTTTTATTTCTTTCTTGCTAATAAATTTTCCTTGAACAGCTTGTAGACTAGCATCTCTATTTAATCTGATATTATTTATTTTATAAACAATTTGAGTAAACCCAGAACAATCTATGCCAAAGGGAGTTTTTCCTCCCCATAAGTAAGGAAAGTTTAAGAATTTCATTGCAATCTTAATAATATCATAGCTTTTATTAAACTCAGCTGACTTTCCTTCAAATTTGTAATCTAAATATTGACATGAGCTTATTGTACTACCCATAGGGATTATTGTGGATTCTAATTCCTTACTTATAAAATCAGTTACATTTACTGAAAGTTTAACTTTCTTTGTTTTTAATTTATCAAAATCTATTTTAGGTATTATTTTTAATTGAGAATAATTAACCCATCCATTATATGAATCATCCTGAATAATAATATAAGACCATTTTTCAGTTTCTTTAGTTATAGTATAGAGCTCTCCAAATAATAATTGAGTTACTAACTCACTGCTGCTAGAGGGGTTTTTTCTAACAGGAACTACACTTAAATCACAAATCCCATATTTGTATTTTGTATTAATCATTAATCTAAACTTTGATTTGCAAAAATTTAATATTTTAAAATTTAAATATAAAGCAAAATAAACCATTCATTATTTATATTTTTACTTAAATAAATTATGATAGTTAAACAAATTTACACCAGTTGTTTATTCCAGGGGGCTTATTACATTGAAAGTAATGGAGAGGCTGCTGTAATCGATCCTTTAAGAGAAGTATCTCAATATATCGAATTAGCAGAGTCTTCAAATTCAAAAATTAAATATATATTTGAAACTCATTTTCATGCTGATTTTATCAGTGGACATTTAACCCTTTCAAAAAAAACCGGAGCACCAATTATATTTGGGCCAAATGCAAAACCTAAATTTGAATGTATTATTGCGAAGGATAATGAGAAATTCAGAATAGGAAATATTACAATTACAGCAATTCATACACCAGGGCATACACTAGAGAGTACATGTTATTTGCTAAAAGACGAAAATAAAAATGAATACTGTTTGTTCACAGGTGATACGTTGTTTTTAGGTGACGTAGGTAGACCAGATCTAGCTCAAAAATCTCAAAATATTACTAAAGAAGAATTAGCAGGAATTTTATTTGATTCGGTTAATAATAAAATAAAACCTTTACCAGGGAATATTTTAATATATCCTGCTCATGGTGCAGGATCTGCTTGTGGAAAAAACATGATGAAAGAGACAGTAGATACCCTAGCTAATCAAAAAATAATTAATTATGCTTTAAATGGTTCTTTAAATAAAAAAGATTTTATAAAAGAATTAACTCACGAATTACCGAATCCACCTGTATATTTCCCATCGAACGTGAAATTAAATCAAGAAGGTTATTTAGATTTTGATAAAGTTTTAGAGAAAAGTTTAATGAAATTGAGTTTGGATAAATTCAAAATGTTAATGCAAAATGATAACACGGTAGTATTGGATGTAAGGAATCAAAATTCATTTAAACAGGGATTTGTGCCTGGATCAATTTTTATTGGCTTAAGTGGAAGTTTTGCTCCTTGGGTAGGGTCTGTCATAAAGGAAATCCACACTAAAATTTTACTAATTTGCGAAAAAGATAAAGAAGAAGAAGCTATAATAAGATTATCAAGAGTTGGTTTTGATAATTGTATTGGATTTCTAGATGGTGGTTTTGATGTTTGGAAGAATTCTGATAATCAGTTTGATTCTGTTGATTCTATTTCTGCTAAAGACTTAAATAAAATAATTGGTTCAATAAGTTTAATCGATGTAAGAAAGAACGGGGAGAGAAATAATGGATATTTAAATGAATCTGTAAATATTCCATTAGATGATTTTAAGGTTGATATTTTAGAAATTGACAAAATGGATAAGCATTTTATTCATTGTGCGGGTGGATATCGAAGTATGATAGCTGCTTCTTTACTTAAAAGAAATGGTTTTAAGTCAATTATTGATGTAAGTGGAGGTTTTTCCGCTATTCGAAAAGAGAATTTTAATATATTAGAAAAAAATGTATAAATTAATAATATTACTTTTTGTTCCCTTGGTTTGTTTTTCTCAGATATCAAATCAAAATAAATATAAGGTTTTAGACTTTGATATTTTTAAAAAAAATATTGAATTAGAAAATGTTTTATTGATTGATGTAAGAACTAATGAAGAGTATTCAGATGGCCATATAAAAGGTGCCGTTAATATTGACTACTATAATGAAAATGTTTTCAATTCTTATTTTAAAAATATTGACAAAAACAAACCTTTATATATATACTGCAGATCAGGCAATAGAAGCAGAAGATCATCTGACAAGTTAATAGATCTAGGTTTTTTAAAAATATATGATTTAAAAGATGGTTATGTCAGTTGGTCTAATAATCAAAAAAAAGAAAATTAATCTTTAGTTCCTGAAAGTATTAGTGTACCATTCCAATTATCATTTTCACCTGTTGTCCAGCTTTTTACATTTTTAAAACCTGCATCAATTAATAAATTTTCCCATTGTTTGGTTGTTAGAAGAGTCATGATGCTAATATTTGTTTTCTCAGGCCAATTATGAGAAGCTTTATTTTCAAAATAAAAATCTATACCAATAATTAATCTTCCATTATCGTTAAGCCAGTTTTTGTTAATATTTTTTAATACTTCAACAGGTTTTTTAAAGTAATAGAGAACCTCCATTGAATGTACTATGTCTTTTTTTGAATTTGGTTTCCATTTTATTAAATCGGCACAATCATATTTGTTTGTAGAATCTAATCTTTTAGCCTTTTTAATCATTTTCAATGAACCATCTACTCCGTTTGAACTAATGCATGATTGAATTTTTGAAACCATTCTTACGACCCATCCTGTGCCACATCCAGCATCAATAAATGTAAAACTCTCTAAGTCTTTTAAGACATAATCTAGCATACTTCTAACAGAAAGCATGTGATTTTTTTCCATACCATCATCTTTTCCTTGCACAACCCATTGGCTAAATATATCTATTGGACTTTTTTTCAAAACTATATTTTTTTTCTAGTGAATATTAAATAAGTAATATAAAATAATACTAATACAATGACCTCCCAATTTAATATATAATATGGCCAGTCACCAAACACTAAGGGGTTATCAATTTTTGGAGATTCAGCTAAGTACATATAATTAGATCCTGATCCTATTAAATAATTTAATGGCATAATAAAAATCATTAAAACATTAAGAATTATAAATGTCTTTAACCATGAATACTTAGAAAGTTTCATTTCAAGGTGATAATACATAAATAGAGGAATAAGCATAATACTTCCATGACTTATATAATATTCGAAATACATAAAAACTCCACCATCATAATAATTTATTTGAGGTGTTAAAATTGCCATTAAACCTCCTAAGAAACCACAATAAAAAAGAAATTCAAAAAGTTTATTATTTTTTGGTATGAATAAAATAACACACAAAATTATATTAGAAATAGAACATAAGTGTAGAGGAAGATCTTCGTGAAGCCACCAATTACCATTAATTAAATCAATTAAATGACTGTATAAAGTCAAAAAAATGATTAGAACACAAATTACTTTTGCTAAATTTAGTTTTGTTTTTTTATTTAAAAATCTCCCTAATATTAGAACTAATACTATTGTTAAAGAAGTAATAATTAAATTTCTTACACCTTCAATTGATTGAAGTTCAATTACATAGTGTGGATATTGATTGTGAATAAAATCAGTTATCTTGAAATTCATTTACTGAAAATAAGTAAAATTTATGATTATAGGCTCATTTTCATTAGTCTTGCATGGTCTGAACTAGACTCATCTTCTGATGTAATCCAAAAGTTTTTTGAGTCTATAATTTTAATGGCTTCTACTTGAGTTTTTCCAATTGGTATTTCTGCCATATTAATTTTATTGTCACTTTTATTTTTCAAAGAGAAGTTTTTTATTGTTATCAAATAATATTTGGTAAAATTAACTGTTGAAGTCAAAGCTAATAAGTTTAGGTCTTTATTATAATCTGCTCCAGTGATAATGGAGTTTACTTTTAATGTTCCAATTTTTGTTGCATCATAATTCCCAGGTTCTTTTGGAACTAAATAAAGTTCAGTTATTTTTTTTGCTCTATTTTTTGTGAATATTATTAGTTTATCGTCAATTGAAATTAATCCTTCTGCATCGTAGACTGTCTTTTTGTTTATTTTAAAAGATTTTTGTTCTGGGTAATTAAAAGAAATTATTTTAGTCTTTTCTTTACTAGTTTGATCGATGGGTAATTTATAGATTTTAAGATCTTTTCTGTTATTATAATTGTTTCCCATATCTGAAATATAAATATACTTCTCATCTCTAGTCATATCTTCCCAATCTGTATTTGTAGCAGATTTAATTTTTCTTTTTTTAATTATTTTACCTTTTTTTGAAAGATAATAAAGGCTTGCTTTTCCACCTGAATCATTGTGGGTAACAAGCATATCATCTACTATCTCCAACCCTGAAGTTTCTTTGATGATATCTGATAGAGGATAATCCTTTAAAATTTTTTGAGAATTAATTTTTTGTAGAGAAAAAACAAGGAATAATAGTATTATTATTTTCATCATTCAATATTAGTAATTTTTTATATAAAACACCTTTTAATTTTAAAAATATAGAAATATTCATTTAAATAATATTTTCCTTAACTTAATACTTTAATTCTTAAACTATTAATTATGAATATTTTATATAATTTTTTTAAAATTAAAATGTACTTCATGACCTATATAAAACAATGGATTGCATCTTTAATTATATTAATTTCCTTGTCAATTGTTTCTTCGTGTAATACTAATAATTCAGTAGATTACTATGAAACAAATAAGGTTCCAGTTGTTGACACATATTTTGATAATGAAGTAATTGATAATTACCGTTGGCTTGAAGATGATTTATCTGCAGATACAGCAGATTGGGTGGATAACCAGAATACCACTACTTTTAATTATCTAGAGAAAATCCCTTTTAGAGAAGAACTTAAAGATCGGTTAGAATCTTTGTGGGATTATGAAAAAATTTCAGCTCCTTTTAAAGAAGGAGATTATACTTATTTCTTTAAAAACTCAGGTCTTCAAAATCAAAGAGTTCTTTATAGATCTTCGGATAAAACTGATTTAGAAGTGTTCTTAGATCCAAATTCATTCTCACTAGACGGAACAACATCCCTTGCTGGGTTAAGTTTCTCCAAAGATGGGACTATGTTAGCTTATAGTATTTCAGAAGGGGGAAGCGACTGGAGGAAAATTATTACAATTAATGCTGAAACTAAAGAACTTGTAGAAGATACCATTGTAGATGTTAAATTTTCTGGAGTTAGTTGGAGTTATAATGATGGTTTTTACTATTCTTCATATGATAAACCTGAAGGGAGTGAGCTTTCAGGAAAAACAGATCAACATAAATTATATTTTCATAAACTAGGAACCTCTCAAGAAAAAGATGAATTAATTTTTGGAGGAAATGCAGACCAAAAAAATAGATATGTAAGAGGGTACGTAAGTGATGATGATAGATTTTTAATTATTGATGCAGCGCAAAGAACTTCTGGAAACAAACTTTTTATTAAAGACCTAAAGGATTCATCTGAAATCAAGCCTATAGTTGATGATTATAGCTCTAACACTTCACTTATTGATAATGTAGGAAGCAAACTTTTTTTAGTTACAAATCATAATTCTCCAAATAATAAAATGGTAACAGTTGACTTTGGTGACCTAGATGAATCTAATTGGAAAGATTTTATTTCTGAAACTAGTTTTGTACTTAGTCTGTCAAAAGGCGGAGGTTATTTTTTTGCAAGATATATGATTGATGCTATTTCCAAAGTTTATCAATATGATTATAAGGGTAAATTATTAAGAGAGATTAATCTTCCAGGAATTGGAACAGCTTCTGGTTTTAGCGCTAATAATAATCAAAAGGATTTGTATTTTTCTTTTTCTAATTATTATACTCCGACAACAACTTATAAGTTGGATATAAAATCAGGGATTTATCAAGAATTTTGGAAACCATCTATTGATTTTAGTTCTAGTGACTATAAGTCTGAACAAATATTTTATTTCTCTAAAGATGGAACTAAAGTTCCAATGATAATTACTTATAAAAAAGGCATAGAATTAAATGGTAAAAATCCAACTATTTTATATGGCTATGGAGGTTTTAATATTAGTAGAACACCAGGGTTTAGTGTAGCAAATGCGGTATGGATGGAGCAAGGAGGGGTTTATGCTGTGCCAAATATTAGAGGAGGTGGAGAGTATGGGAAAAAATGGCACGATGCAGGTGTTCAAACAAATAAACAAAATGTCTTTGATGATTTTATCGCTGCTGCAGAATATTTAATTGAAAACGATTACACATCTAAAGATTTTCTTGCAATTAGAGGAGGTTCAAATGGAGGATTATTAGTTGGAGCTACTATGACGCAAAGACCTGATTTAATGAAAGTAGCATTACCTGCAGTTGGTGTTTTAGATATGTTAAGATACCATAAGTTTACAGCAGGTGCTGGTTGGGCATATGATTATGGAACTTCAGAACAGTCAGAAGAAATGTTTAGTTATTTAAAAGGATATTCACCGGTTCACAACGTTAATGAAAATACAATATACCCTGCAACTCTTATTACAACGGGAGACCATGATGATAGAGTAGTCCCAGCACATTCATTTAAATTTGCTGCAGAACTTCAAGAAAAAGATTCAGGATTTAACCCAATATTAATTAGAATTGAAACTAACGCTGGCCATGGATCAGGCACACCTGTAAGTAAAAAAATTGAGCAATACGCCGATATATTTGGATTTACTTTGTATAATATGGGTTATGAAGTTCTACCAGAAAAGACTAAAAATCCTATTAAGGGTTAGTTAATAAGAATGTCTTGATAATTATCAAAAAGAAGCTTTAAATCTTTATTGTCTCTAACAGAAATTTTGTTTTTTTTCATAAAAGTTTTAACAAGTTTTGAATTTCTCTTTCCAAACAACGCAATGATTGCTTTTTTTGACACTTTTATCTGACTTAGTTTGTTATTACTTTCGATAAACAAGGTATTTGATTTTTTATATTTAAGATTTGGTTTATCTTGAATACCTGGCTGATAATCTGGCTCTATTGCCTCCAAACTAAATGATTTTAAAACAGAAAAATCATCATTTTTTGTAATTAATAAATAAAATTTTGAATCAAAAACTACAAAGGAATGTTCTATAAATTTTATAGAATTAATTTTATTGGGAGCAAGGTTTAATAAGCCATCCTCGCTTTTAACTTCAAAGGTTTCATTTAAGAGATTATAGTTTGTTTTTAAGCTTATTGGGTTTCCACCATCAGTTAATATTAAAACAGCATCTTGAGGTTTTTTGAAAAAATAAGTACTTCCGTCTATTTCTAATGGAATATTAGATTTCCCAAGACTTATTTGTTTGAGAGTTGTTTGAAATTGGGAGTTTAAATTACTTGAATTAGTGTCGAATGTTTGTGAATTTCCAATAATAATAAAAAAAGTAAAAAAAATCTGGAGGTAAGTTTTTATCATAAATTTAAATATACAATAAACGTACCAAAAATTTTATCTTGTTTAAACTAAATGAGGTCCGTCTGTAAAAGATATTGATTGTTAGAATGAGTAAAATAACGCAACAATTAATAATTAAATTTATGGTATATTTCTTGAGTTTAATAAAAATACCATCATTTATGAATAAGTCAATAATTATTACAAGCCTTTTTGTTTTTCTACTTTTTAGTTGTAAATCCAAAGAAAATAGTAGTGAAGAAATAAATAAAATATTTGAAAAATATCACCAAGAAAATCTAAAGTTATATCCTTTAAGCGCTACCAGTCAAGGTGATGTTCGTTACAACGATTTTCTTCCCAATAATCTTAGTGATGATTTTAGAAATAAAGAAAAATTATATTACGTTGAATACATAAATTATTTAAATGAATTTGATGATAATGTTTTAAGTAAGGAAGATTTATTAAGTAAAAAGATTTTATTATGGGAATGTGATAGGAACTTAGAACGATTATCTTTTAATGAACATTTAACTCCAATAAATCAGATGTGGACTCTGCAACTTGATATGGGTCAGAATGCTGGAGGCCTAAGTGCTCAGCCATTTAAAACCATAAATGATTATAATAACTGGCTTAAAAGAATTGATGATTATATTATTTGGTTAAAAGATGCAAAAAGAAGAATGATTGAAGGAATTGAAAATAATCACGTTCTTCCAAAATCATTAATTAAAAAAGTAATTCCGCAGTTAGAAGCTGTTTTAAATACAGATTTAGATACTAATTTATTTTATAGTCCGGTAAGGCAGTTTCCTTCATTTTTTAGTGTTGATGAAAAGGCTGTTTTATCAGAAAAATATACAAATATGGTTTTAAACAAAATTATCCCTGCATATCAAGATTTATATGATTTTATGATAAATGACTATTTAGATAAAGGAAGAGACTCAAGCGGAATAGATGCTCTTGAAAATGGTATAAGTTATTATGATTATTCAATTAAACTGTATACAACAACAAGTATGTCTGCAGATGAGATACACAACCTTGGTTTAAGTGAAGTAGCTAGAATTTCATCTGAAATGGAATTGATAAAAAATAAAGTAAATTTTAATGGTGACTTAAAATCTTTTTTTAATTACGTTAGAGGCTTAGATGAATTGATTCCATTTGAAAACCCAGATCAGGTGATTAATAATTTTAATGAAATTCATAAAAAAATGATGCCTAATATTAATTTATTGTTTGGACTTCAGCCTAATACACCATTTGAAGTTAGAAGAACAGAGTCGTTTAGGGAAGCCTCAGCTAGTGCTGAATATAATCCAGGTTCATTAGATGGTACAAGACCAGGTATTTTTTATGTTCCTATTCCTAATATTGATGAATATAATTTTTTCTCAGATGAAGATCTTTTTTTGCATGAAGCCATTCCGGGTCATCACTTTCAAATTTCTTTACAACAAGAAAATAAATCATTACCGTCTTTTAGAAAAAGTCTTTGGTATAGTGCTTATGGTGAAGGGTGGGCTTTATATTCAGAGTCATTAGGTAAAGAATTGGGTTTGTATGAAGATCCCTTCCAATATTTTGGAATGTTAAGTGCTGAGATGCATAGAGCTATAAGGCTTGTTGTTGATACAGGGATTCACACTAAGGGTTGGTCAAGAGAAAAGGCAATTCAATATTCTTTAGATAATGAAGCAGAATCAGAAGCAGGTATAACCTCAGAAATTGAGCGTTATATGGCTAATCCAGGTCAGGCTTTATCATATAAAATCGGACAATTAAAAATTCGTCAGTTACGATCAAAAGCTGAAAAAATATTGCAAAATAAATTTGATATAAAGATTTTTCATAAAAAAGTCCTTGAATCAGGTTGTGTTCCTTTACAATTACTTGAGGAGAAAATAGATAGTTGGATTAAAGATACTCTCTAACCTACCAATCTTTTATCAGGCTAAAGTGCGATCTAAATTCTCTACCATCTTGTAGCATTACTTTGAACCAGTAGTCGGATACTGGCATTGATTTGCCGTTAAATTTTCCATCCCATCCTTTGCT